>Ga0307316_10000282_pt1 | contig 14787 bp, 15 predicted proteins | sample ER_DNA_356_FD_194504 | JGI IMG/M metagenome (GOLD analysis project Ga0307316, IMG submission 194504) | Bulk soil microbial communities from the East River watershed near Crested Butte, Colorado, United States - ER_DNA_356 | ecosystem: Environmental > Terrestrial > Soil > Floodplain | place... | reverse complement strand
CAGTCGATCCGCGCGTTCGAGGGCGACACCATCGGCTCCGCGCTCTACGCGGCCGGGCAGCGCGTCTTCTCGCGAAGCTTCAAGTACCACCGCCCGCGGGGGCTCCTCTGCTGCTCCGGCAACTGCCCCAACTGCATGATGACCGTGGACGGCATCCCCAACGTGCGCGTGTGCGCAGAGCCCGCGCGCGAAGGCGCGAGCGTCCACCAGCAGAACGTCTGGGGCTCGCTCGAGCACGACGCGCTCGCGGTCACGGACAAGCTCGGAGGGCCGTTCACGCCGGTCGGGTTTTACTACCGGACGATGATCCGGCCGCGCTGGGCCTGGCCGCTCTACGAGAAGTTCCTGCGTAACGTCGCGGGCCTCGGGAAGCTGGACAAGCACGCGGGCCGTGCCAACCGCTACGACATCGAGCACCGCCACGCCGAGGTCCTGGTCGTCGGGGGCGGCGCCGCGGGCCGCGAGGCCGCCCGGGAGCATGCGGGCGCCGGGCGCCACGTCGTCCTCGTGGACGAGGGGTTCGTCGAGCCGCTCGAGGGCGTCGAGGTCATCTCCCCCGGCCGCGCGCTCGGGATCTGGGAAGGCGGGCTCGTGCCGGTCGACGCCGGCCGCGTCCTCTACCGGTTCCGGGCGGAGCACCTCGTCGTGGCGACGGGGACGGTGGAGCAGCCGCTCGTCTTCCCCGGCAACGACCTCGTCGGCGTCATGCTTCCGGACGGCGTCCGCCGGCTTATCGGCGACTGGGGGATCAAGCCGGGCGAGAAGGCCGTGGTCGTGACCGTGGACGAGGCCGGGCGCGAGGCCGCTGCGGCGCTTCGCGGCTCGGGCGTGGAGATCAACGGCGTCTATGACCTGCGACGGGAGCGCATCCGCGAGATCGTCGGCCGGGGACGCGGCGGCATCCTCCGCTCCGTCGAGATCGACGGGCGCAAGCTTTCATGCGACCTGCTCGTCATGTCCGGAGGACGGCAGCCCGCCTACTCCCTCCTCTCGCAGGCCGGCGCCAAGGTGGAGTACGACCCCGACCGCGGCGTCTTCGTGCCCACCGAAATCCCCGACGGGATCGAGGCCGTCGGCTCCGTGACCGGCGAAGGACTGGCTGCAGCGATTCCCGCCGCCTCGTACAACGGCGCCTCGGGCAAGGGCAAGTGCTTCGTTTGCGTGTGCGAGGACGTGACCGACAAGGATCTGAAGCGAGCGTTGGGCGAGGGCTTCGACTCCATCGAGCTCGCCAAGCGCTACACGACCGTGACGATGGGCCCTTGCCAGGGGCGCCTCTGCCACGTCCCCTCGATCCGTCTCTATGCCCGGGAGAACGAGCAGGACGAGGCCACGATCGGCACGACGACGGCACGCCCGCCCTGGGCGCCCGTCACGCTCGGGCTCCTCGCCGGCCGGCCGCACGAGCCGGCGCAGCGCACGTCCATGCACCACCGCCACAAGGAGCTCGGCGCGAAGATGATGTGGACGGGCACGTGGCGGCGGCCGCACTCCTACGGCGACCCGGAGGGCGAGGCGCAGTCTGTGCACGCCTCCGTCGGCGTGATCGACGTCTCCACCCTCGGCAAGATGATCGTCCGCGGCCCCGACTCCGTCGAGTTCCTCGAGCGCCTCTATCCGAATCGCTTCGGCGACATGAAGCCGATGCGGATCCGCTACGGGGTCCTCAACTCCGACGCGGGGCGGATCATGGACGACGGGACGATCGCCCGGCTCGACGACGAGACCTTCTACGTGACGACCACGTCCACCGGCGCCGGCGCGGTCGTCGAGTGGTTCGAGTGGTGGAACGCCGTCTGGGGCTTGGACGTGGAGATCGTGAACGTCACTGGAGGCCTGGCCGCGGTCAACGTGGCCGGCCCGCGGGCGCGTGAGGTCATGCGCCGCCTCACCGACCTCGACATCTCGAACGAGGGGCTCGGCTACCTCGACGCGCGCGAGGCGCACGTCGCCGGTGTTCCCTCGCTCATCCTGCGAATCGGCTTCGTCGGCGAGCTCGGCTACGAGCTCCACTTTCCGAGCCCGAACGGCGAGCACGTCTGGAACAAGATCCTTGCGGCGGGCGACGACTTCGGCATCCGTCCGTTCGGACTCGAGCCGCAGCGCGTCCTCCGACTCGAGAAGATGCACATCCTCGTCGGGCAGGACACCGACTCCGAGTCAAACGTCCTCGAGGCGAACATGGGCTGGATCGCCAAGCTCGACAAGGACGACTTCGTCGGCAAGTGGTCGCTCGAGCACGTGCGCGACCGTGGACTCGAGAACATGCTCGTCGGCTTCGAGATGGAGAACGGTCACGTTCCGGTCGAGGGCGCGCAGGTCGTCCTCGAGGGCACGCGCCCGATCGGCAGGATCACGAGCTCTCGCTGGAGCCCCGAGCTCCGCAGGTCGATCGGGATGGCCTGGGTGCCCGCCGAGCTGGCCGAGGAGGGAAAGTCCTTCCTCGTCACCGTCAAGGACGGCTTCGAGCGGGCGACCGTGCGCCTGCGGCCATTTTTCGACCCTGACGGCGAGAGGCTCCGCTCATGACGGACCTGGCCTTCCTCTCCCCCGGCCGCGCCAGCGCGGAGGCCGTCTGGCGCTCGCCACTCGAGCGGGCGCTTCGCGGCGCTCCGCCGGAGATCTCCGACATCTCGCTCACCGGGAAGATCGAGATTCGAGGAGACCTTGACTCTTTCGACGTCGAGAGCGTCGAGCTCGTGAGGATCACGCCGGCGCGAGGCCTCGTCCTCTGCGACTTCACGAAGACCGTCGAGCTGCTCGAGCGCCTGCGCGACGATTTCCTGGCAATTGACGTGAGCGGCACGCTCGCCGGCCTGCAGGTGCGAGGCGGGACGCTGATGCGGCGCATCACCGACCTCGACCTCGATGCGCTTCCGGCCGCCGGAGCGATCGCGCACGTCCAGGCGGTCGTCCTCAGGGACGGCGACGCCTTCCGCCTCTTCTTCGGGCAGGAGTATGCGGACTACGTCGCCGAGGTCGTCATCGACGCCCACGAAGGGATCGAGGCGTGAAGGACATCTTCCGCATCCGCCGCATGTGGCGCCCCCGGGCCGAGCTCAAGGACCGCTACGACGTCGTCATCGTCGGCGGCGGCTCCCACGGCCTCGCGACGGCGTACTACCTGGCGAAGAACCATGGGATCACGAACGTCGCCATCCTGGAGAAGAACTACATCGGTTCGGGCGCGGCCGGCCGCAACACGACAATCATCCGCTCCAACTACCGAACGCCACAGGGAGCCGACTTCTACACGGAGAGCGTCAAGCTCTACGAGGGCCTGTCGGTCGACCTCGACTTCAACCTCCTCTTCTCGCAGGAGGGCCACCTGACCCTGGCCCACTCCGACCGCGGGATCATCACGGCCAACGAGCGGGCCGAGGTCAACAAGCTGCTCGGGATCGACAGTCGGGTCATCTACCCGGACGAGATCCGCAAGCTCTGCCCGGAGATGGACCTCTCCGAGAACGTCACGTGGCCGGTGCAGGCGGCGCTCTATCACCCGCCCGGCGGGATCATCCGGCACGACGCAGTCGTGTGGGGCTTCGCGCGCGGCGCGGACCGCCAGGGCGCCGAGATCCACCCCTACACCGAGGTGACCGGGATCAAGCGTTCGAACGGGCGCGTCACGGGCGTCGAGACGAACCGCGGTGACATCGCCTGCGACACGGTCGTCTCGTGCACGGCCGGCTGGTCGACCCTCGTCGCGGATCTCGCCGGCGTACCGCTCCCGATCACGACCCACATCCTCCAGGCCTTCGTCACCGAGCCGCTGAAGCCGTTCCTCGACGTCATCATCGTCTCCTCGCAGATGCACGTCTACATCTCCCAGACCGACCGCGGCGAGTTCCTGATCGGCGCCGAGATCGAGCCGTATACGACGTACAAGGGGATCGGGACCTTCCCGTTCCTCGAGTACTCCGCGCGCCACGCGCTCGAGCTCTTCCCGCAGCTCGAGCAGGCGAAGATCCTCCGCTCCTGGACGGGTCTCTGCGACCTCTCGCCCGACTACAGCCCGATCCTCGGCGCGACCGAGGTCGAAGGCTTCCTCGTCAGCTGCGGCTGGGGCACGTACGGCTTCAAGGCGGCGCCCATCGTGGGGACGACGCTTGCGGAGCAGATCGCGACCCAGCAGACTCCCAAGCTGATCGCACCGTTCGCGCTCGAGCGCTTCTACCGCGACCGGCTCGTCTCCGAGCTCGCGGCCGCGGCAGTCAGCCACTAAAAGGAGAGACTGATTGGCAACCCCCTCCATCACAACTCAGGCCGTCCGAGGCGCTGCGAAGAGGCGCTCCTCGTCGTCCTCGGTCGCCGCGATCTGCTCAGGAGGTGATTGCTGACTTGGCCACGCACATGCCCTCCAGCCTCGAGATTGCCCAGGAAGCCGAGCTTCGCCCGATCACGGAGATCGCCGAGGGCGCCGGCCTCGAGCCGGACGAGTACGACCTCTACGGGAAATACAAGGCCAAGGTCTCGCTCGATGTCCTCGAGCGCCTCAAGGGCACGGCCGACGGCAAGCTGATCTGCGTCACGGCGATCACGCCGACCAAGGCGGGCGAGGGCAAGACCACGACCTCGGTCTCGCTGACCCAGGGCCTCGGCCACGTCGGCAAGAAGGTCGCGCTCTGCCTGCGCGAAGCTTCGCTCGGCCCCGTCTTCGGGATCAAGGGCGGCGCGGCAGGCGGCGGCTACGCGCAGGTCGTCCCCATGGAGGACATGAACCTCCACTTCACCGGCGACATCCACGCGATCGGGGCGGCGAACAACCTCCTCGCCGCGATGCTCGAGGCAAGCCTCCTGCACGGGAACAGCCTCGGCATCGACCCGCTCACGATCGGCTGGCGCCGTTGCGTCGACATCAACGACCGCGCGCTGCGCCAGATCGTCGTCGGGCTCGGAGGGCGGGCGAACGGCTATGTGCGCGAGACAGGCTTCGACATCACCGCCGCCTCTGAGGTGATGGCGATCCTCGCCGTCGCACGCGACCTCTTCGACCTCCGCAAGCGGCTCGGCGCGATCACCGTCGGCTACACATGGGAGGGAGAGCCGGTCACCGCCGAGCAGCTCAAGGCAGCCGGCGCAATGACCGTCCTCCTCAAGGACGCGATCAGGCCGAACCTCGTCCAGACCCTCGAGGGGCAGCCCGCCTTCGTTCACTGCGGCCCGTTCGCGAACATCGCGCACGGGAACAACTCGCTCGTCGCCGACCTCGTGGCGCTGAAGCTCGCCGACTACGTCGTCACCGAGAGCGGGTTCGGCTCGGACATGGGGATGGAGAAGTTCCTCGACATCGTCTGCCGCATCGGCGAGATCCAGCCGAGCGCGATCTGCCTCGTGACCACGGTGCGGGCGCTCAAGCACCACGGCGGTGACCCCGAGGGAGGCGTCGACGCGGTCGAGCGTGGCGCGGCCAACCTCCAGCGCCACCTCGACATCGTCTCCGAATTCGGGCTCAAGGCGGTCGTCGCGATCAACCGCTTCCCAGGGGATCCGGACGATGAGGTCGACGCCGTCCGGCGGCTCGCCCTCGACGGCGGCGCCCACGCGGCCGAGCTGAACGAGGCCTTCGAGCGCGGCGGCGAAGGAGCGGCGGCGCTCGCCGAAGCGCTCGTCGACGCGGCCGACCAGCCGTCCTCCTACGCTCCGATCTATCCCCTGGACGCGCCGATCGCGGAGAAGATCGAGGCGGTCTGCAAGCGCGTGTACGGCGCCGACGGCGTCGCCTTCCTGCCCGCCGCGCAGCAGAAGATCGAACAGTTCACCGCTAACGGCTTCGACACGCTCCCGATCTGCATGGCGAAGACGCATCTCTCCCTCTCCCATGACCCGGGGCTCCTGAACGCGCCGACCGGGTTCACGGTCACGGTGCGCGACATCCGCGCCTATACAGGGTCGGGCTGGCTCGTCCCGCTCCTCGGCGACATGCAGACGATGCCCGGGCTCGGCGTCTCCCCGGCAGCGGTCAACGTCGATATCGACGAAAATGGCCGCACCGTTGGACTTTTCTAACCAGAGCGTCGCCGACTTCTGCGAGACGATCGCCGCGGAGACGTCCGCCCCCGGCGGCGGGTCCGTCGCGGCCGTGACCGGAGCGCTGGCCGCCTCGCTGACCGCGATGGCCGCCCGGTTCTCGAAGGAGCAATGGGAAGACGCGCCGGGCGCGGTCGCGCAGGCCGAGGCGCTCAAGGCCCGCCTCCTGCCGCTCGCCGAGGAGGACGCGCGGGCCTACGAGAACGTCCTCCTCGCGCTACGCATGCCGAAGGAGGTCGACGAGGACGTGCGCGATGCCGCGATCGGCGATGCCCTCTCGCGGGCGGCCGACGTGCCGATGGCGATCGCGGAGGCCTCCGTGGACGTCGCCACCCTCGCCTGCGAGCTCGCGGAGCGAGGCAATCAGAACCTGCACGGGGACGCAGCCGTCGCGGCCTTTCTCGCCGAGGCGGCGGTACGCGCGAGCGCGAATCTCGTCGAGATCAACCTCGCCACCCGCGAGGGCGACGAGCGCCTCGAACGGGCCCGCGAGCTCGTCGAGATCGTGCGCCGGATCACCCGGCGCGTCTCGGAGGCCCGGTCCTAGTGGGCCGGGTGGACGATCAACACGTCGCAGTGGGCGCGGTTTGCAACCGACTTGCTCACGCTCTGGCCTAGGAGCCGGTTCACGACCCCCGGCTCCCGGGTTCCAACGACGATCATGTCGGCGTCCCGTGCTTCCGCCAGCTCCACGATCGTCTCCGCCGGCTCGCCGATCGCCGGAATGTACTCGGCCTCCACTCCGACGGCATCCAGCTGCTCGCGGGCGTGCGACAACTCCTCGCGATGCCGATCAGGCGAGTCGAGCGGGTCCACTGCTCCCGCGCTGCGCCCCCCTCCGATCAGGATGGGAGCCACACTCGTCACGATCAGCCGTGCGCCGAACGCCTTCGCCATGTCGGCCGCCCTGTCCAGCGCGCGATCGGCGGCATCAGTCTCGTCGTAGCCGACAACGATGGTCTTCAAGGCTTCCTCCTCTTCTTCAAACCCGACTCTCTCAGGCTCTGCGCTTCGGTGCAAGCCTTTATCGCTCAGGCATCAAAGGCCATGCGCAGTCCCACCGTTCACCGGTGCGTGACCGGGCGACGCGCTAGCATTCCCGACTCGCAACCGTGCCTACGGCCGAGTCGTGACGCCCCAGTCCGTCGCCTTGGCGATCACGACCGCCACGATGATGCAGGCGATGCAGATGCCGATCATGAGGAGCTCGAAGTTGCGGCTGTGCCGCTGCAAGGGCCCGAACTCGACTTGCCGTCTGCGGGGAGCTGGTTCGGTCGCCATAGATCTCCTTTTCGCCTAGACGTCGCCGAGGTCGGAGGGACCGCCGAGCCCCGGGGAGGGCACGTGCGGATCCTTGATGTGCACCTGGCCGGCATGCCCGGAGACGAGAAGTCTCGCGGCCTGCTGCTTGAGCTTGCGATCCTCCGTCGTCACCCACGCGACGAAGGCGGCGATCATGACGATGATGCCGATGATCGTCAGGATCCAGTAGGACGTGCTGACGCCGTCCGTCGCCGTCCCGAAGGTCGAGCCGGGGCCCAGGGTGAAGAAGTCGTTGCACTTCTCGAACGGCTTGTAGACGCCGTCCGCCGGGGGCACGCCGTGCTGGATGCAAGGCGGCGTTGTATCCCATCCGAGAGCCATGCCTGCCTCCTCAGTATTCCTCGGCCCGGCGCCGGCGGCGATCCTCGCGGAACGCCCACCCGCCCAGCAGTAAGAACACGGTCACGAGCAACACGATACTGAGCACGAGCTCGAACATCAGACCCGCGCTCCGGGGCCGGCGCGCGCTCCGCCGTCGCCGTTCGTCGTCACGAGGTCACGGTAGCCCTCGAGCAGGATCGGAGCGGAGGGAACCTCGGTGCCGTCCGGCTCGATGATGACCTCCGGGGGCCGAGCGAACTCGGGATAGAAGTCGGCCTGGAACTCAGCGTGGTCGAGCCCTTCGAGCTCCACCTCCGGCGGCACGCGCAGGAGGTTGACCTTCTTCATGATCCACGAGGGGATGTAGCCGCCGAAGAACCCGAGCGGCAAGAACACCATCATCCCGTAGAGCTGGCCGGTGAGTGACGATGGGACGTTGTTCAGCCCGGTCGGATACCCGGCCGCGAAGAGCCCAACTGCGAGCGGGCTCCAGAAGCCGCAGACACCGTGCACCGCGACTGCGCCGACCGCGTCGTCGATCCGTAGCTTGTTCTCGATGAAGCCGCCGGCGTAGACGGCAAGCGCACCGCCGAACATGGCTATGAGATAGACCATCGTGGGCGCATAGATATCCGCGCCCGCCGAGACGGAGATGACGCCGGCCAGGCCGCCCGACAGCGTCCAGAAGGGATCGCCGCGGCTGGCGAAGTACCCGCCGGTAAAGCCGGCGGCGAACCCGATCGTGATCGAGAAGGTGATCGACGAAAGCGTCGTCGGGTTGAGATAGATGGTCCCCCACCCCGGCAAGGTCGTCGACTGGATGACCAGGCAGGCCGCGTAGAACGCGTAGAAGCCGGTGAAGATGAGCATCAGGCCCATCAGCGTCAGGTGGAGGTTGTGCGGGCGGAACGTGCGCGCGAGTCCGTCGCGCGTGTACTTGCCGATGCGGGGGCCGAGGTTCAGGAGGACGCCGAGCGTGAAGGCGCCCGCGACGCCGTGCACGACGAGGCCGGCGATCGAGTCGTGGAAGCCGTAGCGCATGTTCAGGAAGCCGTACGCGCTCCAACCCCACGAGGCGTCGAGGATCCAGATGACCGACCCGAGGATCGAGCCGAGTACCAGGTAGGCCGAGAGCCGGACGCGCTCGATCAGCGCGCCGGAGAGGATCGACGCCGTCGTCCACGAGAAGAGGAGGAATGCGGCCCAGAAGACGCCGGAGATGTGGTCGTTCAGGTTCGGGCCGAGGTTGGCCGCCCATGGATACGTCGTCGAGCAGAAGTTCGCCATGGCGACTTCGCTCGCGTGCACCGAGTTGACGAAGTCGCTCGGCTTGAAGGGGATGATCCCCGTGTTGAAGCAGCCGTAGATCCACCAGCCGAAGTAGTAGAACGTCGGCGTCACGACGGCGATCGTGAGGATGTTCTTCATCGCCGTCGCCATGACGTTCTTGCGGCGTCCGGCCCCGGCTTCGTACGACATGAAGCCGACGTGGATCAGCCACATGATCACGACGGTGTAGTAGTAGAACTGCTCCGACAGGATCTGACTGTCGAGCGCCAGCTTGTCGGCCAATTCCTGCGTTGTCGGCGCTTGCGCGAGGAGCGCAGAGACACCGCTCAACATCGAAACGACCATCGTGTCACTCTCCGATCGGCGTTTTGAACCGACGTCGTGTGGACTGGCGCGAGGCTAGAAAGGCCTCTCCCGACCGGCAATGGCGACGAATGACACTTTGTCCGCAGAGTCCTGTGCGGATTTCACACAGGCCGAGTCGGCGCTAGGTCCCGTTGATGACTTGGTCGATCTGCCCTGATGAGGCGTCGACAAGGACGACCGTGACCTCGGTCGCCCTGCCGGTCTTGTCCTTGATCCAGAAGGAGACGGCCCAGAAGGCCCGCGGAGGAATCCCCCTCCGCACCAGGCGGATGTTGTGCCCTTCGGGGGTGAAGTCGATCTGGGGCCGGGCGATCTCCACGGCCCGGTCCCCGCTCACGTTCTGCTCGCCGCGTCCGGGCAGGCGGGTGAGCAGGAGCCCGAGCGCGAGCAGCGCCACCATGAACGCGACGCGCGTCCACGTGACTTCGCGAAGCCGCTCGCCGAAGCTACGCGGTTGCGCGTCGTCGCCGGTAGAAGATCCAGAAGCGGAGGACAAGGTATCCAGGGAAGTGCAGGAGGAAGGTGAGCTGCAGCCACCAGATCTTGTGCAGCTTGTCCATGTGCTGTTCTCGGACTTCGATCCAGGTCAGGTAGATGGAGAGCGCCCAGGTGAGGAGCAGGACGAACGGATAGATCCCGAGCAGGAGGAACAACAGCACGCGCGCTAGTGTGTCCCAGCACGTCTAAGGACGCAACCCCGGGTGACGCAGTCGGGTCGAAGAGTCACAATCGGGCGTCGTGACGACGAAGGACGTCATCCTCACGATCACCCTGATGCTCACGGCCGGACTCGGGGCCGAGCTCGTCGCCGAGTTCCTCAAGGTTCCACCCATGCTGCTCCTCCTCGGAGCCGGAGCCCTGCTCGGCCCGTCCGTCGCCGGGGCGATCGACGTACCACTCGACTCCATGGGCGCGGAGCTCATCCTCACGCTCGGCGTCTCGTTCATCCTCTTCCACGGCGGGCTACAGCTCTCGCTCCGCATCCTCAGCCGGGTCTCGATCGGACTGATCATGCTCGTGATCCCGGGCGTCGTGCTCACAGCGCTCCTCACGGGGAGCGTCGCCGCCGCGGTCTTCGGTGTGCCGCTGACCACGGGCCTCCTGATCGGCGCCGCGCTCTCTCCGACGGACCCCGCCATTCTCATTCCGCTCTTCGAGCGGGTTCGCCTCCGCCCCAAGATCTCGCAGACGATCATCGCCGAGTCGGCGCTCAACGACCCGACCGGCGCCGTTCTCGCCCTCGCCTTCGCCGGCGTCGTCCTCAGCGGAAGCGCGTCGCTAACCGCGCCCATGGCCGACTTCCTGGTCGACCTCGCACTCTCCACGGCGCTCGGAATCGTTTTCGGCATCGTGCTCTCGGCCGTGGTCTCGAGCCGCCGCACGGGCATCTGGCGGGAGTCGGCCGCCATCGTGATCATCGCCGTGATCAGCGGCAGCTTCTTCTCGATCGACTCCGCGGGAGGGAGCGGCTACCTCGGCGCCTTCCTCGCGGGCCTCATCCTCGGCAACATGCACCTCCTCGGGCTCGGCATGCACTCTCACCAGGAGGACGAGATGCGCGCATTCGTCTCCACGGTGTCACACACGATGGTGATGCTCGTTTTCATCACGCTCGGCGCCAACCTCCCCTGGCGTTCGATCGCAGACCACTTCTGGCCGAGCCTCGCCGTGCTCGCGATGCTGATCTTCGTCGCGCGCCCGATCGTCGTCCTCGTCTGCCTGCTCGTCGACCGGCGCGGCGACTGGTCCTGGGAGGAGCTCGCGTTCCTCGCCTGGACGAGGGAGACAGGCGTCGTTCCGGCCGCGCTCGCTGGGATCATTGTCAGCATGCACGTTCCCAACGCCGATCTCGTCGTCACCTCGGTGGCGCTCGCGATCATTGTCACGCTCGGCCTGCAGTCGACGACGAAGCGCTGGCTCGCACAGCGCCTGCACCTGCTCGAAGGCGATCCCCAGCCCCCGACCGGCTCACCCCTTGCCACTCCGGCGGGCGTGACCCCTACTCCCGGCTCATGACGATCCGGGCGAAACTTGCGACCGCGATCGTCGTCGCCGTGGCCGGCCTGGCGCTCACGGCCGGCGTCGGCATCTGGGGCATGAACAGCCTCGGGGCCAAATTCGACGACGTGCAGGAGGCGGGCGAGGCCCGCGCCCTCGCCCTCGAGCTCAAGTACGACATCACGGACTTCAACGGCTGGCAGACGGCCTACGGCTACGACAACGGCGAGAGCCGGCCGATCTTCCTCCGCTCGGTCGAGCGCTTCCGCGCGGACCTCGCAACCGCGCGGAAGAAACTTACGAGCCCTTCCGAGCAAGCGCTTCTGGACGAGGTCGAGGCGGCCTTCGACGACTTCATGGCGCTCGACGCCGTGGCCTACAGAGCGCTGCAGGAAGGGGACGACGAAGAGGTCCGTCGTCTCTTCCTCGGCCCCGAGATCGGGAACTTCCAGCGCGCCGCCGCGGGAGCACAGCAGCTCTCGGCGCTCGAAGCGACCCGCGCCGTGGAGACCGACAAGGCATTTACGGAGGCGCGGACGGATGCCCTACGGCTCCTCATCCTCGCGAGCATCGTGGCGGCCGTCCTCGTCGCGCTGCTTCTGGTCACGGCTTTCGATCTCGCCCGTGCTGCGGAAAAGACGCTCGCCGACTCGCCGCCGCCCGACGAGCCGGCAGCCGGAGCCGGCTAGCTCCAGGGGTACGGCGAGTGCGAGACCGGGTGCAGGTCGCCTGACGAGAAGCGCTCGAAGCGGAACGGGTAGAGGAGGCTCGAATGCTCGCCGACGAGCACCTTCGCGACCTCGCGGCCGACTCCGATCATCTTGTAGCCGTGGTTCGAGTCGAGGATCGTGTAGACGTTCGGCCGCATGTAGTCGAAGACCGGGAAGTTGTCGGCGGTGAAGGCCCCCACCCCGCCCGAGCGCGCCTGCTTGTAGAGCGGCCGGCAACCCTCGAAGCGGCTCATCGAATGAGACAGGGCCGCGGACCACATGTCGGCGAACCCGGGGTCGACGTCGGTCGTCGCGGGATAGGGGTCGAGCTGCACGTCCCCGTCTACGACGAGCGGCGAGGCTCCTCCCTGTACGCCGTGGCGGTCACGCTTGAAGTAGATCCCCCAGAGCTCATCGGTTACGAGCTCGCCCTCGTCCGTCCAGAGCGGCGCGTCGGTGTCGAGATGGATGACCGGCGGCGCGCTTCCGTCCGCTGTCGCGAACATGAGCGGGTCGACGGTGATCTCGCCCTCCTGCAGGTTCCAATACGTCCACATGGGCTGCCTTTCGACGACGTCGCCGTCCGGGGTTCGAATGTCGATCTCCATGGGCAGGCCGAGCATTGCCCAGAAGCTCTTCGCCCATGGGCCCGGCGCGATGACGACCTGCTCGCCGACCTCGATGCGGCCCTGGTCGGTCTCGACCGCGGTGACGACCCCGTCGGGGTCTGACTCGAGCCCCGTCACCTCGACGGCCGTGAGGATCTCGACGCCCTCGCCGCGCGCCTTCCGTGCGAGGCCGTCGACGGAATCCCTGTTGAACGCGAAGCCACCCTGGAACTCGTGCAGGCAGGCCGTGACGCCCTTGGCGCGCCAGTCCGGGAAGAGCTCCTTCATGTGCCGGTCGACCTCGGCCTCGCCGGTGACGAACGTCGAGCGGTATCCGATCCGCTCCTGGCGCTCGAACGTGGCGGCGAGATCGGACTCCTGCACCTCCGGGCCCAGGGCGATGTAGCCGACGGGGTTGTACGCGTAGGCCTCCGGGTCCGACTCCAACACCTCGACGCAGCCCTGCATGAGCTCGCTCATGGCCGGCTGGAAGTAGTTGTTGCGGACGACGCCGCAGGCGATTCCCGAAGCGCCGGCTCCCGGCTCCGACTTCTCGAGCACGACGACGTCTTGGCCGGAGCCGAGGCCGCGCTCGGAGAGCTCCTTGGCGAGGTGGTAGGCGGTCGAAAGGCCGTGGATGCCGGCGCCGATGACGGCGTAGGGGGCGGACTTGGGGAGCGCGCTCATCGTGAATTGCCTCCTCGGCAATAGTGTGTCAAAATCCCTCTTCGAAAAGTACCATGGCCAGAACCGGAAAGCCAGCCGTGCGCACCGTCGCAGCAGTCGAGCGCGCGCTCGCAGTCATCGACGCGCTCGCCGCGGGTGAGGAGCTCGGCACGAACGAGCTCGCCCGCCGCGCGGGCCTGAACGCAAGCACGACCTCCCGCCTCCTCGCCACGTTGGCCGGCGGAAACCTGGTCGAGCACGTCGAGGAAACCGGCAGGTACAGACTCGGCCCGCGCTTCCTCCAGCTCGGAAACGCGGTCCTCGCCAGGCTCGACCTCCGTGAAACGACCCGGCCGCACCTGCGCGCGCTCGCGGCGGCAATTGGAGAAACCGCCACGCTTTCGGCTCCGGGCGACCCCGATGCGGTCACCGTCGACTTCGTCCAGGGGGACGCGTCCGTCGTCTCGGTCGCCCGCCTCGGCCGACCCAGCATCGCGCACGCGACGGCGACGGGGAAGGTGGGGCTCGCATTCGGAAACGGGCATCTCTCCCCGGGCCGGCTCGAGCGCTTCACGTCGAGGACAGTCATCGACCGGGAACGCCTCGCCTCAGAGCTCGACCGCGTGCGCGCGGACGGGTTCGCCACGGCCGCGGGCGAGCGTGAGGAGGACCTGAACGCGATCGCCGCCCCGGTCTTCGGGAGCCGGGGAGACCTCGTCGCCATCCTCGGCGTGCAGGGCCCCGACTCCCGCTTCGACCCGAAAGCGATGCGGCGGGCGGTCGGCCCGCTGCTCGATCTTTCGCGGGCGGCCTCCCACGCTTTAGGCTGGACCCCGAATCTGACCAAGGAGAGTGAATGAGCGACACAGCGATCGTCCGGACGGCCTTCGACGCCGTCGAGGAGCGCATGGGGGTCGAGCGCACGGACTGGGAAGGCTGGTACTGGCCCAACCACTTCGGCGACCCGGTCGCCGAGCACAACTGGGTTCGCGAGCACGTGGGCGTCTGGGACGAGTCCCCCCTCCGCAAGTGGGATTTCAGCGGGCCGGACGCGCTGGTCGCGGCCGATCGGATCTTCGCGAACGACATGCTCGGCCTCGAGATCGGCCAGGTTCGCTATGCGCCCTTCTGCGACGAAAGCGGCAAGATGGTCGGCGACGGCACGGTCTTCAAGTTCACGGACGCGAGCTGCTGGGTCGTCACTGCGCTCGATTCGGACCTCGACCACTTCCAGGATGTCGTCGACGGCCTGGAGGTCGAGATCGAACCGGTCACGGAGAAGCTCCCGCACCTGCAGGTGCAGGGGCCGAAGTCGCGCGAGCTCCTCGCCGACCTCACGGACGAGTCGGTTGAGGACCTCGGCTACTTCCGCTTCTTCCCCCATCAGGCGCACGTCGGCCGCGTGCCTTGCTGGGTCTCGCGCACCGGCTACTCGGGCGAGCTCGGCTACGAGGTCTTCTGCGAGCCCGACTACG
>Ga0307316_10000281_pt1 | contig 14857 bp, 18 predicted proteins | sample ER_DNA_356_FD_194504 | JGI IMG/M metagenome (GOLD analysis project Ga0307316, IMG submission 194504) | Bulk soil microbial communities from the East River watershed near Crested Butte, Colorado, United States - ER_DNA_356 | ecosystem: Environmental > Terrestrial > Soil > Floodplain | place... | reverse complement strand
CGAGCACACCGTCAACGTCGAAGATCGCACCTTGATATGGCATGAGTCCTCACCCGTCCCTAAGAGGTTTCTGGGTCGAGGTCGTCCTCCCCCGAGGACTCGTATACGGGGTTAGCCGTCGTCAGAGCCAGCGACGACTTGATATCGCCCAGTCAATTTAGTGCCGGGGCGATTGGAGCGGCAAGACCCTAAGTGCCGACCGCCGCAGCTTGCCGGAGGCGCAGCCGACGCATCGAGCAACGGTCACTTCACCCGCTTGGTATCTGGACTGGAGACATTTGGCCATGAGCCTGCTGCTCATCATCGAGTGCATCAAAGAGCAGGTTGAGCCCTTACACCATGGTGGGTGAGCGGCGGGGCGGACCTACTGGTACGGAAATCTGTGGGGGGAGTCCGTCGGGCATAGCTATCAGCAGCCTGGAAATGACCTCGCCTGCGTTGTCGCCCCAGCTAGGACGCCCGGGATTACGATGGCATCAGAACGAAATCCGCGGCGACCGTCGCCGCAAGCGGTCCGGCCAGCATGGCCGCCGCCGGGCCGCCAAACCTCCAGCAGGCTCCCAGCCCGCTCATGGAGGCGTCGATCAAGATGGCCGAGCAGCTGGCGCCGAACCGCAGGTCAGATCGCGGCAGAATGCACGGATTGGCGGACGAGGGCTTCGACGCGGGGCCGTTTCCTCAAGCTGACGGCGATCACCCACCAGCGCTTCAGCTCGCCGCTCTGGAGCGGGGACGAAGTTCGAAAAGCTCCACGCGATTGCAGAGATCGAGCTGGTCGTGGCGCCTTGGCCATGGTGCACGTGCGTCCGAAACGCCCGTCGATCGCTCCTTTGCGAGAACGTTGGCGTGGGTGCACCGGGCCACTAGGAGCAGCAGGTCGACCGCTGAGGCCCAATTGGCTGGGCAAGCGGTTACCGAGAGGAGGTGACAGATGAGCTATCTGCCAGACGCGTTGAGGCTGGCATCCGGTTGCACTGTTCAAGCCGCCGCGATCTGGCACAGGCACAGTTCGGACAACCGACCCTACGGTCACGGTCACCTACGACCACTAACCCTTGCAATTCATCGTCTCCTGAAGGAGGGAACGCATATGAATGTCTGGTTCATCACCAAGGATCTACTGCTCAATGACCATGCCGCTGTGAAGCCCGGGGAGCCGGGTGGGCGCCCAGCGGACCAGCGGCGCGACGCTCCAGGACGACCCGAGTCGCAGTCGCGTTCCATGAGGGCGGGCTCCATGCATCGCCCAGTCGTCGCGCTCATCGCGCTCGCGGCGGCAGGGGCACTTGCGGCAGGGTGTGGCGGCAACGGCCCAAGCTATGGGGGCTCGGGGGGAGGTCCGTACGGCTCTGGCGGCGCCCCGACGGGCACCGCACCGTCCGGCGTGGCGACGGTCGCGGCCACCAGCACCAAGCTCGGGCAGATCCTGGTCGACGGCAATGGACGCACCCTGTACTTGTTCCAGAAGGACCAGCCCGACCAGTCGGCCTGCGCTGGCGGCTGCGCCTCCGCTTGGCCGCCCGACCAGAGCAGCGGCACCCCCAAGGCGGGGAGCCCCGTCCAGGCCTCGCTGCTGGGCACGATCAAGCGCAGCGACGGCACTACCCAGGTCACCTATAATCACCACCCGCTGTACTACTACTCCGGCGACAGCGGGGCCGGACAGCAAAATGGCCAGGGCCTGAACGCGTTCGGCGCCCTGTGGTACGTCGTGGCTCCATCCGGCGAAACGGTCACCAGTGCGACCTCCTGACCGGCCCGCCGACCAAGCGCCGCAGCCGTGCCGGGAGAGATAGGTGTTCGCCTGGCGGTTGGGGGGACGCTCCTGCCGCCGGGTAAACCGGCCGATCCGGCCCTGGTTCTTGGTGGAGGGGCTCGGGTTCGGGGGGCTTGGATGGCCCTGGGCTCCGTCGCCGTCGGCGATGGTGGGTTGGCCGTGCAATCACAGCGATCTCGGTCCTCACCGTGATCGGGGAATGCTCTCCGCAGCCGGCCCCATCGGAAAACGATCATCGGGTGACCGGGTTCTGGCGGTTCCTCGCGGTATCTTGACTGTGTCAAGCATTGTGTGCGCCGATGGCCGGGCGGGTTCGTTTGCCGAAGCCTTGGTCAGGCGATCGCGTCCGGCGTCTCCCGCTGAATGAGGCACTTATGAAGCGAGCAGGAACCTCGCGCAAGTCCTCGCTAGGACCCCGCTGCCCGCTGTTCGGCCTCGTCGTGTTGCTGGCAGTTCTCGCCGTAGCAACCGCCTGCGGCTCTGGTTCGGGCAGTGGTGTAGCGACTCCGTCGGCATCCGCGACACCATCGGCGTCGAGCGGTTCGGCCGCTCCCGGCGGTGGGTCGACGGTGGAGATCAAGAACTTCATGTTCACGCCCATGACTCTGACCGTCTCGGTCGGCACCACGGTGACATGGAAGTTCGACGACTCGACGCAACACACCGTCACGGCCAATGACAAGTCGTTCACTTCATCGCCGATGGCGAGCGGCCAGACCTACACCCATACCTTCAACACTGCCGGCACGGTGGCGTACCACTGCTCCATACACCCGGACATGACTGGCATCATCATCGTGAGGTAGGCGGGATGGCCCGGCCCGCCCAAAGGATCGGCGGACGATGTGCACAAGAGCCTGGCCGAGTTCCAAGTCGTTTGACACCTAGCACGACGAGGTCATGGTGGGTCGGGGCAGCGACCAACTACTCGACGAGGCCGATCACTGAAGCATTGCCAAGGCGGGCAGCTCGCAAGCGTCGCCCGGCCGGTACGCAAGATGCTCAGCGTTGAGGCTGCGCAGGAGAAACTACGAGTAGCGGGCGGCGAGGAAATCGCACCTATGCGAAGGCGGAGGAGATTCATTCGATGAGCGTCTCGGAGCGCAACCACCGGATCGTGGTCGCTGGGGCCGGCTATGCCGGGCTGCACGTGGCCATGCGCCTGGCAACCAAGCTGCGCGACAACGTAGGGGTCCAGCTAACGTTGGTCGACCGGCACGACTTCCACCAGGTGATGACCGAGCTGCCACGGGTCGCCGGCGGCACCCGGGCTGCGGACGCCGTCCGAATCCCACTGGACGACGTTGTCGCTCGGGGGGTCCGTTTCATGGAAACGCAAATCACCGGCTTCGACCTGGCCGGCCAGCAGCTGAAGACCCAGGCTGGACCCATCGGCTACACCCGCCTGGTGCTGGCGCTCGGCAGCCGTCCCAACGACTTCGCCATCCCCGGCCTGGCAGAGCGCGCTATCTCGCTGTACTCGGTCGCCGACGCCGAGCGGGTGTGGGCGGCGGTCAACCAAGCTGTCGCCACGGCCGCGACCGCCAAAGATCCCGACCAGCAGCGGCGCCTGGCGACCGTAGTCATCGGTGGGGGCGGCGCCACCGGGGTGGAGCTTGCCGGCGAGCTGGCCGAGATGCTGCCAGAGCTGGCCCGCGGCCATGGCCTGGCGCCCGACCGCCCAGCCGTGATCCTGGTCGAGGCTGGCCATACCATCCTGGCCGGCTCCTCAGCTGCGCTGATCGACAGGGCCACCAGGGTCCTTGCCGACCTGGGTGTCCGGGTGCGTACCAACTCGATGATCGCCGAGGCGATCCCAGCGGGCTTCCGGCTCACCGGTGCCGAGCTGGTGCAGGGCGGGGTGTTTGTGTGGGCCGGCGGGCTGAAGGCGCCGGAGATCGTGATGGGGTCCGGACTGACCGTCGGCCACAACGGCCGCGTCAAGGTCGACCAGTATCTGCGCGCGCTGGATCACCCGGAGATCTACGTAGCCGGTGATGTGGCCTCGGTGGTCGATCCACGATCGGGCCATTGTCTGCCGCCGCTGGCCCAGATCGCCCTGGAGGAGGCCGAAACCGTCGCCCGCAACCTCAACGCGGAGCTGGAGGAAACGCCGCTGGAGGCATTCACCTTCCATGACAAAGGGTTCGTCGTCTCCGTCGGCGCACGGCGCGGCGTGGCTGACATCGGCGGCATCACTACCGGCGGCCGACTCGCTCACCTTCTCAAGGACGCCATCGAGTGGGAGTACCGCCAATCTGTCAAGCACTTGCGCGGATGGGACCCCTTGACCGTGTGACTGCGGCTTAAGACGAGGCGTCCGCACCAAGCGCCAAGAGACGCGCCCTAGTACGGACGGTGTTTGACAGGTAGGCGTCAAGCGCGGCGGGCAAACAACCGGCCCGCCCGACATCCGACACCAGCATAAACAGCCCGACACCGCCGCCCAACCGCACCATCACGGGCCTACTTAAAGACTGGGCTAGATGGGGCAAGTGGGGCCTAGATCGAAGGAGGTGGCCCCCCGCTGCTACACCGCCCAATACGCTCGGCGGGCGAGATAGCGCTCGAGACCGTGCCAACTGCCACTGAGGATCACAGTCAGGACTGCAGGAAGGCCAGTAAGTCAGCGTTGATCGTCTCGGCCTCCGTAGTCGGCGAACCGTGCGGGAACCCTGCGTAGGTCTTCAGTGTCCCGTTCTTCAGGAGCTGTGCGGACAGCGGTGCCGAGTCAGCGTAAGGGACAATCTGGTCGTCGTCGCCGTGCATCACGAGCACGGGCACCGAGATCTTCTTGAGGTCCTCAGTGAAGTCGGTCTGGGAGAAGGCAACAATGCCGTCGTAGTGTGCCTTCGCTCCGCCCATCATTCCCTGGCGCCACCAGTTCTCGATAATTGCTTCCGATGACTGCACGCCAGGTCGGTTGAAGCCATAAAAGGGTCCCGACGGCAGCGCTCGGTAGAATTCCGACCGGTTCGCGGCTAGCTGTGCCTGAAGGTCGTCGAACACACTCTTCGGAAGACCGCCAGGGTTGGCGTCGGTCTGGACCATGAGCGGCGGCACGGCACTGATCAACACTGCTTTCGCGACGTGACTTTCACCGTGTCGGGCTATGTAGTGCACGACCTCGCCGCCACCGGTGGAATGCCCAACGTGAACGGCGTCTTTGAGATCGAGATGGGCAGTCAGCGCAGCCAGGTCGTCAGCGTAGTGATCCATGTCGTGACCGTCGCCGGTCTGCGTGGAGCGTCCGTGCCCACGACGGTCATGGGCAATGACGCGATAACCGTGCTGGAGGAAGAACAACATCTGGGTGTCCCAGTCATCGGCCGAAAGCGGCCAGCCGTGGCTGAAGACGATCGGTTGGCCCGAGCCCCAGTCCTTATAGAAGATCTCGGTGCCATCGGTCGTAGTGATCGTTCCCATGCTCTGCCTCCCATGCATCCGGGTGACGCCGTAACGTCGCCGCGCTGTCAGCCTAGCGAAGTCGCGCGTCGAGTCCACCCCGACTACGACTGCATGGCCTTCGTGCCGAGCCGATCGGCAACGGCATCCCCCGGCACGGTGGCCATTTCGGCCTCCGATTCGGCTCCGACGCCCTTGACCGCGCCCCCGCTGCTGGCGAAGACTTCCACCGCTCCGCCGCCGAGCGCGGAGATCAGCCGGTGCAGGTCGTCCGCGTGCTGCTGCGCGCCTCACAGCCGATGGGCACGAGTTCCGCTGATGTGCATATCGTCGTGGATCCCGTTGACGCCGAGGTAGCGGCGGAGGGCGGCCGCCAGACTGCCTCGCTTGTGTTCATCGCAGGCGGGTTCCGCCGGCCACAACGGCTGCTGGGTGAGCCAGCTCGTCTGGGTCCTCGCGAGGGTCGTGATAGTAGGTGACGATATCTGCGGTGCCTACGGTGCCGATGAACCGGCGAGGCCAGACACTGGCAGCTGCCAGCGCGTCTTCCGGTTTGAGGCCCATTTGTGATAGCAGCGCCACCTCCTGGTGGATCGAGCCAGTCACGTCGGTGCCGGCAAGCACCGGCACTCCGAGACTGACGGCAAGAGGCAGCAGCTCTGCGACTCGCGAGCGGCCCTCCTGCAGCCTCTGCCGCCGACCGGGCATCCTGTCCGGGGCGTTCAGGAGGGCGAGTAGGGCGCTGACGGTCGGTGTCCACGCGGTCCCACGGTCCGCCATGTCACTGATAGCGCGGTCGTCCAGCCCAAAGCCGTGCTCGATGGAATCCACACCCGCCGCAACCAGCCGGCCTGCGTCCGTCAGCGTCGAGTGCACCGCCACTCGGGCGCCGGCACCGTGCGCCGCGGCAACGAGGCGCCCGATGGCGTCGATCCGGTAGGTCGGCTCGGCGTCGGTCCCGCCTGCCAGATCAGGGAAATCGGCGATCACCTTGACCCACGTCGCCCCCCTGCCGATTTCCACGAGCGCACGGTCGACGAGGTCGGCTTCGTCCACCGGCGGCCCGAGCAGGTCCGGGAAGTACCGGCCAGCCGGAGCCAGAAACCGCCCGGCGGCCTGCAGCGCGGGCATGCCCGGCCCGGAGGCCAGGTCGAGCGTCAGGCCGCCCCTGGAGCCGACGTCGCGGACCAGGGTGATCCCGGTCTGCGCCCAGGCAACCAGGTTCGCCCGCGCCGCCTTCGCATCCAGCGCCACCAGGCCTGCCGGCCCGGACCCGACGGCGGGGTGGGCGTGCGCATCGACCAGGCCGGGTAGAAAAAAGCGGCCCGGGAGGAGATCGGCATCGGCTACTGGTCGGTCATCGATCGAGCCCGACGCATCGATCCACCACGACGTCCTCTCGTCGCCGAAGGGCAGCTCGACACCCTGCACCGCCCAGGCCTGCACGCCGCGGTAGCGAAGTGCTCGGGGTGGTCGACTTCGTCTACTTCCGGCGAACGTCATCGATCGCCTCGGCGGCCGGGACAGGTACCGCTGGCAGATGCAGCGGGGCTTGCTGCGGGTCTTTCCAGCCGCCCGGAGCGCATCGCCGTGAGCGGGCAGCAGGTAAACCGCACCGGTTTCGTCACTCTGAGCGCGGCAGGCGCCGATCGCGTGTCCCCGAACCGGATGGCGTCGGGGCTGCGCCGATCGCAGCACAGTTGCCCGCAATATTCGCCAGCACGCCTCCCAGGCTGGCTGCGCCGCCGGGAACCAGGCGGGCCAGGCCCATGGGCCTCGAAAAGGATCGGGAACACCTCCTGATTGTGACCGGAGCGGCGGAGCAGCGGCTGATCGCTCGCGTCGAAACAGGCGGCCACCTTGGGGCGGGGCTTAATTGGTCGGCGGCCGAATCGGCCATAGGTGCCGATGCCGATGATCGGCGGGCCTCCGCCCCAGGGGAGTTCCTTATCGGCCGACAGCGGAGTATGGCCCGAATTCATCGCGGTATGGCTTCGACGCTTCTTCTTCCGTTTCCGCACTCGGCCACTTTCGATGACGACGTCGTTCTCGTATCCCGATCCCTCGACCTCGATAGATGCGAACCGGGGTAGTAGTCGCACCCCGTCACCTCCAGGGGGTTCAGCGGCTGGCGGATCGGCGCCGCGAGATCCAGTCCTCTACACGTTCCCACCCGGCTGCCAGCGCGTCCAGGTTGTGGGGCCGCGGCAGCAGGCGCCAGCCCCCACATGCAGCCTTTGACCTGGGGATCCCAACCGGCCACGTCTACTCATCGACCCGGCCAGAAGGCCACGTACATCACCTGATGAGCAGACGTCCTCAATTCGGCAATTGAGTGCGTCTGCTCTTGGTTCCTTGTCTGGTTGGTCAATAACCAGCTCCTCGTCGGCCTGCGGCCGCGCGCGTTTCACGACGCCGGCTACTCCGCGTGACCCGCAGCACGAAGGACGCCGAGCTACTCGCTGATTGCACTGCGCTTCCCGGTTGCATTGCGGTTGGCTTGGCCGATGGGGTCCAGCAGACCGCGACGTTGAGCCTCGCTATGCTGCGATTGACAGATCCGGAGTCTCGCAATGTTGATACTCGCTGAGGGTACGATCCACCGCCCGGTCGTGGATGATCAGCTGGCGGCGGTACGCGCCTGGTTCGGGCCAATGGTCGACAGCGGCTTTCTGCAGAGTGGCCACGTTGACCTTGCAGGGGAACGTCTGTGGTTGCTGGTCTCCGGCGCCAGTCTCGCGGATGCGAGCCAACGGCTGAACGACCTTCCGGTAGTTCAAGACGGCGCGGTCACGTTCACCATGGTTGCCGTAAACGCGGTCCGCTTCCGGTGAATGCGGGCGCGACGCGAAAGCTTTGTGTCGGCCCCGCTAGGAGGACGCTGAATATTTACGTCCGGTCGAGCCCAGTCAGGGCGGCTGGGCTGACTCGGGCGCGTTCACCGTGTACGGCCGACCGAAGGCTGGCCCACCAGGCGGCACAGCCGGGTCACGTGCCGCACTGTGACGCCCCTGGCGCACCACTCGACCGCTCGCGGACCGACAAGCAGTCATCGATCGTCATTGTCCGCAGCGCCACACCGGCCCGCCTTTCAGTGTCCAGTACCGAAGCGTCGCGCTCACCCAGCGCGGTGAGCACCGCGACCGCCAACCCCTCCAGCCGCCGTTCCCGGTCAGCACATTGCTTCCGCCGCGCCAGCTGTGCATCCAACGCCGACCGACGTGCCGACTGCCTCTGATTGCTGACTCACCGACCACCCTCCGACTCATTCGATCTCCTGTCGCCCGACCGAAGGCGATCCAGCCGCCTCGGCGATCACCTGCCGAGCCCGATCCGCACCACGTACCTCCCGTCCGATTTCAAGATTCGATGTGCCACACAGACCCGTGAATACCCGACCACCGGGCAGGCTGCGGCAGTGTCGGGTGCGGACTCGACGCTGTCGCAGAGACCGATGTTTAGGCGGCTGGGTCGATGATCACCGTGTGGCCGAGGTGCTCGAGCTGGCCGATCAGCCGTCGGGTGTGGGCTTCGTCATTGCGTCGGCTGTGCCAGTCGGCGCCTAGGTCGTGGTAGGGCTCGTCGCGTTTGAGCATCCAGTAGGCCGCGACCAGGATGGAGTGCGCGACCGCGACCTGAGCGCGGCCCATCCCACGCCGTTTCGTCAGCCGGGCGTGCTGGACGGCGAGATAGTTCTTGCCGTGCATCCGGCCGACCGAACCGGCCGCCTCGACCAGCATCGCGGTCAACCATTTGTTGCCGTGCCGCTTCCCTCGGGGATAGCCCAAACCGTCGCACACGGCGCGATTCGGCCCGAAATAGTTCCGTGCTTTAGGCGGGGTGGGTGCGGCTGACGCAAAAGAGGCACGACTGACTGCCTAGCGGCAAGCTGCGTGGCAGAGCTTCCAGCCTCAACACCCTGCTCTTCGCTGCGGCGTTCCACCACACCCACCTGCCAGGAGAGTACCCGCCACATACCCCGCCGGACTCCTCACCCATAGACAAGCAGGGAGTGAATCCAGCGACCCGCGAGCCGTTGACATAGGGGCCCACTGACGGGAGGTACCCGGGGTCGGCGTGACCGCCGAGGCGGGTGAAATTGCCTTTTCGAGGTGTGACCATGAGCCTCCACAAGCTCACCGCCGGGTCCGGTTATGACTACTTGACCCGGCAGGTCGCTGCCCTGGATGCAACCGAGAAAGGTCACACCGGGCTGGCGTCGTACTACACCGAACGCGGAGAGATTCCAGGGTCGTGGATCGGCTCCGGGATGGACGGGATCGACGGCCTGGCCGCTGGGGACCTGGTGACGGCGGAGCAGATGCGGGCTTTGTTTGGTGCCGGCATGCATCCTCTCGCCGCCGAGCGGCTGGAGCAGCTTGACGCGGCCGATCTGACCGACGCAAACGTGCATGTTGCGACCCGGCTGGGCGCGCCGTTCAAGATCGTCGACAACGATCTAATCCCGTTCCGGGTCGAGGTGGCCAAGCGCATCGCGGCGCTCAACAGCGCCATCGGGTGGCCGGCCGATGCCTCGATCGCGGCGGCTGACCGGGCCCGGGTGCGGACTCAGGTGGCCCGGGAGTTCTTCGTCGCTGAGCATGACCGGGAGCCGGTCAACGCCCGAGAGCTGGCGGGGCAGATCGCCAAGGACTCACGGCCGCGGACTCAGACGGTCGCAGGCTATGACCTGACGTTCTCGCCGGTGAAGTCGGTGTCGACCTTATGGGCGGTCGCCGACCCGCCGGCGGCTGCGACGATCGAACGGGCCCATCAGGCCGCGGTTAAGGACGCCTTGACGTTCATCGAGAAGCATGCCCTGTTCACCCGGACCGGACCGCAAGGCATCCGGCAGGTCAACGTCCGAGGCCTGGTCGCCACCGCGTTCACCCACCGGGACAGTCGGGCCGGCGACCCTGATCTGCACACCCATGTCGCGGTCGCGAACAAGGTGCAGACCCTCGATGGGCGGTGGCTGTCGATCGAGGGGCGGCTGCTGTTCAAGGCCAACGTGGCTGCATCGGAGACCTACAACACCGCGCTCGAGCAGCACCTCCGCGACACTTTAGGTGTGCGGTTCGCCGAGCGGCTGGGCACCGATCCGGCGAAGCGGCCGATCCGGGAAATCGTCGGTGTTGACCCTCGACTGAATCAACGCTGGTCGACCCGCCGTGCCTACATCGAGGTCCGCCGCGGCGAGCTGGCCATCCAGTTCCAGCATAATCATGGCCGGCCGCCGAGCCCAGTCGAAGCATTGCATCTGGCGCAGCAGGCGACGTTGGAGACCCGCGACGCTAAGCACGAACCTCGATCCCTGGCTGAGCAACGCGCGACATGGCTCGGCGAAGCAGCAGCAGTGTTAGGCAGCGCGGAAGCCGTCGCGTTGATGGTGCGGACGGCACTGGCGCCGCACCCCGAGACCGCCCCGATGGCCGACGCACACTGGGTCGCACAGACCGCTGGTCACATCCTGAGTGTTATTGAGGCGAGCCGCTCGACTTGGCAGATGTGGCATGTCAGGGCCGAAGCACAGCGGCAGGTCCGCACGACCGACGTGAAGGCAGAACGCGCAGGTGTCTTGGTGGACCTGCTCGTCGACGAGGTGCATCGTCGCTCTGTTGCACTGGCCGCGCCGCGCGACGACATCGAGGAACCGGAGGTATTGAGGCGGGTCGACGGGTCGTCGGTCTACACTGTCGCCGGCTCAGACCTCTACACCTCGCAGCGGATCCTAGACGCCGAACAGCGCATCCTCACCACCGCCGGCCGACGCGACGGGTCAGCCGTCGATCAGGTGGCAGTGGATCTAGCGTTGCTGGAGATGGCGGCGAACGGCAGCGCCCTCGATGCCGGGCAGGCGTCCCTGGTCCGGCAGATGTGCAGGTCGGGGGCTCGTTTGCAGCTTGCGATCGCCCCGGCCGGCGCCGGCAAGACCACTGCGATGCGGGCCCTCGCGCTGGCCTGGACCCAAGACGGCGGCCACATGATCGGCCTGGCCCCGTCGGCCGCGGCGGCGGCCGTCCTCGGCGAGCAGACCGGCATGCGCGCCGATACGCTCGCCAAGCTCACCTGGTCACTTGATCATGGCGAGCTGCCGGACTGGGCTGCCGCGGTTGGTCCATCGACCTTGTTGATCATCGACGAAGCCGGTATGGCCAACACCCTCTCCCTCGACACCGCCGTCCAGTTCGCCATCAATCGCTATGCCAGTGTGCGCCTGATCGGTGATGATCAACAACTCGCCGCGATCGGCGCCGCCGGCGTCCTCCGTGACATCAAACACACCTACGGCGCCGTTCACCTGACCGAACTGCACCGCTTCACCGATCCCGCCGAAGCCGCAGCCACGCTCGCCCTCCGCGAAGGCAAACCTGAGGCATTCAACTTCTACCTTGATCACAGCCGCGTTCAGGTCGGCGACATCGCCACCACCACCCACGATGCCTTCGCGGCCTGGGCTTCCGACCGGGCCGCAGGATTCGATGCGATCATGCTCGCCCCCACCCGAAAGCTCGTCGCCGAACTCAACCGACAAGCCCGTGATCATCTCCTCGGCGGTCACCCGGCCGGCCGCCAAGTGCGCCTAGCTGATGGGAACCAGGCCAGTGTCGGCGATGTGATCATCACCCGCAGCAACGACCGCCGACTCCACCTCGCGCCAACCGACTGGGTCAAAAACGGCGACCGCTGGACTATCACTCGAGTAGGTCGCCGCGGCGACCTCGCGTTGCGACACAACCGAAGTCATCGCACCGTCCGGCTGCCGGCCGACTACGTCCGCACCTCAACCGGTCTCGGCTATGCCACCACTATTCACGCCGCCCAAGGCGTCACCGCCGACACCATGCACGGCCTGGTCACGGGGCAAGAGTCCCGGCAGCAGCTGTATACGATGCTCACCCGCGGACGTGCCGCGAACCACTTGTACCTGCAGGTGGTCGGCGACGGCGACCCGCACACCCTCATCCGACCCGACACCGCCGCACCCCGCACCCCGACCGAGACCCTGCAGCAGATCCTCACTCGTGACGAGTCCCCCATCTCAGCCAGCACACTGCTGCGAGAACTCAGCGACCCGGCTGCCCGGCTGTTCGGGGCCGTTCAGCGCTACACCGACGGGCTCAAGGTGGCAGCCGAGCAGCTCGTCGGACCCCAGATCGTTCACACGCTCGACGGCCAAGCCGACCAGGTCATTCCTGAACTCACCAGCGAGCCGACCTGGCCGACCCTCAGAGCACACCTGCTCGCGTTGGCGGCTGAAACCGGTGAGCACCCACTCCTCCACCTCCATGAAGCCGCACTGGGGCGGGATCTCAGCACGGCTGAAGACATGGCCGCTGTACTCGACTGGCGCCTCCCAGAGCCCGCATGCATTGACCTAGGACCACTACCGTGGCTTCCCGGCATACCGTCAACGCTTCATGATCATCACGTTTGGGGCGAGTACCTGGCGAAGCGGTCACAGCTCGTTACCGGCCTCGCCGATCAGGTCCGAGACTGCGCCAGCCACAGCCAAGATCAGCCCGTATGGGCACCGCCGGGCGGCCATCTGACCGCCGCCATCCTTGGTGAAGTCGCCGTCTGGCGAGCCGCCGTCGGCGTCGAGCCCCAAGACCGCCGACCAACCGGAGCAGGACAGCTACAAGCGGCGTCCGCCCTTTGGCAACAAAAGCTCGACCGAGAGGTTGCCTTAGGCAGCCGCGGCCTTGGCGCAGATGCGGGGAAACGCCAGGTTGGTGGACCGTCTCGAGATCGCGAGCACGAAGATCGACGTCGCATGCCTCCAACGCGCGCTGTTCGTCGGACTGTCCCGCCCGCCCCCCGCTTGTGAGCGCCTCTGCCAGCTCAAGAGATGGGTGATCAACGCTGGCGCCCGGACTTCGAGCAAATCGCGCCGCCATAAGGGGCTCGATGTGCGTAGAGGACCGCCTGCAGCTCAGCGAGGCCTTAGGGCTACGACAACAGCCACCGGACCGGGTCTGTCGTTATCCACAGACTGCCGCAGCACAGGCGCAGCGTCGGATTGTTGCGGGATTGTCGTCACTGGGCGCACGCGAGCACCGCTGGACTATTACGGCCCGAGACTGAACGGCAAAGGCAAACGGAGGACAAGCATGAACGATCCAGCCGCGAAGGTTCGAGTTCTCTACTCGGTTCCGGAGACGATGGCTCTCCTCAACTTGAGTAGGACGCAGATCTATGAGCTCATCCGCACATCGCGCCTGGTGACGGTCACCCAAGGCCGTCGCCGGCTGGTGCCGGCCGACTCGATTACAGACTACGTGCAGCTATTGCTTGCGGAATGCAAGGCCGGCGGGAATGGCCGCGCGGCGTAGCAACGGCGAAGGCGGCCTCAGCTGGAACGAAACGCGTCAGCGCTGGATCGGCCGAGCCTCTCTTGGTTACAACGCCGACGGCAAGCGACGAATCGGCACCGTCAGCGCGAGAACCAAGACAGAAGCCAAGAACAAGCTGCGAGCGCTTCTGCGCGTTCACGAGGACGGTTTACCAACGCAGCGCGCGTACACAGTCGGCGACGCCGTTGAGGCCTGGCTAGTGCACGGGCTCGTGGGGCGCGATCCGAATACGGTGGCAAACCGGACCAGCTTGGCCCGGACTCATGTCATCCCAGGATTGGGCAAGCGCCGGCTTGCGGAGCTGACAACTGAGGAAGTCGACCGCTGGCTCGCAGACAAATCCGCGACGCTAAGCACCGACACGCTGCGGCGTCTTCTCTCTATCCTGCGGCAATCGATCCGTCGAGCGCAGGCGCGCGACCTTGTGAAGCGCAATGTTGCGCTGTTGTGCGACTTACCGAAGGGACAACCTGGCCGCCCGTCCAAGTCCTTGACACTTGAGCAGGCCGAAAGACTGCTAAAAGCAGCGGGCGACAACCCCACCATGAATGCCTATGTGGTCGTTTCCCTGCTCACCGGTGCCCGAACCGAGGAACTCCGGGCGTTGACCTGGTCGCGGGTCAGACTTGACGGCAACCCGCCGACCATTGACCTCTGGAGATCTGTCCGAGCAAACGGCGACACGAAGACAACCAAGTCACGCCGCACACTCGAGTTGCCGGTCCGCTGTATCGAAGCACTGACAAAACATCGCGATCTGGTCGAGAAGCAGGGTGCCGAAAGCGGACGCCAGCTCGAAGAGTTCGATCTCGTGTTCTCGACAACCACCGGGACCCCGCTTGACCCCGCAAACGTACGTAGAGCCTTCCGGCGCGTCGTCGCCGCGGCTGGGATGGACCCGATGTCTTGGACGCCCAGAGAGCTGCGGCACAGCTTCGTCTCGCTGCTGTCCAGCTCAGGGATGCCGATCGAAGACATCGCCCACCTCGTCGGCCACGCCAACACCCGGGTCACCGAACTCGTGTACCGCAAGGAGCTACGTCCGGTGCTGACGCGCGGAGCCGTCGCGATGGATGTGTTTCTTCCCTGACGATTAGGGTGCGCACACATTGGTAAGCAGATTGGTAGGCAAAAGCCAGGCCGACAACCAGAAGGCCTCGAGCACAACGACGAAGGGCGGCCTGACCAGGGGCTTAATAGTGGAGCTTAGGGGACTCGAACCCCTGACCTCTTCCATGCCATGGAAGCGCGCTACCAACTGCGCCAAAGCCCCTTGAGCGGGACCGCTGGCCCCATCACAAGCCTGACCGATCCTACA
>Ga0307316_10000276_pt1 | contig 14938 bp, 14 predicted proteins | sample ER_DNA_356_FD_194504 | JGI IMG/M metagenome (GOLD analysis project Ga0307316, IMG submission 194504) | Bulk soil microbial communities from the East River watershed near Crested Butte, Colorado, United States - ER_DNA_356 | ecosystem: Environmental > Terrestrial > Soil > Floodplain | place... | reverse complement strand
GCCTACGGACATATTTCGAGGCTTTGGCTTTGGAGCGCGAGGAGCTTTTCGATTTCGACGTCGATTTCGATTTGCTCTTCTTGGCGGCGGCTTTGCGTTTCGCCGGTTTCTTGCCGCCGTCCCCTTTGACCGCGGCGATGCTTTCCTCCAGCGCCGCCATCAGGTCGGGAGCCTTGGTCTCTTTCGGGGCCTCGGCTTCCGGCGCGACGATCTCCTTGCCTTCCGCCTTCTGTTCGATCAGCGACAGCAGTTGCTCGCGGTACTCGTCGCGGTAGTCGCCGGGATTGAACTCGGTGCTGAGCGAGTCGATCAGCTGCTCGGCCATCTCCTGCTCGCGCTTGGCGACTTTCGGCTTCTGGTCCGGGAGCGCGTCGTCGAGTTCTGAGGGCGGCACGACCTCGTCGGCGAAGCGCATCGTGGTCAGGGTGAGGACGCCGTCGCCGGCGCGGATCGCCGCCAGGTGCTCCTTGTTGCGGAAGACGAAGCGAGCGATCGCGGCCTTGCCCGAGGATGCCATCGCCGCCGCCAGCAGCGAGTAGGCCTTCTCGGCGCCATCGGCCGGGCCGAGGTAGTAGGGGCTGTCGAAGTACATCGGGTCGATTTCCTCGATGTCGACGAAGTCCTGGACGTCGATCGTCCGCGTCTTTTCCGGCGCCAGCGCCGCCAGCTCGTCTTTGCTCAGTGGCACGTACTGCCCGGGCGACAGCTCGTAGGCTTTGCTGATGTTCTCGTAGGGGACCTCCTCGTCGGTCCCTTCGGCGACGCGGCGGTGTTTGATCCGGGCGCTGTCGGAATCGCGGATCTCGCGCAGGGCGATGTTGCGTCTGGCGACGGCGCTGAACAGCCGCACGGGCACGTTCAGCAGCCCGAAGCTGATCGTTCCGCTCCAAATCGCTCTTGCCATCAGCAGCTCACCTACCCGGATTGTTCCAGCCGAACTCCGGCGGCGGCAACCGGGGCCCCGCGGCGGCAGCCATCTTGCGAGGGGACGGCGCATCGGACTTTGTCCCAGCGCCCTGGGGCTACTTCGGATGGGATCATGCGGCGGTGCTCTTCGAGCTGCGAGAGGTGGGGCTGGACCGCGGCGGCCGCGCCGTCCTCGAGCAGGTGAGCGCTTCGATCCCAGAGGGGGCGACCGCGATCGTCGGCCCCTCCGGCGCCGGCAAGTCGACGTTGCTGCGGCTGCTGAACCGGCTCGCCGACCCCGATCGCGGCCAGATCTCCTACCGCGGGCGCTCGCTCGACTCTTACGAGCCGCTGGCGCTCCGGCGCGAAATCTCGCTGGTCCCGCAGCTGCCGGCCCTGCTCGCCGGCACGGTCGATTCGAACCTTCGCTACGCGGCGGAGCTGGCTGGCGAGCCGCTCGACGCCGAGCGGACGCTGGCGCTCGCCGGCCTCGACCGGTCTTTTGCCGAGCGCGACGTCGCCAAGCTATCCGTCGGCGAGCAGCAGCGGGCCATGCTTGGCCGGGCGCTGGCGCAGCGCCCCCGGGTCCTGCTGCTCGACGAGCCGACCTCGGCGCTCGACACCGCCGCCCGCGATGCGATCGAGGCGGCACTGGCGGAGTTGCGGCGCGAGCTGGAGATCTCGATCGTCCTCGTCAGCCACGATCCCGAGCAGGCGCGGCGGCTGAGTGACTGGGTGCTGCGGCTGGAGGCGGGAGGCGTGGTCGATTGCGGTCCGCTGGCCGAGGTCCTGGCGTGAGCACCTCGATCCACATCGACGTCTGGCAGGTCGGCGCCTCGCTGGCGCTGGTGGCGCTGGCGGCGGCGATCTCGCTCTGGCGCGGCGCCGACCTCGAGCGCGACATCGGCATCGCCACGGCCCGCTCCTTCGTGCAGCTGACCCTGGTCGGCTACGCGATCAAGCTGATCTTCGACGCCGACACGGTCTGGCTGGTGCTGGCGCTGCTGGCGGTGATGGTCTTCTTCGGGGCGATCACCGCCCGCCACAGAGCTGAGAAGGTGCCGGAGTCGTTCGGCCCGCTGCTGATAGCGCTTTCCCTCGCCGGCGGCACGACCCTCGGCCTCGTCGTCGCGCTGGGGATCTTCGACCCGACCCCGCGCTACCTGGTCCCGGTCGGCGGCATGGTGATCGGCAACGCGATGACCGCCTCGGCGGTGGCGCTGAACCGGCTCGGCGACGAGATGGACGACGCTCGCGACCGCATCGAGGCAACCCTCGCGCTCGGCGCCACCGCCCGCGAAGCCGCCAGCCCGACGGTTCGCCGCGCCCTGCGCTCGGGGATGATCACCCTCGTCGACTCGACCAAGACCACCGGCTTGATCTTCTTCCCCGGCACGATGGTCGGGATGCTCCTGGCCGGGGCCAGCCCCACCGATGCCGTCCGCCTGCAACTGATCCTCCTTTACGTCCTGCTCGGCAGCGTCTCGATCTCCGCCCTCACCGCCACCGCCCTCGCCTACCGCAACTTCTTCACCCCCGCCGCGCAATTGCGCGAACCGGGCCCCTGACGCTGCGCATCCAGCGACCGAAGGGAGCGGTGCGAGCGCGAAGCGCGAGTTCCTCGTTCGGTCATGTGCTGAAGCACACTCCCTCTCTCGTCCTTGATCTGCTTGGTCAGGCACCCGCTTAGCGCAGTTGCGCGGCCGGGGGAGGCGGCCTCCCCTCCTGCCTAGACTCGGCCGGGTGTCCCGGCAGCAGCGACTGACCCTTGTTGCGACGATCCTCGGCTCGACCGTCGTCTTCCTCGACAGCACCGTGATCAACGTGGCGCTGCCGGCGATCGCCGACGGGCTCGACGCCGGCCTCGCCGGGCAGCAGTGGGTGGTCGAGATCTACATGCTGACCCTGGTCGCGCTGCTGTTGGTCGGCGGCTCCCTGGGGGACCAGTTCGGGCGCAGGCGGATGTACGTGGCGGGGCTCGTCGGCTTCGGCGCCACCTCGGCGCTATGCGCGGTCTCGCCCACGGTCGAGGTTCTGATCGCGGCGCGGGCGCTGCAGGGGATCGCCGGGGCGCTGCTGGTCCCGGGATCGCTGGCGATCGTCGCCGCCACCTTCGCGGGCGAGGCCCGCGGGAAGGCGGTCGGGACCTGGACGGCCTGGACCGGGATCGCCACCGTCTTCGGGCCGGCCGGCGGCGGCGCCCTGATCGGCCTCGCCTCATGGCGGGCGATCTTCTGGATCAACCTGCCGCTGATCGCGGTTACGGTTTGGCTCTGCCTGCGCGCGGTGGAGGAGAGCCGCGACCCCGACGCCTTCCGCGGCATCGACTGGACCGGGATCGTCCTCTCAGCGGCGGGTCTTGGCGGCCCCGTCTTCGCCCTGATCGAGCAGCCGACCCGCGGCTGGGGCGACCCGCTCGTGCTCGCCACCTTCGTCGGCGGCCTCGCCTGCCTTCTCGCCTTCGTCCTCTACGAGGCGCGCGCCCGCCACCCGATGCTCGACCTCGGCCTCTTCCGCATCCGCAACTTCGCTGTCGCCAACGGGACCACGCTCGCCGCCTACGGCGGCCTGATCGGCGGCCTCTTCTTCGTCGGTCTCTACCTGCAGCAGGTGGTCGGCTACACCCCGCTGGAGGCGGGGTTGGCGACGACGCCGATCTCGGTCCTGCTCTTCGTCCTCTCGCCGCGCTTCGGACGCCTCGCCTCCGGGACCGGGCCGCGGCTGCCGATGACGGTGGGTCCGATCGTCGGCGGTATCGGCCTGCTGCTGATGCTGCGCGTCGGCTCCGACGCCGACTACGTGGCCGACGTGCTGCCAGCGATCCTCGTCTTCGGGCTCGGCCTCTCGGCGACGGTGGCACCGCTGACCGCGACCGTGCTCGACTCCGTCCCGGAGCACCGCGTCGGCATCGCCTCCGGCGTCAACAACGGCGTCTCCCGCGTCGCCGGCCTGCTCGCGATCGCGGTCCTCGGAGCCGTGATCTCGGCCCATTTCGGATCCGACCTCGACGGCAACCTCGGGTCGCAACCGGTCAGCGCCCGCGCCGAGAAGACGATCTCCGACGCCAAGGCGCAGCCGCTGGCGGTGCCGAAGACCGGCAAGCTCGACCGCGCCGAAGCCGCCCGCGTCCGCCAGGCCTCGGTCTCCGCCTCGACTTCGGCCTTCCACCTCGGCGTCCTCATCGCCGCGATCCTGATGATCGCCGGCGGCGTCGCCTCCGGCTTAGGTATCGAGAACCCGAAGCGGCGAAGCGAAGCCATGCCGAGCCGCGACTCAGCACAAGCTGAAGAGCGCGGCCATGAGGCCAGAGTCACCTGAGCCAGGGGGCGGGTGCCTCTCGAACGGGCGGATACTCAAAACGGCGGTCGTCAGACCGCCGTTTGTCCGGGCGAGAGGCACCCGCCCCCTGGCGCTCACTAGGCTCTCGCCGCGATGGCGAAGCCGATCATCTTCTCCGGCATCCAGCCGACCGGCCGCAAGCACCTTGGCAACTTCATCGGCGCGATCCGCCAGTACGTCGAGGGCCAGGAGCGCGGCGAACCGGCGATCTTCTGCATCGTCGACCTTCACGCGCTCTCGGTCGCCTTCGACCCCGCCGAGCTGCGCGAGCGGCTCTACGACACCACCGCGATCCTGCTGGCCGCCGGCCTCGATCCCGAGCGCTGCATCCTCTTCCGCCAGTCCGACGTGCGCGAGCACACCGAGCTGACCTGGCTGCTCTCCTCGGTCACCGCCCACGGTGACCTCAACCGCATGCACCAGTTCAAGGACAAGTCGGCGCGCCAGCAGGAGCTGGCCTCCGCCGCTCTCTTCTTCTACCCGGTGCTGATGGCCGCCGACGTCCTCGCCTACCGCGCACAAGAGGTGCCGGTCGGCGACGACCAGCGACAGCACGTCGAGCTGATGCGGGAGATCGCACGCCGCTTCAACCAGCGCTTCGGCGAGACGCTGGTCGTGCCGGAGCTCCGCATTCCCGAGATCGGGGCGCGGATCATGGACCTGCAGGAGCCGGAGCGGAAGATGTCGACCACCGGCGGCAGCGACGCCGGCACCGTCTACGTACTCGACGAGCCCGAGGCGATCCGCAAGAAGGTCGGCAGCGCCGTCACCGACTCCGGCCGCGAGATCGCCTGGGACCGCGAGGGCAAGCCCGGGATCAGCAACCTGCTCGAGATCCTCGCCGCGATCGGTCGCCGCGACTTCCCGGCCGAGGTGGCCGCTCAATTCGAGGGCGTCGGCTACGGCGACTTCAAGCAGGCGGTCGCCGAGGCCGTGGTCGAACTGCTGGCACCGGTACGAGAGCGCTACGGGGAGCTGCGTCCCGACGAGGCGGCGCTGGAGCGGGCGCTCGCCGCCGGGGCGGAGAAGGCGCGCGCGATCGCCTCCGGAACCCTCGCCGACGTGCGCGACCGGATGGGCATCGGCCCGGCCGGCGGGGCCTGAACACACCCGTTCGGCATACCGGGAGCAACTGCCCGCGTCTCCGTCAGGGGCGGATCCGCACCAGTTGGTTGAGCTCGTCGCCGCCCTTGACCGTTTCCTCCAGCGCCGTCCCGATGCCCTTGACGTAGAGCTTGTGATCGATCACGCCGGGCTCCAGCGGCGTCCACTCCCGGGTGAGGAGGGCACGGCCGGATGAGACGACAGGCGTCTCGACCGAAGCCGAGCGGCTGAGGACGCGGAAATGGTCCTCGGCTTCGCCTTTGAGGAACTCCTGGATGCCGCTCTGGCCCGGCTGCGGGTGCGCCGGCATGAAGATCCCGGCACGGGCGCCGTCGACGCCAGCCTGCCAGCTTCCTTCTCTCGTCCTCACGCTGCCGTCGCGGTTCAGCTCCGCCGTCGCCTCGCCGAGGTACCAGACGTTCCCGGCCTGGTCCTGCGCGTACCAGTCCCGCGTACGCTCCTCGATCCTCCCGCGCAGGTAGAGCTTGTCGCTGACGACGGTGGCGCGTACGCCGAGGATTCGCTTCGTCTGGGTGAGCACCGCGGAGACGTCGCGCGATGGCTGCCCGTCCTTGCGCCCGCGGTAGACGTAGACGCTGCCCGGCCGTAGCGGGAACCACGGGTTGGCGACCCGGGCGGCGAATTCCGAAGGCGCGGGCAACGGGGGTGGCAAGGCAAATGCAGCGATGACCAACGCGAGACCGAGACCCATCAGCGACTCCTTCCTGGGTGAAGGCTACTCTCCCGGGGATGGCGGTCTCCGACCTCGATCTCGACCTCGACCTCGACGTCTTCGCCGGGCCCTTCGACCTGCTGATGGCAGTGGTCCTGCGTGAGGAGGTGAGCCTGCTCGATCTGCAGCTGGGCGAGGTCGTCGTCGCCTATGTCGAGCACCTCGAGCGCGAGGGCGAGCTGGAGCTGGAGGTGGCGACCGAGTTCCTCGTCCTGATCGCCGCCCTGCTGGAGCTGAAGTCGCGCCTGATGCTCCCGGGCCCCGAGGACGAGCTCGAGGAGATGGGTCCCGAGGAGGCGGTCGAGGAGCTGCTGGCGCGGATGTTGGAGTACCGGCGCTATCGCGATGCCTCGACCGAGCTGGTGAAGCGTTTCGAGGCGGAGCGGGGATACCTCTATCGCTCGGCGACGCTGCCCTCGGAGCTGCGCCGCGTCGCCATCGAGGCCGCCACCGCGGTCTACGAACCCGACCAGCTCGGCGCCGCGCTGGGGGACCTGCTGACCGAGCCGCCCGACCTCGACATCAGCCACATCCGGCCAACGGTTTCGCTCGAGCGGCGCCTGCGGGCGCTGCGCGACGCGCTCGGCCGCCGCCACAGCTTCGATTTCGACGACGAGTTCGGCGGCGAGGACCGGCTGACCCAGGCGGTGACGGTGTTCGCGCTGCTCGAGCTCTACCGCAAGGGCGAGGTCACCTGGGAGCAGAGCGAGTGCTTCGGGCCGATCGAGGTGCGGAGGGCATGAGCGCGGAGCGATGAGTGACCTCTCCCGCACGATCGAGGCTCTGCTCTTCCTCTCGCCGCAGCCGGTCGCGACGGCCGACCTGGTCGAGGCGACCCGGGCCACCGAGGGCCAGGTCGAAGAGGCGATCGAGCTGCTGCGAGAGGACCTGGCCGAGGGCAGGCGGGGGGTCGTCCTGCGCGAGATCGGCGGCGGCTTCAGCCTCGCCTCCGACCCAGCGAGCGAGGAGGCCGCACGGCGCCTGCTGGCGAAACCGCGGACGCCGCCGCTGACCCAGGCGCAGGCCGAGACTCTGGCGATCGTCGCCTACCTGCAGCCGGTTTCGCGGCCGGAGATCGCCCGCATCCGCGGCGTCAGCTCCGAGTCCGCGGTCCAGAGCCTCGCCGAGCGCGGCCTGATCGAGGAGTCCGGGCGCTCGCGCTTCGGCGCGGCGATCTTCAAGACCTCGGAGCTGTTCGAGCGGCTCTTCGGCCTCACCGGCCTCGACCAGCTGCCCGATCCGTCGCGCTTCGACCCGACCCCCGAGGACGAGCGGGAGCTGCGCGAGCGGCTGCTCAAGGCGGGGGAGCAAAGAGCGGAGCCGTGACGGACGGGAGGGGCCGGGAGGGGACCCTCCGTCGCAATTTGGGGAGGCTCCTCCGGGTCCCCTCCCGGCCCCTTCACGGGGCGGCGCGCCAGGTTCCTGCGCCTGGGAGTTGATGCTAGGTGAGGTTGGTGAAGTTCCTCGCTCATGCGGGGGTGGCTTCCCGGAGGCGGGCGGAGGGGATCATCGCGAAGGGGGTGGTCACGGTCGGCGGGGAGGTGGTCACGGATCCGGCGCGGGACGTTGGCGATGGCGACGACGTGCGGGTCAATGGCAGTCGGGTGGGCACGGACGCGCGTGAGGTCTGGGTCGTGAACAAGCCGGCCGGAGTCGTCTCGACCGCGCGTGAGCCAGGCAGCCGCCCGGCGGTGGTCGAGCTGGTCGATACCTCCGCGCGCCTCTACCCGGTCGGTCGACTCGATGCCGATTCCACGGGGCTGCTGTTGCTGACCAACGACGGCGAGCTGGCGAATCGGCTGACGCATCCCCGGTACGAAGTCCCAAAGACGTATCGGGCGCGGCTGCGGGACCCGATTGGGAAGTCGCAGGTCGAGCGCCTACGGAGCGGGGTGGAGTTGGAGGATGGGCCAACCGCGCCCGCCAAGGTCAAGCGTCTGGGCGACCGCGAGGTCGAGATCGTCCTGCGCGAAGGCCGCAACCGCCAGGTGCGGCGGATGGTCGAAGCGTTGGGGAATCGGGTGGTGGCGTTGCGGCGCGTGAAATTCGGACCGCTGGCGCTGGGTGGCCTGGGTGAGGGTGAGGCGCGGCGGCTGTCGGAGAAGGAGGTTGCCGAGTTGCGCGAAGCGGCTGCGGGGTGAGGAGCAGAGTAGCCCTCCCCACCTGCAGGTAGGAGGGCGACTCTGCTCCTCACCCCGCGCCGCTCACGAGTTTCGGACGGCGATGCGGCTCCCACCCCGAGCCGCGGCGGCTACACGCGGAGACGAGAGACGATCGCGTCGAGGACCGCGTCGGTTTCGGCTTCGGCCTGGAGGCTGGTGACCCGAAGCGTCGAGAAGCCGACCCGCATCAGTTCCCGGTCGCGCCAGCGGTCTCGCTCGAAGGCGACGTCGGTGGCGTGGAAGTCGCGGCTGTCGGCCTCTAGGACGAAGCGCTGCTCGGGCCAGAGGAAGTCGACCTCGATCCTGCCTTTGCGGATCTGAACCGGCGCGTTGAGGAGCGGGGTGGGGAGGCCCCTCTGAGCTACCAGCGGCAGCACCTTGGCCTCCAGCGGGCTCTTGAGACGGCCCTTGCGAGACAAGGGCGCCGCGCGTCTCCACTCGGTCACGAGCGCCAGCAACGCCGGCATCCCCCTCCGACCAGGATCCGCGGCGCCCTCGATCGCTCGAATGTCCAGCATCCTTCTCTGCGCCGCCCGCTCGAAGCAGCTGCGAAGCGTCCACTCGCCAACCGTCCCCGCAAGATCCACCAAGGTCCGCGCCGGGCTCGTGCAGGGAATCCCGTCGACCGTTCCGGCCTCCTCCGGCCGCGGCGGCCGCACCCGATGGAAGCGGATGCCGTCGATCTTCCGCCCATGCGCGGGTGGGGCAATGACGTCCACCACAGCCGGGCCTTTGTCGAGCAGCCCAAGCAGAGCGGCGGCGCTTCGGTGAGAGACGACGGCATCGGTGTCGCAGGCCAGCACCGCCCCCATCAGCCGCGCCTTCGGGCTCGTGCTCGGATGGCCTGGCGCATAAACGCCTCGGAAGACCCGGTGCAGACGTCCCGCATCCGCCGCGCGTGAGATGGCGCTTTGGCTGATGCCGATCTGGCGCATCTGAGCCAGCGCAACGACACCATGCTGTCGTGCCGCCAGCTCGGCGACCGCTCTCCATCGATCAGTGCGCCTTTTGCCCGCTATGCGGGTGTAAGGCGCACCGCTGTGAGGCTCGCCCCCGCTCAGCCTCCGTCGCTCTGAAAAGATGCGGGTGGTGACGCAGAACCGGAACGGTGATATCGAGCTGGGCCGCTACGAGGGGCCGCCGCAGCGCCTGTTCGCCGTCCGCGGCGCCGTGCAGGCGGCAGCCAACGAGCCCGATGCGATCCTCGAGGCGACCGAGGACCTGATGCGGGGGCTGATCGAGCGCAACCAGATCGAGCCGGCGGCGATGGTGAGCTGTCTATTCACGACCACCGACGACCTCGACGCGGAGTTCCCCGCCGTCGCCGCGCGGGGCTTGGGCCTGACAGCGGTGCCGCTCCTCTGCTGCCGCGAGATCCCGGTGCCGGGCTCGATGCCCCGGGTGATCAGGGTGATGCTGCACTTCTACGCGCCGCTCGGGCATGAGCCCGCCCACGTCTACGTGGGCGAGGCGCAGAAACTGCGCGCCTACCTCGAAGCCGCGCAGTAGGCACCTGATCGGGAGCTTGGTGGCACGGGCTCACCTGGCGGGGACCTGTCCGTCAGGTGGTGGGACGGGGTCGCCCGCCGGGGGCCTGTCCGTCACAATCGGCGCACGATGACCATCACCTTCGCGGAGAAGCTAGCCCGCATGCCGGGCTACCAGGCCGGTGTTCCGACCGGGCAGGCTCCGGAGGCGGTCGCCGCCGGGCCGATCGCCCAGCTCGCCTCCAACGAGTCACCCCTGCCGCCGCACCCGAAGGTGGTCGAGGCGATCGCCAAGGCCGCCGGGGCGATGCACCGCTACCCGGACCCCGACGCGACCTTGCTCCGCCGCCGCATCGCCGAGCGCTACGAGACCGAGCCCGGCCGGGTCGCCGTCGGCAACGGCTCCTGCGAGATCCTGCTTGCCGCCGCCGAGGCACTCTGCGAGCCGGGAGCCGAGATCGTCTACGCCTGGCCGTCCTTCTCGATGTACCCCTACCTGCCGGCGCTCACCGGGGCTCGCGAGGTTCGCGTGCCGCTGGCAGATGGTGAGGTCCACGACCTCGACGCGATGGCGACTGAGGTGACCGCGGCGACCCAGCTGCTGATCGTCTGCAACCCCAACAACCCGACCGCCACCCACATTCCCGCCGCCGAGATCGCCGAGTTCTGCGCGCGGATCCCGCCGCACGTCACGGTCGTCCTCGACGAGGCCTACGTCGAGTTCCAGACCCATCACGACCCCAACGCCACGATCGACCTGCTCGAGGACTTCTCGAACCTGGTCGTGCTGCGCACCTTCAGCAAGTGCTACGGCCTGGCCGGGCTGCGGGTCGGCTACGGGATCGGCTCCACCGGTTTCCGCGCCGCCGTCGACGCCGTCCGCCAGCCCTTCAGCGTCAACGCCCTCGCCCAGGCCGCCGGGGCGGAGGCGCTCCTTCACCAGGACGACGTCGTGCGTCGGGTCGAGAGCACGATCGCCGCCCGCCTCACCGTCGAGGAGGGCCTGCGAGACCTCGGCCTGCGCACCTCCGACTCCCAGGCGAACTTTTCCTGGATCCACCTCGGCGACGGCGAGGAGGCCGAGATCGTCGCCGGCCTGGCCGAGCGGGACATCGCCGTCCGTCCCGGCAGGGCCCTCGGCGCCCCCGGCCACATCCGCGTCAGCTACGGCACCGCCGAGGAGAACGAGCGCTTCCTCGCCGGCCTATCTGAATTACTCGACTAATCGCCGCGCCCGTGGTACAACCTCCTGCATCGTGAGGTTGGACAAAGCCACATCCGCGAACGGCCCCAGTGCGCTCGGCGCCGCCGTCGCGCCCGGCTACCTCACCTATTGGCGATTTAGCTAGGCGTTCGGCCTGGCGGCGTCGCGCCGCCCGAAGACGAAGATCTTCCGGCCGGGCGCCGTCCCACGTGTTGGCGCGTCGCGCTGGCGCCGACCGGCTGCCAGCGAGCAACCAGAAAGTACGATTTCAGCGGTATGGAGAAAGGCAAAGGCAAAATGTTCATCGGGATGGAGGGGGCGAAACGAGACGGCGTCCGCGACCAGCGGATTGCGAAAGTGGTGGAGTTGGTGCCGCCGGAAAGGCTGCTCGAAGAGCTGCCGCTCGGCGAGGAGCCGGCGAAGGTGGTGGTCAAAGGGCGGGAGGAAGTGCGCGAGGTCCTGCACGGGCGGGACCCGCGGCTGATGGTCGTGGTCGGCCCCTGCAGCGTCCACGACCCGAAAGCGGCGCTGGAGTACGCGACGAAGCTGAGCGCGACGGCACGGGCACTTCGCGGCGAGCTGCTGATCGTGATGCGCGTGTACTTCGAGAAGCCGCGGACGACGACGGGGTGGAAGGGGCTGATCAACGACCCGCACCTGGACGAAAGCGGCGACGTCAACGCCGGCCTGCGAATCGCCCGCAAGCTGCTGCTGGAGGTGCTCGACACCGGGCTGCCGATCGGGTGTGAGTTCCTCGATCCGATCACCCCGCAGTACATCGCCGACGCGGTCGCCTGGGGAGCGATCGGGGCGAGGACCTCCGAGAGCCAGACGCACCGCCAGCTCGCTTCGGGCCTCTCGATGCCGATCGGCTTCAAGAACCGCACCGACGGCAACATCCAGGTGGCCGTGGACGCTGTCCGCGCCGCCGGGGTGTCGCACGCGTTCGCGGGGATCGACGACGCGGGCATGCCGGCGATCCTGCACACGACCGGGAATCCCGACTGCCACATCATCCTCCGCGGCGGCCACGGGATGCCGAACTACCACCTGCCCGAGGTCGAGGACGCGTTGGTGACCCTCGGGGTGGCAGGGCTGCCGGAGCAGCTGGTCATCGATGCCTCCCACGACAACAGCGGCAAGGATCCAGAAAAGCAGTTCTTCGCCGCCGGAGAAATCGCCGACCAGGTCGCCGACGGCAACAAGGCGATCGTCGGGGTGATGCTCGAGTCGTTCCTGGTCGAGGGCCGCCAGAACCTGGTGCAGGGCGAGGACCTCACCTACGGGCAGTCGATCACGGACGCCTGCATCGACTGGGAGGACACGGTCTCGGCCCTGGAGCGCTTCGCTTCCGCGGTCGAGGCCCGGCGCGGCTCCTAGGGCCGCGCCTCCCCTCGCAGATGGCTCGGATCGCCGTCCTCGGAGTGGGCCTGATCGGAGGCTCGATCGGGCTCGCCGCGCGGCGGCGGCTCCAGGCCGAGGTCGTCGGCCACGGACGCACGCCCGAGAAGCTCGAGCGGGCGGTGGAGCTGGGGGCGCTCGACCGCGCCGCCGACTCGGTGGCGGAGGCCTGCGAGGGCGCTGACCTGGTGTTCTGCGCCGGTCCGGTGATGGCGCTCCCGGACCAGGCGCGCGAGGCACTTGCGGCCTGCGGGCCGGAAGCCGTCGTCAGCGACGTCGGCTCGACCAAGGGGGAGCTGGTCGAGGGGCTCGGGGAAGACGAGCGCTTTATCGGGGGCCACCCCCTGGCGGGCGCCGAGACGGCCGGGGTGGAGAACGCGCGCGAGGACCTCTTCGAGGGGGCACGTTGGTTCCTGACTCCGACAGAGCGCTCCAGCGGCCTCCTCTACGACCGCCTGCAGCGGGCAATCGCCGGGCTGGGCGCCCGCCCCCAGGCAATCGACGCCCGCACCCACGACCGGGTGATGGCGACGATCAGCCACCTTCCGCATGTGCTCGCCAATGCCCTCGTCGCTGAGGCCGCGGCGGAGCTGACCCGGGACTCCGAGCGCCTGCCGGAGGTGGGCCCGAGCTTCCGCGACGCGACCCGTGTCGCCGGCTCCAACCCGGCGGTCTGGGCCGACATCTTCGCCAGCAACCGCGGCGCGGTCGCGGACTCGGTGGAGTCGGTCGCGCGGCGCCTGGAGGTGGCGGCGGCGCTGATCCGCGACGGCGACGGCGAGGCGGTTGCAGCCTGGCACGCCGCCGCGGCCGAGGACAAGCGGCGGCTGCTCGACTCCGCCGCCGCGGCGGGCCCTCTGCTCGAGCTGCGCATCGTCGTCGCCAACAAGCCGGGGACGATCGCCGAGCTGGCGCTCGCTCTGGGGAAAGCCGGCGTCAACATCGAGGACATGGCACTGCATCCGGCGCCCGACATGGAGTCGGGCGCGGTTTCGCTCTGGGTCGCCGGCGAGGAGCAGGCGCGGCGGGCGGAGCGGCTGGTGCGGCAGCTCGGCCACACCGTCAGCGTGCTCGGCGGCGCGGAATGAGCGTCGGGGGTCCGACGCTGGGCTCGCCGTGACCCGCTTCGATCCCTCAGGTCCGCTGCGTGGCTCGCTGCGCCCACCCTCGGACAAGTCGATCTCCCATCGGGCGGCGCTGATCGCGGCAATGGGGGAGGAGGAGACGGAGGTCGTCAACTATTTACGTGCCGCCGATACGCGCTCCACCTTGGAGGCGGTGGAAGCGGTGGGAGCGGAGGTCCAGTTCCGAACCGGCCCGGTGCTGCGGATCCAAGGTGTCGGCCTACGCGGCCCCCGCTCGGCTGAGGTCGACGTCGGCAATGCGGGCACGCTGCTGCGGCTGCTGCCGGGGTGGTTGGCGGGGCAGGTGGGGGAGCGATGGACTCTCGACGGGGATGAGTCGATCCGCCGCCGGCCCGTCGACCGGATCGCCGTGCCGCTGCGGCAGATGGGGGCCCGCCTCGCCTGCCGCGACGACCGGTTGCCACCAGTCAAAATCGACGGAGCGCCGCTGCACGGGACCGCGTACGAGATGCCGGTAGCGAGCGCGCAGGTCAAGTCATGCCTGCTCTTCGCCGGGCTGCTGGCCGAGGGAGAGACCCGGGTCATCGAGCCTTCGCCCAGCCGCGACCACACCGAGCGGATGCTCGCCGCCGCTGGTGCGGCGGTCGACCATGAAGGCGATTCGGTGGTGGTGCGTCCAGTCGATCGTCTCGTGCCAGGGAGGATCTTCGTCCCCACCGACATCTCCTCGGCCGCGTTCTTCATCGTTGCCGCACTATTGATCGAGGGGAGTCAGATTCGCCTCGAGGATGTGGGAGTCAATCCGACGAGGATCGGAATCCTCACGATCCTCGAGCGGATGGGGGCAAGGATCGAGCGCGACGATCTGCCGGACCTGGACGGGGAGCCTGCGGCCGATCTCGAGATTCGCGCCGCTCAACTCCGCGCCACCGAGGTCAGCGGCGCCGAGATCCCGCTGGCGATCGACGAGCTGCCCCTGGTCGCCCTCGCCGCCTGCTTCGCCGAGGGGACGACGACGATTCGCGACGCCGCGGAGCTGCGGCGCAAGGAGTCCGACCGGATCGAGACGGTCACCGCGGCGCTTACGGCGCTCGGAGGCCAGGTGGAGCCGACCGAGGACGGGATGGTGATCGAGGGCACCGGCGGTCTGCGCGGCGGCACGATCGACTCCCACGGCGACCACCGGATCGCGATGCTCGGCGCCGTCGCCGGCCTCGCCTCGCGCGAGGGCGTCGAGGTCGCCGGCATGGAGGCCGCCGCTGTCAGCTATCCGGGGTTCGAGCACGACCTCGGTTCTCTGCTGTGCCGCTGAATACGCTGCGCCCATGGTGATCGCGATCGACGGGCCCGCCGGGGCCGGCAAGTCCTCGGTCGCGCGAGCGCTGGCGGCAGAGATCGGCTTCACCTATCTTGACTCGGGGGCGATGTACCGGTGCGTGGCGCTGGCGGCCCTGGAGGGCGGGATCGCTCTTGACGACAGCGAGGACCTCGGCGATCTGGCCGAGGGTCTGGAAGTC
>Ga0307316_10000274_pt1 | contig 14953 bp, 17 predicted proteins | sample ER_DNA_356_FD_194504 | JGI IMG/M metagenome (GOLD analysis project Ga0307316, IMG submission 194504) | Bulk soil microbial communities from the East River watershed near Crested Butte, Colorado, United States - ER_DNA_356 | ecosystem: Environmental > Terrestrial > Soil > Floodplain | place... | reverse complement strand
GCGCTGCTAGCGTCGGCGCATGAAGCGGATCAACATCGCGGCCCCGCAGTTCAGCTACGACGGGGCGGACCCGGACGGCTTCCGCAGCGGCCAGGCCCGGCTCGGCAAGCTCCTCAGCGGCCCCGACGAGTCCGGCATTACCGTCTACGAGCTGCCGCCGGGGCAGGCGGTCTGCCCCTACCACTACGAGGTGGGGGAGGAGGAGTGGCTGCTGGTCTTGGAGGGGAACCCGACCCTGCGCCACCCGGAGGGATCCGACCGGCTCGAGCCCTGGGACGTCGTCTTCTTCGAGAAGGGCGCGGCCGGCGCCCACGGCATCCGCAACGAGACGGACCAGTCAGTCCGGGTCCTGATGTTCTCCACCGTCGTCATCCCCACCGCCACCGTCTATCCCGACAGCGACAAGGTGGGGATCTGGACCGGCGACCCGGAGAGCGACGTGATGGTCCGCCGCGAGAGCGGCGTCGACTACTTCGACGGCGAGGCCTAGGCCGCTCTGCTCCACGCGCCGCTGGGGAGCAGCCGGCGCGTGATATAGGTCACGCCTATCCCTTCTATGTAGAAGCGTTTTCCGCCTGACCGCAGCGCCAACCTGCCACCGTCCAATGACAAGCGGCCGGGGCGCGGCGCGAACCGCCCCCGGCCTGGCACAGGAAAGGTGGTCTTTCCCATGCAGGCACAGGGTATTTCAGCGCCGTTCGAGGAAGACGACGTTTACGAGCAGTCGGTCCTACGGCACGTCCTCTACTGGCAGCCCACGGTCCTCAGATTGTGCGACCTCACCCGGGAAGTGAGACCGGAACGCGGCGACTCAGATCCCGGGGACGCCGTAGAACGAGCGGTGAGAGAACTGCTCAAGGTGGGCTTGCTCCACAAGCAGGGCGAATGCGTCCTGCCGACCCCCGCAGCGGTCTACGTCAGGGGGTGGGAGCTTTGAGCGTTGACGGCATAGAGCTGCGCAAACAGGTGGGCCGCAATTGCGCCGAGGCGCGAAAGCGAGCGGGTCTGTCGCAGCATCAACTGAGCAACCGTCTGTTCATCCACCCGAATGACGTATCCCGGATGGAGCGCGGGCACCACTGCCCGCGCCTGACGACGCTTGTGCGGCTCGCCCACGTCCTTGAGGTTCCTTTGGCGGACCTCCTGCGAGGGATTGAGTAGCCATGCCCTCAGAACACATCACGCTCTCGACCATCGCCGAGCGATTCGGCTGGAACCTCCGGATAGCTCGACGGCGGTTCGGACTCACCCAGCAAGAGCTAGCCAATCTGATCGGCGGAACCCAGGGCCAGATCGGCGCCTGGGAGGGCGGCGGTTGCTGCCCCAAGATCAACTCGGTTGTGCGGCTCGCAGAAGCCCTGAATGTCGATCCCGGCGAGTTGCTCCGGGAGACCAAGGGGCTTCGCAGTTAGCCGTTGGCGCGCCCATAACAGCGCAGGAGGGCCGATTTCGTAGGCGACTTACCCGCAAATTGGGGGACCCCACTCGTCCCCAATGGCATCCGACCTACCACCCAGAATAATTGAGCCCGCTGACGCGGGCTCAATCTCAGACATAAGAACTGGGCGTTTCGTGGATTCGGACTTGGCAAGGAGAATCGTGACGCGGCGCTCGGACAGAATGAAGGAGCGCCACCGATGGCCGCTAAAGCGAAACCGCAGCAGCATCGATGGAGAACCGAGAACCCAAAGGCCAAGTGCCCAAGGCACAACGACAAGGACTATCGGCTCTTGATCAAGGCCGCGTGGGACGAAGGATGGAAGTGCGTCAAGAAGAAGAAGTACATCCACTGCTACCCGCCAGACGAGACGAAAGACGGCGTCTGGGTACCCATGACGCCCAGCAGTCAGCGAAGATTGAGAAATGTCAAAGCCAACTTCAAGGCGCAGGGTCTGCCGGTGTAGGCTGTAGGGCCTAGTACGTGGAGAGAGGCGGACAACATGTCTGAGACGAGCAGCCGCGAGGCCAATGTCGTTCTGGAGTTCCAGATGGTCGAGCCCATGTCGGCCGAGGTTTTGGAGGCCAATGCCGAAGATGTGATCGAGGCGGTCGACCGGCACGCCGCTGACACGGCGCTTGGTGCGGCGATTGCTGTCAACTCGGACGAGTGCGCAATCAAGCTTCGCTTCGACGTTCTCGCCGAGGACGATGCAGCTATCTATCAGCGAATCGCAGAGGTTCTCCAAGTGATCGTTCGTGAGACCGATCTCAGGCTGAGTAAGAGCAGCGTGGAGGCGCACGAAGACGCTGACGCCCACAGCAGCGACCTCGCCCCGGCCTAGCTCTTGAAGCGCGGCAAGCGCCAGAAGACCGACAAGGGCTTCGAGATCCCGATCCCGACCAAAGGCGAATTCGACGCCGCTATGCGGAAGGTCGCTCCCCCAATAGGTCGTAAACGCCCTGACGAGAAAGACCGGCCTCCGAAGCGATCCGAGTGAGCGGCACGCCCGCCGCTCGCGCCTGCTGACAGAAGCCGCGTAGATCATTAGTCGCCTGCCGTTTGGCCGCGTCCGCTCGCTCTCGGCGCTTGGCGGCGCCCCGGATGCTCCGCAGGACCGTCGCTTCGCTCATTGCCGCGCTGCTTCCCTGACGAGGGCGTGAAACATCGAGCGCTGGCCGTGGAAGCGGTTGTTGTGTCGCCATGCGTACTCGTCCAGGTAGGACTGAAGCCACTTGCGGGAGACGCCCTTGTAGGCGCCGCGCATCCCCGTCTTCAAGTTGCCGAAGAAGCCCTCAATCGTGTTCGTGTGGATCGTCCCGTTGACGTAGGAGCCGGCTGAGTGGTTGATGACGTGGTGGCCTGCGTACTCGCGGCCAAGAGGTCGGTAGGAGCGCCAGTCATCGGTTATCAGGATCGCTTCCGGGTTCACGTTCGACCGGACCGCTCCACTCAGAGGCTCACCCCTGCGCGACGTGATTACGCGCAGCCGAACGCGCCCGCCGCGCTCGATCATCCCCAGCACGGAGACTTGGCGCTGGCGCCAAGCCGCAGCTTCCTTTTTGGTCATCTTCGGTCCACGGGGTCGCCCGTGGACGCCCGTCTCGTCAACCTCGACTTCACCGCGCAGGCTAGGCGCCGGGTCGGGTTCGGCCATCAGGTGATTCCTGATCTTGTTGAACATGCGCCACGCGGTCATGTAGTGGACGCCCAGCTCTCGCTCGAGCTGTTTGGCGGAGATCCCGCAGCGAGTGCTAGTCATCAGGTACATGGTGTGGAACCAGAGCCGCAGGGAGGTTGAGGAGCGGTGGAAGATCGTCCCGGCAGTCGGGTGCAGATGGTGCCCGCAGGCCGTGCAGGTCCACGACTGACGCTGCTGCTTGGTCGCGTAGCGCTTGAAGAGCTTGACCCCGTCGCACTTGGGGCAGTGGGCGCGTTCCCCGTCAGGGGCGTGCCGCGTCCGCCACAGGTAGTCCAGGCAGGCGGCGTCATCGGGGAAGTCGGCCAGGAACTCGGTGACCGAGTAGTCCGAGGTCGAAGACTTCGCCCTGCGCGGTTCATGGCGGTTGGCCGGTGGCATGTTGTAAAGCTACTTGACAGTGCGGCAGTTGTCAAGCGGCTTTACAGAGGTTATCCTTGCGCAGGTTTGCAGGCGCACGATCTAAAGCTTCGCCGGGCACGTCATTACCTGAAGGAACTCGAAGCTGAGACCGACCGGTGGGCGAAGGTCGACGGCTATTCGATCCGGGTACACCCTGACCCCGAACCACCCTCTTACGTGTCCGGGCTGAAGGAATCCGCGCCCCCGATGAGTCTCTGCCCCTCCTCATCGGAGATCTCCTTTACAACGCCCGTTCGTCGCTTGAGTACATCGCGTATGCGCTCAACGGCGGCGGCGGAATGACGGCTGAGCAGGCCGAACGGTCGGGCTTTCCTATCGTCGGGGACGTTGACAAGGACGGGTTCAGCGGCCGGGGGCCGGACATGTTCGACAGCACGGCCGGACACAAACTGGGGACGGCGTCGAGCGAAGCACGGCCAGCAGTCAAGCGGCTGCAGCCGTTCGAAGAAGGGGACCTCTGGAACTACTCCGACCTTTGGGTCTTGAATGAGCTGGCCCGCATCGATCGGCATCGGTCTTTGCACTTCGGAGCTGTACGAAACGAAGCGGTCGAACTGGACCGATCCAAGTCCCGAAACATCAAGGTTCAGAAGATCGAGGTTTTTAGGGGCAGGATCGACCCGGCATCGCAGAACAGCGCAGACCTCGCGAGAGTCGTCGCCTATCCCGCCAACCCCCAAGAGAAAATGCACATGCACTTCGTCAATGGGCTCGCCATAACCCTTGATACCGGTCGGGCGGTGAGCGCCGTTGACGGCGACGAGGTTTCCTGGGCTATGGGCAGGGTGATTTGGGGGGTGGAGGACGTTTTTAGCGCGCTCCGGCAGTACTTGCCTGAGTAGCCTCCGCCTAGCCACGACCTACCCCGCCCTTCTGGGCCTGATCGCTTCTACATAGAAGGGATAGGCGTGATATCGATCACACGAACAACTGTTGTCCATCTGAAATGGTTGCGCGTGTGCAACTATTGTTTGGATGCACGCAACGGACCTGAAAGCCATCGCCGAGGCCTCCCGCAAGGAGACCAGCCCGGCTGAGAAGGACACGGCGGCGCGGATGGCCGCACTGATGCACCACATGTTCCTCTACGACCGCGGCAACCAGCTGCGGGTGATCGAGGAGACGGGGCTCTCGATGACCCAGTGCAAGGTCCTCTTGGAGTTGGGCGGGCTCGGGCACGCCGCCGAGGCCTGGCAGGTCAGCGACCTGGCCGAGCTCTTCGGCGTCTCTGTCCCCTCGATGAGCCGCGGCGTCGACGCGCTGGTCAAGGCGAAGTTGGCGACCCGGGTCGAGGACCCGCACGACCGCCGGGTGCGCCGAGTGAAGATCACGGCCAAGGGCAAGAGCCTGGTCGCCACCCTGGTCACCGTCCGCCTGTCCGGCATCGAATCCTTTGTCGCGACCCTCAGCGCCGCCCAGCGTCGCAAGCTCGACGCCGCCGTTGACGCGTTGCTGGACCGCGAAGACCTCGTCCAGACCTACGAGCACCTGAAGGGAAGTGATCGCTCTTGACGACGCGATACAGCCACCTGATCACCGACGAGAACCGCAAGTGGTGGACGCTCGGCGCGATGTGCTTCGCGCTGTTCATGATCATGCTCGACAACACGATCGTGAACGTCGCCCTGCCCTCGATCCAGAAGGACCTGGGCGCCTCGATCGGCGGGCTGGAGTGGACGATCAACGGCTACACGCTCTCCTTCGCGGTGCTGCTGGCGACCGGCGGCCGGCTCGGCGACATCTTCGGCCGGCGGCTGATGTTCCTGGTCGGGGTCGTCGTCTTCGCCCTCTCATCGGCGACCGCCGGCTTCGCCCCTGACGAGCTCTCGCTGGTGATCAGCCGCGTGGTCCAGGGCGTTGGCGCGGCGCTGATGATGCCGGGGACGCTCTCGATCATCACCGATGCCTTCCCCGCCCACGAGCGCGGCAAGGCGATGGGGACCTGGGCCGGCGTCTCGGCCCTGGCGCTAGCGGTCGGGCCGGTGCTCGGCGGCTTCCTCACCGAGCACGTCAGCTGGCGAGCGATCTTCTACGTCAACATTCCGGTCGCCGTCGGCGCCGTGATCGCGACCCTGTTCGCGGTGCGCGAGTCGCGCGACACCTCGGTCGGGCGCGACGTCGACTACGCCGGCGTCGGCGTGCTCACCGTTGGTCTCACGGCGCTTGTCCTGGCCTTGGTCGAGGGCAACAGCTGGGGCTGGGGCTCGCCTGAAGTCGTCGGCTTGCTCGCCCTGGCCGCGCTGGCGCTGCCCGCCTTCGTCTGGGTCGAGAACCGGGTGAAGGCGCCGATGGTCCAGTTCGACCTGCTCAGCGACCGCAACTTCCTCGCCGCGGTCTGCGTGGCGATGATCATCAGCTTCGGGATGCTGGGCGTGTTCTTCTTCCTCGCCCTCTACATGCAGGACATCCTCGGCTACACGCCGCTGGAGGCGGGGGTGCGGTTCCTTCCCTCGACCCTGATGATCGTCGGCGTGGCGCCGGTCGCCGGGCGGCTGTCGGACCGCTATGGCCCGCGCTGGCTTATCGCGATCGGGCTGACGATCGTCGCCGCCTCGCTCTTCAGCTTCAGCCGCATCGCGGTCGACTCCACCTACCTCGACCTGCTGCCCGGCTTCATGCTGCTCGGCATCGGGATCGCGATGACGATGTCGCCGATGACGAGCGCGGCGATGAACGCGGTACCGGTGCAGAAAGCCGGGATCGCCTCGGGCGTGCTCTCGATGTTCCGGATGGTCGGCGGCAGCCTCGGCGTCGCGGTCACCGGGGCGATCTTCCAGGGCCTCGTCAGCTCGAAGCTCGATTCGCTGCTCGGCGGCAGCGGCGTCACCGCTTCCCAGCGCGATGCCGTCTCCGAACAGCTCGGCGGCGGCTCGGTGTCGAAGGTGCCGGGCCTGTCGGCGGCGCAAGCCAAGGAGGTCACGACGGCCGGCAGTGAAGCCTTCGTCTACGCGCTCGGCCATGCGATGACGGTCTCCGCCTTCGTCGCCCTGCTGGGCGCGGGGATCGGGGCGTTCGGCATCCGGGCGAAGGCCAAAGGTCACACCAGCGTCGAGGCGGCGACCGCCGAGGCCAATCCCGGCGGCGAGGCAATCGCCGCCGAGGAGGCCGCAGCGGCTTAGCCGCCTGAGGGCATTGGGCGGCGTAGGCTGCCGCCCGAATGCTCGTCCTGCTGCCACCTTCGGAAGGCAAGGCCCAGCCCGACGCGGGCGAGCCGGTCGACCTCGGTGCCCTCACCTTCGCCGCGGAGTTCCGCGAGCAACGCGAAGAACTGCTCGAGGCTCTCGATCCCGGGATGCGGACCGCGCCCGCCGCACCTGCGGCCGAGATCTACACCGGCGTCCTCTTCCAGCGCCTGGGCCTGCCGGAGCTGCCGGAGAAGGCACGGCGCCGGGTCCTGATTGCGAGCTTCCTCTGGGGCGTGGTGCGTCCCGAAGACCGGATTCCGTATTACAAGCTGCCGCCGAAGGAGAAGCTGAAGGGGATCGGTCCGCTGGCGAAGTTCTGGCGCCCCGCGCTTGCCGAGGCGCTGCCGGACGAGGAGGGTGACCTGATCGTCGACATGCGCTCCGGCGCCTACGCTGCCGCCTGGAAGCCGAAGCAGGCGACTCTACTGTCGCTCCGTGCCTTCACCGAGCGGGACGGTGAGCGCAAGGCCGTCTCGCACATGGCGAAGGCGGTGCGGGGCGAGGTTGCGGGGGCGCTGCTGAGGGCGAAGGAACCGCCGATGGATCCCGCAGCCGTCGCAGCGCTGGCCGAGTCCGCCGGCTTCACCGCCGAGCTGTCCGACGGCAGCCTTGACGTAATCGTTTGACCTCCGCTCAGCCGATCGACCTCCCCTACGCCGAAGTCACCGCGATCGATTCGGGTGCACCCGGGCGACGCTGAGGTTCTCGGCCACGTGCGCGACTTGCCGCATCCCCACGAGTGCGGCGGCGATGCCCGGCGTCGAGCGCACGGCTTGGATTGCCCGCTGTGCGTCGGTGGCGAGACCACGGTGAGCAGGCGGCACGGCGTCCGGGCGACCCCTTCCCAGTGCGGCGCTGGCGAGGACGGCAATCCCCAGCTCAGTTGCGACCTCCAGCACCGTGTCGCCGGCTTCGCGCCGCTCCGTCAGCGCCTCGCGGCGGCCGAGGTTGAAGGGGAGCTCGAGGAATCTCAGGTGGTGCCCATCGCCGGCAACCTCGACCGCCGTCGCCTCGAGCTGGCGCAGCGAGAGGGCGCCATGGCGGAAGCCGTGCCAGGTGGCGATGCCGTAGCGACCAATGCTCCCCTCGGCGACAGCGCCCTCCAAGAGCTCGAAGGCGGCGCGCAGTCGGCGGGTCAAGACGGCCGGCGTCACGAATTGCAGCTGGAAGTCGGGATTGTGCAGGAGGTAGACGTCGATCGTCTCCAAGCCGAGATTGCGGCGACTGCGATTGATCTGTTCGGCGAGGAAGGCTGGGTGCAGGCAGTGGGAGCGGCCCGCCACCTCATCTGCCGGTAGCGCTTGTGGAGAATCGACGCCGGGAACGAGGAAGCCGCCCTTGCTGCAGACCACCACCCCCTCCCGGGTGCCGGGATGCCCGGCGATGAATAGGCGAAGGGCGGCGCCGACGGCGCGCTCGGAACGCTGGCGGCGGTAGTTGATCGCAGTATCGATCAGGTTGACGCCCCCCTGCAGAGCCGCGCGCACCGCGCGGACGTAGGCGAGGTCGGTGGCGTCGTCGTCGGCGCCGCGGTTGGTGCCGATGCCGAGGGCGGAGACGAGGAGGTCCGCCGCCGGGCCGTAGAACCCTCGCGAGTGGCGGCCGAAATTCTCCACGAAGCGCCTGCAGCCGTCGCTCCGGGCGCGACCGGGAAGCGGTGGCTGGGAGGCGAGGCAGGATTGCGAGAGAAGCGCCGCTTCCTCTGCACCTTCGCCTTCGTCCGCGACCAGGCGCCGAGCGATCAGCTCCGCCCGTGCCAGCAGCGCCTGCGCTTCTGGGCCTGGCTCCTCGCTCACCCGCCGCGGGCCGCGAGCACCACCTGGCTCGCCCAGTCGAGCTCGACCGCGTGCATCTCGGGGTGGGCCGCCAGGCGTCCGCGCAGCAACTCCTTTTCCCGTCGTTGCTGCTCCGGATTCGTCCCCCCGACCTTCATGTCGTCGATGACGAGGATTCCACGCCGACCGACCGCGGCGATCGCGCGATCGATCTGGCGGTGTTTGATCGGGCTCGTGTCGAGGAAGACGAGATCGAACTCACCCAGCCTCCCCAGCGCCTCCCCCGCGTCCTCGTTGAGCAAGGTGACGTGCTGGGGCCAGGGCCACTCGAGCGTTGCCTCGACCAGCTCGGGCCTGATCTCGATTCCCACCACCTCGACGTCGGTCCGCGCCCCCATGCCCTCGCAGATCCATGCCATCCCGACGCCGACGCTGGTGCCGATCTCGAGAATGCGACCACCGCCCGGTACGGCAGTGGCAAGGACGCTCAATAGCCGTCCAACCTCTTCCCGCGAAGAGTTCGTGACCCGCAGGAGGTTGGCGCGTTTGCGGGCGGCGGCCACCGAGGCCGGGATGCCGTTCATCTCCCGATGCAGGCGTTCGCTGCTGTTCAGGACCATCCGCTCGACGATTGCGTCGGGGCGATCCGTCTCGGGCGCCAGGACGTAACCGTCGGCCGAGGCATTGAGCAACGTCTCGGCGACGACCTCGCGGACGGCGTGGAACCTGCGCGCGAGCTCGTCGGCAGAGAGTCCGCTGACTGCTTCGTTCAACTCCTCGACCTGACCCGCGGCACCGGTTGCTTCTAAGGCGCCACGCGCCGTCGCGATCTCTTCCTCGGCGAGTGGCGCCAGCGCCGTCAGCAGCGAAGTCGAAGAGCAATCGGGGTCGGCGAGCCTGGCGCCGACCCGGCGCGCCTCGCGCCGGTAGAGGTCCAGGACCAGGTGCAGCCGCGCACCCTCGGGTGGCGGCGTGGGCTCCAGCGCTTCCAGGATCGCGGTCAGCCACCCGACCATGCGGCGCCCGGCCAGGCCAAGGACCTCCCAGGCGGTGCTCCGCAGCTGTTCGCCCAGGTACCAGGCGCGGGCAAACGCCTTGTAGCTCGGGATCAACCCCGCGCTGGAGCCGAACTCCGCTTCGAGGTCGGCGCTGCGCTCCTCAGCGACGAGGGCGAGGAGAGTGAGCTGAACGTAGACGTGAAAGGCGGCGAAGGCGCGGTGGGTGTCCCAGCAATTGGCTTCATTGAGACCGGCCGGGTTCCACGGGGAGCGCACACGAGGTGCCCCGCGTTTGGCGAAGTCCGGCTCCAGCAGGTTGTGGCCGTGGCGGAAGTCGTAGAGCTTCTGGTGTAGCGCCTCGTGCAGGAGGTGCTCGGCGATGACCCAAGGGCTGCGCATCAGGGTCCGCCCGAGGAAAACGCTGCCGCCGACGCGGATCTGGGAGCTGGACGCCTTGTCCTTCCAAGCGCCCGTGTGGGGGAAGATGCCGACTAGCTGCACGTGTGTGAGGGCGCTTTGCGTCAGCTGCGGCACCAGTGCCTGCAGCAGCTCCTCCCCCCGCCTCAGGGCGGCGAGGTCCGCCTCGCTGGGGGTGCAGAGAGGATCGGTGTAGTTCTGCCTCACGAGGTAGCGAAAGGAACGGCCGAAGACGTCATCAGGGTGGTCCTCTCGCCAAATCCAACTGTGGTAGTCCTGCTCACCGAGCCGGGGCAGCCGGCCAACTCCCTCGAATGGCGTACCGGTTTCACCGCGCTCGAGGTGGAGCGCGGTCGCCGCGAAGATCTCGTCGCAATCGGCCAGCGGGATTCCGTATTCCTCCCCGGTCTCGACCTGGGTGTGGGCGTGCTGGATCGCGCTGCGGATTACCGTCGTGCCGGTCACGCTGCGGACACTTTCCTCGTTGGCGTCTGCGAGCGCATCGAGCAGACGACCGGCGCTCGGGAGGCCAACGGAGATCGCCTCGAGCCGGCGTTTGCAGCTGGCTTGAAAACCGGCGAGGATGTACTCGCTGTCGCCGAAGGCGTGGTGGCTCACCAGCGCCTCCTCGACGACTCCGAGCAGGTTCGCCGCCTCAGTCGTCGCCATCTCAGCCTCCGCGCCCCGGTTGGTTGAGCTTCTCCTTGGCGCTCTCGGCAATCGGCTCTTCGGTCAACGTCACATGGTCGTGATGCTCGGTGGTGTCGTGGTGATGAAAGTCGAGGTCATCCGCCATCGCTCGCTCCAGCAGGTCCATCTGCAGGCGCATTCGGTTCAGCTCTTCGACGTCGAGGTCCTCTCCCAGCAGGCGCCCCCGCATCTCTTCAAGCCTCTTTTCAAATCGCTCGGGCTTCTTTGCCTTTGCCATAGCTCACAGCTCCTTAAGTACTCAATAATTCCTAAACAGGAATCGACCATAACCTTGATAGGAACCGAAGTCAATCCGACGAGGCGTGGCCTTCCTCAGATCCGCAGCGGCGGCCAGCCGTCGGGATCGCTGAGGTCGAGTTGGGGCAGGACATGGATGAGGGCGTGGTCGAGAGACGCGATCGTCTCGCGGTTGGATCGTTCAATCTCGGTGGGCTCAGCCGGCCAGGGGTTGAGGACGATGGCGGCTACGTGGAGGCCGGCGGCGCGGGCGGACTCGAGGGTCAGCAGGGTGTGGTTGATCGTGCCGAGGCCCGGGCCGGCGACGATCACCAGCGGGTAGCCGAGGTCGACGGCAAGGTCGCGGACGAGGTAGGTGGGGGAGAGCGGGACGAGGAAGCCGCCGACGCCCTCGCAGACGATCGCGTCGGCTTTGGTGGCTGCGTCACGGGCGGCCTGGCGCAGCCGCTCGGGCTGGATCTCCTCACCCGCCAGCGCCGCGGCGAGATGTGGCGAGGCGGGCGGCTGGTAGCGATAGGGCGCTATCTCCCCGTCGCTCTGGGTCGAGCCGGAGGCGCGGCCCAGCAGCGCGTGGTCGGTCTCGCCCTCCTCTTCGAGCCCGGTCACGGCCGGCTTGAAGACGGCAACGCGCTTGCCTTCCCCGGCGAGCGTGTGGGCGAGGACGGCAGCGACGACGGTCTTGCCGACTTCCGTGCCGGTCCCGGTGACGAAGAACCCTGGGGTCTGGTCCATCGTCAGGCAGCGAGCGGCTGCTCTTCGAGCAGGCCCACTTCACGCGCGGCGGCGCCGATTTGCCGGCCCGCTGCGATCAGATCCTCGCGGCGATGGGTTGCCATCACCGTGCAGCGCAGGCGGCAGGAGTCTTCCGGCACGGTCGGGGGACGGATGCCTTGCGCGAAGACCCCGCGCCGCAGCGTCGCCTCGCAGAGGCTCATTGCAGCTTCCGCATTGCCGACCTGGATCGGCACGACCTGGGTCCGGGAGGGACCTGCGTCCAGGTCCTCGGAGGCGAGGGCGCTGCGCAGCGTCTCGGCGTTCGCCTGCAGGCGCTCGACCAGCTCGGGCTCGGCTTCGAGCAGCTCCAGTGCCGCGATCGCTGCGCCTACGGCCGACGGTGGCGGCGCGGTGGAGAAGATGAAGGGGCGGGCGGTGTTGACGAGGAAGTCGACCGTCTCCGCGCTGGCGCAGGCGTAGGCGCCGTAGGAGCCGAGCGCCTTGCCCAGGGTGCCGACGACGACGTCGACCTCGCCGCTGAGGCCGGCGGCCGAGACCGAGCCGCGGCCGCCGGGGCCGATCGCGCCGGTGGCGTGGGCCTCGTCGACCATCAGCCGCGCCCCGTGGCGACGCGCCAGTTCCAGCAGCTCCGGCAGCGGCGCCACGTCGCCGTCCATCGAGAAGACCCCGTCGGTGACGATCAGCGCCGGCTTGCCGCGCTGGTGGTAGAGCGCCCAGGCGAGGTGTTCGAGGTCGGCGTGGCGGTAGACGAAGGTCTCGGCACGGGAGAGCCGGCAGCCGTCGACGATGCTGGCGTGGTTGAGTTCGTCGGAGAAGATCACCTCGTTGCGCCCGGCCAGCGCCGCGACCAGGCCCGTGTTGGCGAGGTAGCCGGAACCGAGCAGCAGCGCCGCTTCGTAGCCCTTGAACGCCGCCAGCCGCTCCTCCAGCTGTCGGTGCGGCTCCATGGTCCCGGAGATCAGCCGCGAGGCCCCGGCGCCGGCGCCCCAGCGCAGCGCCGCCTCGGCTGCGGCCTCGCGCACCTCGGCGCGGTCGGCGAGGCCGAGGTAGTTGTTCGAGCAGAGCAGGAGGACGGGGCAGCCGTCGAGCGTGACGCTCGGTCCCTGGGGTCCCTCGATCAGTCGCAGTTGCCGGTAGAGCCCGCACTCGCGGAGCTCCTCGAGCCGCTCGGCGACGTCGGTCACGCCGCCTGTGGGTAAGAGGGGGTCTTGCCCTTCTTCTTGACGACCCGCAGCTGGGTCGAGGGGTCCCAGAAGTTCGCCTCTTCCTGGCTGTCGACGAGCTCGTCGATCGGCGTCGTCGGCGCCTCGCCCTCGAGCCAGCCGGAGCGGTTGTCCGGACGGGGGTTGGCGCCGTTGTCGGGCTGGCGGGCGACGTTGAGGCCGAGCTCTTCGAACATCGCCCGGTCCTCGGCCGGCTCGGCGCCGAGGGTGGTGAGGAAGTTGCCCATCATCACGCCGTTGAGGCCGGCCTTCACCGCCAGCTTGTGCATGCTGCCGAGGTTCTCGACCCGGCCGCCGCAGAGGCGGAAGAGGGCGCCGGGGATGATCAGCCGGAAGATCGCGATCCACTTCACGACCTCCCACGGGTCCATCACCTCGCGGTCGCCGAATTTCGTCCCGTCCTTGGGGATCAGGAGGTTGATCGGGACCGAGGTCGGATTGATCTCGGAGAGCTCGAAGGCCATCTCGACCCGCTGCTCCTCGCTCTCGCCGAGGTTGAGGATGCCGCCGACGCAGGTCTCCAGGCCCGCCTCCTTGACCGCCTGGATCGTCCGCAGCCGACCCTCGTAGCGGACCGTGGTCGAGACCTCGGGGTAGTAGGAGCGGGCCGACTCGACGTTGTGGTGGACGCGCTGGACGCCGGCCTCCTTCAGCGCCTTGGCGCGGTCGGCGGACATGTGGCCGATCGAGGCACAGCGCTTGAGGTTGGTCTTCTCGGCGACGAGGCGGGTGCCCTCGAGGATCTTCTGGAAGTCCCGTTTCGAGAGCCCCTGCCCCTGGGTGACCATGCAGAAGCGGTGGGCGCCGGCTGCCTCGGCCGCTTTCGCGTGCTCGAGGATCTGCTCGGGCTCCATCATCGCGTGCATCGGCGTGTCGGCCTCGGCGTAGCGGGACTGGGCGCAGAAGCCGCAGTCCTCGGCGCAGCCGCCCGACTTGGCGTTGACGAGCGAGCACATGTCGGTCGAGTCGCCGAAGTTCTCCTGGCGGACCTCCCAGGCGCGTTCGACAAGGGCTTCGATCTCGGCGTGCTCGGTCTGGCGACCGTAAGCGAGGGCCTCTTCGGGAGTGATCAACGAGGGCATGCGGCGCAGCCTAGGAAGCGCCCCGGACGCCTGATCCAGGGGTGTGGTTTAGCTTTGGCCGCTATAGGAGGCCAAAGCTCAACCACACCTCATAGCATCGGCGCATGGAGCGAACTTTGGCGCGGCGGAGGAGGGGAGCGGCGGGCGTGCTGTCCTGCCTGGCGCTGGCGGCTTTCGTGCTCGGGGCGACGCTTGGCGACGGACGCGGTGAGGCGAGGAAGGCGCCGAGCGTGGCGAGCACGCTGCCGCCGAAGCTGCTCGCCGGCGAGCGGATCGTCGTCGGGGTCGATCGCACCTCGGTCGGCGCGGGCCTGAGGTCGGCGATCAGGGAGGGAAGAGTCGCCGGCGTCGTCTTATTCGCCGAGAACTTCCCGACTCGCGCCGCCGGGGCCCGTCTGATCGCGCTGCTGCAGGCGATCCCGCGGCCGCCGAAGCTGCGGGACCCGCTGCTGGTCATGATCGACCAGGAGGGCGGGCAGGTGAAGCGGCTCAGCGGTGCTCCCACCGCCTCCGCGGTTGAAATGGGAGCGCGCGGCGCTGCCTTCAGCCGTGAGCAGGGGGCGCGCACGGCGGCGAATCTGCGCGACGTCGGCGTCACCGTCGACTTGGCGCCGGTCCTCGACGTCGCCCGTCCTGGCGGCGTGATCGCCGACACCGAACGCGGCTTCGGCTCCAACCCGGTGCGCGTCGCCAACCTGGCTGTCGCCTTCGGGGGTGCGCTCCAGTACGGCGGCATCGCCGCCACCGGCAAGCACTTCCCCGGCTTCGGCGGCGCCCGCGAAAACACCGACTTCTCGGTCGAACGGATCGACCTCTCCAAGCAGGAACTGCGGCAGATCGACGAGGCTCCCTATGGGCGCTTCATCGCGATAGGAGGTGAGCTGGTGATGCTGAGCACCGCGGTTTATCCCGCCTTCTCCGACCGCCCCGCCGCCTTCACCCGCGCGATCGCCACCGGCGAGCTGCGCCGTCGCCTCGGCTTCGAAGGCGTGACGATCACCGACGCCCTGGAAACGCCGGCCGTCGAACA
>Ga0307316_10000270_pt1 | contig 15057 bp, 14 predicted proteins | sample ER_DNA_356_FD_194504 | JGI IMG/M metagenome (GOLD analysis project Ga0307316, IMG submission 194504) | Bulk soil microbial communities from the East River watershed near Crested Butte, Colorado, United States - ER_DNA_356 | ecosystem: Environmental > Terrestrial > Soil > Floodplain | place... | reverse complement strand
AACTCGAACCGAAGTCGACGGTGACGATCACGGTCGGCAAGCGCGCGCCCGAACCGCTCGAAGAAGAAGCGGAAGTGGAACCGTGAAGGTGGCGGTCCTCTCCGGCGGCCGCTCCTCCGAGCACGACGTCTCGCTCCGCTCGGGCTCCGCCGTTGCCCGGGGTCTCCGCGAGGCGGGGCACGAGGCCGTCGAGGTGACGATCGGCCGCGACGGCGCCTGGCGCGCCAGCGGCGAGGCGGTCGAGCTGGCTCCGGGCTCCGGGCTGCTCGGCGCGGACGCGGTGTTCCCGGCCCTGCACGGCGCTTTCGGCGAGGATGGCAGCATCCAGGGCCTGCTCGAGCAGCTCGACGCCCCCTACGTCGGCTCCGACGTCCTCTCCTCGGCGATCTGCATGGACAAGCTGACGCTGAAGCGATTGTTCCTGGCCCACGGGGTGCCGCAGGTCAAGTTCACCGCGGTCGAGGGGGCGGACTGGTGGGGGCGCTGCGAGGCGATGGGGCTGCCACTCTGGGTCAAGCCATCGCGGATGGGCTCGAGCGTCGGCATCACCCGGGTGGCCAGGCTCGACGAGCTCGACGCCGCGGTCGAGCGGGCCCTGCGCCACGATCCCCGGGTGATCGTCGAGGCCTCTTCGCCCGGCCGCGAGGTCGAGTGCTCGGTCCTCGGCAACGACGATCCCGAGGCCTCGCTGCCGGGGGAGATCGTCGCCCAGGGCACCTGGTACGACTTCGAGGCCAAGTACACCGAGGGCGGGATGGAGCTCCGCGTCCCGGCGCCGATCGGCGACCAGGCGACGGCCAACGTCCGGGCGATGGCTGTCTCGGTCTTCAAGCTAGCCGGCTGCTCGGGCCTCGCCCGCTGCGACTTCTTCGTCGAACCCGACGGCTCCGTCCTCGTCAACGAGATCAACACGATGCCCGGCTTCACCGACACCAGCGTCTACGCCAAGCTCTTCGAGGCGACGGGCACCGGCTACGCGCAGCTCTGCGAGCGCCTGGTGCAGCTTGCGGTCGAGCGCCACAAGCAGGCACGGTCTTACGAGTTCTGACGATCGGCGAGTTGATTCGGCTAGTGCGAGGTTAACTCTCCAGTCGCGGCTAGTAGGCGGTGTTGCGGGAGCGCGGGCGGGGGAGGGACTTGTATCGCGAGGCACGGCCGCGGTTCCAGAGGGCGCTGTCGATCTCGGCGGCGGTCAGAGGGCTGGCGGCGGCGAGGAGCTCGACGGCGTGGACGGCACAGGCGCGGAGCTCAACCTCCCCGGCGGAGCCGTGCTCGAGGAGCCCTTCGGATTCGATGCGGGCGGTGAGATCGGAGCTGAGGCGGAGGACGCCGTCGACGCGGAGGACGTGGGGGACGAGGTTGTCGGCGAAGGCGGTGAGGCGGTCGAGGCCGGGGAGGTCGGCGACGCCGGCGCGGTGGAGGTCGGCGGCGGCCAGCTGGGCGCGCTTGTAGAAGGGGACTTGGCGGCCGTCGTAGGCGGAGGTGTCGGCGAAGGCGTTCCAGGAGGCGAAGGTGCCAGCCAGCGCCGGGATCGAGTCCGCCGCTTCGGCCGGCCCGAGGAAGCGTCCCCCGAACTCGGAGCCGAGGTGGTCGCCGACGTCGCGCAGTGCCGCGGCGAACTGCGCCATCAGCGGGTGCTCGGGGTCTTGATCGACCACCTCCGCAATTGTCCCCGCATCCATCGCCTGCAGCTCCTCGACCGTCCACGCCCCCACCGAGGCGAAGCGGTCGGTGACCCCGGCGGCCATCGTCCCGTAGCCGCTGTGGCCGGCTCGCCTGCGGATCGTCGGCCACCAGCCTGAGCCGAAGTTGATCGCGTTCATGCAGGTCGCGAAGTCGGCGGCGGTTTCGGGGTCGTCGGCGAAAGGAGCCGGCTCGTCTTGGGATCCTGGCTGAGGAAGGCTGGCCGCAGACTCCTCGACCGCCTCCTCTTCGATCCGCACCGAGCGCGCTTGCGCCGCCACCCAAGCGCAGGCGGCGCGGACTTCGTCTGGCAGCGAAACTGAACCCATGACGAAGCCAGAGATACAGGTTCGGCGGGCGGGGGCGGAGGACGCCGCCGACATCGCCCGCCTCTTGCGCGACTTCAACCTCGAGTACGCGGAACCGACGCCGGCGGTGGAGGAGCTGAGGGAGACGATCGCCCGCCTACTCGAAGAGGGCGAGATCACGGTGCTCCTGGCGGGCGACGGGCCGGCCGGGCTCTCCCTGTTCCGCTTCCGCCCCGGCATCTGGAGCGCGGGCCAGGAAACGTATCTGCAGGAGCTCTACGTGACTCCGCCGCTGCGCCGCCGCGGGATCGGGCGCGCGCTGCTGGAGGCGACGATCGAGCTCGCCCGCGAGCGCGGCGCCGACGGCATCGACCTCAACACCGGCGGGACCGACACGGCCGCCCGAGCCCTCTACGAGAGCATGGGCTTCACCAACCGCGAAGGGTCCCCCGGCGGGCCGTCGATGCTCTTCTACGAGCGCGAGATCTGAGCCGTCAGCTCGGCGAAGCCGATCGCCTCGGGCGGATCGACCAGCTCCGGGTGGAGGAGGTGGGCGAGGAGCTCGACCCCGTCGATCAGGCGGGGGCCGGGGCGGGAGAAGGTCGAGGCGGCGTCGACCGCGAACGTCTGCCGTGCGCCAAGCGAACGAAGGTCCTCTCGATGCGCGAGTGCCTGCGCCCGCGAGTCCTCCAAGTACCAGCCGCAGGGCATCGAGACGACCACGTCCGGGTCCAGTCCGCGCAGGTCCTCCCACTCCACCTGCGCCGACTTCTGCCCCGGGACGCCGGCCAGGCTCTCGCCGCCGGCGACCTCGATCATCTCCGGGACCCAGTGACCGCCGAGGAAAGGCGGGTCCAGCCACTCGAGGGCGAGGACGCGCGGTCGGGGCTCGCTCGCCAACGCGTCGCGCACGGCTTCAAGGCGGTCCTCGAGCGCGCGCCGCACCTCGCTGCCCCAGTCGGGGATGTCCGCCGCTTCGCTCAGCCGCGTCACGTCATCCAGCACCTCCCCGAGCGTGCTCGGGTCCTGCTGCAGGACGCGTGGTCTGCCCGGCAGTCGCCCCGCGACCTCGAGGACGTCGTCGTAGGAGACGGCGCAGACCTCGCAGACCGCCTGGGTGACGATCAAGTCCGGCTCGAGCTCCGCCAGCCGCTCCTCGTCCAGCGTGTAGAGAGCGCGCCCTTCGCCGACCACCTCCTTCACCGCCGCGTCGATCTCGCCTGCCGACAATCCTGGCGGCAGCACCGTCGCCGTCAGCTGCGGCAGCTCGCACGCCGCTGGTGGGTAGTCGCACTCATGGGTGACCCCGACCACCCTCTCGCCGAGGCCGAGCGCGAAGAGCATCTCGGTGGCGGAGGGGACAAGGCTCGCGATTCGCACCGGATCCTTCCGACCGAGGGCGGCTAGTTCCGGTCAGGCGCTCCCGTTCTCCCCGCGGTAGGGGCCCGGCTTCGGCCGGGCCTTGCCGCCGGGGAGGGCGAGGCGGAGGATCGTCCGCTGGACCATCCCCAGCTGCTGGAAGAAGGGGCCGCTGTTGTAAGGCAGGCCGTAGCGCTCGCAGACGTCTTTCACCTGCGGTGCGATCTCGGCGTAGCGGGTGCTCGGCATGTCGGGGAAGAGGTGGTGCTCGACTTGGTAGCTGAGGTTGCCGCTGGCGACGTGGAAGAGCGGGCTGCCGTCGATGTTGGCGGAGCCGGTCAGCTGCCGCACGTACCAGCCGCCGCGCCCCTCGTTCTCGACCTCCTTCTGGGAGAAGGTGTAGGTCTGGTCGGGGAAGTGGCCGCAGAAGATGATCGCGTAGGACCAGACGTTGCGGACGATGTTGGCGGCGGCGTCGGCCTTGGCGGTCTGGCGGAAGGTCTTGGCACCGCTCCCGAGGGCGGCTTCCACCACCGGCGCCAAGCGGCCCGGCCGCTTGCGCTTCCCGACCCGGCCGAGGATGCCGCGCGGCTGGCGACGCTGCCGCCGCGTCTCCACCACCGCGTCGACCGCCGTCGCCGCGAGGGCGCTGACCAGCGGCCAGGCGATGTAGTCCTTGACGACCTGGTCTTTGGCCTTGCCGGCGATCCCCTTCAACTCCCGCTTCACCTGGTGCATCGGCTTGCGGCCCTTGCGGATCGACTCGAAGTCGAGGTCGTGCAGGGCCACGCCCCACTCGAACAGCGCCATCAGGATCAGGTTGTAGACGGGCTGCAACAGATAGACCGGGTGCCAGCTCTGGGCCGGGTCGATCCGCATGATCTCGTAGCCGAGGTCCTTGTCTTTGCCGCGGATGTTGGTGTAGGTGTGGTGGACGAAGTTGTGGGAGTGCTTCCAGGCCTCGGCGGTCGAGGCGGTGTCCCAGTCCCAGGTCGAGGAGTGGATGCGCGGGTCGTTCATCCAGTCCCACTGCCCGTGCATGACGTTGTGGCCGATCTCCATGTTCTCGAGGATCTTCGCCGCCGAAAGCGCCGCGGTCCCGGCCGCCCAGGCGCCGCGGTTGCGGGAGGCGAGCAGCAGCACGCGGCTCAACACCGCCAGGCGCCGCTGCATCTCGATCATGCTCTCGATGTAGCGGCGGTCGCGGGTGCCGAGCTCGGCCATCACCCGGTCGCGGATCGCGTCGAACTCGCGGCCCAGCTCGTCGAGCTGCTCCTCGGAGAGGTGTGCGAGCGGGCTCTCGTCGTGGGTGTCGATCGGGGCGGTGGGGGGCGTAGCGGTCGTGCTCATCTCGTAGTTCCTCTCATAGCGCGATTTCGACGTCGCCTTCGGGCGCGTTGACGCAGGTCCGCACCATTTCGTCCTCTTGACCATAGACCTCGCCGGTCCGCAGGTCCCTGACTTCGCCGGAGCAGAGCCGGCCGATACAGGTATGGCAGATTCCCATCCGGCAGCCGAAGGGGAGCTCGGCGCCGGCTTCCTCGCCGGCGACGAGGATCGGCGTGCCGCCGTCGGCATCGATCTCGACGCCGCTCTTGGTGAAGCTGATCCTGCCGCCCTCGCCGGCGACCGCGCCGCCGCCGATCACCGGCTGGAAGCGCTCCATCTCCAGCATCTCCGGATCCCCCTCCTCGCGCCAATGCCGGACCAGCGAGTCGAGCATTTCGCCGGGGCCGGAGACGAAGGCGCGGCGCTCGCGCCAGTCGGGGCAGAGCAGGTCGAGCTCGTGCGGGCCGAAGCGACCGGCTTCGCCGGTGATCCGCAGGTGCGACTTGTAGCCGCCGCAGCGGGAGTCGAGCTCGCGCAGCTGCTCGCCGAAGATCACCCCGTCGGGGGTTCGCGAAGAGTGGATGTGGACGACGTCGTCAAGGGCGCCGTCGCGGTCGAGACTGCGCAGCATGCTCATGATCGGCGTGATCCCGCTGCCGGCGCTGATGAAGAGGAGCTGCCGCGGCGGCGGGTCGGGAAGGACGAAGGTGCCTTCGACGCCGCCGAGGCGGACGATGTCCCCCGGCCGCGCTTGGTGCACCAGGTAAGGAGTGACCTTGCCGGCTTCGACCAGCTTCGGCGTGATCCCGATCAGCCCTTCGGGATGGCCCGGGTCGGTGGTCAGCGAGTAGGCGCGCCAGTGGTGGACGCCGTTGACGATGACGCCGATCCGCAGATACTGGCCGGCGCGGTGCCCCGGCCACTCATAGCCGGGCCGGATCAGGATCGTCCGGGCGTCGGCGGTCTCCTCGATAACCCGCTCGACCCGCCCGCGCAGCTCCTGCGTCGACCACAGCGGGTTGATCAGTTCGAGGTAGTCGTCGGGCAGGAGCGGCGTGAAGAGGGAGCGGACAGCGTGCAGCGCCCGCTGGCGAGCCTTTGGGACGTTGGGCTTTGCTCCTTGCTCTGCCATTGAAAGATGTTACACGGATCGATGTAAAGGTTACGTAAGAGGTTGATGCTCCTGCCGCCAGCTTCTATACCCGCAGGCGCCTAGCTCAGTCGATCAGCTTCACGTCGCTGATCTCGATTTGGTAGCGGCCCTCCTGGTCGCGGGCCGGCGCCGCCTTGTTGAACCAGATCAGGAAGTACTTCGCCGGCGAGGCGAGATGAAGCTCGACTTCCTCGGTTCCCTTGGCCTCGGTTACCTCGCCCACCGGTTCGCCCCATTCGGTCACTTCTTCGGGCGGGCCGGAAGGGCTGGCGAAGATCTCCGCATCCCAGCCGGGGGTGGGGGTGTGGATGATCATCGCCGAGGGGCTCGTCGTCGACTTCGCGGTCACGTAGAGGCCGACTCCGGGATCGCTCCCTTCCTTCGTCCCGGCAAAGGTGGCGCTGTCGTAGTGCTCGCTGCTCCAGGCGGTCCCGGTGGGATTGCCGTCGATCGCCAGGTTGACGGTGTCGGGGCCCTCTTCGCCGTCGCCCTGGGGGTCGTAGTCGGAGACTCCGGAGGGGGCGACGGTCTTGCCCTTGTCCTTAAGCGCCCCGCCGCCTCCGCCAGGACCGTTGCCGCTGCTGATCAGCAGCACAGCCGCCAAGACGCCCGCGGCGACGAGCAGCAGCAGGAGAACCGCGACCCGGGACCAGCGGCCGCCGCTGGATAGTTTGCGCTCGGTCGGCGGAACCGCCTCCAGCACGCTGGTCGCCTCGCCGGTGGTCGAGCCCGCGCGCGCCGCCTCCACCTCGAGCGCCGTGGAAAGGTCGTCGATCAGCTCGCCGACCGACTGGTAGCGGTCGTCCGGGTCCTTGGCCGTCGCCCGCTCGACCGTCATCGCCGCCGCGGCGGAGAGCTCGGGACGGCGCTGCTGCACGTCCGGCAGCTCCTCGTTGACGTGTTTCATCGCCACCCCGACCTGGCTGTCGGCGCTGAAGGGGACCTGCCCGGTCAGCATCTCGTAGAGCACCACCCCGAGCGAGTAGACGTCGGAGCGCTGGTCGACGGGGTGGCCCATCGCCTGCTCGGGAGCGACGTAGTCGGTGGTGCCGAGGACGCGACCGGTGGCGGTCATCCCGTCCTGCTCGAGCTGGCGCGAGATCCCGAAGTCGGTCAGCTTCGCCCGTCCCTCGGAGTCGATGAGGACGTTCTGCGGCTTGATGTCGCGGTGGACCATGTTCCGCGCGTGGGCGACGGTAAGACCGCGGGCGACCTCGATCGCGTAGGCCAGCGCCTCCTGCGCATCGAGGGCGCCGATCCGGTTGATCCGCTGCTTCAGCGTCTCTCCCTCGACGTACTCGAAGACGATGTAGGGGTGGCCGCCGTCCTCGCCGGCGTCGATCACGGCGACGACGTTGGGGTGCGAGAGCTTCGCCACCGCCCGCGCCTCCTGGCGAAAACGCTGCAGCTGGTCGGCCTGCTCGGACATCTCCCGATGCATCACCTTGACCGCCACCTGCCGGTCGAGGGTGGTGTCGCGGGCGAGGTAGACGGTCGACATTCCGCCGCTGCCGAGCTTCGCCTCCAGCTTGTAGCGGCCGGAGAGCACGGTGCCAATCATTTGGGAACTGATCGAAGCCCGGTCGCTCACTCTCGCGCCAACGTTACGACGCTTCGCTTGTCAAGGCGATTCAGAGGATGCGGCGTGGGCCTGCGGTTGCGCGGCCGACGCGCCTCGCCTCGGGGTAATAGGAGCGCAGGAGCTCCAATGCCGGCGCTTCGTCAGCCGCGGCGACGACCACGCAGAAGCCGCAACCCATGTTGAAGACCCGGCTCATCTCCTCGTCGGAGACCCCGCCGCGCTCCTGGATCAGGTCGAAGATCGGCAGCGGCGGCAGCGGCTCGTCGATCTCGTAGCCGACGTCGGCGGCGAGGCGGAGCAGGTTCTCGGTGCCGCCGGAGGTGATGTGGGCGAGGCCGCGGACGTCGACCGCGGAGCGCAGGAGGGCGACGATCGGCTTGACGTAGATCTGGGTCGGCTGCAACAGCTCCTCGCCGAGCGGGCGGCCGAGGCGGCCTTCCGGGTCCTCGTCGAGGCCGATGCCCGTTAGCGCCGCGCGGGCGAGCGTGTAGCCGTTGGAGTGGATCCCGGTCGACGGCAGCCCGATGACAACGTCGCCCGGTTCGACCGCGGAGCCGTCGACGATCGCGTCGAGAGCAACTCGGCCGATGCAGGCGCCGGAGACGTCGACGCCGCGGACCAGCTCGCCGAGCTGGGCGAGCTCGCCGCCGGCGATCTCGATCCCGGCCAGCTCGGCGCCGCGGGCCAGGCCGACGCCGATTTCCTCGCAGACCTCCGGGTCCGCTTTGTCGACGGCGATGTAGTCGACCATCGCCAGCGGCTCGGCGCCGACGCAGATCACGTCGTTGACGTTCATCGCCACGCAGTCGATGCCGACGGTGTCGAACTTGCCGAGCTCCTCGGCGACCACCAGCTTGGTGCCGACGCCGTCGGTCGAGAAGGCGATCCCGTTCGTCTCGTCGAACCTGATCACGCTGGCGTAGTGCCCGGGCAGCGGCACCTGCGCCGAAGGCCGCTCGAGGTTGATTGCAGCCAGAGCCCGCACCAGACCGGCCACGGCCGAATCCGCCGCCCCCTGGTCGACCCCGGCCTTCGCGTAGGCGTCGCTCGCGCTCACCTGTCGGATTCTCTCAGTCGCTCCGGCAGGTCGCGTACAGCTTCAAAAACGCGCTTGCGCCCTTTCTTGCGGGAGATCAGGAAGCCACTCTTCGCGAGGGCATGCAGGTCGGAGCGGGCGGTCTCATGGCTGACGCGGTGGCTCCTGGCATGGCTGTCGAAGGAGTAGATCGCAGTCGGCCGCCGGACCGCATCGATCAGGAGGGCCAACTGACGCCCGTTCAGGGATGCGTCGTCCTGGAGCAACCTCTCCACATCACGCACTTCCGTGACCTTGCGCTCGAGGTAGACATGCAAATCTGCGATCGCTTTCTCGATGACTTGAAGCTGGTGAATGAGGAAGTAAGTGGTGTCACCGCCGTCGCTCTCGACCTCCATGAAGGCCCTGCCGTATTTGGCGGGCGCGTTCCGAATCAGTCGCGAGATCGGGAGGTACTCCGCCAGCCAGTAGCCGCGCGATTGCATTGCCCAGAAAAAGAGGATCCGTGCCGTGCGGCCATTGCCGTCTTCGAACGGGTGGTCATAGGCGATCCAGAAGTGGAGGAGGATCGCTCGCAGGACAGGATGGACGAACGGGTGCCCATCGGCTTCATTGGCGAACTTGCATAGGAGGTTGACGCGATCTGGGAGCTGCTCGGCCGGCGGCGGTATATGAACCGGATCGTCACCGTCCCTGTCGAAGACAGCCACTCGCGGCTCCCCGGGGCGCTGCAAGCGGCCCGCCGCGGTCGGGTCTTTGAGCGTGCCCTCGGTAACTATCCGGTGCAGTTCGAGAATGGAGTCCGGCGTCAGCTTGTCGCCCATGTCCTCCCGCATGAACTCAAGGGCTCGGAAGTGATTGAGGATCATCCGCTCGCTCCGGTCTCTCGGCGCTCGCCCACTTCGCAGCATCTCCTTGGCTACCACCCGGGAGGTCGTGGCCCCCTCCAGCTGGCTCGACCGAATCGCCTCCTCCATCAACGAATTGACTAGAAAGCGGCGGCCGGCCTCTCGCTCCGAGGTGACTACCTCGTCCATACCTACCTCGCCACTACAGCGCTGATCTACGTAGTGAAGATGCCGCAGGACGATGTCAGGCAGAGTGAACCCGAATGGGGCTCCCTTCGGGTCGGTGAAGGGGAGCTGCCGCAGTTCGTCGTTTCGAGTCCACTTGATCTTGAGCCACCACTGCTCGTTGGATAAGCCGGCGGGCGGGCTGAGGTACCGCAGCTTGTGCCAGTGCGGGTAGGAATCGCGCGGAACAGTGCTCGCGGGCGCGGAGACGGCTGCGATCCAAGCAGGGGGATCGAGCTTCTCCGTGAGGTCTTCTAGGGAAGGCGCGGGCGCTACGTGCATGCGAACTCCAAATCAACTCCAAGTTTCTCCAAGACTTGGAGTTGTAGCAGCTATTCCAAATTAACTCCAAGTTTCTCCAAGGCTTGGAGTTCAGCCTCGCAGCCTGCGAAGAACCAAACTTGCCAAGCCGATCCGATAGGCGGCGTAGGGCCAGAGCGCACGGTCGCGCTCGACCAGCTGGATCAGGCGCTGCGAGGCGAGGGTGGAGGCGAAGGAGGCGCTGACGCCGATCGCGAGGGCGCGGCGCAGCTCGGGGGTGGTGCCGCGCTGGGCGAGGCGGGCGCCCTTGAGGGCGGTAGCGCCGACGATGATCGGCAGGGCGATCGTGCGCGAGAGCACGTTCGCCTGGTCGCGGGAGAAGCGGCGCCAGCGAGCGGCCGCCAGGGTGACGCCGTTGCGGGAGACTCCCGGAGCCAGCGCCGTCGCCTGGGCGACTCCCAGCGCCAGCCCGTCGATCGGCGTTGCGTCGCCGCGCCCGCGCCGCTGGGGGCGGTGGTCAGCGACGAGCATCGCCAACGCGCCGGCAACCAGGCCGTAGGCGGTAGCCCGTGGGCCGCCGAGCCGCCGCTCGATCGGGCGCTCCAGCGTGTAGCCGACGACCGCCGCCGGCAGGAAGGACAGGGCCAGCAGCAGCGCCCGGCGACAATTGAAGTGGCGGAGCTCTTCGCCGATCATCCGCCGCTGCCCGATCAGCAGCGCCGCGGCCGCGCCGGTGTGGAGTGCCACCTCGAGGCTCTTGCGCAGCTCCGGGTCGACCGCGTCCCAGTCCCAGCCTGCCAGCCAGGGCAGGAGGACGATGTGGGCCGAGCTCGATACTGGCAGCAGCTCCGCCGGTCCCTGGACCAGCCCCAGCGCCACCGCGCGGTGCGCCGGGATGCCGCTTCCGCTCAAGCGCCTCTGGTGCCGGCGGGCTCGGCCTCGGAGCGGGGGCCGGGCTCGTCCTCGCTCGGATCGCCGCCGCGCCGCCGCTTGACGATCAGGTAGACGATACCGACGACGATGGCCGCCGCGACCAGGTAGTCGAGGTAGCCGAGTTTGTGGCGCCAGTCTTCCCAGTTGTCGCCGACCTTTTCGCCGACGATCGCCAGCATCAGCACCCAGGGGATCGAGCCCAGCAGCGTGTAGGCGGTGAAGCGCCAGAACGGCATCCGCGCGACCCCCGCCGGCAGCGAGATGAAGGTGCGGATGATCGGCAGCATCCGCGAGAAGAAGACGGTGGCGTTGCCGTAGCGGGCGAACCAGTCGTCGGCCCACTTCAGGTGCTTGGGGCTGATGTGGATCAGCTTGTTCTTTTCCAGCAGGTCGATGCGGCCGTAGTAGCCGACCGCGTAGGCGATCCAGGAGCCGACCAGGTTGCCGAGGACGCCGGCGGCGACGATCCCGAACAGGGTCATTTCCACTTCCGAGACGCTGAAGCCGGCGAAGAGCATGATCGCCTCGCTCGGCACCGGGATGCAGGCCGACTCGAGCACCATCAGCAGGAAGACGCCGAGCTCGCCGGCGCTGCCGATGAATTCGGTGGCGACGTCGACGATCGGTTCGACCACCTTGTCGGAGACGGAGGCGAGCAGGAGGAGGCCCATGCACCGCTCATCGTATGGATTCGGTTCAAGGCGCCGTAAACTGAGTCCTCGATGCGCCGGTTGAACCACCCCGTCTATCGCAACCGGATGTTGCAGGTCGCGGCCGACGCCGTGCTCGTCGCGCTGGCCTATTTCCTCGCCTTCCAGCTGCGCTTCCTCGACCAGCCGCACGGCTGGCCGCACCGCTATGAGGTCCTCTTCGCCCAGTCGGTCGGCTTTGTCGTCGCCGGCAAGCTCGTCGTCTTCGCCGCCTTCGGGCTCTACCAGAAGTGGTGGCGCTACGTCAGCGGCCGCGACTTCATGCTGATCCTCCGTGCCGGGGCCGTCGCCAGTGCCCTGCTGGTCGTGATCTTCGCCGTTGCCAAGCCGTTCGCGCACCAGCTGCCGCGCTCGGTCGAGGTCACCGACTTCGTCCTCACCCTGATCCTGATCGCCGGGGCGCGCCTGGCGGTGCGGTTGATCGTCGAGCGCCCAACCCGCGGCGCCCGGATGCCCAAGCACGAGGTGCTGGTGGTCGGCGCCGGCTCGGGCGGCCAGATGGTCGTCCGCGAGCTGCAGCTGAACCCGGCGCTCGGCGCCACCGCGATCGGCTTCGTCGACGACGACGCGCGCAAGCGGGGGATGCGGATGCTGGGGCTGAAGGTGCTCGGCTCGACGAAGCAGATCGAGCAGATCCTCGACGAGACCAAACCCGACGAGGTGGTGATCGCGATCCCCTCGGCGCCGGGAACCCTGCGCGCCCGCATCGTCGCCGCCTGCCGCGACCGCGAGATTCCGATCCGCACCCTGCCGACCGTCTTCGAGCTGCTGCGCGGAGGCGTCCAGCTGAACAAGCAGCTGCGCGAGGTCCGGGTCGAGGACGTGCTCGGACGCGAGCCGATCGTCCGCGAGCTCGACCGGGTCGGCGCCTACCTGCGCGACAAGATCGTCCTCGTCACCGGCGCCGGCGGCTCGATCGGCTCCGAGCTCTGCCGCCAGATCGCCCAGGTGAAACCGCGGCTGCTGGTGATGCTCGACCACGCCGAGGACAACCTCTTCCAGATCGACCGCGAGATGGTCGAGGAGCGCCACTTCGCCAGTTGCGAGTCGGTGTTGGCCGATTGCAAGGAGCCGCACCGGATGCTGGAGGTGATGCAGCGCTTCAAGCCGGACATCGTCTTCCATGCCGCGGCCTATAAGCACGTGCCGCTGATGGAGGCCAACCCGCTCGAGGCGGTCCGCAACAACGCGATCGCCACCCGGGTCACCGCCGAGACCGCGGCCGCCTCCAAATGTGAGCGCTTCGTCCTGATCTCGACCGACAAGGCGGTCAACCCGAAGACGGTGATGGGCGCCTCGAAGGCGATGTCGGAGTGGATCGTCCAGGCGGCCGGCGAGAAGTACCCGGAGACGCGGTTCGCCTCAGTCCGCTTCGGCAACGTCCTCGCCTCCTCCGGCAGCGTGGTGCCGATCTTCCGCAGCCAGATCGAGCGCGGTGGCCCGGTGACCGTCACCCACCGGGAGATGACGCGCTACTTCATGACGATCCCGGAGGCGGTGCAGCTGGTGATCCGCAGCGGCGACATCGGCGCCGGCAGGGGGGAGGTCTTCGTCCTCGACATGGGCGAGCCGGTGAAGATCGTCGACCTTGCCCACAACATGATCCGCCTCGCCGGCTATGAGCCGGAGAAGGACATCGCGATCGAGTTCACCGGGCCGCGGCCGGGGGAGAAGCTGCACGAGACCCTCTTCTCCGAGGGCGAGGAAGTGCAGCCGACGGCGGCGCGGCGGATCAACCGGGCGGTGCGGCGCAAGCCGCTCGACCAGGAGTGGGTCGAGTCCACCCTGAACTCACTCGAACACCTGGTTCTGGCCGGGGACGAGGCTAATTTGGCGGAGCGGGTCGTCGAGCTGATCGCTGCACCGGGCAGCGACACCGCGACGGTCTTCTCCAACGAATAGCCTCTCGCAGCCACTTTGGTCCATGCGATCGAACAAATCGGCGCCTTCGCCGGCCTGGCCGCATTCCTCGGACTGGCGGTCCTAGCTCTCCTCTCGTTTACGCACGGGCGGGACATCCGCCGCCTGCGCGAGTGGGCGGGTTCAGCCCCTGAGCGAGACGCCGAGCGCAAGGAGCAGACCTCGACGATCGCCGCCCAGCGGGCCGAGGAGCTGCGGGCACTGCAGGAGGCGCGCACCGCCGAACACCAGGCGGTCTCCAGTCGCGAGGAACGGCGGCGGCGGCGCGAGGAGGGGCTGCCGGTGGAAGGCCGCGGCGAACGGCTCCGCAACCGCTTCTCGGGCTTCGGCCGGATCGCCTCGAACCCGCTCGCACTGGTGGCTCTTTTCCTCGTCCTCGTGGCGCTCGTCGGTGGCGGCGCCTACCTGCTGCTGAGCGGCTCTGACGAAGGAAGCGGCAACGGCGGCTCGGGCTCGAAGCAGGCGGCGGCAAAGATCAAGCCGGGCGAAATCGAAGTCAGCGTCCTCAACGGGACCGCCGTCCCCGGGCTCGCCGCCACCGTCGGCGACGAGGTCGAAGAAAAGGGCTTCGAGCTCGGCGCCGTCACCAACAGCAGCGCCAGCTTCAGCGACAGCGTGGTGATGTTCAAACGCGGCCACAAGCCGGAAGCCCGCAAGGTCGCCAAGCCCCTGAAGATCAAGAAGCTGCAGTTGATGAGCGGCGAAATCGAATCCGTCTCGGCTGGTGCCCCCGTCGCCGTGATCGTCGGCGAGGACAATGCCGAAGCGGCGGAATGAGGGTGGTTCTGCGGTTCCCTCTCGCGCGGCCGCGGTCGTCTTCGCGCTCCTCGTCCTCGCCACGCTAGCCGCCTTCGCCTACGCCCAGCGGCTGAAGCGCGACCCGCTGGTGCTCGACCGGGTCAGCTTCGTCGGCGCGCCCCGCGCCAAGGGCGAAGCCGTTAAACACGCCTTCACCCCGAACGGGGACTGCCGGCATGACCTCGTGAGGATCCGCTTCCGCACGACGATCTCCGATCAGGGCACGGTGCAGGTGATCAAGCCGGGCGGCCGGGTCGTCGTCACCCTGGCCCGCGACCAGTTCCTCAAGCGCTACACGTTCCACACCTACTACTGGGACGGCCGGCAGCGCGGTGGCGGCACGCCGCAGCGCGGCCGTTACAAGCTGCGGGTGAGGCTGGGCGATCGGGTCTTGGTCACGCCAGGTGTGATCCGGCTGCACCACTCGTCCAAGCACGCCAAGTCCCGATGCACTACCCGGGCCGGGAGCGGCGGCCTGCGCGCGCAGGGATCAGAAGCATGAGCGACGAGCTCGCTGCGGTCGGCCTGATCGCCGCCGCCGGCGCTAGCGGCGCGGCGATCCTGCTGGCCCCGGGGCGGCTGCGGGCGCTGTTGATGGCAGCGGCGATGGTCCTCTTCCCGGTCCTGATTGCCGGCGACCAGTGGCACGCAACGCAGATCGTCGACCTCCGCCACCACCAGGCGCGGATCGCCGAGCTGCTGATCCTCGCGACCGCCGTGATCGCGGTCCTGACCTACCTCTTCCGTCGCTGGCCGATCCTGCTGCCGCTGGCGATTGTCGCCGCGATCCCGTTTCGGGTGCCGCTGCACGCCGGCGGCGACACCGCCAACCTGCTGGTGCCGCTCTACCTGGTGATCGCGGCAGCGGTGGTGGCGACGCTGCTGCGCGATTGGAGGGAACCACCGGTAGTG
>Ga0307316_10000264_pt1 | contig 15160 bp, 12 predicted proteins | sample ER_DNA_356_FD_194504 | JGI IMG/M metagenome (GOLD analysis project Ga0307316, IMG submission 194504) | Bulk soil microbial communities from the East River watershed near Crested Butte, Colorado, United States - ER_DNA_356 | ecosystem: Environmental > Terrestrial > Soil > Floodplain | place... | reverse complement strand
CGCCGGACCCTCCCCGCTGTTGTCCGCCGACCCCCACCCCAACCCTCTACCGCGTCACCCGAAGAGTCTTCAACTCCCGGTCGCTGCCACCGCGGACATACCCGCCATGCGCAAGGCTTTCCCGGATGAAGTCAAGCGTCTCCGGCGTCAGCCGCTCGCCGGGGAGAACGTTGGGAATCCCAGGCGGATAAGCGGCCAGCCCCTCGGCGGCGATCCGTCCGGCGGCAGCGTCGAAGGGAACCACTTCCTGCGGGCCCAGGAATGCTTCGCGCGGCGTCAGCACCAGCTCGCCCCAGGGCGGCGTCGGCGCCAGCTTCTCGTCCGGCCCCCCCGGCGTTTCCTCCAGCTCGGCGACCGCCGTCCGCAGTCCCTCGACCAGCCGGTCGCCCGCCACCTCCGGGTCCTCGCCGACGCCGAAGATCGCGACGACGACGTTGCCCGAGTAGAGCTCGAGGTCGAGGTTGGCGGTGTGGAAGGCGGTTTTCCAGAGGCGCTGCGCGCTCGAACCGGTGCCGCGGACGTCGATCCCGAGCCGCAGCGGGTCCCAGCCGGCGACCCCGGGATGGCCGACCAGCCGCTCGTCGAGGACGTCGAGGCCGGGGATCTCGCGGATCCGCTCGCGCGTCCTCGCGATCGCCGCCAGCGCCTTCGCGAGCAGGTCCTCGCCGTGCACGTACATCTGTCGCCGCTGCGCGTCCAGAGATCCGGCGAGCAGGCCGCTGGGGCTGGTCGTCTCGACCAGGCTGACGCAGCGGTCGACGATCGCGGCATCGATTCGGCCGCCCTTGCCGAGGTGGAGCATTGCCGCCTGGGTCAGGGCGCCGACGATCTTGTGGGTCGAGGAGGTGACGAGGTCGGCGCCAGAGGCGAGCGCGTCGGTAGGTAGCTCGCGGCTGAAGTGGAGGTGCGCGCCCCAGGCCTCGTCGGCGACCAGCGGCACGCCGCGCGAGTGCGCGACTTCGGCGAGAGCGGCGATGTCGGCGCAGGCGCCGAAGTAGGTGGGGGAGACGACCATTGCTGCGACCGCGCCGGGCGTTTCGTCTAGTGCCGCCGCCAGCGAGTCGGGGGTCAGCCCGTGCGCGATCCCCAGCTCAGGGTCGAGCTCGGGTGCGACGAAGGTCGGCCGCATCCCGCTCAGGACCATCCCGTCGATCACCGAGGAGTGGACGTTGCGCTGGATCACGACCCGGTTGCCGAGGTGGGCGAGCGCCATGCAGGCAGCGTGGTTGCCCTGCGAGGCGCCGTTGGTGAGGAACCACGAGCGGGCTGCCCCCCAAGCCTCCGCGGCGAGGTCCTGGGCCTGCTGGAAAGGCGTCGGTTCGGGGCCGATGTCGACGCCTTCGGTAACCGAAGGGATGTCGTTGCGCAGACCGACGTCGCCGACCAGCTCCTCCATCGCCGGGTCGGCGCCGAGGCCGCCCTTGTGACCGGGGACCTGGAAGCGCCCGGTCTCGAGGGCGGCGTAGGCAAGCAGGGCGTCGACGTAGGGAGTCGAGTCCTGACCAGAAGCGGACATCGAGCCGAGTCTACGGGTCGGCCTGAGTGGCCTTGGACAATCTCGGAGGAGATCTTTATCCAGTGGCGAGCCTGTGCGTGCTGGAGAATCCGGGAATGCTCCACACGCGCCTTGGCTACTGGATCGAGGAGGCGGGCGACGTTCAGCCGGCTTCCGCGCTCGACCGCGACCGCGAGGCCGACGTCCTCGTTGTCGGCGGCGGCTACACCGGGATGTGGACCGCCTGGCACGCGCGGGAGCTGGAGCCGGAAGCGCGGATTGTCCTGCTCGAGGCCGAGGAGGTCTGCGGCCGCGGGCCGAGCGGGCGCAACGGCGGCTTCTGCAACGCGATGTGGTTCTCACTCGCCTCGATGCGCGACCGCTGGGGCGCCGAGCCGGCGCTGGCGACCGCGCACGCGGCGCAGGCGGCGGTCGAGCGGATCGAGCGCTTTTGCGGCGAGCACGAGGTGGACGCCTGGTTTCGTCCCGCCGGCTACGTCCAGGTCTCAACCGCCCCCGCCCACGACCGTAGCTGGCTCGACGCCGTCGAGGCCTGCCGCGAACTGGGCGTGCCGGAGATGCTGCGGCCGCTGAGCCGGGACGAGGTCGCCGAACGCTGCGCCTCAGCCGCCTTCCGCGCCGGCGCCGAGTCACCGACCTCGGCGACCGTCCAGCCGGCGCGCCTAGCGCTGGGGTTGCGCGAGAAGCTGCTGGCGGCGGGGGTGGAGATCCACGAGTCCGCGCCGGTGCGCTCCTTTCATGAAGCGAGCGATGGGGTCGAAGCCCGCACCGACGCCGGAACCGTTCGCGCCGCCCGCGGCGTGCTCGCGATCGGCAGCGCTGCCAAGACGCGTCGCGGCCCGCTCAGTGGCCGCCTCACCGTCGCCTCCTCCCACATCGTCCTCACCGAGCCGGTCCCCGACGTGCTCGAGCAGCTCGGCTGGACCGGCGGCGAGTGCATCACCGACTCCCGCTCCCTTCTCCACTACTTCCGCACCACCAACGACGGCCGCATCGTCTTCGGCTGGGGCGGCGGCCGGATCGCGATGGGCGCAAGAACGAAGGGCCGCAGCGAGGTCGACGCCGCCGTAATCGCCGGCGCCGCAGACCACCTCCACGACTACTTCCCCCAGCTCCAAGGCCGCCGCATCACCCACGCCTGGGGCGGCCCGATCGACACCTCCCCAACCCACCTCCCCGCAGTTACCACCCTCGCCCAAGGCCGAGCCTTCGTCGCCGCCGGCTACACCGGCAACGGAGTCGGCCCGTCCAACATGGTCGGCCGAACCCTCGCCTCCCTGGCTTTAGGCCGGGGCGACGAGCACACCCACCTCGCCTACGTAGACGCCAAAACCCCCCGAGTCCCCCCCGAGCCCCTCCACTGGATCGGCGGCGAATCGATCCGCTTCGCAATCGAGAAAAAAGAGCAAGCAGAGATGGCAGACCACCAACCCGGCCGAGTCGCCTCAGCTATAGCGAAGGTCCCCCAGCTGATCGGCTTCCACATCGGCCGCTGAGCATCCCGTACAATGTCCGGGAAGTGGAGCCGACGACCAACCCCAAGACCCGCCGGATCGAAGTGCGGCTCAGCGACGAGGAGCGAGAGCTCGACGCCGCCGCCGCCTCAGCATTGGGCGAGAGCCTGAGCGACTTCTTTCGCCGGGCAGCACAGACGCGAGCCCACGAGGTGCTGGCGGATCGGCGCTCGGTCGCCCTCAGCGCTCAAGAGGCGAAGCGCTTCATGGAGGCGCTGGATCAGCCTGACGAGCGGGCGGTGGCCGGCCTCGAAGACCTGCGCCGCCGCGCGTGAGCAAGGAGCCCCGGTCCACCGAGCCCTTCGATTCGGCGCGGCACGACACGTCGGCCTTCGACTGCGGGCGCGAGCCTCTCGACCGCTGGCTGCGCCGTTCGGCCGGTCAAGGTGAGCGGCGGGATTCCACTCGGACCTTCGTAGTCACTGACGATCACGGCAGGGTCCGCGGCTACTACACGCTGGTTGCCGGCGAGGTCGAGCACGGAGAGGCGACCGCGGCCGTCCGCAAGGGCCTGTCCCGGCACTTCCCGATCCCGGTCGCGATCCTCGCCCGGCTTGCAGTCGATGCCCGCGCGCAGAAGGAAGGCCTTGGGGCGAGGCTGCTGCACGATGCCCTGGAACGGGTCTGCCGAGCTGCTCGAGAGGTCGCCGTTCGGGCGGTGGTCGTCCACGCGATCGACGACGCGGCGGCCGGCTTCTACGAACGCTTCGGGTTCCGGCCTCTCAGCACGGCTCCACGAACTTTGATGGTGACGCTGGACGCGCTCCGCAAAGCCGGGTATCAGCCCTAAACCAGGTGACAGCTGTTCGCGCGTCTGTGTTCAGGTCGCTGCAGCAGCACCGGCAGGAACACCAGCACCGACCCCACCCTCTTGTTCCGGCCGCACACTCGTCAGCTTTTCCGCCCGCCGCTGCTGCCAGGTCGCGAAGCCCATCGCCGCGCAGGTGAAGAAGAAGAGGATCATCGCGATCACGTTGACCTCGACCGGGATGCCGCGCTGGGCGGCGCCGAAGATGTAGAGGGGGAAGGTGACCGTCGTCCCGGAGTTGAAGTTGGAGATGACGAAGTCGTCGATCGAGAGGGCGAAGGCGAGCATGGCGGCGCCGAAGATGCCGGGCATGATCAGCGGGAAGGTGACCAGGCGGAAGGTCTGGAAGGGGCTGGCGCCGAGGTCTTTGGCCGCCTCCTCGAGGTTGCGGTCGAAGCCGATCAGGCGCGAGCGGACGACGACGACGACGAAGCTGATGCAGAACATGACGTGGGCGATCAGCAGGGTTTCGAAGCCGAGCGAGAAGGTGCCGATGAGGAGGAAGAAGGAGAGCAGGGCGGAGCCCATCACGACCTCGGGCGTCGCCATCGGGATCACGATCAGGAAGTTGGCGGCGCGGCGGCCGAAGAACTCGTAGCGGACCAGCGCCATCGCCATCAGGGTCCCGAGCACGGTCGAGATCACGGTCGCGAGGACGGCGAGTTTGAGGCTGGTCACCAGCGCTTCGTTCAGCTCCGGGATCCCGAAGGCGTTGCTCCAGTGGTCGAGCGTGAAGCCGACCCAGGTGAAGTTGTAGCGGCCGGCCGGATCGTTGAAGGAGAAGGCGAAGATGACGACGATCGGGATCAGCATGTAGAGGACGACGAGGACGCCGACGATCTGGACCGCGTGCTCGCGCAGCCAGCGCCAGGGGCCTCCGCCGCGGCTGTCCATCAGACCGCCTCCTCACCCATCAGCGCCTCGGAGCCGGCGAAGCGGATGTAGATCAGAACGAGGATCAGGATCGCCGCCATCAGCACGAACGAGAGCGCGGCGGCGGCGGGATAGTCGGACTGTTTGAGGTAGAGCGACTGGATCACGTTGCCGATCATCTGGTTGCTGGCGCTGCCGAGGAACTGGGCGTTGACGTAGTCGCCGGAGGCTGGGATGAAGGTGAGCAGCGTGCCCGCCACAACCCCCGGCGCCGAGAGCGGCAGGGTGACGCGGAAGAAGGTCTGGGAGGCCGAGGCGTAGAGATCCTTGCCCGCCTCGATCAGCCGCACGTCGATCCGCTCGAGGCTGGCGTAGATCGGCAGCACCATGAAGGGGAGGAAGTTGTAGGTGAGGCCGGCGATCACGGCGCCCCCGGTCGCCAGGGCGCGCCCTTCCGGCGCCAGCCCGACGGCGTCGAGCACGCTCACCACCGGGCTCTGGTCGGAGAGGATCGTCTCCCAGGCCAGGGTCCGGATCAGGTAGGTGGTGAAGAACGGAGCTACGACCGCGAACAGAAAGACGTTGCGCCAGCGCCCCGCCTTGAAGGCGATCGTGTAGGCCAGCGGATAGGCGAGGAGCAGGGCGAACAGCGTCGCCAGCCCGGCATACTCGAACGAGCGCACGAACTGGGTGTCGTAGAGCGACAGCGCGTCGCTGTAGTTCTCCCAGTGCCAGTCGAATTCGTAGGAGCCGAAGACGCCGGAGTTGAGCGAAAGTTCGGCCAGGTAGTAGAGCGGAACTACGAAGAACAGAAGCAGCCAGGCCGTCCCCGGCCCAAGTAGGAAGTAGGGGACGACCCGGCGTTTCATCGACTCAGCCGTTCAGGACCGCGTTGAAGGCGCGGTTCAGGTTCTGTTCTTCTTCGCCGCTTGGCGAGGGCTGGATCGTGCAGTTCTTCGTGAACGATTTGCTCGGGAAGATCAGCTTGTTCTTGGCGATTTCCGGTTCTTCCTTGAGCAGGATTTCTTTGACTCCTTCGACCGGGCTGACGTAGTTGACGTAGGCCTCGATCTGCGCCTCGTTTTTCGGCTCGTAGACGTAGTTGATCCATTCCTCGGCCGCGGTCGGGTTCGGCGCCCCGACCGGGATCACCATGTTGTCCGACCAGAGGATGCAGCCCTCGGTCGGCATCCGCCATTCGATGTTCGGGTTGTCGGCCTGCAGCTGGACCGCGTCGCCCGACCAGCCGATCACCGCGACCGCGTTGCCGCTGGTCAGGTCGGCCCCGTAGTCGTTGCCGGTAAAGCGGCGGATCTGCCCGGATTCGGCGGCGCCCTTGATTTTGTCGATCGCCTTCATCCAGTCGGCTTCGTCGGCTTCGCTGGGATCGATGCCGAGGCACTTCATCACCAGCGGCACCGTGTCGCGGAGTTCGTTCAGCATCTCGATCTTGCCCTTGTATTTCGGGTCGAAGAGGTCGCAAACCGATTTCACGTCGGGCGCCAGGTCCTTGCGGACGATGACCCCGGTCATCCCGCTCTGCCAGGGAGCGCTGAATTCCCGCTGCGGGTCATACGACGGTTCTTTCAGGTTCGAGACGAGGTTCTTTTCGAAGTTCGGCAGGGCAGACTTGTCGAAGTTCTGCAGGTAGCCGAGTTCGTGCATTTTGTTCGCCATCCAGTCGGTAACGACGAAGAGGCTGCGGCCGCCCGATTCCCCTTGTTTGAGGAGCGGATCCATCTTCGCGAAGAACTCTTCGTTGGCGTTGACGTCCTCGATGTATTTAACGCTGAGGCCCGTTTCCTTTTCGAAGTCCGGCACGGTCTGCTTGTCGATGTAGAGCGGCCAGTTGGAGATCGTCACATCCCCCGAGGCTTTCTTTTCGAGTTTCACTTCCTCGGATTCGGTGTCGCCTCCGTTGATGCCGCTGTCGCCGCCGCCACCGCAGGCAGCGAGCCCGAGGGCCAGCGCTGCGATCGCGACCAGGACCGCAAGCAGGGCGGTGATCCTCCGTGGGTCCTTATCTCTGCTGACCATCTGCCATCAACCTCCGTGGGTGGTTTCCAGTTGCGACTGGTCGGCGGCGCCGTCGCCGTCGGTACTGCTCCGCGCCGCCGTCACTCCCTCAGGCGACTCGCGGACAAGGTGCATGTGCTCGGGCTCCCAGCTCAAGCCGACGCGGGCGCCGCCGCCGGGCAGGCGCTGGCGCTCGGCCTCATCGGCGTTGGGGACGAGGACCGTCATCCGCGTCCCCTCGCCGAGGTCGACCGCGATCTGGGTCGAGGTGCCGAGGTAGAGGGAGCTGGCGACGACCCCTTCGACGCGCGCCTGGTCGTCACCCTGACCGTTTTGGCCGAGCTCAACGCGGAGCTTCTCCGGACGCACCACCGCGTGGCAGCGGTCGCCGGGGGAGAAGCCGTGAGTCTCGGTGGCGATCGTCTGGCCTTGGTCAAGCTTCACCTCGTGGCTGTCGGTCACCGTCGCCGGCATCAGGTTGGAGACGCCGATGAAGCCGGCGACGAAGGTGGTGGCGGGCCGGTTGTAGACCTCCTCCGGCGCTGCCACCTGTTCGACCCGGCCGCGGTTCATCACCGCGATCCGGTCGCTCATCGTCAACGCCTCCTCCTGGTCGTGGGTGACGTAGACGAAGGTAATGCCGACGTCGCGCTGGATCCGCTTCAGCTCGACCTGCAGTTCCTTGCGCAGTTTCAGGTCCAGCGCCCCGAGCGGCTCGTCGAGGAGGAGGACTTTAGGCAGGTTGACCAGGGCCCGGGCGAGGGCGACGCGCTGCTGCATTCCGCCGGAGAGCTGCGAGGGGCGTCGATTACCCTCGGCGGCGAGGCCGACCCGCTCGAGCTCGGCGGAGACGCGCTGCTGGATTTCCTCCTTCGAAAGCTTCTTGCGCTTCAGCCCGAAGGCGACGTTGTCCTTGACGCTGAGGTGGGGGAAGAGCGCGTAGCTCTGGAAGACGGTGTTGGTCGGCCGTTTGTGCGGCGGCAGTTGCGCTACGTCTTCCCCCTCGATCCGGACTTCGCCGCTGGTCGGCCGCTCGAAGCCGGCGATCATCCGTAGCGTCGTCGTCTTGCCGCAGCCGCTCGGGCCGAGCAGGGTGAAGAACTCTCCCTGGGCCAGCTCCAAATTGAGGTCGTCGACGGCGGCCAGCTGGTCGAAGCGCTTGGTCACGCCTCGCAGCTCAACGCTCGTGGTCTCTCCGTGGGCATCCATCAGTGCTTCAACAGCCCTCCTGTGTCCCGAGCTTCTACCCGCCCGTCGCGGGATCTACCAGCGACGGTAAGCCCCCGTGGAAGGCAAAGCAAGGGGCGAATGTCCTAAAAGCACAGGAGTAACTTGTACTTAATGGCCAAGTCGCTCGCCAGTCCTTGACCCAAAGACCACTTGCCATTGTGGGGAACGAGGTCTAGCTTTGTCCATAACGTCGTAACCAAGGAGGAGGGCGAGATGGCCACCGCGTCGCAAGCGCCAGCAGGAACGGATCTTCAGCAGTTGGCCCGCCAGCACCTCTGGATGCACTTCTCGCGGATGGGCGGCTACGGGCCCGACCACGAGATCCCGATCATCACCAAAGCCGAGGGCTGCTACGTCTACGACGAGCACGGCAACCGCTACCTCGACGGCCTCTCCGGCCTCTTCTGCTGCAACGCCGGCCACGGCCGCACCGAGTACGGCGAAGCGGCGGCGCGCCAGGTCGAAGAGCTCGACTTCTACACGCTCTGGAGCTACGCCCACCCGAAAGCGATCGAACTCGCGGCCCGGATCGCCTCGATGACCCCGGGCGACCTCAACCGCGTCTTCTTCACCTCCGGCGGCTCGGAGGCGGTCGAGTCGGCGCTGAAGCTGGCCCGCAACTACCACCGCATTCACGGCAAAGGCCAGAAGCACAAGGTGATCGCCCGCGAGGTCGCCTACCACGGCACCTCTTTGGGAGCCCTCTCGGCGACCGGCATCACCGATCTGCGCAGCCAGTTCGAGCCGCTGACCCCCGGGGGCTGCCACGTCCCCAACACGAACATCTACCGCTGGCCCGAGGAGCGCGACCCGCTCTGGGCGGCCGACGCGATCGAGGAGCGGATCGTCTTCGAGGGACCGGAAACGGTCGCCGCGGTGATCCTCGAGCCGGTCCAGAACGCCGGCGGCTGCTTCGTCCCGCCCGACGGCTACTTCCAGCGGGTGCGCGAGATCTGCGACACCTACGACGTGCTGATGATCTCCGACGAGGTGATCTGCGCCTGGGGCCGCCTCGGTCATTACTTCGGCTGCGAACGCTTCGACTACGTACCGGACATGATCACGGTCGCCAAGGCGCTGACCTCGGCCTACGCGCCGATGGGCGGGCTGATCGCCTCCGACAAGGTCGCCGAGCCCTTCATGCAGGGCGACGCCTCCTTCGCCCACGGCTTCACCTTCGCCGGCCACCCGATCGCCGCCGCGATCGCGATGGCCAACCTCGACGTCTTCGAGCAGGAGGACCTCTGCGGGCATGTCCTGCGCAAGGAGGGCGAGTTCCGCCAGATGCTCGAGTCCTTGCACGAGCTGCCGATCGTCGGCGACGTGCGCGGCGCCGGCTACTTCCACGCGGTCGAGCTGGTCAAAGACAAGGAGACGAAAGAAAGCTTCAACGACGAGGAGTCCGAGAAGCTGCTGCGCGGGTTCCTCTCCGGCGAGCTCTACAAGCGTGGGCTGATCTGCCGCGCCGACGATCGCGGCGACCCGGTCGTGCAGCTCTCCCCGCCGCTGATCGCCGACACCGAGCAGTTCGAAGAGATTCACGACGTCCTCCACAGCGTCCTCTCTGAAGCCTGGGACCAGGTGGGCGGTGGGTCGCGACCGGCGACGCCTGGGCCCGGCCGGAGAACGTCGATCTAGGAGCCGGAAGTGCTCACCGTCCAGAGCCTGCTCGACGAGCTCGACCTCGAGCTGGCGGCCGGGGCCGACGCCGCCGGTGCACCGGTGCGCTGGGTCCACATCTCCGAGCTGCAGGACCCGACGCCTTGGCTCTCCGGCGGCGAGCTGATGCTGACGACCGGGATTCCGCTCGACACCGCTGCCAAGCAGCGCGCCTTCGTCGGCATCCTCGCCGACCGCAACCTCGCCGGGCTCGGGGTCGGCACCGGCTTCACCCACAAATCGCTGCCCAAGGCGTTGGTCGACGAGGCCGAGAAGCGCGGTTTCCCGATCTTCGAGGTGCCCTACTCGGTTCCGTTCATCGCGATCACCGAGAAGGCCTTCGCGAAACTGGTCAACGAGCAGTACGAGGTGCTGCAGCGGGGGGTGGCGGTGCAGCGGCGGCTCGAGCGCCTGGTGCTGGAGGAGCGCGGTCTGGAGGAAATCGCCGCGACTGTCGCCTCTGCGGTCGGCGGCACGGTGGCGATCCTCGACGGTCGCGGCGAGCGCCTCGCGGGGCGCGGCTTCCGGCGGCAGCTCTCGGCCGAGGCGATCGCCGCGATCCGCAAGGAAGCGCTCAGCCATGCCGGCGACGGCCACCCCTTCGTCCCCAGCCACCCCACCGTCGCCGGGAGGGCGCTGGCCCACCCCGTCATCTCCCCCGGCGGCGGCCCGCCGCAGGCCTGGGTGGTGATCGTCCGCGACTCCGGCGGCCTCGGCGATTTCGAGCGGCTGATCCTGCAGCAGGCGGTGGCGGTGGTGGCGCTGGAGCTGATGCGCCGGCGCGTCGCGCAGGAGACCGAGCGGCGTTTGGCCGGCGACGTACTGGCAGCCGCGCTCGGCGGCCGCATGGACCCGACCGAGTTGCGGCGCCGGCTCGAGCCCTTCGGGATCGGCGAGGAGGCGGCGGTGCTCGTCTTTTCGCTCAGCGAGCCCGGCGAGGCGGCGGCGACCCTGGAAGCTGCCCTCGCAGCCGACGCCTGTTCTTCCGTCGTCGCCCCCCACGCGGTCAGCGGCCGCGAGCTGCTCTGCGCGGTGATCGACTGCGCTGAACGCGACCCGATCGACGTTGCCGCCGAGGCGCGGGGGGCGCTCGCCCGCGACCGCGGGGCGGTCCGCGCCGCCGCCAGTCGCCCGGCGCCGCCGGATCGCTTGCGCCACTCCTTCCACGAGGCGCGCTGCGCCCTGGAGGCGACCGCCTTCGACAACGGCTCCGCCCCCGACGTCGCCTCCTGGCGCGACCTCGGCGCCTTCACCCTGCTGCTCTCGATCCAGGACGACGACGCACTCGACCTCTACTGCGACAGCGTCCTCGGTCCGATCGAGCGCGGCGATGAGGAGTACGGCGGCGAGCTGCTGCGCTCGCTCGAGGCTTTCATCGAGCAGAACGGGCAGTGGGAGCGGGCGGCGCGGCAGGTCTACTGCCACCGTCACACGCTGCGCTACCGGATGCGCAAGGTGGAAGAGCTGACGGGCCGCGACCTCTCGCGCGCCCACGACCGCATCGAGTTCTGGTTGGCCCTGCGAGCGAGGGAGCTTGTCGCATGAAGATTGGAGTCCCGACCGAGATCAAGTCCGACGAGTACCGCGTCGCGGTCACCCCCGCCGGGGTGCGCGAACTGGCCGAGCACGGCCACGAGGTGCTGGTCCAGGCCGGCGCCGGCGAGGGCAGCGCGATCGCCGACGCCGATTACGAGGCGCAGGGGGCGGCGATCGTCTCCGACGCCGCAGGCGTCTTCGAGGCGGCGGAGATGATCCTCCACGTCAAGGAGCTGCAGCCGGAGGAGATCGAGATGCTGCGGCCGGGGCAGCTGCTCTTCACCTACCTGCACCTGGCGCCCGATCCCGAGCAGACGCGCGGGCTCTGCGGCGCCGGCGTCACCGCGATCGCCTACGAGACCGTCGAGGACTCCCACGGGCGGCTGCCGCTGCTGGCTCCGATGAGCGAGGTGGCCGGGAAGATCGCGACCCAGGCGGGGGCCTTCATGCTGGAGAAACCGCTCGGCGGTCGCGGGATCCTGCTCGGCGGCGTCCCCGGCGTCGCGGCGGCGAACGTGATGGTGATCGGCGGCGGCGTCGTCGGCATGAACGCCGCCTTCATCGCGATCGGGATGGAAGCCGACGTCTTCGTCTACGACCGCTCGATCGACCGCCTGCGCGAGCTCGAAGTGATCTTCGGCGGCCGCTGCTCGACCGTCTACTCGACCCGGCTCGCGGTCGAAGAGATGCTGCCGAACGCCGACCTCGTGATCGGTGCCGTCCTCGTTCACGGGGCCCGCGCTCCGTACGTGATCCGGCGCGAGCAGCTGGCGCTGATGAAGCCGGGGGCGGTGCTGGTCGACGTCGCGATCGACCAAGGCGGCTGCTTCGAGACCTCGCGGCCCACCACCCACCGCGAGCCCACCTTTGAAGTCGACGGGATCACCCACTACTGCGTTGCCAACATGCCGGGCGCGGTTCCGATCACCTCCACCTACGCGCTCACCAACGCCACCCTGCCCTACGCGATAGCGCTAGCGGATCTCGGGGTAGACGAGGCGATACGGCGGGACCCGGGCCTGCGGCCCGGGGTCAATGTCGCCGGCGGCAAGGTCACCCACCCGGCCGTCGCCGAGGGAGTCGGCATCGATTACGTGCCGGTTGAGGAGGCGCTTGGACTTGAACGAACTTTGCAACAGCCATAGGGAGGACTGAGATGAGCAGCTACGCGGTTGTCAACCCCGCCACCGGCGAGACGGTCAAGGAGTACGAGGAGATCGGCGACGACGAGCTGCGCGCGGCGATCGACCGCTGCGACCGGGCCTCGAAGTCCTGGGCCGGCTCGACCTCCGTCGCCGATCGCGCCGCGGTCGTGCGCAAGGTTGGCGAACTGCACTCGGAGCGCCGCCAAGAGCTCGCCGAGATCATCGTTCGCGAGATGGGCAAGCCGATCGAGCAGGCGCTGATGGAGGTCGACTTCGCGGCGGAAATCTACGCCTTCTACGCCGACAACGCCGAAGACCTGATGGCCGACGAGCCGATCAAGCTGCTCGGTGGCGAGGGCACCGCGGTGATCCGCCGCAGCCCCTTCGGGGTGCTGCTCGGGATCATGCCCTGGAACTTCCCGTACTACCAGGTGGCCCGCTTCGCCGGGCCGAACCTGGTGATCGGCAACACGATCCTGCTCAAGCACGCGCCGCAGTGCCCCGAATCTGCGGAGGCAATGCAGAGGATCTACGACGACGCCGGCTTCCCCGAGGGTTGTTACGAGAACGTCTACGCGACCAACGAGCAGATCGAGTGGGTGATCGCCGACCCGCGGGTCCATGGCGTCTCGGTAACGGGATCCGAGCGCGCCGGTGCCGCCGTCGCCGAGGTCGCCGGGCGGAACCTGAAGAAGGTCGTGCTGGAGATGGGGGGCTCGGATCCCTTCATCCTCCTCGGCACCGAGAACGTCGACGAGGCGGCAACGGCGGCAGCGGAAGCGCGGCTCGACAACACCGGCCAGTCCTGCAACGCGGCCAAGCGCTTCATCGTCGTCGACGAGCTCTACGACGAGTTCCTCGAGAAGTTCCGCGAGAAGCTGGAAGGGGCGAAACGGGGAGACCCGAGCTCAGAGGAGACCGAAATCGGCCCGCTCTCCTCGCAGACGGCGGCCGACCGGCTTGAGGAGCAGGTCAAAAAAGCGGTCGAGAACGGCGCCGAAATCCTCGCCGGCGGCAAGCGCGATGGCAACTACTTCGAGCCGACGATCCTCACCGGGATAAAACCGGGCGACGAGGCCTCCCAGGAAGAGTTCTTCGGCCCGGTGGCGCAGGTCTACAAAGTCGGCTCGGAGGAGGAGGCGGTCGAACTCGCCAACCAGACGCCGTTCGGGCTCGGCTCTTACGTGATGACCACCGACAAGGAGCAGGGCGAGCGGGTCGCCGACCGGATCGAAGCCGGGATGGTCTATGTGAACCTGGTGGGGGCCGATAGCCCGGAGCTGCCTTTCGGCGGCTTCAAGCGGTCCGGGTTCGGGCGCGAGCTCGGCCGCTACGGCGCCGACGAGTTCGTCAACAAGAAGCTGATCCGCAGCGCCTGAGGACCACGAAGGCCAAAGCGTGGTTCCTTTTGCACGACATGGGTGCAAAAGGAACCACGTGATGAGGTCGGCCGCGACGAATAGGATCCAGCCCTCGTGAGTCGCTCCCGGGGGGTCATTCTCGTCCTGCTGCTCTTCGCCTTCGCCGCCTTCGCGGTGAGTGCCGTCGCGGCGACGCGGGCGCAGGAAGAAGAACTGCCGCGGTGTCACGGGCGCGAGGCGAAGATCGTCGGCAGCGACGGCGACGACATCCTCCAGGGGACTCCCGAGCGCGACGTGATCTGGGGCGGCAACGGCGACGACCTGATCTACGGCAGCCTCGGCAATGATCTGATCTGCGGCGGGCCGGGAGACGACCAGGTGCATGGCGGCCGCGGCAACGACGAAGTCGACGGCGGCGGGGGGAGCGATCAGGTCAACGGCGACCTCGGCGACGACAAGATCCTCGGCGGGGCCGGCGGCAACGACGAGGTGGCCGGCGACCTCGGCATCGATCAAGTCAACGGTGGTCCCGGCAACGAAGACCTCGTCCACGGCGATTACGGCTACGACCGCATGTCGGGCGGAGCGGGCACGGGCGACATCGCTTCCTTTGCGACCGCTCGGGCAGGCGGTAAAGGCAGCGGCGTCTGGGCCTCGCTGAAGGCGCACAAAGCTTTCGGGGACGGCCACGACAAGCTCTTCGGCTTCGAGAGCCTCGAAGGCTCGGCTTTCCGAGACACCCTGGTCGGCAGCCCCCAGGGGAACCTGATTAACGGTGGGCCCGGCGACGACCATCTCGTCGGCGGCGGCGGACCCGACACGCTCGACGGCGGCCAGGGGAGCGACGGCTGCGTCGGCGCCAAAGGCCACACCGCCTCCTGCGGTAGGGAAGCGCCGCCGAAAGCGAGCGCCTACGTCCAGCTCGATCCGACGCCGGGAGGCGGGGCAGGCCTGCAGGTGATCGGCGGCGGCGGCCGCGACCAATTCTTCGTCTCCTACGACGAAGCGACCCAGACCTTCAGCGTGACCGCGAAAAGCGGGCTCGCGATCAGCCCCGGTTGCTCGTACGCTCCGAGCGATGCCGCCACCGTCTCCTGCCCCGCCAACGGCCCGGCCCGCTGGCTGATGGCCGACCTCGGCCCGGGCAGCGACAGCCTGCGGGTGATCGGCTCGCTGCTGGAGGTCGGCAGCGTCCGCTTCGCCGGCGGCCTTGGCAACGACACGATCCACGCCGGCCCCGAGGACGACCTGGTCGAGTCGGGCCCTGGAGCGGACCACATATATGGAGGCGACGGCGCCGACGGCCTCGTCGGCGGCCTGCCCGGACCGACCTTCCTCTACGGCGAAGGCAACGGCGACCTCCTCGCTGCCGGCGGCGGCTGCGCCGGCGGCGCCTTGGTCGGCGGCCCCGGCCGTGACGACGCCTCCTTCGCCGAGACCCAGGCCCATCCTGGCCTGCTGATCATCTCCTTCCCCCAGCACAAAGCTTGGGTGACGGAGGA
>Ga0307316_10000262_pt1 | contig 15229 bp, 17 predicted proteins | sample ER_DNA_356_FD_194504 | JGI IMG/M metagenome (GOLD analysis project Ga0307316, IMG submission 194504) | Bulk soil microbial communities from the East River watershed near Crested Butte, Colorado, United States - ER_DNA_356 | ecosystem: Environmental > Terrestrial > Soil > Floodplain | place... | reverse complement strand
TTGGGGCCAGGGGACGGTCGAGTACGTCGGCCTGATCCTGCTCGTTTCGCTGCTGATGGTCGGCATGGTTGCGGCGATGAAGGGCTTCAATGGCAAGCAGGGGACCGAGCTCGCCGACGTGATCGTCAACAAGATCAAGGAGGCGGTGGACAAAGTCGCCTTCAAATAGGCGGAGCTTCAGGGGATGCGCCTTTTCCGTCAATGACGCGGAAAAGGCGCACCGCTCGCGTTGGAGCAGGAGCCCGTGGGCAGTCCCCGCATGAGAAACTCGCCCGATGCCAGCTTCTAGGAGTTACGACAGGGCGCCGGCCGACATCCGGCCGGTGACGATCGATCCGGGGTTCGTGGAAAGCGCGGCCGGGTCGGCGTTGATCTCGATCGGGCGGACGCGGGTGATCTGCACCGCCTCGGTCCAGGAGCAGGTGCCGCGCTGGATGATGGGCAAGGGGAAAGGCTGGGTCACGGCCGAGTACGCGATGCTGCCCGCCTCGACCGGTGACCGCAAGCAGCGCGACATCGCCAAGGGCAAACAGGACGGTCGCGGGGTCGAGATCCAGCGGCTGATCGGGCGCTCGCTCCGCGTGGTGGTCGACTTCCGGGCGATGGGGGAACGCAGCGTCTACGTGGATTGCGACGTGCTCGAAGCCGACGGCGGCACCCGCTGCGCGGCGATCACCGGCGGCTACGTCGCCCTCCGCCAGGCCTTCCAGAAGCTGGTCGATAAGAAAGCCTTGAGCGAGCTGCCGCTGACCGGCTCGATCGCCGCGGTCAGTGTCGGCATGGTCAACGGCCGCGCTCTCTGCGACCTCGACTACGGCGAGGACTCCAACGCCGAAGTCGACGCCAACGTCGTGATGACCGGCGACGGCGGCCTGGTCGAGGTGCAGGCGACGGCGGAGCGGACGCCGCTCTCCCGTGCCTCGCTCGACGAGCTGCTGGGCCTGGCCGAGAAGGGGATCGGCCGCCTGCGGGAGGTGCAGGAGCGGGCCGCTTCGTGAAGCCCGGCGAAGCGGCAGCGGATCAGGTGCTGATCCTCTCCACGCGCAACCCCCACAAGATGAAGGAGATGGCGGAGCTGCTGCCGGAGGTGGACCTGCAGCCGCTGCCCGACGCGGTTGAGCTGCCGCCGGAGACGGGAGACACTTTCGAGGCCAACGCGCTGATCAAGGCGCGCGCCACCCACGATGCTACCGGCGAGGTGACGATCGCCGACGACTCCGGGATCGAGGCCGCCGACCTCGGCGGTGCCCCCGGCATCTACTCGGCCCGCTACGCCGGCGAAGGCGCCGGCGACGAGTCCAACCTGGAGAAGCTGCTGCGCGAAGTGGACACCGCCGGGGGCCTGCGCCGCGCCGCCTACGTCTGTGCGATCGCCCTGATCGACGAGGGGGGGCACGAGTACGTCTTCGAAGCGCGCTGCGAGGGGACGCTGCTGCGTGAGCCCCGCGGCAGCGGCGGCTTCGGCTACGACCCTGTCTTTGTCCCTGACGAGACCGGGCACAACGACCACCGCACCTTCGCCGAGCTGACGCCGGAGGAGAAGCACACGATCAGCCACCGCGGCAAGGCGGTTCGGATGCTCGCTCGCCACCTCGGTCTGGAGGCAGAGGCGACGCCATGACCCGCACCAAAAGCGGCGCGGCCGCGCTCTCGATCGCCTCCAACGCGCTCCTGATCGCGCTGAAGCTGGCCGCGGGGGCGATCACCGGCTCGATCGCGATCGTCACCGAGGCGATCCACTCGCTGATCGACCTCGTCGCCTCGGTAATCGCTTTCGTCTCGGTCCGTAAAGCCGACGAGCCCGCCGACCGGGACCACCTCTACGGGCACGAGAAGGTCGAAAACCTCGCCGCGGCGATCGAGGGGATCCTGATCCTGGTCGGCGCCGCGGTGATCGTCTACGAGGCAACCCACCGGCTCGTCGTCGGCTCCTCGGTCGAGAGGCTCGGCGTCGGCATCGCCGTGATGGGTGTCTCGGTCCTCGCCAATCTCGCCGTCTCGACAATCCTCTCGCGTCAGGCGCGCGCCAGCGACTCGCCCGCCCTCGAGGGCGACGCCGCCCACCTGCGCACCGACGCCCTCACCTCGGTCGGCGTCATCGTCGGCCTCGTCCTGGTCGAAGTTACCGGCGCCGCCGCCTTCGACTCGGTCACCGCCCTGATCGTCGCCGCGGCAATCGTCTGGGCGGGGCTCAGCATCGTCCGCCGCTCCTCCGGCGTGCTGATCGACGAGGCGCTGCCGGAGTCGGAGATGGACCGGATCGAGGCCGCGATCGCCGCCGCCCGTACCCCCGAGGTCGCCGGCTACCACAAGCTCCGCGCCCGCCGTGCCGGCTCCCGCCGCCACATCGACTTCCACGTCCAGTACCGCTCCGGCACCAGCCTCGAGCGCGCCCACGAGCTCGCCCACGAGATGCGCGACTCGATCGAGGCCGAGATTCCGCAGGCAGAGGTGCTGATCCACGTCGAGCCGGAGACCTCCTTCCGCGAGCGCGAAGAAGGGCCCTACCGCTCCGGCTAGCTTGGCCTGTCGACTTATGGGCCCATATGGACGCATAAGTCGACAGGCCTACGGGGGAGGCAGGAGGTTGACGCCTGCCGCCAGGCCGACGGCGACGAGGGTGATCGCATAACCGGTGTAGCCGCTGAAGGCGAAAAGGACCGCGGCTATCGCGCAGATGAGGACGGTGATGATCCAGGAGGCTCGGGCGAGGGACACGGTCGGTAGTTTTTCGCAGATGGCCGACGCTCGCGCGACCACCGCCCCCAGCAGCGACTCCGCCGAGGCGGCGCTGGCGTTTCTGGCGGAGATGTCTCCGGACCTGCGGGGGGCGGCGATCCTCGGGCCCGAGGGCGAGGCTCTGGCCGCCTCCGGTGAGGATGCGGAGCGCTGGGGCGAAGACGCGGGAGCCCTGCTCGCTGCCGCCGACGCGGCCGAGGAGACGCCGGTCGAGCAGGTCCACATCGCCACCGAGCAGGGCGAGGTTTTCGCGATCCGCAACGAGGGCCTGGCTGCCGTGGCGGTGACCGAGCGCTTCGCCCTTGCCTCGCTGCTGCTCTTCGACATGCGCTCGATGCTCCGCGAATTGGCCAAGGACGGCAAGGGCGCCTCCTGATGCAGAAGCCGCACCGAATCCTCCTCGATCGCGTCTCGGCCTACGCCGACGAGGGGGCTGCCTTCATGCGCCGGCGCCGGATCGCCCGTCGGCCCTTCGCCCGCCTCTACTACGCCGGCGGCCGCAGCGCCGACCACGCTCAAGACTCCACCGCCGGCGCCGAGCTCTTCGTTGCCGCCGGGCGCTTGATCGAGGTGGCGGGCCCGAAGAAGGGCGCGAGAGGATGACGCCGCTGCTTGACGGGGACGTCGCTGCGCGCGTCCTCTCGCGGGCGCTCGCCAACGGCGGCCGCTTCGCCGAGGTCTTCGCCGAACGCCGCCATGGCCAGGTGCTGGCGATTGACGAGTCGCGGATCGAGTCGGTGCAGTCGGGGGCCGAGGAGGGCGCCGGCGTCCGGGTCGTCGACGGCAGTACCACCTACTTCGCGCACGTCGACGGGCTCGATCCCGCTGAGCTCGAGCGCGCCGCCGACGAAGCCGCAGCGGCGCTCAAAGGCGGGCGGCGCGAGCCGCAGCCGCTGCAGGCGCGGGTGACGACGCCGCTACCGATCGAGCACCGCCCGGAAGAGGTGCCGGCGGCGCAGAAGGCAGCGATGCTGCGCGAGCTTGACGAGCGGGGGCGGGCGAAAGGCGGCGAGATCGCCCAGTTCACGGCTTCCTACGCCGAGGCGCGCCGCGAGGTCGCGGTGGCGAACTCCGATGGCCTCCTCACCGGTGATGATCGGACCCGGGTGAGGATCGGCGCCCAGGCGGTCGCCCGCCGCGACGGCTCGGTCGAGACCGGCGCCGAGACGCTGGGCGGTCACCGCGGCTACGAGCTGCTCGAAGGCGACCCGGCCCGGATCGCCGAGCAGGCAGCGAAGAAGGCATTGACGCTGCTCGACGCCGTGCCCGCCCCGTCGGGCTCGATGCCGGTGGTGGTCGGTGGCGGCTTCGGCGGTGTCCTCTTCCACGAGATGACCGGCCACGGCCTCGAGGCAGACCACATCCAGAAGGGCGCCAGCGTCTACCTCGACAAGCTCGGCGATCGCGTCGCCGAGTCGCTGCTGAACGCCTTCGACGACGGCCGCCTGCCGGGCGAGTGGGGCAGTGACGCGATCGACGACGAGGGCCAGCCGACTCAGAAGACGCAGGTGATCGAGGACGGCCGCATCACCTCCTATCTCTACGACCACCTCACCGCCGAGCGCGCCGGCGTCGCCTCGACCGGCAACGGCCGCCGCGAGAGCTTCCGCCACCTGCCGATCCCGCGGATGACCAACACCTACATCGCCCCCGGCGATGCCACGCCCGAGGAGCTGATCGCCGAGGTCGAGCGCGGCTTCTACGCGGTCTCCTTCGGCGGCGGCCAGGTCGACCCCGCTACCGGCGACTTCGTCTTCGGCGTCAACGAGGGCTACCTGATCGAAGGCGGGAAGGTGACGCGGCCCTGCCGCGGCGCCACCCTGATCGGCAACTGCCTTGATGCGCTTGCCGCGATCGACGCGGTTGGCGACGGCTTCTTCATGAAGACCGGGATGTGCGGCAAGGGCGGGCAGAAAGTGCCGGTCGGCACCGGCCAGGGGCACGTTCGCCTCCGCGCCCTCACCGTCGGAGGGACCGAGCGGTGATGGCAGGGCAGCGTCTGGTGGCAGCGGGAGCTTTTGATGACTGAGCTGAGCGCGGTCGCGCAGCGCGCCGTCGAGGCCGCGACCGGGGCCGGCGGCAGCGACGCCGAGGCCTACGTCTCGCGCGAGAGCGGTCGCGAGGTCCGGGTCCACGGGGGCGAGGTCGAGAGCCTGACCGCGGCGGTGCAGACCGGCGTCGGCATCCGCGCCTGGAGCGGCCACCGAGTCGGCTACGCCTACGGCACCGACCTCTCCGAGGCTGGGGTGGCGGCAATCGCCGCCCGCGCCGCCGAAGCGGCGGAGGTCGCCGACGAGGACGAGTTCGCGGCGCCACCGCTGCCGAACGAGATCGAGGCCCTGCCAGGCCTCAGCGACCCCTCGATTGCCGAATGGGAGGCCTCTCGTCTCGCCGAGCTGGCGCTGACCGTCGAGCGCACCGCGCTCGACTCCGATCCCCGCCTGGTCGGGGTTGAGCAGGCCGTCTACGCCGACGCCGCCGAGCAGGTGGCGATCGCCTCCTCGACCGGCGTCGCCGGCGAGCACGAGAACTCGACTTGTTACGCCTACCTGCAGGCGCTGGCGGAGGGCGAGGGAGCGCGCGAGACCGGCCTTGGCTTCGGCCTCGCCCGCGGGCCGCGCGGCCTCGACCCCGAGGCGATCGGCGCCGAGGGGGCGCAGCGGGCCTTGGAGATGATCGGCGCCGGCAAGCCCGAGTCGCGCTCATGTCCGGTGGTCCTCGACGCCACCGTGGCCGCCAGCTTCGTCGGCCTTGTCGGCGGCGGGCTCGGGGCCAAAGCGGTCCAGCGCGGTCGCTCGCCACTGGCCGGCCGCCTCGACCAGGTGGTGGCGAGCGAGGCTTTCACCCTCCACGACGACGGGCGCGAGCCGAGCGGTCCCGCCTCGGCTCCTTTCGACGGCGAGGGGGTGCCGCGGCGCCGCATCCCTCTGGTCGAGGGCGGCCGCCTGCGCTCCTACCTCTACGACACCTACACCGCCAACCGCGAGGGTGGCGCCTCGACCGGCTCGGCCGCGCGGGGGAGCTACCGCTCCCTGCCCACCGTTTCGACCTCGAACCTGGTCGTCGCCCCCGGCGCCCACTCCTTCGAGGAGCTGCTGGCGCAGGCGGGCGAGGGGGTCTTCGTCAACGATGTCTCCGGCCTCCACTCCGGGGTCAACCCCGTGACCGGCGTCTTCTCGGTCGGCGCTTCCGGCCGGATGATCCGCGGCGGGCAGCTCGCCGAGCCGGTCCGCGAGTTCACGATCGCCGGCGAGCTGGTGGCGATGTTGGTCGCCGTCAGCGCCGCCGGAGCCGAGCCCCGCTGGGTCCCTTTCGGGGGGTCGGTCAGCACGCCGCCGCTGCTGATCGCCGAGATGGCGATCAGCGGCTCGTGACGTCAGTGGCTGTCCGCACACCAGCGTGTGCGGCTGGCGAGTGCCGGACCGAGCGGGGGTAGGACGCAGGGAGGCCGAATGGCAGCGCCATTTGGCCGACTGAGGACGCCGCCCCGCGAAGTGTCCGGTGCCGCCAGACGTGCGCGGGGGTGTGCGGATAGCCACATAGCTCTAGAGCGCGAAAACTTACGCCCGTAGGCGCTGTTAGATTGCGGCCGTCTTCAAACCCCCGAGGAGGATCTAAGACGTGACCAAGGCTGAGTTTCTGGACCAACTTGCTAGCGACGAGCGACTTGGCAGCAAAAAAGCTGCCAGCGATGCTGTCGACGCCATGCTCGAGACCATCGCCAACGCTCTCAGCAGCGGCGAGGAGGTCGCCTTCACGGGCTTCGGCAAATTCCACGTCGCCGAGCGCGGCCCGCGCCAAGGCGTCAACCCCCGCACCGGCGAAAGGATCACGATCCCGGGCGGCAAGGTGCCCCGGTTCTCCGCTGGTTCGGCTCTGAAGAGCCAGGTCAAAGGCAGCTGACGGGCCCTGACCAGCTTTGCCGATCGACTCGCGGCGCTCATAGAGGAGCGCCGCAGTCAGATCTGCCTCGGCCTCGACCCCGACCCGGCCAAGCTGGCCGGGGAGGGGGAGCCGCCGGGCGATCCGGAAGCGCCCGCCGCTGAGCGGGCGGCCGTCGCGGTCGCCGACCACTGTCGCTTGCTGATCGAGCAGGCGGGCTCCGCGTGCGTCGCAGTCAAGCCGCAACTCGCCTGTTTCGAGCGGCTCGGCGCCCCCGGCTGGGCGGCGCTGGAAGCAACTTGCGCCGTCGCTCGCGAGGCGGGGCTGCTCGTCGTCGCTGACGGTAAGCGCGGCGACGTCCCCGTCACTGCTGCCGCGTACGCCCAGGCGCTGGTGGGGGAGACGCCGACCCCGTGGGGCGCCGTCTCCGGCCTCGGTGCCGACGCCTTCACTGCCAACCCGCTGCTCGGCCGCGACGCTCTGGAGCCACTGGTCGCCGCCGCCGCGGAGGCAGGGGCCGGGATCTTCGCCCTCGTCCGCACCAGCAACCCCGGTGCCGTCGACATCCAGGACCTGCCGGCGCCGGAGGCGCCGTTGCACGAGCGCCTGGCGGGCATCGTCAACGAGCTCTCGGGGCGCCTGCTCGGCGAGTCCGGCTTGAGTGGGATGGGGGCTGTCGTCGGCGCCACCGAGCCCCAGCACTTTGCCCGCATGCGCGAGCTAATGCCGCGCTCGGTTTTCCTCATTCCCGGGGTTGGCGCGCAAGGAGGACGCCCGGAGCTCCTGGGCGCGGCTTTTGCCGCCGGCCGCGCCGCCGGCCTCGTTGCCGCCTCGCGGGGGATAGCCGCCGATCCCGACCCCGCCGCCGCGGCTGAGCGCCTGCGCGCAGCCGTTTGGGAGATATCGACCGCCTGACCGGGGCCGGCGCGATTACGATCAGGCCGCTCCAGTCGGTTCTCATCCCAACTTATTCGAGCTATCGATGGAAAAACGCACCAATGCCGCCGCCCGCATCGCCGCCGTCGTTGCCCTAATCGGCGCGGTGATCTTGATCGTCATCGCCGTCTCGGTGGCGATCAACGCCGGCGACTCCGACGGCCGCCACCATCCCAAGCACCATGCCCAGAAGGAAAAGCGCCACCAGAGCAAGGCCAAGACCTACACGGTCGAGAATGGGGACACGCTGACCGCGATCGCCCATAAGACTGGGGTGCCCCTGTCGGAAATCATGGCCTTGAATCCCGGAGTCGATCCCCAGATCCTGAGCTCCGGCGAAGTGCTGAAGCTCAAGTGAGTCGCCGGCGCAACGGCGCCGTGCTGCTTCTCTCGCTCCTCGGGTGCCTGCTGCTTCCTGCCCTCGCCGCGGCGACCACGCAGAAGGCCCGGGAGGGAGCGAACCCGCCGCCGCATCTCGAATCCCGCACCTGGGGCGTAGTCGACGCCCGCAGCGGCGACGTCCTCGCCTCACACGGGCTGAACAGGCCGCTCCCGATCGCCAGCACGACGAAGCTGATGACCGCCTACGTGGCGATGAGGGACTTGCCGCTGGGGAAGATCGTCCGCGCCGCGCCCTACGCAGCCGAATACGGAGAGTCGCTGATGGGGCTGCGGGCGGGAGAGCGGATCAGCGTCCGCGACCTCCTCTACGGCCTGATCCTGCGTAGCGGCAACGATGCCGCCCACACGCTGGCAATCGCCGCCGCCGGGGACGAAGCGCACTTTGTCGCCCAGATGAACCGCTACGCCGCCGCCCTGGGGCTCTCCCACACCCACTACGCCAATCCGGTCGGCCTCGACGAGAAGGGCAACTACTCCTCGGCGGGCGATCTGATGACGCTTACCCGGCACTTGCTGCAGGAGCCGGCCTTCGCCAAGATCGCCGACTCCCGCAGCGCCGTCCTGCGCAGCGTTCATCCGCGGCGGCGGATCGAGTCGATCAACGAACTGCTGCAGATGGCGCCCTGGGTGACGGGGGTGAAGACCGGCCATACCTTCGGCGCGCTCTATGTCGAGGTCGGCTCGGGGCAGCGGCACGGGGTCAGCCTGATCTCGTCGGTGGTCGGCGCCTGGACCGACGAAGAACGCTTCGAAGGCAACCTGGCGCTGCTCGAATGGGGCTTCTCCCAGTACCGCCGGAGGCTGCCGATCCAGGCGGGGCAGGACCTCGCCGACCCGGAAATCCGCTTCTCCGGGGGTCATTTGCCCCTGCGGGCCGAACACAGCCTGGCGGTCGGCCTCCGCCGCGGCCAGCAGTTTCAGGTGCGGGTCGACGCGCCGCACGAGGTCGAGGGCCCGCTGCGGCGCGGGGCGAAAGTCGGCCACGCATCCGTCTACGTCGAGGGCCGCAGGGTCGGCAGCGTCACCCTCCGTGCCGGCCGCTCAGTCGCCAAGGCGAGCTTCCTCGACCGCGCTCGCGCCTTCTTCGCAGACAACTGGATCCCTATCGCCGTGGGGGCGTTCGTGATACTCATGATCGCGTTGATCCTGCGGTACCGCGCGGTCCGTAGAAAGGAAACGAGGAGCGAATTCTGGTGATCGCCAAGTGATCCTCACCGTGACCCTGAATGCGGCGATCGACCGCACCGTCGCCGTGCCCAACTTCCGCCTCGGCCACCGCCACCGCTCGGTCGAGAGCCGCACGGTGGCCGGCGGCAAGGGCATCAACGTCGCCCGCGCGCTCAACCTGCTCGGCCGTCCCGTGATCGCCACCGGGTTCGTCGGCGGGCCGACCGGGAGGCGGGTGCTGGAACAGCTGCACGAGGAATCGGTCCTCACCGACTTCATCCGGATCGCCGCCGAGACCCGGATCAACCTGGCCGTCATCGACCCCACCTCGGGCGAGCAGACCGAGATCAACGAGCGCGGCCCCGCCGTCAGCGCGGAGGAGGTGCAGCGGCTCTTCGAGCGAATCGGCTACCTGGCCGGCGGCACCAAGCTCTGCGTCCTGGCCGGCTCGGTGCCGCCGGGGGCGGGGGACGACCTCTACGCCCGCCTCGTCGCCGATCTCGGTCGCCGCGGCGTTCCCGTCGTCCTCGATGCCGAGGGCGAGGCGATGCTGGAGGGGGTGCGGGCCGGCGCATCGATGGTCACCCCGAACGAGCGCGAGGCCGAGGAGCTGGTCGGGCAGGAGTTCGCCGACCGCAGCGACCTCGCCCAGGGTCTAATCGAGCTGGCGCGGCTGGGGGCTAGCGAGGCGGCGATCACCCGCCCCGACGGCTGCGTCGCCACGGTCGGGCAAGGAAATTCCCGCAGGTTGGTCGAGGTTCACACCGAGCCGCTGGAGCCCGTCTCCACCGTCGGCTCGGGCGACGCCTTTCTCGCCGGCTACGCCGCCGCCCGCTACGAGGGGCGCTCGCCGGAGGAGTGTTTGGCCTACGGAGTGGCTTGCGGAGCCGAGTCGACCCAGCACTTCGGCGCCGGTACCGTCGACCGTAACCAGGTCGAGAGACTGCTGGGCGAGGTCTCCGTGCACGATTTGGAGGTCCCCGCCGAAGTGTAGGCTGGCTAGTTCAACGCCAGCCCTTGGAGGACTAACTTGGAAATCGAAATCGGCCGCGGCAAGAAGGGTCGCCGCGCTTACGGATTCGACGACATCGCAATCGTTCCTTCCCGCCGGACGCGCGATCCCGACGACATCGACATCAGCTGGACTCTCGGTCCCTATCGCTTTGACCTGCCGCTTGTCGCTTCGGCGATGGACGGAGTGGTGAGCCCTGAGACCGCTGTTCTGACCAACGAGCTGGGCGGTCTCGGGGTCCTCAACCTGGAGGGGATCTGGTCCCGCTTCGAGGACGCCGAGGAGAGGCTGGAGGCGATCGCCGCCGCTCCCAAGCACGAAGCAACCCGCTTGATGCAGCAGATCTACACCGAGCCGGTGAAGTCGGAGCTGATCGCCAAGCGGATCGAAGAAATCAAGGCCCGCGGGGCCGTCGTCTGCGGCTCGCTGACGCCGCAGAAAGTCCGCGAGCACTACGAGGTGGCTGTCGAGGCCGGCTTGGACATCCTCGTCATCCAGGGAACGGTGATCTCGGCCGAACACGTCTCGACCACGGTCGAGCCGCTCAACCTGAAGGAGTTCATCGCCGAGGTGCCGGTGCCGACCGTGGTCGGCGGCTGCGCCTCCTACTCCACCGGGCTGCACCTGATGCGGACCGGGGCGGTCGGCGTCCTCGTCGGGGTCGGCCCCGGCGCCGCCTGCACCACGCGCGGCGTGCTCGGGATCGGCGTCCCGCAGGCAACGGCGATCGCCGACGTCGCGGCCGCTCGCGCTCAGCACATGCTCGAGACCGGCGAGTACGTCAACGTGATCGCCGACGGCGGCATGCGCACCGGCGGCGACGTCTCCAAGGCGATCGCCTGCGGCGCCGACTCGGTGATGATCGGCTCGCCCCTGGCCCGGGCCAAAGAGGCGCCCGGCCGCGGTTTCCACTGGGGGATGGCGACCTTCCATCCCTCGCTGCCGCGCGGCACCCGCGTCTCTACCAAGCAGGACGGGACCCTGGAGGAGATCCTCCTCGGCCCGGCCAAGGAGAACGACGGCACCTTCAACCTGATGGGGGCGCTGAAAACCTCGATGGCCACCTGCGGCTACGAGGACATCCGCTCCTTCCAGCGGGCCGAGGTGATGGTCGCGCCGGCGCTGATGAGCGAGGGCAAGAAGCTGCAAAACGAGCAGCACGTGGGCATGGGGTCGAACGGAAGGGCCGCCGTTTCGACGGGAGTAGCTGTCTCGGATGACTGAGCAGTCCGTGGCAGACGTCCGCGAGCAACCGCTCGCGGACGCCGCACGGGCGGTCGAGGAGGTTCTCATCCTCGATTTCGGCGGGCAGTACTCGCAGTTGATCGCCCGTCGAATCCGGGAATGCGGCGTGTTCGCCGAGCTGCTGCCGGCAAGCACTTCGCTGGAGAAGATCAGGGAGCGGAAGCCGAAGGCTCTCGTGCTCTCGGGCGGCCCCGCTTCGGTGTATGAGCCGGAAGCGCCGAAGTTCCCTACGCAGCTGCTCGACCTCGACATTCCAACCTTGGGCATCTGTTACGGGATGCAGGCGATGGCGCTCGCTCTCGGCGGTCGGGTCGAGTCGGCGGAGACGGGGGAGTTCGGGCGGACCGACTTGGTGCTGCGTGACGGCGGCGGCCAGCTGCTCGGCGGGCTGCCGGAGGAGCAGAGCTGCTGGATGAGCCATCGCGACGCCGTCTTCGAGGCGCCGGAGGGATTCACCGCACTTGCTTCGAGCCCCGGCTCGCCCGTTGCCGCCTACGAGCTGCCCGACCGTGGCCTCTACGGCATCCAGTTCCACCCCGAGGTCGTCCACACGCCCTACGGGACCGAGATCCTCACCCGTTTCCTGCGTGACGTGGCCGGCTGCGAGGAGGAATGGTCGCCGCAGTCGGTGATCGCCGAGCAGGTCGAGAAGATCCAGGCGCAGGTGGGGGAGGGCAAGGTGATCTGTGGCCTCTCCGGCGGCGTCGACTCCTCGGTCGCGGCACTCCTGGTGCACAAGGCGATCGGGGACCAGCTCACCTGCGTCTTCGTCGACCACGGGCTGATGCGGCAGAACGAGGCCGAGCAGGTGGTCGAGGCCTTCAGTCAGTTCGGGATCCCGCTCGTCCACGTCGAAGCCGAAGAGCGCTTCCTCGCCAAGCTGGCCGGGGTCGACGACCCGGAGACGAAGCGGAAGATCATCGGCGCCGAGTTCATCCGCGTCTTCGAGGAGGAGGCGGCGAAGCTCGAGGACGTCGACTACCTGGTCCAGGGCACGCTCTACTCCGACGTGATCGAGTCCGGCGGCTCTGACCACGCGGCGACGATCAAGTCCCACCACAATGTCGGCGGCCTCCCCGACGACCTCGAGTTCGAGCTGGTCGAGCCGCTGCGGATGCTGTTCAAGGACGAGGTCCGCGCGGTCGGCGCCGAGCTCCGCCTGCCCGAGCGGATGGTCTGGCGCCAGCCCTTCCCGGGACCGGGCCTCGGGATCCGCATCGTCGGCGGCGAGGTGAACAAGGAGCGGCTCGACATCCTCCGCGCCGCCGACGCGATCCTGCAGGAGGAGATCCGCGCCGCTGAGCTCTACCGCCAGCTCTGGCAGTCGTTCTGCGTGCTGCCGGTGGTGCGCTCGGTCGGGGTGCAGGGCGACGGGCGCACCTACGCCTACCCGATCGTGATCCGGGCCGTCACCTCCGACGACGCGATGACCGCCGACTGGGCACGACTCCCCTACGACCTGCTCGAGCGGGCCTCCAACCGGATCATCAACGAGATCCGCGACGTCAACCGCGTCGCCCTCGACATCTCCTCGAAGCCGCCGGCGACGATCGAGTGGGAGTAGCGCTCCCGCTACGTCGCGTTGTCCGCGGGCTCCGGTCGTCCGGTTTCGAAATTCGCCAGCGCCACTACAGCTGAGATCCCGGTGGCGTCGCGCTTCGACTTGGCGCGCTGTCGGCTCTCTTCCTGGGCGGCGAGCACCCGCGCCCTGGCCTCGCGCAATATCGAGGTGACCTCCTGCCAGGCCTGTTCGTCGAGGTGGAGCGGCATCCAACTCAAGGCCGTGGCCTCCCGGGTCCTGTAGAAGTGCTCGGTGGCACCGCGGCGCTGTGCCGTCTCGACGAGCTCCAGGCAGCCGCAGCGATCGAGCACGCGCGTGTGGTAGGCGATGTGCGTGAGCGCTGTGTTCAGATCGGTGGCGAGTAGGTTCGGGCTCGCGACTCGCTCGGAGAGGATTTCCAGGATCTGGATCCGGACCGGGTGGGCCAGTGCCATCACGAGCTTCTGGTCGATCGATTCTGGGCGCTCTTCTCTCATGGCGGACTCCTCTGGGTAGGGGCGGCGCGATACGGCTCTGTTCGCTGGAAGCTCCCTAGGTATAGACCATTTGATTGGTCTAATCCAGAACACTTAATTTCGCCACAAGATGTGGATCAAATACCTGCGGCTCGCGTCACCGCAAAGACGAAGAGGAAGCCCACTGCGGTCAAGGCCACCCGTAGGGCAGACCCCTGGGCATGGGCCTCTGGCAGCAGGTCGGCGGCGCCGATGTAGAGAAAAATCCCGCAGTACACGCAAAGCACGAAGCCAAGGCTCTGGTCGGAGATCGACGCCTGAGAGCCGACGATCGCACCGAGCAGCGGTGCCAGGGCATCGATCGTCAGCCACCTCACCGCCGCTTTACGGTTTCCAGAGCGGCGCAGCACGTAGCTGACCGTGTTGAGGCCGTCAGCGAAGTCGTGGCTGATCACGGCGAGGAAGACGAGCAGCCCGGTTGCGGAATCGACCCCGAAAGCAAAGCCGATCCCGAGCCCATCGAGGAAGCTGTGGGCTGAAAGCCCCGCGGCGCCGAGAGCCCCTACCCGCTCTCCGCCGAGCGTCGCCACCGCGTCGTCGCGGTCGTGGAGGACGAGGATCCGGGCGGCGAGGAAGAAGCCGAGGAACCCGGCGGCGACCAGCACGGTGGCCAGGTTGTTGTCGGCCACCGCGTCGAGTCCCTCCGGCAGGACGTCGAGCAGGGCGACCGCGACGACCACGCCGCCGGTCAGGGCCAGAAGGGTGGGAAGGCGGTCGGAGTAACGAAGGCCGATCCGGCCGCCGATCAGGGTCGCGATGACGGTGAGCCCCGCGAGGGGGATCGCTAGCCCCGGCATCTCAGTTGTCCCGCTCGCTGCAGCGGGGGCAGACGCCGCGGAGGAGGACGTCGTGGGCGGTGATCTCGAACTCGGCCTGCTCGCCGATGCGGTCGATTGCCCGCTCCAGCTCCGGGTCCGAGAACGGCACCAGCCGCCCGCAGCGGATGCAGACCATGTGGTGGTGATGGCCCCCGGGGTCGCTGCGCTCAAAGGCGACGACCTCGCCGCCGACGTCGACCCGGTGGACCAGTTCCAACTGCTCGAGCTGCTCCAACGTGCGGTAGACGCTGGCTCGGCCGACGTTCGGCAGTCGCCGGTCGATCTCCAGTGCCGTGATCGCGCAGCTCTCGCCGCCAAGCAGCTCGATCACCTTCAACCGCGCCGCCCCGGCCCGGAACCCCGCCTCATTCAGTCGCGCCCGCGCTCGCTCGCTCCAGCTCATGTCGAGCAGCCTACATGAAAATGAGACCCGTTCTTATCTATGGGGCAATGGCGATACCCCTAAGGGGAAGGGGGGCGAATCCCCAAGCGGTGCGCCTTATCCGCATATGTCGCGGAAAAAGCGCTCCACTCGCCGCGACGATCGATTGTGGAGACTCGCTGCGAGGCAGCATGGCACTGTCTCCCGAAAGCAGATGCGCTTCCTAGGGATGAGCGATGACGTGATCGACCACGCCGTCGCTGTCGGGCGTCTCCACCGCGTCTTCCGCGGCGTCTACGCCGTCGGTTATCCGCGCAAGGACGAGCGGGCTCGGCTGATGGCCGCTGTTCTCGCCTGCGGCAAGGCAGCCGTGGTGTCCCACCGCAGCGCCGCGGCCCTCCTGGGGTTGATCGATGAGGGACCCGTCGTCATCGACGTGATCGCCCCAAGCTCACGGGGGCGGAAGATCGACGGCATCCGCCTGCACCTCGTGCGACCGCCGCGGCTGGGGGAGACCGGGACGGTCACCGGCATCCCCTGCACGAGCCCGGCGCGGACGCTGGTGGACCT
>Ga0307316_10000258_pt1 | contig 15386 bp, 11 predicted proteins | sample ER_DNA_356_FD_194504 | JGI IMG/M metagenome (GOLD analysis project Ga0307316, IMG submission 194504) | Bulk soil microbial communities from the East River watershed near Crested Butte, Colorado, United States - ER_DNA_356 | ecosystem: Environmental > Terrestrial > Soil > Floodplain | place... | reverse complement strand
TTCCTTGACGCCCTCGACCCAAAACAGGACGTTCTCCACGTGGTCGATGAGGAGATGGTGTCCCTCTACGGGCTCCGCTTCGTTCAGGGCTTGAAGGCCGCTCGGCGAGCCCCGACGACCTCGACCGCAAAGGTGCAGAAGTACGTCCTGCGCGAGAGGGATGGCCCGGCCTATGAAGCGCGTCAACTAGCTCGGCGGCGGTACGAAGTCGGGGACGTCGTCTACGATCCACGGGGTGGCTCGGCTAGGCGAAAGTCTCATGGGGAGGCGAGTGCTCGTCACCCAGGAGCGGGACTTCATGGGCCCTGCCCTCGTCGAGGGTTTTCGGGAGCACGGCGCTATCGTCGCTACGGGCGACGAGCCGCTGACCGAGCCCGGTGCTGCCGAGGAGCTCGTCCGCTCGGCCGGAGAGGTCGACGTGCTCGTCGCGAACCTGTCCTGCCCGGCACCTGCGACGCCCGCTGCCGAGGTCAGTGACGACGAGTGGCGCTCAGTGTTCGCCCATCTCGTCGATCCACTTCCGAGGCTCGTGCGTGCCGTACTGCCGCAGATGACGGCGCGCGGCACGGGAAAGGTGATTGTGATGGGTAGCGCCGCGGCGCTGCGCGGCATGCGTCGCACATCCACGTACAGCGCAGCGCGCGGCGCGCAGGTCGCCTACGTTCGCGCGGTTGGAACGGAGGTAGCTCCGCACGGCGTCCAGGTGAACTTGATCGCTCAGAACTTTGTCGAGAACGACGTGTACTTCCCAGAAGAGGTGCGTAGGCTGCCGATGTTTCAGGAACGGCTACGGCGCGAGGTGCCGGCTCAGCGCCTCGGCACCCCCCGCGAAGACGCGATGCTCGCCGTGTTCCTCGCGAGTGACGAGTGCTGCTTCATGGTCGGTCAGAGCCTCCCGCTGGCGGGCGGCTGGGTCACCTAGCGAGTCGACATTCCCGCGCAGTGGGTTAGCGCTCGGAGCTGGCTCCTGAGTAGCTCGCGTCTGAAATAACTCCCGGGGGAGCATCGGTTTGAAAGGGCGCCGTACTGGTCTGTGTAGGTTCGTCGCACTGGAATGGGGGCGGAATCCCCCTGCGCAACGGCCGGTGGTGGCCGTTGCGCAACAGCCAAAGAGCCTTCTGCGCGTTTCTCATGCCAGCAGGCTCTTCCTGCGAACCTTGCCGCTCGGCGTCTTCGGAAGATCGTCCACGAAGCGCACTTCGTGGGGGACGGCGAATGCCTCGAGCTGCTCCCGGCACGCACGCACCACCTGGGCCTCCTTCAGACTGCTGCCCTCCTCGCGGACGACATACGCTCGGATTGCCTCCCCCAAGTGCTCGTCGGGCACTCCGACCACCGCCGCCTCCTTCACGCCGGGCAGCGCGAACAGGACGTTCTCGACCTGGATTGGGCTGACCTTCTCGCCCCGCGTCTTGATCATCTCGTCGCTCCGGCTCACGAAGTAGAGGTCGCCGTCCTCGTCGGTCGTGAAGAGGTCGTGCGTGCAGAGCACGCGCTCGCCGTTGGCGTCCGAGCTCGAAATCATCCCTTCGGTCTGCTCGGGAGCATTCCAGTAACCGCGCATGACGTGCGGCCCGCGGACATACAGCGTCCCCACCGTCCCGGCCTCCGCGGGGCGACCGTCGTCGTCCAGCACGAACGCATCGGTCCCCGGGATGGCGCGCCCGACCGACGTCGGCTTCCGATCGATCAGCTCGGGCTCGAGGTAGCACACGCGAATGCATTCCGTCTGGCCGTACATACGGAAGATGAGCGCATTGGGAAAGAGTTTGCGGAGCGGTGCGTGGAGAGCCGGTGGCAGCGCCGCGGCCGCATTCGTGATCCGAGTGATGCTGGGGTAGGTCTTCTCCGACGCTCCGAAGGACGACGCGAGGGTCGCGAAGATCGTAGGAATGCCCGGGAGAACGGTTACCTCGTGCAGCTCGAGAAGTCGCAGCGTCTCGGCGGGATACGCGAACGAGCGCTCGAGGACGAGGGTGCCGCCGAGATGAGCCGTCAGCAGCAGCTGCGAGAGGCCGTAGCCGAACGCCATCGGAAGCACGTTCAGGATCCGGTCGTCCGAGCCGAGCCGAAGGTAGTCGACGATGCTCGCGGTCACGAACGCCAGGCTCTCGTGGGTCAGCATCACGCCCTTCGGGGTGCCGGAGCTCCCGGAGGTGTAGAGAAGCGCCGCCAGGTCGGACGGAGTCGCGCCGCTCGCGCGTGGCTTCCCCTCGCTCTCCACCATTCGTTGGAAGTCGGATCCGCGGCTTGCTACGTCCATCGGCGCACGAGCGACTACGAGCTTCGGTGGGGCCTCGGCAGCCGCGCAGGCGTCCACGGCGATGCGCGAGATCGGCCCCTCGCTGAGCAGGATCCTGGCGCCGGAGTCGTCGATGATGTAGCCGAGCCGGTCTTCCTTCGTTTGCGCGTTGACCATGACGAAGACGCCCCCTGCGAGCAAGATGCCGAAGACGGCCGTTGCGCAGGCGAGGGAGTTCTCCATGAAGACGACGACCCGGTCCTCGGGCCGGAGGCCTTCGTCCTGGAGCGCCGCCGCGACGGCGGTCGAGCGGGCCAGGAGCTCGGCGAACGTGGCGGTCCCGTCTTCGGCGATCAGCGCAACCTTGTCGGGCCGAGCAACGGCGGAGGAGACGAGACCGTCTTGGAGCAGCCGCTCGAAGCGCATCCTTACCCCATTACGGCATGGCGTATCGGGCCGGGCGATTGGGGCGTCCGTTCGACCATCTTCACCGGAACGGCGGCGGGCGACTTCGAGGGGGCGGCGATGAACGACTCGTGGAGGAGCATCGTCGAGAGGGCTCCCATCAAGGCCATCTCGTCGACTTCGCTGACCTTGCCGGTCTCGTGACTCGTCAGCTTCGCGGTCACCCTCGCCACGGCGCGTCCGTCGAAGATGCCGACGTCGTCGACGTTGCGCGGCTCGAGCCACTCGAGCAGCTCGCGCCCGACTGCGGTCGCCAGCACCGGGCCGGCGATCGGAGCGCGGTATGGCCACTTCTTGCGCTCACGAATCTGGCGTGGAACCAGGCCGGCGGTTGCCTTCCTCAACCCGACCTTCTCGTGCAGCCCGAGCAGGCGGAGCCGGGCGGGCAGCCGGGCAGCAAGCTCAGCGACACGGTGGTCGAGGTAGGGGAATCGACCCTCTACCGAGTGACTCATCAGCATCCGGTCGCCCTGGCTGTGCAGGAGGTAGCCCTCGAGGAACGTCACGATCTCGAGGTACTGGGCCCGGTCGAGAGGGGCGAGCTCGTGCATGTGGCGTGGAAGGCGCTCGAGCAGGCCGGTCAGCGGCGCCTCGGCTGCTGCGCCAAGCGTTCGAATCAGTCGCATCCCGTTCTCGAACCGGATGCGGTGGCTGTAGAGCGGATCGTCGGTTTCGAGCAGGCCGCGACCGTAGAAACGGGCGAGGAAGGGAACAAGGCGCCCGAGGTCCTCGTCCAGGTATTCGTTCAGCCGGGCGTAGAGCAACGGGCGAATCCGGGACTCCGGATCCCGAGCGCAGAAGCGGCGCACCTTGTCCTCGCGGAAGATGTCGTAGCCGCCGAACAGCTCGTCGGCGCCCTCTCCGGTGAGCACGACCTTGATCCCGTTCTCGTGCACCGTTGACGCGAGTTGGAGGAGCGGCGCCGGCGCAGTCCTGAGAGTTGGGCGCTCTGCGAATTTGACCACGGTCGGCAGGAGCTCGGCGATGGCCGTCGGCCCGACTCGGGACTGAATCAGCTCGGCGTCCAGTGCGGACGCAGCCGCGCGCTGGTACTCCGTCTCGTCGTAGCGACCGTCCTCGAAGCCGACCCCGAAAAGCGTCAGGCCGCTCGTCGCATACGGCCGTCCAAGGGATGCGACGATGCTGGAGTCGAGCCCTCCGCTGATGTAGATCGCGACGGGCACGTCGGCCCGCATCCGAATCCGCACCGAATCGTCCAGGAGCTCTCGCAGCTCCCCGAGGAGCTCGTCTTCAGGTCGCTCGTCCTCCGGGGAGAACTCCAGGTCCCACCACCGCCGAGCCGGCTCGATCCCGTGACTATCGACGCGCACCGAACATCCAGCGGGCAACTCCCTGATCCCTTCGAACGACGAGCGTCCGGAGGGATTCGCCCAGGTGACGAAGAACTCGGCGAGCGCAGCACGGTCGAGCTCTCGGCGTGAGTGTGGGTGTCGGAGGAGGGCCTTTGCCTCCGAGGCAAACCACACATCGCCTTCGAGCTCCATGATGAACAGCGGACGAACGCCGAATCGGTCGCGCGCCAGGAAGAGTTCGCGGCTCAGCGCGTCCCAGACGGCAAAGGCAAAGTCACCGTTGAGCCGGTCGAGACACGCAGGCCCCCACTCGGCGTAGGCGTTTGCCAACACCTCCGTGTCGCAGCTCGTGGTGAACTTATGACCGAGCCCCTCCAGCTCGGCCTGGAGCTCCACGTAGTTGTAGATCTCGCCGTTCTGGACAACCCAGAATCGACCTTTGTCGTCGGAGAGGGGCTGGTCGCCGGAGGCGAGGTCGACGATCGCCAGACGGCTGGCCGCCATCCCCATCCCGCCGTCGAGGTAGAGGCCGGTGCCGTCCGGTCCGCGATGCCGAAGCTCGCCCGCCATCGAGAGGAGAACATCCCTCGGGACCGCCGCTTCGCCACCCCGGTAAACACCAACGATGCCGCACATCTTTCTCACGATAGGCGCTTCCCTACAGCGCCACAAGCGTGTAAAACGAGATCGTAGAGACGAGCAGGCGCGTTCGGAGAGCGCGGTGGTATGGTGGCGCGCCCGAGGGGAGCGAACAAAGGTCAGATGCAGTCGGACGTAGAAATCGAAGGCGAGATCAGGGCTTTCCTGAGCCTGAATTTTCCGCTGTACAAGGCGGAGCAGGTCGATCCGGACCAGTCCCTGGTCGAGTCGGGCGTGATCGATTCTCTTGGCATCCTCGAGCTCGTCGAGTTCGTCGAGGTCCGATTCGATCTGCGAATTCCCGAGGAGGAATTGCTCCCTGAGAACCTCGACTCCATCGCGAACATCACCCGGTACCTGGCTCAAAAGCTCGGGACGGACGGCGTTGTCAGGAACGAAGCCAGCAGTTCCTGACCTCGTCCCGAGCGTCCTCGACGTCGATCCCGAACCGCTCATCGAGGAGCTCGTCAATGGGTTGCAGCAGGCGGTTCGGGTACGCCTTCGGAAGCGGGGAGCGGTCGTCGGTCTCTCGGGAGGAATCGACAGCAGCGTCGTGCTTGCACTGTGCACGCGGGCGTTCGGACCCGAGAACGTGCTCGGCCTACGCATGCCGGAGCGCGACTCGGCGGACGACAGCAGCGCTCTCGGATCCCTTGTTGCTCAAAGCCTGGGCGTCGAGACGACGGCGGAGGACATCACGGATGTGCTCGAGGCCCTTGGCTGCTATCGGCGGCGCGACGACGCGTTTCGCGAGCTGATTCCGGACTACGGGCCCGGTTGGAAAGCGAAGATCGTCCTTCCGCCCATCCTCGGAGGAGATTCCTACCGGCTCTTCTCCGTGGTCGCACAGTCCCCCGAAGGTCAAGAGGTGCGTGCCCGCGTCACCGCGGACACCTACCGTCAGATCGTTGCGGCTACGAATTTCAAGCAGCGAACCCGAAAGATGCTCGAGTACTACCACGCCGATCGGCTCGATTACGCGGTCGCGGGGACGCCGAACCGCCTGGAGTACGACCTCGGCTTCTTCGTCAAGAACGGCGACGGCGCCGCGGACGTCAAGCCGATCGCCGAGTTATACAAGACCCAGGTCTACGGGCTCGCGGCTGCGTTGGGCGTCCCGGAGGAGATCCGCTCGAGGACGCCTACGACCGACACCTACCCACTCGCACAGGACCAGGAAGAGTTCTACTTCTCGCTCCCGTATCAGCGGATGGACCTAGCCTTGTACTCGCGGATGAACGGCTACCCGCCGGAATCGCTCGCAGCCACGATCGGGATCTCCGTGGACGACGCCGCCCGGATCTACGCGGACATCGACGCCAAGCGCCGGATCGCCGAGGTCTTGCACCTACCCGCGCTGATCGTCGGCCCGGGTTCGGTTTCCGACTAGCAGAGCTTCCTCTCTCTACGTCAGCTGTCCGAGACGGTGATGGTGGCCGACCGACGGATCGTGCCCCCGCACCGCTTTGGAAGCGCGAGGCGCAGGTAGGCGTCGTTGCTGTCGTCCGGGCGGAGGTCGGTCGAGTTAAAGAGCAGGAGCGTTGCGCTAGAGCCGACGCGGCAGCCGGGCAGGCCATGCGCGGCGGCGACGCGCAGCGTGAGGCGTGCACGGGTCGGGCCGGCGAGTCGCACGAGCCGGAGTCGCCTGGCCTGCAGCAGCAGATGGGCTCCCTGGCTTTTCTGCAACAGGATCGATCCGCGTGCGGAAACCGGGTCGAGCAGGCCTGTTCGACCGCCAGGGAAGCGAGCGTTCGCGCGTCCTTCGACCGTCGATCCGGCCGCGACCTTCGCCACGAAGCGAAAGCCGATCGAGCTGACATGTCGTTTCACGCGGATGAGGGCATCGGGCGTACGCGGGACGAGCTGGTTGCCCGCGGCGGTCTCGACGAACGCAGTCGCTTTGCCGCGGTATGTGCCCAATCGCGGAGCCGTGTGGACGGCCAGGTGCACGCGCAACTGTTGCCGGGCAGGGAGCACCCTCGTGAGTGACCAGGTGAGCATCCGGCCTGAGACGACGGGGTCCGTTCGTGTTACGCCACTCGTCTTATGCCGGAGGTAGCTGAACCCGCGCGGCAACTGGACCTTGATCGTCTTGATCGTCATTGACAACAGGTTCGGGTTCTGCAGCTTGACGGTGTAACCCGTGCGGTCGGTCCGCAGAGCAGCGGGGAGATCGGGCTTCAGTGTGAGGGGAGCGTAGGCACCTTGAATGAGCTCCACGATCGTCGAGACGAGATCATCGCCGCCGTCGCGCGCCAGCCCACCCGCATAGGCTCCTGCGGCGAGGGATTGGTAGCACTCCAGCGAAGCCGAGACCTCCTTCGACAGCTCCCTGACCATGATCAGCGTTCTCTCGGAGGAGCGCATGTTTGCGAGCTCGCGCTGCGTGGAGAGACCCTCTGGATCGTACGAACGATCGTGACAGCCCGCGAGGCCGTCCGTTCCCGCACCGTTCGGCTCCGCGTCGCCGAGCACGAGAACGATCTTTCTTGCGTCCGCGCGCCAGCCCATCTGGCTGTCGCTATAGCTCCGCTTGAACGCGAGGTTGTAAGACTCGGCGGGGCCGTTGTCCGGATTCGGGTTGTACGCGGTCTTGATCCTCGCGAAAGCACTCTTCACCAGAGACTCATCCTTAGTGAACGGCTGCACGACCTCGTACTCGCCGACCGGGTTCCCGTGGTCGCGGAAGACCACGACGCTGAACCGGGTGTCTGGGAGCAGCTGGATCACTCCGTCCGTGATCCCGACACCGCTCTGTTTCGCCTGAGCGATCGCGCTCGCCATGCTGGCCGTTCCGTCGACGGCGATCTCGACGTCGAGCTGCGGTATTGCTTGCTGCATTGCTCCGCTGGCGGACGACTCGCGACCGCCGGCAAGCGCGATACAACCCATCCCAACGGCCAGTAGGCCGGCCAGAAAAGACTTCACATCCCCCTCCACTGATCGGCAGTTCTCAGGATCGACCTCAACCCCACCTACGCAATAGCGACGTTGCGCGGATTTCACGGATTCTGCATCTTCCGCCGCCGGTCTGGTCTCGACTTCCGGTGCGGTTCGCCCCTACGATCGTCCAGGCTAAGCTGCGCATCGCCGAGCTCTTACCCCCGTATGGCGTCAGGACATGACTAGACCGCGCTCGTGCGCGTTCCGGATCCGCCTTCTGCGCGCATTCGTGGCGTGCGCTGCTTTGCTAATGGTCGCAACCGCCGCTTGGGCCGGCACGACGTTCTCGGCCGGCGACACGGCCGCGCCGAAAGCGCGGTTCCGCCACGTGATCCTGATCGTCTTCGAGAACCACGAAGCTGACGATGTCCTCGGCAACTCCGACGCGCCGACGTTCAACCGGCTCGCGACTCGCTACGCGACCATCGGGAACTACACGGCCGTTGCGCATCCGAGCTTGCCCAACTACCTCGCGCTCGTCTCGGGCTCGACGCACGGGATCGACAGCGACTGCACAAGTTGCCTCGTCGTCGGCCGGAGCCTGGCCGACACGCTCGCGGCGTCGGGAAAGACTTGGAAGACCTATGCCGAGGGCCTTCCGCACACAGGCTTCACCGGTGCCTCTTCCGGTCGCTACGCGAAGAAACACAACCCCTTCGTCTACTTTCGTCGCAACCTGACGACCACGCGGCTCCAACGGGTCGTGCCCCTCAGCCGATTCCTGCCCGACGTTCGCGGTCGACGCCTGCCGGCGTTTTCGCTCGTCATTCCCGATCTCTGTCACGACATGCACGACTGTGATGTCGCAACGGGCGACAGCTGGTTAGGCGCGTTCGTCGGACCGCTTCTCCGTGGATCCGTGTTGAGGAACAGTGTGGTGTTCGTCGTGTTTGACGAAGGCACGACGGATGTCGGTGGAGGCGGTCGCGTTGCGGCACTTGTTCTCGGCCCGCTAGTCCGACGCCACGCGCAATCAGCGGCTCCAAGTAATCATTACGGGCTGCTTCGCACGATCGAAGCTGGCCTGGGGCTGCCTCTCCTTGGACGATCCGCTGGTGCTCGGCCGATTGTTGGTATCTGGCGCTGACCTCCTCTGTCGTTTCGGCCGGCCAGCAGAGCCGACCGAAAGCGGCTTGGGCCGAGTCTCAGCTCGCTGAAAAGGTGAGCGTCGCGGTTGGGATTATTTTGCCACCGCAGGCCGGTGGCAGGCTCAGCACCAGCGTGGTGGTTCGGCCGTCCCGACGAACGTTGTAGGAGTCGGTGACGAGGAGCGTGGCGCGGGCGCCGAGGGGGCAGCCTCGATATCCCGCCGAGGCGATGATTCGCAACCGAAGGCGCGTGCGCGTTGGAACGGCGAGCGAATCGAGTCGCAGCCCTGCTGACTGCAGGACGACTTTCCTCGTTCCCCTTTGCAAGGTCAGACGTCCACGTGCCGGCGCGACTGCTGGGAGACCTCTCCACTTACCGAAGCGGACGCCAACGCGTCCTGTCAATTTGTTTGCTGCGGCGGTTCTCGTACGGAAGACAAGGTGGACCGCGTGAATGCTGCGCTTGACAGAGAGAATTGTGGCCGGCCGGCGAGAATTGAGCTCATTGCCGCCCGCCGTCTCGAACTGGGTCCTCACGCTGCTTCGGTACCTCCCGACGTGACCCGGCGTTCGGAGGAGGACGTGAAAACCCAACAGTTGTCTCGGCCCGAGAGAGGTATTCAATTTCCAGGACAAGGTCCGCCCCGATTCAATGGGGCGCGTCGAAGCGATCGATGATCGAAGGTACCGAAACCCTGAAGACGGCAACACGAACTCGAGAGACTTGATCTTCAGCGGCAGCGCGTTCGGGTTTCGAACCGTGACCGTGTAACCGGTCGACGCGTTACGGAGCGCAACGCCGAGGTCGTTCTTTACTGTCACCGGCGCATACGCATCTACGATCTCCTCCACGATCAGTCCGGCTATATCGGCGTTCGCGTCACGCGCGGCCCCACCGACAAAAGCGCCTTGGGCGATCGATTCGTAGCACGGGAGCGATACCGAGACCTCGGACGAGAGCTCCCGAATCATGATCAGCGTCAACTTGGCTGCGCGCATATTCGCGAGTTCTCTCGGCGTCGAAAGGCCCTCAGGGTCATGGGACTGATCGTGGCATCCGGGCAGCCCGGCCGCCCCCGCTCCGTTCGGTTCCGCATCGCCAAGTACGACTACGATTTTCCTTGCCGAAGGCCGCCAACCGATACGAGCATCGCTGTAGCTCTCCCGGAAGGCAAGGTTGTACGACTCGGCAAGACCGTTCTGCGGACTTGGGTTCGAGTGGGTAGTGACGCGGTTAAGCGCATCGTCCGCTTGCGCGGTATCGCTGGTTAAAGGCTGAAGGAGTTGATACTCACCAGCCGGGTTGCCGTGGTCGCGGAACACGACCACGGCGAAACGGGAATCGGGCAGAAGCGACGAAACGCCGCTGAGTGCACGGGCCCCCTCGCTCTTAGCCCGGGCAATCGCCGTGCCCATGCTCTCCGTACCGTCAATCGCGATCTCGACGTCGACGGGTGTGGCGACGGCTGAGGGAGCGCTGGCAGCCGAAGAACCATGTGCGCCGCTTAAGAAAGCAGCGGCGAGTCCCGCTGCGAGAAGAGCGAGAAGCCAAGCCTTCACGTCCGTTCGTCGATGGCTGTCTCGCCGCAGGCTCAGCGGCCTTGCAGACACGTTCAACCTCTCCCTCAGTTTGTCCCAGCTCTACCCTGACGGTCTTCTCAGCGTCTTTTAGTTTTCCTGAATACCGGACTGCTGTCTACCCCTCGAAATCGGTAGTAAACAGCGGCATGCGAGGTCGTCTTCTCGGGCCGAGGACATCCTGCGCTTCGACGACATCTTGGAGATCGCGGCTGTTCCGCGTCCACGCGCGCGAAGCACTTGCTCGCGTTGAGCTCGGGCCTCGGGGGCGCCGACTCCGCCTGCGCTAATCCTGCGGTTCCCCTATTCCCATTCGATCGTCGAGGGCGGCTTCGACGAGATGTCGAGCGCGACGCGATTGACCGCCGGGATCTCGTTGATGATCCGGCTCGAGATCGTCTCCAAGAGGTCGTAGGGAAGCCGCGCCCAGTCGGCCGTCATCGCGTCCTCGGAGGTGACGGCGCGGATCACGATCGGATACGCGTACGTGCGCTCGTCCCCCTGGACGCCCACCGAGCGGATCGCGGGCAAGACCGCGAAGCACTGCCAGAGCTCACGGTAGAGGCCTGCGCGCCGGATCTCGTCGAGCAGGATCGAGTCGGCCTCGCGCAGGATCTCGAGGCGCTCCTGGGTGACCTCGCCGATGATCCGGATCGCGAGGCCCGGGCCGGGGAACGGGTGCCGCCAGACCATTCGCTCGGGCAGCCCGAGCTCCTCGCCGACGCGGCGGACCTCGTCCTTGAACAGGAGACGCAGCGGCTCGACGAGCTCCATCGCCATCTCTTCGGGCAAGCCGCCGACGTTGTGGTGGGACTTGATCTTCGCGGCGACGCCCTCGGTGCCGCCCGACTCGATCACGTCCGAGTAGAGCGTGCCCTGGACCAAGTAATTGATCTGAGGCGTCGACTTGGCGACGCCGTTTGGAGGCCGTGCGGGCTTTGCCCGTGCGGCCGGATGCCCTTCGAGCTTCCGGGACTCGGCCTCGAAGACGCGGATGAACTCCTCGCCTATCCGCGTTCGCTTCTCTTCGGGGTCGTCGACGCCGTCGAGCCGTGCCAGGAACCGCTCCTCGGCGTCGACGTGGATCAGAGGAACGTGAAAGTGGCCGCGAAATGTCTCGACGACCTGCGCGGCTTCTTCCTTTCGCAGCAGGCCGTGATCGACGAACACACACGTCAACTGGTCGCCAACCGCTTTGTGCACCAGTAGCGCGGCGACCGCGGAGTCGACGCCGCCGCTCAAGGCGCAGAGCACCCGCTCGGAGCCGACCTGCGCGCGGATCCGCTCGACCTGCTCCTCGATCACAGCCGCGGCCGTCCACGTCGCCGGTGCGTCGGCGACCGAGTAGAGGAAGTTCTTCAGAACCTCCATTCCGCAGGGCGTGTGCACGACCTCCGGGTGGAACTGGACGCCGTAGAGCTTGCGCTCGGCGTGCTCGAAGGCGGCGATCGGCGTCGAATTGGAGCCCGCGACGACGCGTGCGCCCGCGGGCGGCGCCGTGACCGAGTCACGGTGCGACATCCACGTCGTCTGCTCCTCCGCCAGGCCGGCGAAGAGCGCTCCCTCGTGCACGCGGACGTCGGTCTTGCCGAACTCGGAGACTCCTGTTCGGTCGACGCTGCCGCCCAGGTCCTGCGCCATCAACTGCATGCCGTAACAGATGCCGAGGGTGGGGATGCCGAGCTCGTAGATTCTTGGATCGATCCGGGGCGCACCTTCCGCGTAGACGGAAGCCGGGCCGCCGGAGAGCACGAGCGCAAGCGGGTTGCGCGCCCTGATGTCCTCAGCGCTGACGCCGTGGCCGACCAGCTCCGAGTAGACGCGGCACTCGCGTACGCGCCGCGCGATCAGCTGCGAGTACTGGCCCCCGAGGTCGATGACGAGGACGGGGCGTTCCTCCCTCGCCGGCTCGCTGACCGGGAGCGGGACGACCTCGCCCACTCAGGCGCTCCCTTGCGACGCCGATATGAAGACCCCGCCGGCTTTGCCGGTGCGGCCGTCCAAGCCCGGCCTTTGATTAGCAGGCAAGACGGTGTTCCTAAACCTCTGGATTACGACCGCCTGTAGTTCGGAGCGTCCGCGATCGTCGTCATCCCGTGCGGGTGGCTCTCGCGGAGCCCGGCACCGGTGATGCGGACGAACTCCGCGTCCTTCATCTGGTCGATCGTCGCCGCACCGCAGTAGCCCATCGACTGGCGCAGCCCTCCGACGAGCTGGTGGAGGACGTTCGCGACCGGGCCCTTGTACGGCACGCGGCCCTCGACGCCTTCGGGGATCAGCTTGTCGACGTCCTCGACGTCGCCTTGGAAGTAGCGGTCCTTCGAATACCCGCGCGCCTTCATCGCGCCGAGCGAGCCCATGCCGCGGTACTGCTTGAAACGCTCGCCGCCGGCGAGAATCACCTCGCCTGGAGCCTCGTCCGTGCCCGCGAGCAGGCCGCCGGTCATCACCGTGTCGGCGCCGGCTGCGATCGCCTTTGCGACGTCGCCGGAGGAATTGAGCCCGCCGTCGCCGATCACCGGCACGCCGTGGCGCTCTGCCGCCCGCGCACATTCGTAGATCGCCGTCACCTGCGGAACGCCGACCCCGGCAACCACGCGCGTGGTGCAGATCGCCCCCGGCCCGATCCCCACTTTGATCGCGTCCGCGCCCGCCTCGACCAGCGCTTCGGTCGCTTCCACAGTCGCGATGTTGCCTGCGATCACCTCACCGTCCCACTGGCGCTTCAACCGCCGCACCATCTCGACCACGTTCCGCGAGTGGCCGTGTGCTGTATCGACCACGAGGACGTCGGCGCCGGCCTCGGCGAGGGCGGCGGCGCGGTCGTCGGCATCGGGGCCGACACCGACCGCCGCGCCGACGCGCAGGCGGCCATGCTCGTCCTTCGTCGCGTGCGGGAACTCGATCTGCTTGCGGATGTCCTTGACGGTGATCAGGCCCTTGAGCCGGCCCTCGGCATCGACGACGGGCAGCTTCTCGATCTTGTGCCGGTGCAGGATCGCGCGCGCCTCCTCGAGGGTCGTCCCGAGCGGCGCGGTGACCAGGTCGCGGTCGGTCATCAGCGCCGAAACCGGCTGCTCGACGCCATCGTCGCGGAAGCGAAGGTCGCGGTTGGTGAGGATTCCCACCAGGCGGCCGCCGGCGTCCGTGATCGGTACCCCAGAGATGTGGTACCGGGCCATCAGCTCGAGCGCGGCGGCGACCGGCGCGTCGGGCGGTAGCGTCACCGGCTCGACGATCATCCCCGACTCCGAGCGCTTGACCTTGTCGACCTCTGCGACCTGATCCTCGATCGAGAGATTGCGGTGCAGGATCCCGAGGCCACCCTCGCGAGCGAGCGCGATCGCCAGCCGTCCCTCTGTAACCGTGTCCATCGCGGCCGAGACGATCGGAATCTCGAGCGAGATCTTGCGGGTCAGCCGCGTCGCCGTCGAGACCTCGTTCGGCAGCACCGCCGACTCGGCCGGGACGAGCAGGACGTCGTCGAAGGTCAGCCCCTCGCGCGCGAACTTGCGATCGAGCTCGACGAGTCGCTCGATCGTCTCCGGCGTGAGGTCAACGGCCAATTGGTAGGCGATGGTAGCAATCGCTTTTGACGGCAAGGTCTCGTTCAGGAGGCCTCCTACCCGTCTACGGGGTTGTAGCCGACGGAGAACGACGAGCTACGCGTTCACTGGCACAGCCGTCGAAGCCGACCAGCCCGAGCGGGCGCGGCTCGTCGCCGTGACAACAACCCGGAGGGTGGAGCCGACGTCGGCCGCCGAGACGGTGTAGCTGGAGGTCACGGCCTTCGGGATCGCCACACACGTCCCCGCGGTCGTATCGGTGCAGCGCTGCCACTGGTAGCCGAGCGTTGGCGCCGGATCGGCCTGCCAGGTCCCGGTGCTCGCGCTCAGCAATTGGCCGGTCTGGGGCACGCCGCCGACGGTCGGCGCGTCGATCGCGACCGGCTGCGGCGCCATCAGGGCCGAGGTCAGACGCGAGCCGCGGTAGCGATCGCCGTCGACACAGCCTCTGATCCCCGGAACGTGGCTGCAGTTCGTCCACTGCCAGAAGCTCCATCCGATCGCGCCCCAGTTCGCCGCGGGGACGCGGGGGGCGGCAACGTGCCAGTGCGCGATCCAGAGGTTCGAACCGGCCGACGCGAAGACGCTCGCATCGCTTACCGCCTTGCGCCAGAAGGTCGGGGAGGCGTAGATCGTCGGCCTGATTCCCACCTGGAGCTGGACCTCGTTGAGCCACGCAGCCGTCCAGGCGCGTAGCGACGCAGGCGAGAGCCCGCCCGTTCGCTCCAGGTCGAGCACCGGCGCGAGCTCCCCTGTCTGGGGCTGCGCGACCAAGACGAAGAAGTCGGCCTGCGCGATGGCATTCGCGATCACCGCCCGGGACGTCGAGCCCGCCGGCCGCGCAAAGTGAAAGGCGCCGAACGCGAGCCCGGCGGCCTTGGCGCCGACACGGTTGCGGGCGAATGACGGATCGCTCGCGAAGCCGTCCGTCGCCTCGGCGAAGGCAAAGCGGTAGCCGCCGTGCGCGACGCGCGGCCACCCGATCGAGCCCTTCCAGCGCGAGACGTCGATCCCGCGGACGAAAGGCGCGGCCGTGGCCGGTGACGCGACGGCGAACACCGCGACTACCAGGAGAAAGCGGCGGCGCAAGTGCCGAAGACTAACGCCGCTGGCACCGAGTTGCTGTGGCCTGGCCGGTGACGTTGCCCGCTTCCGGGGTCGCGAGCACCAAGCCAGAGGCCGCGATCGCCCGCAGGCAAGGCTTGCAGCCTTGACAAGGGTGAGCGTGGACTCCGGCGCCGCGTGATCGCGGGCCAGGGAGCATGGCCGACGTTGCCGGTCAGGCCACTAGCTCGCGACTGGTTCCAGCTCGCTGACCTCGACGGCGCTTGCGAGCCGGTCGGCCTCGCGCTGGTCGAAGCGCCCTGCGCCGACCTCGAGCGTGGAGGCCGTGCCGGTCGCGACTGCGGCGCGAAGCGCATTCTCGGGCGATTCGCCTTTCAGGTAAGCGGCGAGGAATGCCGCCAGCAGCACGTCCCCTGAGCCGACGACCGAAACCGGCTCGATGCTCGGAGCGCGCACCCGGTAGCGATGCGTCGTCCGCTCCTGCCGA
>Ga0307316_10000256_pt1 | contig 15400 bp, 14 predicted proteins | sample ER_DNA_356_FD_194504 | JGI IMG/M metagenome (GOLD analysis project Ga0307316, IMG submission 194504) | Bulk soil microbial communities from the East River watershed near Crested Butte, Colorado, United States - ER_DNA_356 | ecosystem: Environmental > Terrestrial > Soil > Floodplain | place... | reverse complement strand
GACGTCGCCAGCGCCGAGATGATCAAGCTCGCCTCCAACGCCTTCCTGGCGACCAAGATCTCCTTCATCAACGAGATCGCAAACGTCTGCGAGGAGGTGGGTGCCGACGTCGGGCAGGTCGCCCAGGGGATGGGACTCGACGAGCGGATCGGCAGCGCCTTCCTGCGTGCTGGTATCGGATACGGGGGGAGCTGCTTCGAGGGGCGCGAGACCGTGCTGGTCCGCGATGCCGGAACCCCGAAGCTCCTCAGCTTCGAAGCGCTCTGGGAGCTGGCCGGAGGCAGCGCGGCAGCCGCCGACGTGACGGCGATTGAGCCCCAGGATCTTGAGGTCTGGTCCTGGGTGCCGGGCGATGCAGAGCCCGAGTGGATGCCCGTCACGGTCCTCACCAAACGCGATTACGACGGCGAGATGGTCGAGATGCGGACGAAGATGGGGCGCAGGCTCCGGGTCACCGCCGATCACCCGGTGATCGTCGGCGACGGCCAGGATGACGAGGTCGTCACGACGGTCCGCGCCGACGAAGTCGCCACGTCCGACTGGGTGCCGCTTGCCGGCGCCGGCCTCGATGGCTACGACCCCACTGTGTACTCCACCGTCGGCACCGTCGAGGACTCGGTTGCGGCGGCCGAGGTGATCGTCCGCCCGCAGGTCCGGGAGATCGCCGGGCTGCGGGCGCGGCCGGTGTCCGAGCGGGCGTCGATCTTGGAGCATCCGCGTGGCCACGCGGCGCGCCTGGGCGACATCGTCCGCAGTGGAGCACTCAGGCTGCCCGAGGCCGCAGCCGCCGGCATGGACCTGCGGGGGGCAAGCATGGGCACGGCCCGCTCCGGAACCTACGTGCCTGAGCGCCTCGACACCGATCAATCGTTCTGGCGTGTCGCTGGGCTTTACCTCGCGGAGGGGCACGTCAGCCTCGATCGCGGTCGCAACGGGGCAAAGCGGGAGCGGATCGGCTGGTCATTTCACCCCACCAAGGAGGAGCACCTCGTACGAGAGGTGCTCGACTACTGGCACTCCCAGGGAATCAAGGCAACCGCGTACTCGGCTCCCACCTCACGTCGCGTCTACGTTTCTTCGCGGATTCTCGCCGCCTGGTGGACCGAGATCCTCGGACTCGGTCGCAACAGCTACCAGCAGCGGCTGCCGAACCTGATTTGGGAGCAGACTCCGGAAAAGAAGTGGGCTCTGCTTTCGGGGCTGTGGGAGGGAGACGGATCGTGGTCTCTCGTAAATCGCGGGCCTAGCGTCCAGCTTGATCTCGGCACCGTCAGCGACGAGCTCGCCGACGGCGTCGTGCGCCTGCTCGCCGACCTCGGTGTGGTCGCCGGCTGGAAACGAGGTCGAGGGATCAAGTCGACCAAGGAGACCCACTGGATCCGGATCAGCGGCGCCGATCAGATCGAGCGCTCGGTCGAGCTCGTGCCGTTGCGTCAACGTGCGCAAGTGTTGGGACACCTTGACCGCCAGAGCAAGCGGACTGCGCCGACCGGCTACCGCCGTTTCGCCGAGTCCAGCATGGCCTGGGTCAGGGTGGCCTCCATGGAGAAAACGCGGTTTCAAGGCCCGGTCTACTCGCTTGAGGTGCCGGGCTCGAACACCGTCGTCGCCAGTGGTGGTTTCGTCGCTCACAACTGTTTCCCCAAGGACGTGAGCGCCCTGAAGATGCTCGCCGGCAACACCGGCTACCACTTCCAGCTGCTGACCGCGGTGATCGAGGTCAACGAGCTGCAGAAGCGCCGGGTCGTCGGCAAGCTCGAGAAGCACCTCGGCTCGCTGATCGGCAAGCGGGTGGCGCTGCTCGGCCTTGCCTTCAAGCCCGACACCGATGACATGCGGGAGGCCTCGAGCCTCGTCCTGGCGGCGCGGCTGCAGGGTGAGGGGGCGGAGGTCGTCGCCTATGACCCGGTCGCCGCCGAGCGCGCCGCCGAGCTGCTCGGCTCGGTGGAGATGGCGGGCTCGGCTATGGAAGCGCTCGAGGGTGCGGACGCCGTCGTCCTCGTCACCGAGTGGAGTGAGTTTGCCGAGCTGGACTGGCCCGCCGCGGGCGAGAAGATGGCGCGCCCGCTGATCGTCGACGGTCGAAACTTCCTCGACCCAGCGGCCCTGTCGGCAGCCGGCTTCGAGTACGAGGGCATCGGCCGTTCTCCCCGCGACGCGCCGGCGCCGGCGACCGCCGACTAGTGCAGGCGATTGTCCTTGTCGGCGGCGAGGGGACTCGCTTGCGGCCGCTTACCAGCGACGTGCCGAAGCCGGCGGTGACGCTGGTCGACCGGCCGTTTCTCGCATTCGTGGTCGAGTGGCTGGCCGGGCACGGGGTGAGCGAGGCCGTCCTTGCCTGCGGCTTTCTCCCGGACGTTCTCCGCGAGGCCCTCGGAGACGAGGAGGAGCGGGCGGGGATCACGATCACCTACTGCGCCGAGCCGGAGCCGCTGGGGACCGCCGGGGCGATCCGGTTCGCCGCGGAGGCTCTCGGCGACCGCCTCGAGGACCGCTTCCTCGCCCTCAACGGCGACGTGCTCGCCGATCTCGACCTCGGGACGCTGGTCCGGTCCCATCGGGAGCGCGACGCGAGCGCGACGATCGCCCTGCACCAGGTTGACGACTCAGCCGCCTACGGCCTCGTCCGCTGCGATGAGGGCGGCGCCGTCCTCGAGTTCCTCGAGAAGACAGGGGAGGCGGTGCCGGGGGAGATCAACGCCGGCGCTTACATGCTCGAGCGCTCGGTCCTCGACCTGATCCCGGCGGGGCAATCGGTCTCGATCGAGCGCGAAGTCTTTCCGCGCCTGGTGGGGGAGGGCCTGTGCGGCGTGCTGCTCGACGGCTACTGGATGGACATCGGCACCCCCGGGCGCTATCTGCAGGCAAGCTGGGACATCCTCGAGGGGCGGGTGGAGACGCGGGTGCGGCCGACCGCGCCGGGGCAGCTGCTAGCCGCCGATGCGGAGATCGACGCCGACGTTAGCCTTGGTCCGAGAGCGGTCGTCTCCCCCGGCTGCCGGTTGCGGGCAGGGGCGGAGATCAGCGAATCGGTTCTGCTCCGGGGCTGCTCCGTGGGCGAGGGAGCCCGGGTGAGCGGCTCGATCCTCGCCCCGGGCGTCGAGGTCGCCCCGGGCGCCCAGCTCAGCGGCGCGGTGGTAGGCCGGGATGAAAGGGTTCCGGCCTGATGAGCGCGATGATCGACGACGTCCTCGCCTTGCCCGACCAGCTCCGGGACGCCCTCTGGCGGATCGAATCGGCACGCCTGGAGCCGGCCGACTCCGCCGGCCTGATGGTCTGTGGGATGGGTGGCTCGGCGATCGGCGGCGAACTCGCCGCGGCTGCCTTCGGCGACCGGCTGACGAAGCCTCTGATCTCGGTTCGCGGCTACGCGTTGCCGAGCTGGGCGACGCCGGAGTGGACCGTCCTCTGCTCCAGCTACTCCGGCCATACCGAGGAGACCCTCGCCTGCTTCGAGGCGGCCGGGGCGCTGGGTGCGCGGCGAGTCGTGCTCAGCACCGGCGGTCCGCTGGTCGACCGCGCCCGCGAGGCCGGGGTCCCGGTGATCGCCCCTCCCGGCATCTACCAGCCACGGGTGGCCGTCGCCTACATGCTCGTCGCCGCCGCCGAGGTCGCGGCGCTGGCCGGCGTGGCGCCGCGGATCCACACCGAGATCGACGTCGGCGCCGGATTCCTGGAGCGGGAAAGAGAGGCGCTGAAGGACAGGGCCGGCGAGATCGCCGCCGGGATCGAAGGCGCCCCGGCGGTTATCCATGGGGCCGACTTGACGGCTCCCGTCGCCCGCCGCTGGAAGACCCAGCTGAACGAGAACGCGAAGCTGCCGGCCTTCTACGCGGAATTGCCGGAGGCTGATCACAACGAGATCTGCGGCTGGTCGGGAGGCAAAGCCGCCCAGATGGCCGCCGTCTTCCTCGAGGACCGCGACCAGCATCCGCGCGAGCGACAGCGCTTCGAGCTCACGGCCGAGATCGTGGCGGAGAGCGGCGCAAACATCGCCCGCGTGGAGACGGCGGGGGAGACGCGGGTCGAGCGCCTGCTCTGGGGGGCCCTGCTCGGGGACCTCGTCTCGCTCGAGGTGGCCGCGCAAGTCGGCGCCGACCCCGAGCGGGTGGACGCGCTCGACAGGATCAAGGAGCGGATGTCGCGATGAGAGCGATGGTCCTGGCGGCGGGCCTGGGGACCAGGCTGCGCCCGATCACCTATGAGATGCCGAAGCCGATGGTGCCGGTGCTGAACAAGCCGGTGATGGAGCACATCCTGCGTTTGCTGGGGCGGCACGGCTTTAACGAGACGATCGCCAACCTGCACTGGTTCCCGGAGCTGATCGAGGGCTACTTCGGCGACGGCTCCGAGTGTGGCGTCTCGCTCGCTTACAGCCGTGAGGAGGCGCTTCTGGGCACCTCGGGCGGGGTCCGCAAGGCCGCCGACTTCCTCGGAGAGTCGTTTCTGGTGATTTCCGGCGACGCCCTCACCGACATCGACCTGGAGGCGATGCGGGGGTTCCACGAATCCCACGACGGGGTCGCCACGCTGGCAACCAAGCGGGTCGACGACACCAGCCAGTTCGGCGTCGCGATCACCGGCTCCGATGGGCGGATCCAGGGCTTCCAGGAGAAGCCCGACCCCTCCGAAGCGCTCTCCGACCTTGCCAACTGCGGCATCTACATGTTCCGCTCCCAGATCTTCGACTTCTTCCCACCGCCGGGGACCAGCAAGGCCGCCGGCCCCGGCGACCCCGACGGCTTCGCCGACTGGGCGATGGACGTCTTCCCCCGCCTGCTCGACTCCGATGTTCCCTTCTACTCCCATGAGATCGAGGCCTACTGGAACGACATCGGCAACCTCGAGGAGCTGCGGGCGGGCAACCTCGACGCTCTCACCGGCGCCGTCTCGGTCGAACGGGAGGGGGAGCTGGTCGGCGGCTTCCGCAGCGGCGAGCCGATGGAGGGCGAGCCCGACCTCGTCGGCCCGGTTCTGCTCGGCCCCGGCTGCGAGATCGGGGACGACGTCCGCATCGATGGCCCCGCGGTGATCGGCGACGGCGCCCGGGTCGGCGACGGGGCGCGGCTGCGCGAGGTGATCGCGCTGCCGGGGGCCGAGGTGCCCGCGCGGTCCATCCTCATCGGCGCGATCGTCGGCGCCCGCACCTGAGCCACGCGGAAGCCGCGACGGAGACGTCGCTGAGACTTTTGGTTGTGCGCGCCACGGTTGTGGCGGCGGCCTGCAGGCTGGCGGGATGGAGATCGCCCGTGCCGCCGCCGTCGCCCTGGTGCCACCCCTCTGCGCGGCCTGCGGGCGGTCATGCCGGCCGGAGGCGGTGGTCTGTACCCGCTGCGCCAGGCGCCTGGCTGCTGCCGAGCCGTTGCGGGGGAACGGCCCCCCGGGACTGGATCGTGCCTGGTCCTCGGCCTCCTACGAGGGGGTCGCTCGCGACCTGGTTGCGGCCCTCAAGTTCCGTCGCCTGCTGCCGGTCGCGCAGCTGATGGCGGAGAGGATCCAGTGGCTTGCCCCCGCCCACATGCTGAGCGGCACGGTGGTACCGGTCCCGCCGGCGCCGCCGCGCCTACGGCGGCGGGGGTTCGATCCCGCGGGGGAGCTGGCGGGGGCGCTGGCGGAAATCCTCGACGCACCGCTGGAGCCGTGCCTCGCCCGCCGCGGCGGTGGCAGGCAGGTCGGCCGGCGCCGCGCCGAGCGCGTCGGCCACCCGCCTCGCGTCTACGCGGCCGGCGCCGTCCCGCGCAGCGTGCTGCTGGTCGACGACGTACTCACCACCGGGGCCACCCTCACGGCCTGCGCTCGTGCGCTGCGTGCCGTGGGGGCGTCCCGGGTGGTGGCGGTGACCTTTGCCCGGCGCCTTTAGTTGGCGCTCCGCGGCCCTACGGCCGTGCCTCGGCCGGGCGGCCACGCAGTTGGTCGACGAGCCTCCTGGTGCGGCGCCGCTTGCGCCGCAACTCGCGGTGTTTCTTCACCTGGCGGCTCATGTCGTCTGCAAGTTCGTGCACGGAGTGAGTCATCTCCGGCGAGCACTCGCGTGCCCGCAGGGTCACTCCCTTCAGGTAGAACGTCGCCTCTGCCACCTGGCTGTCGGCGATCGACGGGTTGCGCTCCTCCGAGAGCACCACCTCCAGCGTCGCGAGCGGCGATACCTGCCGGCCCAGTCGCTGGAAGCGTTTCCGCACCATCTCACGCAGGTCATCCGTCATCTCGACGTTCCGGCCCCGAATCTCCATCCGCATGAGTGCCTCCTTGTGGGTTCCGCGTCAAAGCGTAGCCCCGAAATTGAGTACCCGCAAGGACCTCCTTGACCCCGCTGCTAAGAAGCCCTGCACCCAGGCAGCAAGGAAAGTTGGCAGGGGACGGGGATGCCCCCTTGCCGGAGACCGTATGTGGGCGGAGGGCGCGGATTGCCGGTGGGGGCGCGACCCAAAGCCTCCGTCAAGGGGGCATCCCCGTCCCGTCCACTTTTGCGGCACGGATGATCGGAAGCTGAGCCAAGCGAGGTCAATCGCTTTTGCTCAAGCTTCAGCGGCTCGGGTGGCAGCCGATGTCCCTCGCCCGCCATTCGAAGAGGAGGTCGATGTACCTCGTCGGAGGCTTTGGGTCAAGCTGCCGCAAGCCCTTCGTCCCTTCAGCTACATACGGTCTCCGACGAGGGACATCGACCTCCTCACCAACGGCCCTGGCGAGGGGACATCGGCACCCCACGCACACCGCTACTCTTGAGCAATGCCAGCGATGGACCTCGTAACCAAGGCCCTGCGCGCCGGGGAGGGGCGCAAGTTCAAGGCCTACCAGAAGCGCGCGGAGGCGATCAACCGCTACGAGCCGGAGATGGAAGCCCTCTCCGACGAGGAAATCCGCGAAGAGGCCGACTCGCTGCGGGAGCGCGCCGGCAACGGTGAGTCCCTCGACGATCTCCTGCCCGAGGCGTTCGCCCTCACCCGCGAGGCCTCGAAGCGGACGATCGGCCAGCGCCACTACGACGTGCAGCTGATCGGCGGCATGGTCCTCCACGACGGCGCGATCGCCGAGATGCGGACCGGCGAGGGGAAGACCCTCACCGCCACCCTGCCCGTCTTCCTCAACACGCTGGCCGGCGACAGCGTCCACCTCGTCACCGTCAACGACTACCTCGCCCGCCGCGACGCCGAATGGATGAAACCGATCTACGACGCCCTCGGCGTCAGCGTCGATGCCGTCCAGGACGGGGACGACCACGCGACCCGCCAGCGCAAGTACTCCCTTGACGTCACCTACGGGACCAACTCCGAGTTCGGCTTCGACTACCTGCGGGACAACATGGCGGCGCAGCTCGAGCACTGCGTACAGCGCGGCCACCACTTCGCGATCGTGGACGAGGTCGACAACATCCTCATCGACGAGGCACGGACGCCGCTGATCATCTCCGGCGCGCCCGAACAGGCGGCCCAGACCTATTACACCTTCGCCCGTCTCGCCAGGCAGATGGTCGGGGTGCCGGCGAAACAGAAACTGAAATCGCTGGGGGAATCGAAGGACACCTCCGACGTCGACTACGACTACGAGTACGACGAGAAGCACAAGACCGTGGCACCGACCGAGCGCGGTGTGAAGAAGGCCGAGGAGTTCATCGGCGTCGACAACCTCTACCTCGGCGAGCACGGCAGCCTCGTCAACCACCTGGTCCAGTCGCTGAAGGCCGAGTCCCTCTACAAAAAGGACGACGACTACGCGGTGATCGACGGCGAGGTGATGATCATCGACGAGTTCACCGGCCGCATCCTCGAGGGGCGCCGTTGGTCAGAGGGCCTGCACCAGGCGGTCGAGGCGAAGGAGGGGGTGGCGATCCGGGAGGAGAACCAGACCCTCGCCACGATCACCCTGCAGAACTACTTCCGCCTCTACGACAAGCTCTCGGGAATGACCGGTACCGCCCTCACCGAGGCGACCGAGTTCATGAAGATCTACGAGATGCCGGTGATCGAGATCCCGACCAACCAGCCGATGGTCCGGCTCGACCAGAACGACCAGATCTTCAAAACCAAGGACGGCAAGTGGCAGGCCGTGCTCGAGGAAATCGTCGGCCGCCACGAAAAGGGGCAGCCGGTCCTGGTCGGGACGGTCTCGGTCGAGGTCTCGGAGATGATCTCCGAGTCCCTGAAGCGCCAGGGGATCAAGCACGCGGTCCTCAACGCCAAGCCCGAGCACGCCGAACGAGAGGGCGAGCTGATCGCCCAGGCAGGGCGCAAGGGGGCGGTGATGATCGCCACCAACATGGCCGGCCGCGGCGTCGATATCAAGCTCGGCGGCGACCCCGAGCATCTCGCGATCGGCGAGCTGAAGAAGCAGGGGATCAACCACGAGAGCGAGGGCTACGAGGAGGCGCTGGCCGAGAAGACGGTGGAGCTCGAGCCCCAGAGCAAGGAAGAGGCTGAGGAGGTGCGAGAGCTCGGCGGGCTCTTCATCTGCGGCACCGAGCGCCACGAGTCGCGGCGCATCGACAACCAGCTCCGCGGCCGTTCCGGCCGCCAGGGGGACCCCGGCGAGTCCCGCTTCTTCCTCTCCGCCGAAGACGACGTGATCCGGCTCTTCGCCGGCGATCGCATCTACAAAATCCTCGACAAACTCGGCCCCGTCGACGACGACGGCTCCGAAGTGCCGCTGGAAGCGAAAATGCTGACGAAAACCGTCGAGAACGCCCAGAAGAAGGTCGAGGAGCAGAACTTCCTGATCCGCAAACGCGTCCTCGAGTACGACGACGTGATGAACGAGCAGCGGCGGGTCGTCTACAAATACCGCCGCGAGATCCTCGAAGGCCGCGACATCTCCGAGACCGCTCGTGACGAGCTCGAGGGGGTGATCGAGCGGCTGGTCGACGAGTACACGGCCGCCGACATCCTCGAGGAATGGGACCTGGAGGAGCTGGAGACGCAGCTGCGCCAGATCTGGCCGGTCGGCATCGACGTCGCCAGCCTGGCGCCGGAGACCGTCGACCGCGAGAACCTCAAAGAAGCCCTCGACGACGACGCGATGAACGCCTACGACGAGCGCGAAGGGCAGCTCGGCGGCGAGCTGATGCGCTACCTCGAGCGTTCGATCCTGCTGCAGGTGATCGACAACCGCTGGCGCGAACACCTCTTCGACATGGACTACCTCCGCGAAGGAATCCACCTCCGCGGCTTTGCCCAGATCGACCCCCTCGTCGCTTACAAAAACGAGGGCTTCGCGATGTTCGAAGAGCTGATGCACTCGATATGGGACGAGTTCAGCAAGCTGGTCTTCCGCGCCGAAATCGAGATCCAGCCCGAGCAGGTGGGCGCGGTCGCTGCCGCCAACGGCGAGGGAGAGCCGGCCGGCCTCGCCTATTCCGGCGGCACGCTCGAGAACCAGCCCTCGGCTCTGCAGGAGGTCGCCGCCGCGAGCGGCGCCTCCGCGGTCGACGTAGCGGCCGCCCAGGCCGCGGGCCCCGGCAACGGCGGCTCCGACGTGGTCGAGACCGTGGTCAAGGACGAGCACGACAAAGTCGGCCGCAACGACCCCTGCTGGTGCGGGTCAGGCAAAAAGTTCAAGAAGTGCCACGGGGCTTAGCCCCCGACCTCCTGACCCGTTGAGCCACGATCCGGTCCGCGAGTTCATTCGCGCCTTCAACGAGGGGGACCTCGACGGCTTCGTCGCTGTGCTCGACCCCGAGGTGGAGCTGCACTCTGGGCGGGGGCTGCGCAAAGGGCGGGAGGCGGCGCGAGTCTTGGCTACGCGGGAGCCGGGGGGTGTCCAGCAGACGATTGAGCTGGAGGAGCTATACGAGGACGGGACGGAGGGCGGGGGCGGCCGCGCGGTGGCGTTGATCAACCGGCACTGGCATTGGGCCGAGGATGAGAGCCACGCCGGCACCGACGAGATGGCCTGGGCCTTCGAGCTGCGCGACCACAAAGTCCTGAACTGGCGTCCGTACGACGACGGCGAGGAGGCGCTGCGCGCCTGGAACTTCGCCCCCCCGCTTGGCTGAGCGCGGGCTGCCGTCCGCACAGACATCAGATTGCCTGTCGCTCACTGTCACCTCTGAGAGTCGGCGAAGCCGCCTCCGCCGGCGGAGGCGGCTTCCCGCGCGGCGCTACTCGATGAACATCGACGATGGCGTTGTACCTACATATTCTCCGCTCAGATCCTCCCGGACACCGCAGATGAATTCGGGCCCGACGGTCTTGACCGCCGTTAGGTTGATTGCCGCACCCGATGGTTGTCAATGCCGAAAATTTTGCAGATGCCATCTGTCGTGCCATTGGTGACATCCAGCCTGCCGTTTCCGTTTTCAACCCCTGCGGTTGTTGTTGTGGCTGTCGCCGCCCACGGAAGGCCGACGGACACCAGGCGGACTTGTTCACACGTCGGCGACGTGCATTTTTCGAAGGTCATGCTGGTAACTTTGCCGGTGCCGGTGGCCGAATTGGTCACTTCGCCTTTGATGGTTGACGCGGTGCATGTGATCGTGGTTACGGTGCCGCCGGAGGAGTTTGTCGTTGTCAGGAGCAACGACGTTCCCGGTTTGCTGGTGACCGTGATCGGGCCGCTGTACTCATTGCCATGGCCTGCGTGGCAAGCCGGGCCGGTCCCAGCTGTCGAGCAGACTTTCGCGCTGCCAGCGGCGGAGGGGACGGTGATCCCGGTGATCGCAATTCCGAGAGCGACGGTTGCCAGTAAGTGTGAGTTGATGTGCCTCATGGGCTTTCTCCTTGCTTTTTGCCTGCGTGAACCAATTCCGGGGTTCACTAACATGTTGTTGAGCATTAAGCAAAGCCACTTGAGTTTTTCGTGGTGGGTGGGCACCCGTCGGTCCCTCCCCGCCGAATAACCTTCAGCCATGGCCGACACCGCCCGCAGCGAACCCGTAGCCCCGCGCCTGGCCGCCGTCCGGGAGCAGCTGTCCCTGCTCTCGGACTACCTTTGACCCCGCCGCGCTCGAGGCCGAGGCCGACCGGCTAGAGGAGGAGATGCAGCGGCCCGGCTTCTGGGACAACCAGGAGACCGCCGCTCGGACCTCGGCCGCCCACGCGCGGGCGCAGCGGCGGCTGGAGATGTTCCGCGGCCTCGAGTCCGACGTCGCCGACCTCGGGGACCTGGCTGAGATGGCCGACGAGGACGAGGAGATGGCGGCGGAGCTGAACGCGCAGTTGAGCTCGGTTGAGGGCCGCCTCGCCGAGCTCGAGGAGGCCCGGCTCTTCAGCGGCGAGTACGACGCGGGAGACGCCGTCGTCACCGTCCACGCCGGGGCGGGCGGCACCGATTCCCAGGACTGGGCTGAGATCCTCTTGCGGATGTACCTGCGCTGGGCCGAGCGGCGCGGCTTCAAGGTGGAGATGGTCGAGGCCTCGCCGGGGGAGGAGGCGGGACTGAAGTCGGCGACCTTCATCGCCCGCGCTGAAAACGCCTATGGGCTCTTCGCCGCCGAGCGCGGCGTCCATCGCCTGGTCCGCATCTCCCCCTTCGACTCCTCCTCACGCCGCCACACCAGCTTCGCCCAGGTCGACGTCGGGCCCGTGGTCGAGGACGACGTGGACGTCGAGATCGACGAGGGGGATCTGCGGATCGACACCTACCGCGCTTCCGGCGCCGGCGGCCAGCACGTCAACAAGACCGACTCGGCGGTGCGGATCACCCACGTGCCCACCGGCGTCGTCGTGCAGTGCCAGAACGAGCGCTCCCAGACTCAGAACAAAGCGGTGGCGATGCAACTGCTGCGCTCGAAGCTGATCGAGCTGGAGGAGCGCAAACGCGCCGAAGAGCTGGCGAAGGCGCGGGGAGAGGTCAAAGACGTCGCCTGGGGCTCGCAGATCCGCAGCTACGTCCTGCACCCCTACACGATGGTCAAGGACCACCGCACCGAGCACGAGGTCGGCGACGTGCAGCGGGTGCTCGACGGCGACCTCGACGAGTTCGTCCGCGACTACCTGAACAAGACCGCAGCGGCCTCCTCCAACTAGATGGAGCCGCTGTTCCACCTGCGACGCGAGGCGAGCGGCGACCCCGAGGGCCTGCTCGTCCTCCACCACGGCCGCGGCACCGACGAGCGCGACCTCCTCCGTCTCGCCGACTTCCTCGACTCCGAGGGGCGGCTGCTGGTCGTCACCCCTCGCGCTCCGCTGACGCTGCCAGGCTCACCCGGCTACCACTGGTACCTGGTGCCGCGGGTGGGCCACCCCGACCGCGCCAGCTTCGAGGACGCTCGCGCCGCTTTGACCGAGCTGCACGATCGGCTCTGGGAGGAGAGCGGCGTCGGCCCCGAGCGCACCGTTCTCGGCGGCTTCTCGATGGGGTCAGTCATGAGCTACGCGATGGCCCTGGGGGCCGATCGACCCGCCGTCGCCGGAGTCCTCGCCTTCAGCGGCTTCGTGCCGACCGTGGACGGTTGGGAGCCGTCGTTCGACGACCGCTCCGGGACCAGGGCGTTCGTCAGTCATGGCCGCAACGACCCGGTGATCTCGATCGAGTTCGCCGAGCGGGCGAGGGAGCTGCTCGAGGGCGGCGGGCTCGAGGTCACCTACCGCGAGTCCGGGCTGGGCCATCAGATCGACCCGGCGCACCTGCGCGATGCCGCCGGCTGGCTCGGCGAGGTACTGGCCCCCTAGGACCAGCGCGGCTTGCGCGCGCTCCGGCGCTGCACCGTTAGGCGCTCGCGGCAGTAGCCCGGGGTGCCCACGGCGTGCAGGTCGACCGCGAATTGACGGGCGGCGAGCACCTTCGCCATCCGCTTCGGGTCGACGCTGACGAAGTCGTGGAAGACGCCGGCTCGGTGGAGGTGGGCGCGGGCGCTGCCGAGGTGAAGCCCGCCCTTGCCGCCGTGCAGGCTGTAGTCGAGCGTGAAGGTTGCAGGGGAGGAGGCGGTGTAGTGGATGAGGAGCCGGACCCTGCCGTGGCCGGGGCTGGCGGCAACCGCGACGTGAGCACTCTCGATCACGCATCCCGGGTCGTCGGCTTCTTCTTCGCAGCCTTCGTCTTCGTCGGGTTCGCAGCTGTCGCTTTCGTCGGCTTCATCGCCTTCTTCAGCGTCTTCGGCTTCGATTTCTTCGGCGCCGTCGGGTTCGTCGTCGCTTTCGTCTTCTTCAGCGACCCCGACCAGCGTCACCGGCTGGCTCGCGGGCGGCAGCGGCAGCGCCCGCGCTGCCCCGGCGAGGGCGAGACTGGCGAGAAGAAGCAGGAGCAGGAGGGCGAGGTTCCTCATCGCTCCTCCATCGGAGAATGCGGGTAACGCTTTAGGTACTCGAACGTCCGTCCAGCGCGCCCTCGAGCTCCAGCAATGCCTGCTTCATCGGCAGGCCGCCGCCATAGCCGCCGAGAGCCCCGCCGGTCCGCAGCACCCGGTGGCAGGGGACGACCAGCGGAATCGGGTTGCTGCCGCAGGCGGTGCCGGCGGCGCGAACCGCCCGCTCGTTCCCGGCCTTGGTCGCCATCTCCGTGTAGCTGCGGGTCTCGCCGTAGGGGATGCGCGCGATCGCCCGCAGCACCCGCTGCCGGAAGCCGCCGCTGAGCTGCCAGTCGAGCGGCAGGTCGAAGCGGTCGAGCTTGCCTTCGAAGTAGAGGTCGAGCTCGCGCCGCGCCTCATCAAGCAAGGTCGGTGCCTCGAGCACGCGCGGGGAGACCCGGGCGGCGAGGTCGACTAGGAGCTCGCCCTGATCCTGGTTCGGCAGCCCGACCCGGACCAGCCCGCGCTGCGTCTGCGCCAGCAGCAGCGGGCCGAAGGGAGAGTCGGCGTGGGCGTAGGCGACGTCGAGCAGCCCCTCGGCGGCGGCCCGTTGCTCAAGCCGTGCGATTGCCTGCTTGGTTCCGGTGTCGATTGCGGTCTTCATGCCAGCTCCTTTCTCAATCTCTTGATCCCCTCGTGGAGGCTGCGGCGGGCAGCCTCGGGCGAGCACCCGAGCGCCGCGGCGATCTCCGCGTGGGGGAGGTCGCTGCCGTAGCGCAGCGCCACCGCCGCCCGTTGCTTCGGCGGCAGCGCCCCGACCGCCGCCCAGAGATCGTGGTCGGGCTCGGACACGACGTCCGCCTCCACCGCCTCCGTCACCTCGGCAACCGGGATCGGCTTGCGGCCTTTCGCCCGGTGATGGTCGATCGCCTTGCGGTGGGCGATTGTCAGCAGCCAGCCGCGCAGGTTGCGCGCGTCTTCGAGGTTCGGATATGCCCGCAGTGCCGCCAGGAAGGTCTCCTGGAAGCAGTCGTCGGCTCCGTCGCGCCCGACCGCGCCGCGAAGGACCGCCATCACGTCGGCTGAATAGGTATCGAGCAGCGTCTGAAACGGAGGCAAGCTGGCGGTCACGTCATCGATTAAACGCCAGGGCGAGGCGAAGCGTGAGATTGCCGATTTGGCACGGGCGAAGAACCCCGGATCGAGGGGCGAAGCTATCCGGTGAGCTGCATGACGTATTCCTGCGCTCTGGCGCAGGGGGTGCGAACGTTCCCCTTGATCTTGGTCGAGCTGATCCACCGCCCGCTGATGGCGGCGTCACCGACCCGCGCGGAGAACACCGGCACGCCGTTGGGAGCACGGGAGATCGCGGTCGGGACGAAGGTGGCGAAGCCGCCGCAGGTATCGGTCACCTGGGATGAGATGAGCTTGCGGCCGCCCCGACGCTTCACCTGCGCTCGAACGGTGTAGTCGGCCGGCTTGGCGTGCCCCGTCGCCTTGTACGAGCCGACGGCCGGAATGACGCCTTTCGACTGCGCGGCCGCCCACGGCGTCAGGGCAGCCAGCGCGAGGGCCGTGACCACGGCGAACATCCTGCCTCTCAATTTCGGGTGGGTTTGGTTCCTCAAAAGTAGGCGGTTGTTCATCTGATTGAACGCCAGGTGGGCCTATTGGGCGATTGATTGTCCTCCGGGCTGCCCGCAAGGTGCAGGGCGGAACCTAAGGGAGAGAAAGCCTATGCCACCGCTACGTCGCAGTTCCGCAACTCGCAGTCTCATCTGGGGCGCCGCTTTGATCGCGGCGATGACTCTGCTTGTTGGGATCGGCACCGGTTGGGCTGCGGATTTCGGCTCAGGCTCGACCCCGACGATCAACAGCGACAAGGCCGACTACGCTCCGGGGGATCCTGTCGTCCTAACCGGCGAGGGCTGGCAAGCGGGCGAGTCAGTGCAGATCGACGTCGAGGACAGCGAGGGCAGGACGTGGAGCCACCAGGCCACCGCCACCGCCGACGAAGACGGGATCGTCGGCGACGAATTCAACCTGCCCGACTGGTTCGTCGCCGCCTACACCGTCACCGCCACCGGTGAAATTTCCGGGGTCGCCACGACCGCGTTCACCGACGGCAACGTCTACGTCAAGAACGCGAGCACGACGCCTGCCGGCGTGGCGGTGCAGTACAAGCTCGAAAGCTGGACCAACGAAAGCGGTTGTCCGGCAAAAGCCCCAAGTAAAACTTCCTCC
>Ga0307316_10000254_pt1 | contig 15496 bp, 15 predicted proteins | sample ER_DNA_356_FD_194504 | JGI IMG/M metagenome (GOLD analysis project Ga0307316, IMG submission 194504) | Bulk soil microbial communities from the East River watershed near Crested Butte, Colorado, United States - ER_DNA_356 | ecosystem: Environmental > Terrestrial > Soil > Floodplain | place... | reverse complement strand
CGCAGGCCACCGAGACGAGTACGAGCATCGGCGAGAGGCCGGTGACGTGCCCCATCACGCGCGGGATCACGACGTAGTCCTCGATCTGGCGCACGACCAGCACCGCGATCCCCGCCGCGAGCGCGACGTGCCACGAAACGGTCAACCCGACTCCCACCGCGAACGCACCGGCCGCGAGCGGGCCGATCACCGGCACGATCTCGACGATCCCGGCGAAGATGCCCAGCAACAGCCAGAACGGCACACCGATCGCCCAGAACGCCAGTGAGAGCACCGTCGCAACGAACGCGATCAGGAGCAGCTGGCCGCGGACGAACGCGCCCAGCTTCGCGTCGATCAACTCCCACGTGTCGTGGACGGTCTTGCGGTGTTTGCGCGCCATCATCGAGCCGATGAAGGCGATCGTCCGTTCCCGCTCGAAGATCCAGTAGGCGGCGGTGGCGAAGACGAAGAAGATGCCGACCACGATCTCGAGTGCCGTCGTGCCGATGGTCACCGCGCCGTGGACGACGCCTCCGGCAGAGGGGACCTTGTCGAGTCGCTTCTGCAGCCCGACGAAGAACTGGTGCTTGATCCCGGTCGAGTGCTTCGCCTTCTGGTTCAGCTCCTGCTGTGAGGTGGGGACGCCGCCGATCGCCTGGTCGACCTGGTCGACCGCGCGCGGCACGACGAGCCAGAGCACGAGCGCCAGGGCGGCCAGCACCGCTAGGTAGTGCAGCGCGACCCCGATTGGGCGCGGCACCTTGTGCTCGGCTAGGCGGTCGACGCCGGGGCGCATCGCCGACGCAACGATCAGCCCGAGGAAGACCAGCGCGAGGATGATCTTCACCTTCCAGAGCGCGAGGACGAAGACGATCACTGCCACCGCGACGAGCGTCGTCACGAACGCGCGTCTTGCTGTCTCTGCCATCGTGGCGTCGTTTTGGCCGCGTTGCGATCGCAGCAAACGCGCCCCGCAGGAGAGACCGGGCGAGTGACGAAGCGGAGCAGGGCGATGCTCCCGCGCGACGAGCAGGTCTGCTTCGACGTGCGCCGCCACGGCGTCTCACTCGCGCGCCCGCTCGCCCAGGCGGCCGTGCTCACGCTCTCGGGCGGGGTGCTCCTTGCGCAGCCCTGGCCGCTGCAGCTTCCCGGCGCGGCACTGGTCGTGCTCGCTGCGCTCGTCTGCCTGCGTGCTGTGTGGCTCTGGGAGCGCACGCACCTCGTGGTCACCACCGACAAGGTCTGCCTCGTGGACGGAACGCTGCGGCGCCGGCGCGCGACGGTACGGCTGCGCGCGGTCGAGAACCTCGAGCTCGAGCAGAGCCTCCCGGGCAGGCTGCTCGGGTACGGCACCCTGGTCGCCGGGCCGCTCGAGATCGAGCACGTGCCCCAGCCGCGCGCCGTCTATCGCCTCGTCGAGCGGCTCGCGGGTTGATGGCGGAGACGCCTCCGGTCGAAGTGCGGGGGCTGACGAAGCGCTACGGCTCCACGACCGCCGTCGACGATCTCACCTTCTCGATCCCTGCCGGCCGGATCACCGGCTTCCTCGGGCCGAACGGCGCGGGCAAGTCGACGACCTTGCGGGCGCTGCTCGGCCTCATCCACCCGACCGCGGGGGAGGCGCGAGTCGAGGGCGCGCTCTACACGCAGTTACAGGACCCGCTCGGGACGGTTGGCGCGGTGCTGGAGTCGGACAGCTTCCATCCCGGACGCTCGGGACGGAACCACCTGCGCATCCTCGCCGCCGCGGCCGGTCTCTCGACGGCCCGCGTGGACGAAGTGCTCGCGACGGTCGAGCTCACAGGCGCCGCGCGCCGCCGCGTCGGCGGGTACTCGCTCGGCATGCGCCAGCGGCTCAGCGTCGCGGGCGCCCTGCTGGGACAACCGCAGCTGCTGATCCTCGACGAGCCGGCAAACGGGCTCGACCCGGAGGGGATCCGCTGGTTGCGTGACTTCCTCCGCTCCTTCGCCGCCGACGGTGGCACGGTCCTGATCTCCAGCCACGTCCTGCCCGAAGTCGCCCAGATCGTGGACGAGGTCGTGATCATCCATCGTGGCCGCCTCGTGGCGCAGGAGCCGCTCGAGGCCCTGACGACACGGTCGGCCGGCGGCACGGTCGTGCGGAGCCCCGCTGCAGAGCGGCTTCGCGAGGCGCTCGTTCGTGCCGGCATCGACGCCGTGTCCGTCGGCAGCGACGAGCTGCGCGTGGCGGCCGCGGCCGAGCGTGTGGGCGAGGTCGCCGCGGCCGAGGGGATCGTCCTCCACGAGCTGCGGACGGAAGGCGCAAGCCTCGAAGAGGTCTTCCTCGAGCTGACCGGCGGTGGGCAGGCGTGACGAGGCTGCTCCACGCCGAGCTCCTGAAGCTGGCCACCACCAGGCTGCTTCTCTGGCTCGGGCTCCTGATCGTCGGCTTCGAGGTGCTGGTGATCTCGCTGCAGGTCGGGCACGACTCGCTCGAGTCGCTAGCCCAGCCCAGCAGCCAGCGCGACACGGTGTCGATCGCAGCGGTCTCTGCGCTGGTCGCCCTCATCCTCGGGATCGTCGCCTCGGCCGGCGAGTTCACTCATGGCACGATCAGCCACACGCTCCTCGTCGCCCCGGTTCGGATGAGGGTCGCGGGCGCGAAGCTCGCCGCCTCGGCGCTCGCCGGCGCGTCCCTGGCGCTCGCGTCGGCGGCGTTCGCGTGGGTGTTCGCCGCGCTGCTGCTCAAGGCGAGGTCGGTGCCGGTGCACGTGTTCTCCGGCGAGGCGCTGCGCCTGGTGCTGGGAATGGTCGTGGCCTCCGCGCTCACCGGCGCGCTCGGCGTCGGCTTCGGGCTGCTCCTGCGGCGGCAGACCGCCGCCATCGTCGTCGCACTCCTCTGGCTGCTCGTGGGCGAGCCGCTCATCGCGATCGCAGGCGTTCAGCGCTACGCGCCGGGCCATGCGATCGCGTCCGTGGTGGAGGCGGGACATCAGGGGCCGGACCTGCTCGGCTTCGGGAAGGGCCTCCTCGTTGCGCTCGTCTACGTGGTCGTCGCGGCGGTGTTGGGCGCGATCGCGCTGAGGCAGTCCGACGTGGCCTGAAAGCGAACACTTGTTCGCGTCCACCGGCGCGGCTAAACTTGCTCGCTTATGGCCCAGGAAGAACTCGTCGTCCACGGCGCGAGGGAGCACAACCTCCAGGACGTCACCGTCCGGTTGCCGCGCCATTCGCTGATCTGCGTCACCGGCCTGAGCGGCTCGGGCAAGTCGAGCCTGGCCTTCGACACGATCTACGCGGAAGGCCAGCGGCGCTACGTCGAGAGCCTCTCCGCGTACGCGCGCCAGTTCCTGCAGATGATGGAGAAGCCGGACGTCGACTCGATCGACGGCCTCAGCCCGGCGATCTCGATCGACCAGAAGACGACGAGCCGCAACCCACGCTCGACCGTCGGCACGGTCACGGAGATCTACGACTACCTCCGCCTGCTCTACGCGCGCATCGGCAAGCCGCACTGCCCGGTCTGCGGCCGCCCGATCGCCGGCCAGAGCCAGGAGGCGATCGTCGACCAGATCCTCCAGCTCGCCGAGGGCACGAAGTTCACCGTCAACGCGCCGGTCGTGCGCGACCGCAAGGGCGAGTACAAGGACGTCTTCGAGGAGCTCCGCGCGGAAGGGTTCACGCGCGTGAAGGTGGACGGCGAGCAGCTCCTGCTCGAGGACGAGATCGTCCTCGACAAGAAGTTCAAGCACACGATCGAGGTCGTCGTCGACCGCCTGGTGATGAAGCAGGACCTGCGCCAGCGCCTCGCGCAGTCGGTCGAGACCGCGGCCTCCCTCGCCGAAGGGCTCGTCACGATCGACGTCCTCGGCGGCGAGGAGATGACCTTCTCCGAGAACTTTGCCTGCCCCGAGCATGGCGTCGGACTGCCCGAGCTCGAGCCGCGCATCTTCTCGTTCAACTCGCCACACGGCGCCTGCCCGCGCTGCACCGGCCTCGGCGCGCAGCAGGAGATCGACCCCGACCTGCTCGTTCCCGACCCCGCGCTCTCGATCAGCGAGGGCGCGCTCGTGCCCTGGTCTCTCGGCAACTCGAGCTTCTACGAGTCGGTCATCCAGGCGATCGCCGACCGCTACGAGATCGACCTCGAGGTGCCGTGGCAGGAGCTCTCCGAGGAGCAGCAGAAGCTGTTCCTGTTCGGCACGGACGGCGACAAGGTCTACGTCCAGTACCGCAACCGGATGGGCCGCAAGCGCTCGTACATGCTCGCCTTCGAGGGCATCGTCGCGAGCCTCGAGCGCCGCTACCGCGAGACCGACTCGAGCCAGCAGCGCGAGCGGATCGAGGAGTACATGAGCTTCCGACCCTGCCCGGTCTGCCACGGCGCGCGGCTGAAGCCCGAGGTGCTCGCGGTCACGGTGGGCGGCAAGAACATCCACGAGTTCACGCGCATGTCGGTGCAGCGGGCGATCGAGTTCGTCGACGGGCTCGAGCTGACCAAGACCGAGCAGCTGATCGGCGAGCGGATCCTGAAGGAGATCAGGGAGCGCTTGACCTTCCTCGAGAACGTGGGCGTGGGCTACCTGCAGCTCGACCGCGCGGCCTCGACGCTCTCCGGCGGCGAGGCCCAGCGGCTGCGCCTGGCCACGCAGATCGGGAGCCAGCTCGTCGGCGTGCTCTACATCCTCGACGAGCCGTCGATCGGCCTCCACCAGCGCGACAACGGCAAGCTGATCGGGACGCTCGAGCGCCTGCGCGACCTCGGCAACACCGTGCTCGTGGTCGAGCACGACGAACAGATGATGCGCTCGGCCGACCACCTCGTCGACATGGGCCCCGGGGCTGGCGTCCACGGCGGCCACGTCGTCGCCGAGGGCACCGCGAAGCAGGTCGAGCGCAACCCGAAGTCGATCACCGGCCAGTTCCTCTCCGGCAAGCGCCAGATCGCGATCCCGGAGCGGCGCCGCGAGGACCTCGGCTCTTTCTCGATCCGCGGGGCCTCGATGCACAACCTGAAGGACATCGACGTCGAGTTCCCGGTCGGGAAGTTCGTCTGCGTGACCGGCGTCTCCGGCTCAGGGAAGTCCACGCTCGTGAACGAGATCGTCTACAAGGCTCTCGCGAACCGGCTCCACCGCATGCGCGTGAAGCCGGGCGACCACCTCGGCTGCGAGGGCATCGAGTGCTTCGACAAGGTGATCGACATCGACCAGTCGCCGATCGGCCGCACGCCGCGCTCGAACCCCGCGACCTACACGGACATTTTCACGCCGGTGCGCGAGCTCTACTCGATGACGCCCGAGGCCAAGGTGCGCGGCTACAAGCCCGGCCGGTTCTCGTTCAACGTCCGCGGCGGCCGTTGCGAGACCTGCAAGGGCGACGGGACGATCAAGATCGAGATGCACTTCCTCCCGGACGTCTACGTGCCCTGCGAGACGTGCGGGGGCAAGCGCTACAACCGCGAGACGCTCGAGGTTCGCTTCAAGGGCAAGTCGATCGCCGACGTGCTCGAGATGTCGGTCGAGGAGGGGCTGGCGTTCTTCGCCAAGATCCCCAAACTCCGCCGGCGGCTGCAGACGCTGCACGACGTCGGGCTCGACTACATCAAGCTCGGCCAGCCCGCGACGACGCTCTCGGGCGGCGAGGCCCAGCGGATCAAGCTCGCGAAGGAGCTCGGCAAGATCGCGACCGGCCGGACGCTCTACATCCTCGACGAGCCGACCACCGGTCTCCACTTCGCGGACATCGAGAAGCTGCTCGAGGTGCTTCAGCGGCTCGCGGACGCGGGCAACACGGTGCTCGTGATCGAGCACAACCTCGACGTGATCAAGCAGGCCGACTGGATCGTCGACCTCGGGCCCGAGGGGGGCGAGGCCGGCGGCGAGGTGATCGCCACGGGCACTCCGGAGCAGGTGGCCGAGGTCGACCGCTCGGCGACGGGGCAGTACCTGCGCGAGATCCTGCCGGCGCGAGAGACCGCCGCGGCCTAGCCGGCCGCAACGCCGATCAGCCGGTAGGCGACGCGGGTCGTCTGGCCCTGGGACGCGTTTCCGGCCGCGCGAGGGAGACTGACCGTCAGACGCAGGTGGTCGGTCCTGCCCGCGCGCCGGGAGAGATGCTTCAGCTTGAGCTTCCGCTTGCCCGAGACGCGGATGGTCTTGAGCACGCTCCAGCGCTTGCCGCGGCAGCTGTACGACCTCGTCCCGCGCTTCCTCGTCCAGCGCTTCGAGCAGCGCTCGACCACGAGGCGCAGGCCGGTCGCGTTCGAGCGCAGGAGCGAGCTGCCGCTCGTCCTGGTCCTCAGCATCACCGCCGCGAACCGGCCGCGGTACCGAAGCTCGAGCGTGCGCTCGGCGCGGTCACCCGGCGCGAGCCCCTCGACCCGAGCGAGGGCGCGCGGGCCGACCGAGAGCCTGGGCCGGTGGCTTGAGACCTTTCCGAGCGGGCTGGCACTGGCAAAGCCGGCGCAGAGGCCGAGCGCGGTCATGGCCGTCGTCGCTGCGAGGAGCGCGCCAGAGGCGAGAACCCGGCCCGGCCGGCCCTGCCGTCCGCTGTGGCCGAGGAGAGGCACGTGGCGGCTCGCTACTGGCTGGTGCCGGCGCGCTGGACGCCGGTGAACGTGTAGCCGACCGTCGACGAGAGGTTCTGGAGGCTGTTGCCCGCGGTGCTCGGCAGTGTGACGGTGACCCGCAGGTGGTCGGTCGAGCCGGCGGTCAGCGTGAGGTTCGAGAGGGCGACGTTGCTGCCGACCAGCGGACGCGACGCGAGCACCGAGGAGGTCGAGCCGCTGCAGGTGTACGTGTAGGGCGGCCCCGCCTCCGTCCAGGCGACCGAGCACTTGTCGATCGCGAGCTGGAGGCCGTCGGTCGTGTCGGTGTCGAGCGCGGTCGAGGTGGTGGCGTTCGTCGTCAGCGTCGCCGAGCCCAGGTCCACGGTGCCGGCGTAGTTGAGGTCGATCGCGCGCTGCATCGTGTCACCCGCGGCGATGGCGCTCGCGCCGGTGCCGAGCCGGTTGGTCGGCCCGGAGGTCAAAGAGAGGGTGCCGCTCGCGATCGTGTGGCTCGTGCTCGTCGAGCTGGTGAAGGTGGCAAACGTGCCCAGGCCGGCGATCGCAGCCGCCGCGCAGAGCACTGCGATCGAGGCGATCACCTTGTTCGTGGTCGCGCCGGGCGTAAGGGTGTGCCGCCGCATCACGTCATGTGTCGGCAGCAGAGGGAGCGCTCGTCTCCCCTTTTCGGGGGTGCCTCTCAGTCGAGGTAGTACGAGTAGCTGACGACCGCGCGATCGGTGACGGACTTGACGCAGCCGGGGTTGCCCCCGCCTCCGCACAAGGGCGAGATCCAGTAGTAGAGCTTGATCACGAGGTTGTTGGCCTTCGTGACGTCGTTCACCTCCGGCAGGGAGACGATGTCGCTGGCGAAGGTCGTGCCGCTGTTCGTGCAAGCGACCGGCGAGCCCGCGCTGCCGTGCGTGGCGAGCGAGGTCGCGCCGTTGAACGTCTCGAGGTAGTAGCAGAGGGTGCCGCCGTTCGTGACCGCCGCCGAGGCGTGCCACACGTTCGTGAGCGAGACGGCCGTGACGACCGAGCCGGTCGGTACGAAGGGCTCGAGCGTGAGCTTGAGGTACTTCGTCGTTGCAGGGGCGGCAGAGGGCCAGTTCGAGGCCGCCTGGTACGTGGTCGCGTCGACGGTTTCGAGCGCCCAGGGCAAAGCCGCCGGGGCGCCGCTCGTGTCGTCCACGGCCTGGATCTCGTAAGCGGTGAACGCGGTGTAGGGGGTCGAGCCGGTGAGCGTCGCGAGGTCGATGTTGACCGTCTTGGTCTTCGTGCCGGTCTCCCAGACGTAGGCGCGGATCACGAGCCCGTTCGCCCGGTCTGTGCTCGACACCTCGGGGATCGCGGTCGAGAACGTCGCCAGCGTGGTGCCGGTGCTGCAGCCCGTTGCGGCCGCATAGCTCCCGTGCGTCCCGATCACGCTGCCGCCCGAGCGGACGTCGAACCAGAAGCACGCGTTGCCCGACTGGCCGCCTCCTGAGCTCGCGAGGCGGAAGTTGAACTGCGCCCCCGAGACGGAGAGGCCCCCAGGGTGAGCGCTGCTCATCGTCAGTTCGACATAGGTGTTCGTGCCGGAGGCGATCGCCGTCGAGGTCGTCGCCACCGTGCCGTCGGCGTAGGAGTAGGCGTCGGACCTGTTCGACTCGGCGCCGCTGCTCGCGTCGCGGAAGTCCTGAGCGGTCAGCGAGCGTGGGCCGGGAAAGATGCGCTTGGTGGCGACCGTCTGCGGCCCGCCGGTGTTCAGCGAGCTGAAGCCCGCGAGGGCACCCGAGACCACGACGAACGCGGCGATGGCGGAGCCGACGACCGCGCCCCAGCGGAGGGGCCGCCGCAGCGGCTTCGGCTCAGCCGAGCGAGCGCGCAGCATCGTGGGCCTCGTTGCTTCCGCCGGCTCCTGGAGCGCGCCAGATCCGCCACAGGCCGAACAGCGCGAGCAGCAGCGGCAGGCCGAAGACGGCCAGTGTCCGGACGTGGGGACTGCGCAGCCAGACGATGCCCCAGCCGGCCTTCGGGACGACGCCTTGCACGCGCCAGGCGGTCGTCCCGTGCAGCTCGGCGAGCCACGGGTCGGCGGCATTGTTGGCGTCGCCCTTCGTGCGGACGAGCGTCTTGCCGCTGCGTCGCACCACGGCGATCACGCGGTGTGTCTGCACGTGGTGATCGCCGACCGGGATGTGGTAGCTGATCATCTGGCCGACGCGCACGTCGCCGAGCCGCTCGGGCCTGACGACGATGAGATCGCCCGGCGCGAACGCAGGCTTCATGCTCCCCGAGAGCACGGTCTCGGTCCGATACCAGCCGGTGTGCGGGAGCAGCCCAAGCAGCACGAGGACGAAGATCGCCAGCCCCAGGCCCACGCGAGCGAGCAGCTCCGCGGCCCGGCCGAGGGCAGGCAGACGGAGCGCCTGCCCGGCGCTCCGTCTGCTGCTTGCGCTTCGAGCGCGCACGCGACCCCGGCTACTTGCTGGTCGCGGTGCGCTGCGTGCCGGTGAAGGCGTAGCTGATCGTGGACGACTGGTTCTGGAACGTGTTCCCAGTCGCGCCCGGGAGTGTCAGGGTGACGCGCAGGTGGTCGGTTGCTCCCGCGGTGGTCGAGCCGAGGTTCGAGAGCGCGAGGGTGCTCCCGATCACCGCCCTCGAGGCGAGCACCGTCGAGGTCGAGCCGCTGCAGGTGTAGGTGTACGGAGGGCCGGCCTCCGTCCAGGCGACCGAGCACTTGTCGATCACCATCTGCAGTCCGTTCGTCGCGTCGGTGTCGAGCAGCGAGCTGGACGTCGCCGTCGTCGTCAGCGTGATCGAGGCGAGGTCGAGCGAGCCCGAGTTGATCAGGTCGACGCTGCGCTGGAGCGTGTCGCCGGGGGCGATCGCCGTCGCGCCGATGTTGAGCCGGTTGGTCGAGGCGCCGGTCGCGCCGAGCGCGATCGTGACCGTGCCGGACGAGACGGTGTGGCTCGTCGAGGTCGAGCTGGTGAAAGTCGCAAAGGTGCCGAGGCCGGCGATGCTTGCCGCCGCGCCGAGCACGGCGAGTGACGCGAGTAGCTTGCGCGTGGGGGACCAGCCGCCGCTGCCGGTCGCGCGCGATCGAGTTGCAGAACGCAAGTTCATCTCCGGGATCTCCTGTCGTCGGTTGTTGCCGCGTGGTGCTGGCCTGGTCATCGGCGGGCCGGGAGTCCCTCTTTAGAGTGAAAAGGGGGGTTTCAAAAGGCAACCCTGCAGTGGGCTTTCGAGGCCGGGGTACCCTGGAGCGGTGGCGACGCACATCGACGCCGGCAGGCAGGTCGACGAGCGGCTCTGGCTCTGGCGTGCGGTGCTCGTCCTGGTCCGGCCGCGGGAGGTGCTCGAGGGCCTGCGCGACGACTCGGACCCGGCTGCCCGCGCGCGCAGCGAGGCTGTGCTCGCGCTCGCGCTGCTCTCCGGGATCGGCGGAGTGCTCTGGACGCCGATCGCAGGCACGATCATGAATGACGTCACGCTGGACGGGCTGGACGTCGCGATCTGGGCCTTCCTGGGCGGGAGCCTCTACGGGGCCGCGGTCTACTTCGTCGGCGGGCTCGTCCTGTACGGCCTGACGCGCGCGGTCGGGAGGATCACCTACCGCCAGGCGCGGCACCTGCTCGCGTTCGCCTCGGCCCCGATTGCGCTATCGCTGCTCGTCTGGCCGGTGAGGCTGGCCGCCTATGGCGAAGACGTCTTCAGGGGCGGCGGCGCCGACCACGGTGCCGGCAACACCGCCTTCGTCCTGCTCGAGGTCGCGTTCGTCGCCTGGTCGGTCGCGCTACTCGTGGTGGGACTGCGCGCGCTCGTGCGCCGCTAGCCACGCCTCGAACTCCTCGAGCTCCTCGTCCGGGATCGCGTAGGTGTGCTGCTCCTCCGGGAAGCGGCGCTCGCGGACGTCGTCGACATATGCCGCGAGCGCGCGCTTGGCCTCGCCGGCGAGATCGGCGTAGCGCTTGACGAAGCGCGGGGCCTTGCCCGCATAGAGCCCGAGCAGGTCGTGCCAGACGAGGACCTGGCCGTCGCAGCCCGCGCCGGCCCCGATCCCGATCGTCGGCACCTCCAGTGCCTCGGTCACGCGCGCCGCGACGGGAGCGGGCACGGCTTCGAGCACGATCGCGAAGCACCCTGCGGCCTCCAGCGCGAGGGCGTCCTCGAAGAGCCGCTCGGCCTTCGCCGCGGTTCTGCCCTGGGCCTTGAACCCGCCGAGCATCGTCGCCGATTGCGGGGTCAGGCCGACGTGACCCATCACCGGGACGCCCGCGCCGACGATCGCCTGCACGCGCGACAGCGTCGGCCCCGCGCCCTCGAGCTTGACCGCGTCGGCGCTCGCCTCCTTGACGAAACGGACCGCGTTCTCCACGGCCATGTCGTCGGAGACCTGGAACGAGCCGAAGGGCATGTCGGCGATCACGAGCGGCCGCTTGGCGCCGCGCGTGACCGCGCGCGTGAGCATCAGCAGCTCGTCCATCGTGACCGGCACCGTCGACTCGTTGCCGAGGACGACCATTCCGGCCGAGTCGCCCACGAGCACGAGCTCGACGCCCGCCTCGTCGGCGATGCGCCCGCTCGGGAAGTCGTAGGCGGTCACCATGGCCAGCTTCTGCCCGCGGCGCTTCAGCTCTGCGAGCTCGGTCAGCGGCAGCTTGCCGTGGGTCCAGGACGCGTACTTGCTCACGATGGGTCTCCTTCCAGGACGACATTGTCGATCAGGCGCGTCTTGCCGACGCGCACGGCGGCGGCCAGGACGCGAGGCTCGAAGTCGGCCTCTTCGAAGTAGTCGACTTCGAGCCCGTCGAGCAGGCTCCGATCGCGGGCCTCCAGGGCGCGTCGCAGCGATAGCGCCCGCTCGCGCTCCTCGGGCGAGAGGTAGGCGTTCCGTGAGGAGAGCGCGAGGCCGTCCTCGTCGCGCACGGTGGGGAGGACGCGGATCTCGACAGGCACGGCGAGGTCGTGCACCATCCTTCGCACGACCGCGACCTGCTGCGCGTCCTTCTGGCCGAAGTAGGCGCGGCGCGGCCGGACGAGGTTGAAGAGCTTCAGGCAGATGGTGGCGACGCCGCGGAAATGGCCCGGCCGATGCTCGCCTTCCAGGCGCGCTCCGAGGTGCTCGACCTCGACCCAGGTCTCGAAGCCCGGCGGGTAGATCTCCTCCGCGCTCGGGACGAAGAGCACGTCGACGCCGGCGTCCTCGGCGAGGCGGGCGTCCTGCTCCTGGTCACGGGGGTAGGCGCCGAGATCCTCGCCCTCGGCGAACTGCGCCGGGTTGAGGAACAGGCTGGCGACGACGAGCTCGTTCTCCTCGCGGGCGGCGCGGAAGAGCGACAGATGGCCTTCGTGGAAGGCGCCCATCGTCGGCACGAGCCCGATCTCCCCGTCGAGTGCGAGCTCGGTAGCCGTGCGCACGACCCTCATCGCGCGGTCGCCTCCGCGAGCACGTCGTAGAGCGGCTCGAGGTCGGGGCGCGCCTCGCGGATCGCCTTGCGGTGAGCCTCGACCGTCTCCCAGTCGCCGCGCTCGATCGGGCCCGTGAGCACGAAGCCGTTCTCGATCGTGCGGCGCATCAGCGGCTCCAGCGCCTCCGGCGGTGCGCCCGCCGCGGCGACGAGCCCGGCCGCGGCCTCGTGCAGCGTGACCAGGTAGTTCGAGGCGACGACGGCGCCCGCGTGGTAGAGCGGCCGGTCGGAGTCCTCGAGCGGGAACGGCTCGAGCCCGAGCACCCGCGCCAGCTCGAAGCCGAGCTCACGTGCCTCGCCGGTCTCGGCGGTGACGGCCGCCCACGCGCCGTCGAGCTGCTCGGGTCCTCGCGCGAGAGTGAAGGTCTGCAGCGGGTGGAGCGAGAAGCGGCGCTCGTGCGGGTCGAGCGCCGAGAGCGGTGTTGCCCCGCTGACGTGTCCCATCCAGCCATGCCCCGGGGACAGTCCCTGGGCCACGTCCCGAATGGACGTGTCCGGCACGCAGATCAGCGCGAGCTCGGCGTCGTCCGCGCGCAGCTCGACGCCGCGCTCCTCGAGACGGGCGGCGATCGCCGAGCCGACACGGCCGCGACCGATGACGTTGACGCTCCTGACCATCGAAAGCTCCAGTTCCGCAGGGGATACCGGGCGGCGGGAAGTCTAGCTCGCGAGGCGCTCTTCGAGCGCTCGCCGCACGTCGGGCCAGTCCTCGTCGATCACGGCGTACCAGGCGGAGTCGCGCCGCTCGCCGTCGCGGACGAGCATGTGCCTGCGATGAATCCCCTCGAACTCGGACGGAATTGCCGCCAGCGCCGCCCGCGCCCGCTCGTTGAGCGCGTCCGTCTTGAACTCGACTCGCAGGCAGCCGGCGTCTTCGAAGGCGTGCCGGAGCAGGAGGTACTTCGCCTCGGTGTTCGCTCCGGTTCCCCACGTCGACGAGTTCAGCCACGTGTTGCCGATCTCGAGGCGGCGGTGCTCCGGCCAGAGGCTCATGTAGCTCGTCGACCCCACGACCTCGCCGTCGCGGAGCACCGCGAAGGGCCGCCGGTCGTCGTTCGGCCGCAGCGCGTCGGCGATCCACGCCTCGACGTCGCGCGTGACCATCCAGGTCCAGACGCGCTCGTCGGCGGCCGCCGCGCGCAGCCCTTCGACGTGCTCCGGCCCGAGCGGCTCCAGCACGACGATCCGGCCTTGGAGTCGAGCGGCGAGATTTTCGAACACGTCTCGTGCATGATGATGGAGACGTGGGCCGTCACACGGGGGCTGAGAAAGCGGAGCTTCTGCTCGCGGCCGCGCGCTACCTGAACGAGACACTCGAGCTGGAGCGCGTGTATGACCGCTTCCATCAGCTGCTCGGCGAGGCGGTGCCGCACGGAGGCGTGATCGTCTCGTCGTTCGACGCCGAGACGGAGCTGATCAGCTGCGACTACGCCTGGGTGGACGGGGAGAAGCTCGACCCAGCGATCCTGCCGCCGCTGCCGCTCAACCGCGAGGGGGGCGGCATGCAGAGCCGTGTGATCATGACCGGCGAGCCGCTGGTCGTGAACGACGTGCCCGAGCAGGTGAAGGATCCCGGCGGCGTCTACTACGAGCTCGACAGCAAGGGCCAGATGCGGAAGCTCCCGGCCGACGGGCCACCCGAGGTCCAGTCGGCGATGATGCTGCCGGTCAAGCACGAGGGCGAGGTCGTCGGCGTCGTCCAGCTGATGCACGAGAAGGCGCGCTACGACGAGGAGCAGCTCGAGCTGGCCGAGGGCCTGATCGGCCTGATGGCCGGAGCCGTCCGCAACGCGCGGCTGCACGAGCGGGCGAAGGAGGAGGCTGCGGCTCGCGCGCGCGCCGAGGCGACGGCCGCGGCACGCGAGCAGGCGGCGCGCGTGCTCGAGGCGGTGGGCGACGGCGTGTTCTCGGTCGACCACGAGGGCCGCTTGCGCTTCTGGAACCGCGCGGCCGAGCTGGTCACCGGCCGCTCGCGCGAGGACGCCGCCGGCCAGGACGCGGGCGAGATCTTCGCGGGCTGGTCGGTGCTCGCTGCCGAGATCCCCGTCTCCGAAGGCGCCTCGGCTGCCAGGCCGGTGACGCTCCCGGTCGAGGTCGACGGCAGCGAGCTGTGGCTCTCGTTCGTCGCGGTGCGCAGCCCGAACGGCGTCGTCTACGCCTTCCGCGACCTGACGGTCGAGCGGGGCCTCGAGGCGGCGAAGAGCGACTTCATCGCCACGGTCTCGCACGAGCTGCGCACCCCGATGACCGCCGTGCTCGGCGCTGCGAAGACCCTCCTGCGCGACGACATCGACCTCCCGCCGGAGCGGCGGCAGCAACTGCTCGAGATGATCGGCGCCCAGGGGACGCGCCTGACGCAGATCACCGAGGAGGTGCTGCTCGCGAACCGTCTCGACCGCGGCGATCTCCGCATCGACCGCGAGCGCGTCGACCTGGACGAGGTCACCAGGCACGCGGTCGAGACGATGAGCCAGCGGCTTCCCGAAACGGTCTCGCTGAAGGCCGACGCGCCCTCGAACGGCGCCGCCGCGGCGATCGGCGACCGCGACCGAATCGAGCAGGTGCTGGTCAACCTGATCGACAACGCCGTCAAGTACTCGCCGGACGGCGGCGAGGTGATCGTGACGACGGCGCCGTCGGCCACCAGCGTGCGCGTCGAGGTCGCCGACGAGGGGATGGGCATCTCCCCGTCCGAGCACGAGGCCGTCTTCGAGAAGTTCTACCGCGGTGACCCGCAGCATCGCGCTGTGCCCAGCGGGACGGGGCTCGGCCTCTACATCTGCCGCGAGCTCGTGCGGCGAATGGGCGGGACGATCGGCGTTCGCTCCAGCCCCGGCGAAGGCTCCACCTTCTACTTCGAGCTGCCGCGGGCCTAGTCGAGCTCGCCCCGCGTTCTAGACGGACGCACGAGCAGAAGCCCGTGCGTCCTCTCGGCGGCATCGCAAGCGACGCCTTGGGCGTGACGTCCGACCCGAGGTCGAACATGCGGACCCGTTGCTAGGGTCTGCTGACACGGTGCCGATCTACGAATACGTCTGCATGGAGTGCGAGTCGCACTTCGAGGAGCTCGTCCGGAACGGCGTTGAGCCGGACTGCCCGGATTGCTCCTCGGCGAACGTACGCAAGCAGTTCTCCGTCTTCGCGACGCACGGCGGCACCGGCGAGCAGCCGACCTTCGGAGGCCCTTCCGGCGGTGGTTGCTGCGGTGGCAGTTGTGGCTGCGGTCACTGAGCGGCTGACCGAGCTCGAGGCGTTCTCGCGCCAGGTCGCGGGCTGCACGAGCTGCCGGCTCTCGGAGGGCCGCACGCAGGTCGTCTTCGGCGTCGGCGACCCGGACGCCGACCTGATGTTCGTCGGCGAGGCGCCGGGCTTCCACGAGGACAAGCAGGGCTACCCGTTCGTCGGCCAGGCCGGGAAGCTGCTAGACAAGCTGCTCGCCGGGATCGGTCTCGAGCGAAGCGACGTCTACATCGCGAACACCGTCAAGTGCCGCCCACCGGGGAACCGCGATCCGCAGCCCGACGAAAAGCAGGCGTGCGAGCCGTACCTC
>Ga0307316_10000252_pt1 | contig 15520 bp, 13 predicted proteins | sample ER_DNA_356_FD_194504 | JGI IMG/M metagenome (GOLD analysis project Ga0307316, IMG submission 194504) | Bulk soil microbial communities from the East River watershed near Crested Butte, Colorado, United States - ER_DNA_356 | ecosystem: Environmental > Terrestrial > Soil > Floodplain | place... | reverse complement strand
TGCTGACCGTATGCCTGCTCGCCGCCCTCCTCTTCGGGGCGCAGCAGGGCTCCGCGACCCCGCCGCTGGCCCATCCGAAGGGTTTCTTCGGGATCGGCCCGCAGACGGGCATCACCTCCACCGACCTGCGCTACATGAGGGCGGGGGGGATCGAAAGCGTGCGGATTCCGGTCTCCTGGTCGGCGATCGAGCCGACCGCGAACGGCGGCTACGACTGGAGCGGCCTCGACGCCACCGTCACCGCCACCAGCCGCGCCGGGCTGCGTGTCCTTCCCTTCCTCTACAGCACCCCGCGCTGGCTGGCGAAGGACTGGCGGCGGCTGCCGGTCGACAACGCGAAGGAGCGGTCCGCCTGGGCCGCCTTCCTCGCGGCCGCCGTCGAACGCTACGGGCCCGGCGGCGACTTCTGGGACCAGCACGCGCCGGGAGTCCCCAGCTACGAACCGGCGATATCCGAACCGATCCCGATCCGCACCTGGCAGATCTGGAACGAGGTCAATTTCTTCTACTTCGCCTACCCGGTCTCGCCGGCCCGGTACGCGAAGCTGACGATGATCTCGGGGCAGGCGATCAAGAGCGCCGACCCGAGCGCGACCGTCCTCCTCAGCGGCCTCTTCGGGGAACCGACCGCGAAGGGGAAGCGCGGCATGGACGCCGACAAGTTCCTCGAAGCGCTCTACCGGACGCCGGGGATCAAGAGCCGCTTCGACGCCTTCTCCCTGCACCCCTACGCGGCCAACACCGAAGACCTGGAAGCAATGGTCGAGGGGATGCACGAAGTGACGCTGAAGAACCACGACCGTCCCGGCTTCTACATCACCGAGATGGGCTGGGGCTCTCAGAACGACTACAACCAGGTCGCCTTCGAGCAGGGGATCCGCGGTCAGGTCAAGCAGCTGCGCGCCGCCTACGGCTACCTGCTGGAAAACCAGCGCCGGCTCAACCTCAAGGGGGCCTACTGGTTCTCCTGGAAGGACCTGCCGGGGTCGTGCAACTTCTGCGACTCTGTCGGCCTCTTCCGCGCTGGCGCCAAGTTCCACCCGAAGCCGGCCTGGCACGCCTTCGTCTCGATCACCGGCGGCCGCGCCCGTCCGTAGCGGTGCCGCCTGCGCGGCCGTTGCGGAGCGCGGCGTTCAGCGGTGGCGGTGCCGCCGCCGCGGCTTGATCGTCAGCCTGCGGGAGATCGCGGCGTTGTACCTGGCGTCGGCTTTGACCGTGGCCCGGAAGCTGGAGCGGCGGCTGATGCGCGGGCGGAAGCGGGCCGAGCAGACTCGGTCGAGGTGGCGGGTGCCGAGCAGCCGGCGGCCACGCCAGAGCGAGACCGGGTCGCCGACGCGGCCCGCGCAGGGGTTGACCCAGACGCTGACCAGGACGCGTCGGTTGCGCGGCACCCTGCGCTTGGCGGCGCGGATCCCGATGAAGGAAGGGCCGAGTGGGGGCGTGGCAGTGGGGCAGATCGCGGAGTCCGAGCCCACGAGGCGGTAAACGGGGCCTTCGCCGGAGACCGCGTAGAGGCGGCCGCAGGAGTCCTCGCCGAAGGAGTTGAGGCCTTCCACCCGGACGCCCTCGGAACGATCACCGCTGGCAAGCGGTAGCGTCGGCACGAAGGAGCGGATCTGGCCGATGCAGAGGTCGCCGTAGACGTAGCGGCCGAACACGTCGCCGAGGCCGGGACCGCGGGCGACGTAGCCGCCGATGATCGCGCAGCCGTGGGCGCTGCCGTCTCCGGGATCTTGGTGCGGGTAGTCGAAGATCGGTTCAATGAACTCGGTTGCGTCAGCGCAGCCTCCCTCAGGGGTGACGGTTCCTTGCAAGAACCCCTCGCGGCAGTTCCAGCCGTAGTTGGCGCCGGCGCCGAGGCCCGGCGCGGGCGCGTAGTCGACCTCCTCGCGCAGTTTCTGGCCGACGTCGCCGATCGTCAGCGCCCCGGTGCCGCGATCGAAGGAGAAGCGGAAGGGGTTTCGCAGCCCGTAGGCCCAGATCTCGTCCCTGCCTGCTTTGCCGACGAACGGGTTGCCGGCCGGGATCGAGTAGGGCAGCACGCCGCTCGGGTCCGGGTCGATCCGCAGGATCTTCCCCAGCAGCCTTTCCAGGTTCTGGGCGTTTTCGAGCTGGTCGTCGCCACCCCCGCCGTCGCCGGTGGAGGCGAAGAGGTTGCCTTCCGGCCCGAACTGGAGCTGGCCCCCGTAGTGGTTGCTCTGTCCCGGATGGGGGATGGTCAGCAGGTTTCTGAGGCTGGAGATTGGGGCGCCAGCCCCACTGGCGCGCATTTCCGCGATGTGGATCTCGCCTTCGGCTTTGCCCGTGTAGTCGAGGAAGAAGCGCCCGCTCTGGTCGAAGTCGGGCGAGAGGGCGATCGAGAGCAGCCCACCCTCCCCTTCGCTGGAGACAAGCGAGTGGATGTCGGCGAAGGGCTTGATATCGCCGTTCTCCACCAGCGCCACCGCGCCGGCGCGCTCGACCACGAAGAGGCGGTCGGGGTTGCCGGGATCGGAGGTGACGAAGATCGGCGCTTCGAAGCTCCCGATCTGCTGCAGGGAGAGGGCCCGCGCGCTCCCGGTCCAAAGTCCCAGTAGGAGCGCGCACGCAAGCGCCAGTTTCCCCGCTGCCCGGATCACCATCGTCAAGTTAGCTAACCCGCCGCCCGCGCCCGTGGAGCGGTGGGCCGAACGTCCAGGCGCGGGAGGGGGACGTGGGGGCGATGGAGCCACGGTTGGGCATAGCATCCGGCGATGGCCGAGATCGCGGGGACGGCTCCAGCCTGGCTTGTGCTGCCCACCTACAACGAGGCCGAGAACCTCGAGCCACTCGTTGACGCGGCGCTGTCCAACCTGCCGGCTGATGCGCGCGTGCTCGTCGTCGACGACAACTCGCCGGACTGAACCGGGGAGCTCGCCGACCGCCTGGCTTCGAACGATTCTCGGGTCGAGGTCCTGCACCGGCCGCGAAAGGAAGGGCTGGGCCCCGCCTACGTCGCCGGCTTCCGCCGCGCCCTCGCCTCCGACGCGGGGTTCGTCCTCGAGATGGACTCCGACTTCTCTCACGACCCGGCCGACCTCGGGCGCCTGCTCGCGGCCGCCGCGGAGGCCGACGTCGTGATCGGGTCCCGCTACGTCGCCGGCGGCGGGGTCGAGAACTGGACGCCGGTCCGCAAGGCGATCAGCCGCGGCGGTAGCGCCTACGCGCGGCTTGTCCTCGGGGTGCCGGTCAAGGACCTTACCGGCGGCTTCAAGTGCTTCCGCCGCGAGGTTCTGGAAGCGATCGACCTCGAGTCCGTCACCTCCCGCGGCTATGCCTTTCAGGTGGAGATGACCTACCGCGCGCTGCGCGGGGGGTTCAGGGTCGTCGAGGTCCCGATCCGCTTCCGCGAGCGCCGCGCCGGCACTTCGAAGATGAACGGCTCGATCGTCGCCGAGGCCGCTTGGCGGGTCCCCTTGCTGCGTTTGAGCGGCCGGCGCGGCGTGCGCTAGCGTGCCGGCCGGATGGACCGCATCCTGATCACCGGCGGCGCCGGTTTCGTCGGCTCCAACCTCGCCGTCTCGCTTGCCCGCAGGCACCCCGAGTGGCAAGTGGTGGCCTTCGACAACCTCTACCGACGGGGGTCCGAACTGAACCTGCCACGGCTCGAGGAGGCGGGGGTCGAGTTCGTCCGCGGCGACGTTCGCGAGCCCTCCGATCTCGGGTCTCTGCCGACCTGCTCGGCCCTGATCGAGTGCTCGGCCGAGCCTTCCGTCATGAGCGGCGTCGACGGCGACACCGGCTACCTGGTCCACACCAACCTAACCGGCGCCTACAACTGCCTCGAGCTGGCGCGCCGCGACGGCGCCTTCGTTGTCTTCCTCTCGACCAGCCGGGTCTACCCCGTGGCCCCGCAGGTGGAGCTGAACCTGGAGGAGGCGGAGACGCGCTTCGAGATCGCTTCCGAGCAGGCGATCCCCGGCGTCTCGCCGGCAGGGATCTCCGAGCGGTTCCCGCTCGAGGGCTCCCGCACGCTCTACGGGGCGACCAAGCTCGCGGCCGAGATCCTGATCGAGGAGTACCGCGCGGGGCTGGGCGTTCCCGCCGTGGTCGACCGCTGCGGCGTCATCGCCGGCCCCTGGCAGATGGGCAAGGTGGACCAGGGGGTATTCACCCACTGGATGCTGGCCCACCACTTCCGCAACCCGCTCAGCTACATCGGTTTCGGGGGGCATGGCAAGCAAGTCCGTGACCTCCTGCACGTCGAGGACCTGGTCGACCTCGTCGAGCGCCAGCTGCTCGACCGCGAGACCTGGGACGGGCGCACCGTGAACGTCGGCGGCGGCCGCGAGTGCAGCCTCTCGCTGCGGGAGACGACCGAGATCTGCCGGCGGCTGACCGGCAACGAGGTGCCGATCGCGCCGGTCGAGGAGACGCGTCAGGGGGACGTGCCGATATACCTGTCCGACTGCACGAGGCTTTTCGGCCTGGACGAGTGGCGCCCGCGCCGCGGCGCCGAGCAGGTGCTGAGCGACATCCACGAGTGGATCGAGGCGGACGAGGAGCGGATCGCCCAGGCCCTCGACATCGACGCCCCAGCCGGGGGAAGGGAGTAACAGCAGATGCCGGTCGCGATCATCAGTGGTGCGGGGGGGCTGATCGGCTCCGAGGCGGTCGAGCACTTCGTCGGCGAGGGCTTCGACGTCGTCGGGATCGAGAACGACATGCGTGCCCGCTTCTTCGGCCCGGAGTCCTCGACCTCGCACGTGACCGAGCGGCTGGTCGCCGAGCACCCCGAGTTCCGCTGGGAGAACGCCGACATTCGCGACGCCGAGACCGTTAACCGGATCTTCGCCGAGCACGCCGGCCAGATCGAGCTGGTCGTCCACACCGCGGCCCAGCCTTCCCACGACTGGGCCGCGAGCGACCCCCAGATGGATTTCGGCGTCAACGCCAACGGCACCCTCAACCTGCTCGAGGCCGCCCGCGCCCACTGCCCGGACGCGCCCTTCGTCTTCTGCTCGACCAACAAGGTCTACGGCGACACGCCGAACCGCCTGCCGCTGCAGAGCCTCGAGAAGCGGTTGGAGCTGCCCGAGGACCACGCCTACCACAAGGGAATCGACACCTCGATGTCGATCGACTCCTCGACCCACTCGCTGTTCGGCGTCTCCAAGTGCGCCGCCGACCTGCTCGTGCAGGAGTACGGCCGCTACTTCGAGATGCCGACCGTCGCCTTCCGCGGCGGCTGCCTCACCGGCCCCCAGCACGCCGGCGCCAAGCTGCACGGCTTCCTCGCCTACCTGATGAAGTGCGTCGTCACGGGCACGCCCTACACCGTCTTCGGCTACGAGGGCAAGCAGGTCCGCGACAACATCCACAGCGCCGACCTGATTGCCGCCTTCGACGCCTACCGCAGGGCGCCCCGCCCCGCCGCCGTCTACAACATCGGCGGCGGCCGCTTCAGCAACTGCTCAATGCTGGAGGCGATCGAGGCCTGCGAGCGGATCGCCGGCCGCGAGCTGCGATGGGAGATGGGAGAGGAGCCGCGGATCGGCGATCACCGCTGGTGGATCTCCGACCTCGAGCCGTTCAAGGCTGACTACCCGGACTGGGAGCTCCGCTACGGCGTCGAGGAGATTCTGCGGGAGATGTACGAGCAGAACCTCGAGCGGTGGGTCGGCGCCACGGCCTGAGGTCAGAAGGCGTTGCTGCCGAGGATGGCGGCGATTACTACAACCGCACCGGCGAGCAGGTTGCGGTTGAGGGCGTCGAAGCGAGCGTTCATTTCGCTCCGCAGATCCTTCATCTCTCCGCGCAATTCGCGGATGTCCCCGTCGAGCCGCGCGAAGCCGGCGCCGACCTTCGTGTTGAGGTCGTCGAGCCGCTCGTCGGTCCAGGTCTCTCTCGGCACCATCATCACCGCCACGAGCATAGCGTAACGTTTCGTCTGCGACCGAATGCGCGCAGACATTAAAATTGCCGCGCCATATCGTGAACCCTGTGGGACCTCAGCCCGCCGGTCCGATAGCGTCGCCACGGCATGGCAGAGGGGATGAAGCTCTCGGTGGCGATGCCGGCCCAGAACGAGGAGGGGTCGGTCGGGGCGATGGTCGAAGGCGTGAGCGCAGGCGCGTGAAGGTCGTCCTCGGTCTGAACGCGCTCGGCATCGGCGGCACCGAGTCCTACACCTTCACGGTCGCCGAGCACCTCGACCGGCTTGCCCACGAGGCGGCGATCTATTCGCCGGAGCTGGGGCCCGGCCTCGAGGTCGCGCGCGAACGGGGCCTGACCGTGATCGGACCAGACGAGCTGGGTCAGGGGTTCGACGTGGCCCTGGTCCAGGACGCCGCCGTCGCCTACGAACTTGCGGAGCACGGTGCGGATACCCGCTCCGTCTTCGTCGGCCACAGCGAGTACTTCGACCCGCAACTGCCACCGGGGCTGCCCGGGGTGGTGGACACCATGGTGGTGCTCAACGACCGCGTCGAGCGGCGCCTGCGTGCTTTCGCCGGCGATCACGAGGTGGTGCGGTTGCGACAGCCGATCGACACCGAGCGCTTCCTCTCCCCCGGACCCCTCCCGGAGAGACCGCGGCGGGCCCTCGTGCTCAGCAACAACATCGTCGCCGATCGCATGGCGATGCTGGAGGAGGCTTGCCGGGAGGTGGGGCTGGAGCTGGTCAGAGCGGGAGGCGCCGGACGGCAGACGAACGACCCTCGAGAGGCACTGGCCGCGGCAGACGTCGTGATCGGATACGGGCGGGGGATCCTCGAGGCGATGGCCTGTGGTCGGGCGGCCTTCGTCTACGACTGGGCGGGAGGCGACGGCTGGGTCACCGCCGACACCTATCCAGCGATCGAGGCCGACGGCTTCGGCGGCCGCGGCGACACCGTCCTCGACCCCGGGGCCCTGATCGACGCGCTGGGCCGATACCACCGCTCGATGGGACCGGTCAACCGCGACTTCGTTGTCGCCCATCACCGCGCCAACGTCCACGTCCAGCAGCTGATCGAGATCTTCGAGCGGCTCGCGTCCCCGCCGGCGCGGCCCGAGGCGCCGCTCACCGACATGGCCCGTCTGGTGCGCCTCGAGTGGCGGGCGCGCGCCGAGGTCCACGGCCTTCGCGTCGAGAACGCCAGGCTCCATGGCGAGCTCCACGCTACGGGCGAGGCGCTCGCGTCCGCGCGGGAAGAGGCGCTGAGAGAGCGGGATAAGCGCGCCGACGAGGCGGCCAAGATCCGCCGGGCCTACGAAGCGACGCTGAGCTGGCGGCTGACATCGCTCCTGCGCCGGGTGGGCGGGCTGCTGCGCGCACCGTTCCGATAGCGTCGGTGGCGGTGGCTCGTAAGGCTCGAATCGCAGGGGGCGGGGCGTGAAGCTCTCGGTTGTGATGCCGGCCCAGAACGAGGAGGGGTCGGTCGGGGCGACGGTCGAGGGCGTGGTCGCCGCGCTCGAGCGCGAAGGCATCGACTACGAGGTGATCGTCGTCAACGACGACAGCGAGGACGCGACCGAAGAGGTGGTCGCGGCGCTGGGCGAGGACAACCCCCGCATCCGCGTCCACCGCTCCCATCACGAACGCGGCTTCGGCAACGCGATCCGGGCCGGGCTCGAGGTCTTCGAGGGCGACTCCGTGGCGATCGTGATGGCCGACGCGTCCGACGACCCCAACGACCTCGTCCGCTACCACCGGCTGCTCGAAGAGGGCTGGGACTGCGCCTTCGGCTCACGCTTCATGCCCGGGGCCCGCATCCACGACTACCCGCGGCTCAAGTACGCGATCAACCGGCTGGCGAACCAGTTCATCCGCGTCCTCTTCCGCCACCGCTACAACGACACCACCAACGCCTTCAAGGCCTACCGGCGCGAGGTGATCGAGACCGTCCAGCCGCTGCTCTCCAAGCACTTCAACCTCACCGTCGAGCTGCCGCTGAAGGCGATCGTCCGCGGTCACACCTACGCGGTGGTCCCGACCTCCTGGACCAACCGCACGAGCGGCGAAGCGAAGCTGGCGATGAAAGAGATGGGCAGCCGCTACCTCTTCATCGTCCTCTACGTCTGGCTGGAGAGCACCCTCAGTCGCGGCGACTACCGGCTGGCCGACCGCGAGCGGCAGCGGAGCGGCTCTGCTTCTTAGGCGCAGCGCCTTTGACCCAGACCCGGATCGAGCGGCCGTCTGGCAGCGGGATCTCGCGCGTCAGCCTGAAGCCCAGCCGCTTTGCGGCGATCTCGACCTTCTTCTGGGTCACCACCGGTTCGAAATCGCCGGCTTCGCTGCTCGTCGTCACCAGCGCCGGCGGTTCACCGAGAACGGGGTCGGTGAGCTGGTGCCGGTAGTTGGCGACGGAATCTGACGGTTCGGGCACCAGCTGCGTCAGCGGCAGCCCGACATGGTGGTGCAGGAGGCCCGCCAGGCCGACGCTGTTGGTGCTGATCACACGGTTGCGCATCGCGAAGGCCACCAGCCGCGGCGGACCTTCGGGCCCGATCGGCTCGAGCAGCAGATCGGCCAGCTGCGCATCGGCTTTGGTCCATCCCTCGTCCTGTGAAGCAAAGCGGGTGGGTGGGCCCGGGATTTGCTGGCGCACCGCCGCCACGGCGTGTGGTTCGCCGCTGACCCACGGGAGCTCGCCAAGGGCGGGGACTTCGACGTTGCGAGTCTTCGACGCCCCATCCCAGATATCGGAAGAAGCGACCAGGTTCAGGGCCGCGATTGCGACGACGATCACGGTCACCGGCAGCGCCGCGATGCGGAAGCGGCGCAGGGCGACCACCGCCAGCGGCGGCAGCAGCATCGCGATCGGGAAGGTGAAGCCGTTGCCGCCGTTCTGCGAGCTCATCAGGGCGGCGTAGCCGGCGGCGGCGACGATGAGCACCGCGAAGGCATCCCCGGCTGCAAGCCGCAGGAGCTCGGTCCGCCGGTCCTCGGCGTCGCGCACCCGCAGCACCAAGACGATGCCGAGGGCGAGCAGCCCCGCGAAGATCAGCAGCGCGAGTGGGACGAGAAGGTCGCTCTGGATCATCCGTTCGGCGACGGTCTTTAAGCGATCCCAGGAGAGAGGCGAGTCTTCCTGGCCGTAGTACTGCGCCTGCGACCCGTAGCCGTAGTTCGTCAGGTAGTCGATCACCGGCTGCAGGTTGCGCCAGTACCAGGTGGCCGCGACCAGCGTGCCGGCGAGGCCGGCGAGGCCGAGGTTGAGCAGCCGTGGCCAGATGTCCTCGCGGCGCCGCAACAGGATCAAAAGGGCGGCGGCGACCACCACCCCGGGAACGAAGGCAACGGCCATCGTCCGCGAGAGCAGCATCAGCCCCACCGAGGCCCCGCAGGCGATCGACCACAGGCGCAGGCGCATCCCGTCGCTGCGCAGCAGCGCGTACACCGCGCAGCTGAGGAAGGCCGCGGTCGGCAGGGCGAAGATGTACTCGCGGGTGAAGATGAACGTTCCCTGGCTGGTGGCGACCGCCAGCGCGGCAAGCGCCCCCAGTCGCGGTCCCGCCAGCCGCTCCCCGATTCCGTAGGCGGCGAGCGTCAGCAGGGCGCCGAAGGCGATCAGCACGCCGAATCCCTCCAGCACGCCGGGGCTGAAGACGAGCACCAGGGAGGTGATCGCCGGTAGCAGCGGTGCGTTGGGCGTCTGCGTCTGGACCGCCTCCCACCAACCGTGCGGCCCGCCGTTACTCAGCCCCAGCCAGTCGTTGAGTCCGATCATCGTGTAGCCGGCCTCGTCGACGTCGAAGGGGTAGCCGTGACGGTGGGTCGCGACCCACCAGACGTTGACGGCGGCCAGGGCGATGCAGCCCACGAGGACCACCAGCGCCCATTTTCGGGTGGAGCTAAGTCTGCGCACGGTCCTGCGCGGCAACTCCGGTTCCGCTGGCGGCGGTGGTCAGGAGCTCGCTGATCTCACGTCCGTACCGCTCCAGGGAATGTCGCTCGCTCACCAGTTCCCGGGAGACCCTGCCGATCCGGGCCCGCTCCTCCTCGCCAACGCCGAGAACACGGTCGAGGGCGGCGCCCAGCGCCTCCAGGTCCCGCGGCTCGCACAGCCATCCGGTCTCGCCGTCGGTGATCAGCTCCGGCAGCCCGAAGACGTTCGTCGCCAGCACCGGGGTTTCCCAGGCCATCGCCTCGAGCACGGTTCGCGGCAGCGACTCGATGTCGGAGGCGCAGACGAGGAGGTCCGCGATCCCATACCACGCCTGCACGTGCGGGGTCAGCGGCACCAGCTCGATCCGCTCGCTTCCCTCCTCCGACTCGATGTAGTGCCGCAGGGCTTCGGAGTCGGCGTCCTCGCGGCCGCCGATGAAGTACAGGTGCGCCTCGGGGTGGCGCGAGGCGATCTGGGTGAACGCCTGCGCCAAGAGCGCCTGCGCCTTGCGCGGCTCGATCGTGCCGACGCAGACGATTGCCAGCGCGTCCGCGGGAACGCCGACCTCGCGGCGGGCGGCGGCGCGGTCGAAGCTCTGTCGGACCGCGTCGATCGGCTCCAGGTCGAGGCCGTAGGGGAGCATCACGCATTCGGCTTGGCCGGCGGTCGGCTCGAAGAGGCGCTTGGTCGCCTCGGCCTCGAAGACAAGGAAGGAAGAGCGCTCGAGGGCCCGGTCGAGCCGCTCGCGCACCTCCGGGATCAGGTCGGCCCAGAGGAATGAGGGCGGGAAGCTCTCGTGGATCGCCCAGACGACCGGCAGGTCGAGCCGTTCGGCCACCTCCGCCCCCGAGAAGGAGAGGGTGGTGGCGGTGTTGATAAGGACGGCGTCGAAGTCCCGGCCCGCCGCCCAGCCGGCGAGCTCCTCGATCCTGCCCAGGTGCGAGCCGAGATCGTCGAAGGGGATTGGGCTGGTGATGTGAACTGGGATCCCGATCTCTTCCAGGTCCTCCCGCACCGGGCCGTCGAGGGCACTGACGAGGGCGAAGCTGGCCGATTCCGTCCTCACCATCTCCCGCAGCAGGTCGAGCAGGTAGAGCTGGGCGCCGCCGAGGCCGAGCTGGTGGGTGAAGACGAGGACGTGCGGACGCGGCCCCGAGGATGACGGCGGCACCGGGGCCGGAGGCGGCAGCCTCGATGGCTTGGGGGGCTGGCTGGAGATCACCACCCGCAACGGCTCCAGCTCGTGGCGCTCGCCGGCGACACTGGTCGCCACCGCGACGAGCGAGGCGGACCCATCCGGCCCCTCCCAATCACCCAGGTCGGCGGCCAGTTCGAATCCAGAGATCGCAGCGTGGGCCGAATCCCACTGCCCGGCGACGTCCACCCGGGCGACGCCGAGGCGGGCGCGGCCAAGCGGGCTGCCATCGAGGAAGAGCTCGATTCGGTCGGTCGGACCAGAGGGGAAGAGCATCCAGCCCTTGATCAACACCGAGGTCCGTCGCAGCCGCGGCGGCAGCGGGTCGATGTGCCCGTGAGGGTCGGTTGGAACCGTCTCGACCTGCAGGAACGGCATAGACGGGCTCGTCCCCGGTGCCCACAGGCGCCGCATCGCGCGGAGCCGCCAGACCAGAGCGTTGAGCCACTCCGCGGGAGCTTTCACACTTTCTCCGGAGCGCCCGAGGCGAGCCAGGAATGGGTGCGGGCGACCCCCGCCTCCAGCGGCGTCGGCTCGAAGCCGGTCAGGGCGCGAAGCCTGCCGACGTCGAGCACGATCTGGTGGACTTCGAAGTCGCGCGCGGGGTGGCGGACGACCTCGGCGGGCCGGCCCGCCTGCTTCTCGGCCAGCGCCAGCAGCTCGGCGAGCGAGGTCCCGCGGCCGGATCCGAGGTTGAGGATCGGCGGGCCGTCGCGGCGGTCGAGCAGCTCGGTCACCACCCCGGCGACGTCGCCCGCGTAGACGTAGTCGCGGATCGTGCCGCCGTCTCCGAAGATGTGCACGGGGGTCCCGGTTTCGATCCGGTGCAGGAAGGTGACGACGGCGCCCTGGCCGCGGTCCGGATGCTGGTGCTCGCCGTAGACGGTGGCGCAGCGCAGGATCCGGACCCTGAGGCCACGTTCCCGATGGGCCGCCATCACCTCCGCCTCGCAGGCCAGGTGGAGGCGGCCGTAGGCGCCGAAAGCTTCGGTCGGCGCGTCCTCGTCGACCGGCACCCGCTCCGGCTCGCCGTAGACGGTGCCGCCGGAGGAGAGGTAGGTGAGCGACACCTCCGGCCGCCTCTCCAGCGCCTCGAGCACGGCGCGGACCGGGCCGAGGGTGAGGCGCGCGTCGAGCTCGGGGTTCTCCTCCGAGGCAGCCGGGAGCAGGCCGCCGGCGCTGAAGACGACGTGGCCGATCCCCTCGAGCGCGCGCTCGAGCGTCTCGGCGTCCTGCGCGTCGCCGAGGTGGAGGTCGCCGTCGGCGATCAGCCCGGCGACGGCGCCGACGGGGCGTGAGCGGGTGAGCACCACCGGTGGCCGGCAGGCGCCGGCCAGCCCTTCGACGATGTGAGAGCCGATGAAGCCACAGCCGACCACGAGGGTTCGGGAGCCCTGCCCGTCCCCGGTCGCACGGCCCTGGGGAATTGGGGCGCTCGACACCCGGCGGAGATTACCCGAGTAGGAGCGCGCTACTTGCGCCCGATGACCAGGAACTGCTTGCCCAGCACCCTCCACGCGACGGGCATCCTCAGGTAGAGCCGGGTCAGTTGCGGCGAGGGGGGAAGGATGCCGCGGAAGGAGTAGGGCAGGTAGCGGGGGATGATCCTCTCGGGCTCGAAGCCGGCCGCATAGAGGTGCTCCTCGATCGCGACGTGGGTGAGGGCGACGTAGTGATCGGCGCAGTCCCAATACTCGTCGGCGCAGTAGCGGTAATTGGGCCCCATGATCGCGATTCGGCCCCCGGGTTCCATCGCGCCGTGCATCTTCTCGAGAAAGCCGGCGATGGCCTCCTGGTCGTAGAGGTGCTCGAGGAAGTTGGAGACGAAGACGCCGTCGAAGTGCGATTGCGGTAGCTCGGCGTCCATGATCGAGGCGGTGATCACGGTGGTGTCGGGCTTGTGGGCCGCCTCTTCGTAGCTGACCGCGTCGACCGCCCAGGTCTCGCGCGCCGGCACCGCGCCGATGAACTCGCCGCGCCCGGCGGCCGGGTCCAGCACCTTCTGCGGCCGGGCCATCAGCTCGTGCACGTGGGGACCGATCTGCTTCCAGACGGCGATCCGGCCGTCCTGGTCGATGTCGCGGAAGCGGTAGCTGTAGAGGCGCTCGTAGTTCACTTTCGGACCGGCTGTCCTTTCGGTCGGCGGCGCCGCAGCCGCGGCCGCCTCCGCAGCGCCCAGGCAAAGGGCGAGGTGAGGCGGGGCATCTCGTGGCGCAGGTTGGGGTTCGAGTAGGGGTCGACGGCGGTCAACGGTAACCACCTTTGCTTCAACAGCTCCTTCTCCCAATCCTCGACGTCCATCGAGCGGCTCGAGGACTCGAAGTGGACCATCGCCAGGTCGGGGTCGTAGACGACGCGCTTGCCGCGCTCATGCAGCTTCAGGCAGTAGTCGACGTCGTTGTAGTTGACCGGCAGTTCGGTGCCGAGACCGCCGACCTGCTCGAACAGCTTGCGGCGGGTCATCAGGCAGGCGCCGGTGACGGCGAGGCAGTTCTGGGCGACCCGGACGGCGTTGCCGTACCCCTTGTAGTCGCCGCGGTAGCCGTGGTAGGGGTGCCCAGGCAGCCCCTGCTCGAAGCGGACGCCGACGTGCTGGAGGCGCCCGTCCTGGAGGACGAGCCGACCGCCGACCGCGCCGATCTCCTCGAGCGAGGAGTACATGACCATGCGCTCGATCCAGTCCGGCGTGGCGACCTCGATGTCGTCGTTGAGCAGGAGCAGGTGCTCGCCCTCGCTGCGGGCGGCCCCCGCGTTCACCTTCTCGGAGAAGTTGAAGGGCCGGTCGTAGGGGACGAGGCGCAGGCGCTCGCCGGCGGCCTCTTCCAGCTCTCGCACGACCTCCGGGCCGGCCGCGGTGTCGAGGACGCAGACGATCTCGTAGTTGCCGTAGCTGGAGCGTTCGACGATGCTGCGGACGCAGTGGCCCACCAGCACCGTGCGCTCGTAGCGCACCTCCCGCGTCCCTCCGGCGCTGGGGATGACGATGCTGACCAACGGTTCCTCCCGCAGCCGCGGTCGCAGGTGGTAGACGCCGGCGTCGGCGCTGTCGCGCTCGACGGCTGCGGGCAGGCCGATCCGCTCGCAGTGCGCCTCGATCGCTCGCTTGCCGGCTTCGAACGCCCACGGTTTCGCCGCCTCGCCGCCGCCCGCGGCGGAGGACTCGAGCATGCGCCAGTGGTAGAGCACGCGCGGCACGTGGAGGACCGCCCGCGCCCGCTCGGTCGCCTTCAGCACCAGGTCCCAGTCCTGCGAGCCCTCGAAATCCGCGTCGAAGCCGCCCACCTCCTCGACCAACGAGCGCCGGAAGACGCTGAGGTGGCAGCTGTACATCTGGGTCCGCATCCGCTCCGGCGACCAGTCGGGCTTGAAGAAGGGGCCGGAGTGGTGGCCGTCTCGGTCGATCTTGTCCTCGTCGGTGTAGACGTAGTCGGCTTCCGGTTCGGCCAGCAGGGCCTCGTGGACGTGGGCGAGGGCGTCGGGGTGGAGCTCGTCGTCGTGGTCGAGCAGGGCGACGAGCTCGCCGCCCGCCATCGCCAGCGCGTCGTTGGAGGCGGCGACGATGCCGCCATTGCTGTCGCGCCGGTGGACCCGGATGCGAGGGTCTTCGGCGGCGACGCGCTCGAGCATCTCGATCACGCGGGGTTGCGGCGAGCAGTCGTCGACCAGGCAGAGCTCCCAGTCTCCGAAGGTCTGCCCGCGGACCGACTCCAGCATCGCCCAGAGGACGTCGGCGGGCGTGTCGTAGGTCGGCGTCAGGACCGAGAAGCGGGGCTCAGCCACCGGCCCGTCCCGGCCGCCTCCGGAGCCTGCGCAAGCCGCCGGCGGTAAGCCGCATCGCCCACGGGAAGCGGGCGGCGATTCCCATCATGTTGCGGAAGACGTCGTCCATCTCGCGCAGCCTGCCCAGCGCTTCGCCCAGCTCGACCTCCTTGGCGAGCAGCAGGTCGCGCAGGCGCGCGATCTCTTCGTCGCGGCGCTCGATCTCGCGCTGCAGCTCCTCGGGATCGGGCATCGCGGGCGAGTCTACCCGGGGGGGTGATCTGCGATCCTGCCGCCGGTGCAGGGCGAACTTCTCCTCCTGCTCGCGCTCCATCTGGCGCTTACGGCGCTGCCCGGTGTGGCCGCGAGCCTCTGCGGCGCGCGCCTCGGCGTTCGGCAGGCGCCGGTCCTGATGGTGATCGGGCTCGCCGCCACCGGCGCCGTCGCGATGCTGGGGTTCTGGGCCTATTACGCCGACCGCACCGCCGGCCAGAGCTTCTCCTACCTGGTCCTCTTCGGCTCGATCCTGCTGATCGGCTGGTCGCTGTACGGGGGGCTCGACCGCTCGCTTCTCCGGAAGCTGGCGACGCCCCTCGCCCTCTGGGCCCTCGGCTCGACCTTTCTGGTCTTCCTCGGCTTCCTCCACGGCGGCACCGATCAAGCGATCGGGACCGCCACGATCCGGTTCTCCGGACAGCTGCCGACCGACAACGACCTTCCGCACTACTTCACCGAG
>Ga0307316_10000250_pt1 | contig 15560 bp, 16 predicted proteins | sample ER_DNA_356_FD_194504 | JGI IMG/M metagenome (GOLD analysis project Ga0307316, IMG submission 194504) | Bulk soil microbial communities from the East River watershed near Crested Butte, Colorado, United States - ER_DNA_356 | ecosystem: Environmental > Terrestrial > Soil > Floodplain | place... | reverse complement strand
GCCACCACCGCCACCACCGCTGACAAAGCCACCACCGCCACCACCGCTGACAAAGCCGCCAGTGCCGACAAAGCCACCAGTGCAACTAATGCCGACAGCGCCAACAATGCCAAAACCGTCGGCGGTTTGAGCAATTCTCAGCTTTCGGCTGCGAGCAGTGGCTTCGAAACTGGAGGCTGCGATGCGACCAGCACCACGTTTATTACCTGCGTGTCGACGACTCTGAATCTTCCGCACAGCGGGCCGGTCGTCTTGGTCGCTGCTTCGGGCGAGAACAGTTTTGCAGGGGTCGCCCAAGGCACCTGTGAGTTCTCGGTGGACGGAGTGGCGAGCGACGTCCCGTCGTTCCGGACCGGTGAGGCCGCTTCGGACAACACTGGCGAAGGCGCGACGAACGGTTTCGCCCTCACGTCGGTGACCGGCAATCTCTCTGCGGGGAACCACACGTTCGAGTTGGTCTGCAACCAGCGGTCCGGCGACATCGAATACTTCGACTCGTCGATTTCCGCTCAGCTCGTAGGCTGATCAAGACGAACCGAGTCATCAAGGGGCCGGCGCATGTCGGCCCCTTTCCCTAGACACCTAGGCAATAAGTCCCAAAAACGAAGGAGCCTCATTTCGTGAAGCAGATACGCAAGCGGTTCACGTACGCCAACGTGATGTCGTCAATCGCAGTGTTCCTCGTACTCGGCGGCGCCGCGTTCGCCGCGGCCAAGCTGCCGAAGAACAGTGTCGGCTCGAAGCAGTTGAAGAACAATGCCGTCGTCACCTCCAAGATCAAGAAGAACGCCGTCACCGCGGCCAAGATCAAGGCTGGTGCCGTCGACGGTTCAAAGGTTAAAGACGGCTCCCTCACCGGTGCCGACATTAACCTCGGCACGCTCGGCACCGTTCCTGCCGCAGATAAAGCCAACACTGCCGGTACCGCCAACACTGCCGGTACCGCCAGCAACCTCTCCGGGCAGACGTCGTTCGTCGTTCGCCTCGCGTTTGGCCAGTCTCAAACTCTTGCCAGCAACGGTGCAGTCTCGCTGGTTGCCGACTGCCTCCGCGAAGGTGGCGGTGGCGAAGACATCGCTCGCGTTCTCGAGCAAACGACGGTCAACGGCGCTGTCGCAGGCGGGTCGGATGATTGGGAAGGTGGCTCTGAACCGGCCGACTTCCTCAATGTCGACACCCCTCCCGATGAACGGGAACTTGTTTACAACGAAATTGGTGAAGGCGAAACCTATGTTGAAAGCTACATCGATCAGGGTTTCGTGCTCGGCCCCGATGGGAAGGGCTTGACCACTAACTCCGAGGGTATTGCCCTTGGTCTCAATTACGCCGGCTCGAACTGCATTTTTGCCGGCGTGATCAACGCGGTCGGCTAGAGCGACCGGCGCATTTTTCGTAGAGGGCGGCTTCGGCCGCCCTCTTTTTTTTAAGACTCAAACCATCCGCGCCGCGTGCCGAGGCTCCAGGTTGCCTTCGGCTTCGGCCTCGGCGCGCTTGGACCAGCGGTTTAGCTCGCGGCGGGCGAGGACCATTTTGTGGACCTCGTCGGGACCGTCGGCGAGGCGGAGCATGCGGGAGAAGCGCCACATGATCGCCAGGGGGGTGTCGTCGGTCATGCCGAGGGAGCCGTGGATCTGGATCGCCCGGTCGAGGACGTCCATCACCATGTTGGCGGCGACGATCTTGATCGCGGAGATCGCCTGGCGGGCGGCGCGCTTGCCCTCGGTGTCCATCTTCCAGGCTGCGTAGAGGGTGAGGAGGCGGGCCTGGTCGATCTCCATCCGGCTGGCGGCGATCGACTCCTGGACGAACTGCTTGTCGCCCAGCGGGCCGCCGAAGGCGCTGCGTTCGTTGGCGCGGCGGCACATCATCTCGTGCGCCCGCTCGGCGGTCCCGATCGCCCGCATGCAGTGGTGGATGCGGCCGGGGCCAAGGCGGTCCTGGGCGATCGCGAAGCCGGCGCCGCGCTCGCCGAGCAGGAACTCCTTTGGCACCCGGCATTCTTCGTAGCGGATCTCGCAGTGACCGGGGCCGCCATCGTGGCCCATCACCGAGATCGGCCGCACCAGGTTGAAGCCGGGGGTGTCGGTGGGGACGCAGATCATCGAAGCGCGGGAGTAGGGCGGGGCGTCGGGGTCGGTGACGACCATCGCGATCGCCAGGTCGGCGCCGACGGCGCCGGAGGTGAACCACTTGTGCCCGTCGACCACCCACTCGTCGCCGTCGAGCGTCGCCTTGGCCTGCAGCAGCGTCGGGTCCGACCCGGAGACCTCGGGCTCGGTCATCGAGAAGCACGAGCGGATCCGTCCCTCTAGAAGAGGCTCCAGCCAATCTTCTTTTTGCTGATCTGACCCGTGCTCGGCGAGGATCTCCATGTTGCCGGTGTCCGGGGCCGAGCAGTTGAAGGCCATCGGCGCCGCCATCGGGCTGCGCCCCATCTCCTCGCAGAGCAGGCCGTACTCCCAGTTCGTCAGGCCCGGCCCGAAGCGCTCGTCAGGCATGAAGAGGTTCCAGAGTCCCTCGGCCTTCGCCTTCTCGCGAACCGCGGTCAGGTTCTGCGGGTAGGGGACGCCGGCGCCGACCTCGGCGTCGAGCGCTTCCATGATCTCCCGCTCCTGCGGGTAGATCTCCGCGTCCATGAAGTCGAGCACGCGCTCGCGCAGCTGTGCGACCTCGGGGCTGGGGTTGAAATCCATTCGTTCCTCTCCTCGTCCTCTGCGGAGAAGGAAAGGTATTGGATAGGGGGGCTTAGCCTCGCCGGTAGCGGGCGAAGAGCTCGCCGTCTTTCTCGAGCAGCCAGGCCAGCTTGAGCTCGGCCACGTCCGGGAGCGGCCCCTCGATGATTCGCGGCGCCTCGCCGCCGCTCAGCTTCGGCGCGATCGTCAGGAAGAGGTCGTCGACAAGGCCGTCGGCTTGCATCTGCTCGTGGAGCAGCGGGCCGCCCTCGGAGAGCAGGGCTCGGATGCCGCGCTCCTGCCGCAGGAAGCGCAAAGCCTCGCGCAGGTTCACCGCCCCCTCGTGCCTCACCACCTCCACGCGAGCCGCCGTCTCCGGCGGCTCGGCCTCAGAGGCGGTGAAGATCAGGGCTTCGCCAGCCTCATCGGTGAACAGCGGCGCGTCCCAGGGCAGGTCGAGGCGCCCGCTGACCAGCACCATCAAGCGCTTCATCGGCCTGTAGCGCTCGGCCCGCATCGTCCCGGCGCCGATCATCACCGCTTCGAAACGGGTGCGCAGCCCGACCAGCATCTCGGTGTCGGTGTCGGAGCCGATCGGCCCCGAGCGCCCTTCGATCGTCGCCCGCCCGTCGACGGTGGCGACGAAGTTCATCCCCACCAGCGGCCGCTCCTCCGGCGCTTCCTCCCAAGGGCGGTAGGTCTCCAGCTGCTCGGAGACGGAGGTGGGCGCAGGATTCGGAAGAAGCCGCTGCATCGGGGCGAACCTACCCCGTCATCGCGTCTTTAGTCCCGTCTGGGGCGACGCTACTCGGGGTCGGGCATCGGGAAGAGCGCCGTCGCGGCGACCGCGTGGATCGGCTTCTCGCCGGACTCGTTCCTTCGTTCTGCGCTCGCGGCCTGCTCGGACAAGACCGCTTCCAAGAGCTCTTCCATTAACCCGCTCAGCCGCGCGAAACCCTCCGAATCCAAGAGAAGGGTGGTTCGGCTCAACTGGACGTCGCGGCGGCTGTCGAAGGCCCCTTTCTCGATCGCCGTGGCGGCATCCTTGATCAGCAGGTCCCAGCCGTACTCGGTTATCGCCTTCCGCACCTCGGGTGCGAGCTGGTCCCATTCACCTTCGGTGATCAACGGGCGTTCCACCGCTTTGTAGAAATGGGCCACTGCGCCGCGCACCGGTTCTTCCTTGACCAGCTCGATCAGGCCGAGCTCCTCGAGGGTCCGGACGTGATAGCTGATATTGCTGAGGTCGTGGTTGAGGATGTCGGAGAGCTGCCTCGGACTGGCAACCCGTTTGGTGAGGACCGTCAGGCATTCCACCATCACCGGGTGGCTCAGCCCTTTCACCAACTTTTCGTGGCCTGACTTCCCCAGGACGACCTTTGTCTCTTTCGCGGCTTGAACGGCCACGTTCTGCTGCTTGGGCAAACTTCTGCTCATGGTCAATACCTCCGTTCAACCTACTGACATCGGTACAGAGTATTCCGACCATTTGCCTGGCCCTATTTCCGATCCCGCGTCAAGAAGATGGAGATCCTTCCAGTAAAGGTCAGGGCAGGTCTCGGCCTGACCTAGGGAAGGAGGTGAAGCGGCATGACGATTAGCAAAGCCACCGGGATGTTCCCGGCCATCTCACTGACCAAGACCAACTAGGAGAAGAAAGGCGGGCCGGTGCCACTACCGGCCCGCCCTGCTACTTCAGGTGTAGTCGTGCCAGCCGGCGAACTCGCGGCCGGCGAACTTCTGCAGCTCGGCGACGTCCTCGGTAAAGCGGCGGCGGACCGTCTCGAAGAGGTCGTCGGGGAGCGTCGGCTTTGGGGCGGGGGGCTTCTCGGGATCGTGCACGACCTTCTCGACCAGCCAGCGCATTGACTCGGGCAGGCGGTCGAAGTTGCGGTCGAGAGACCGAAAGCCGGGCAGTTTCACCAGTTTCTCCATCAGCTGGTATTTGTCGCCCTCCTTGGCGCTCGACTTCTCCCACTCGCGGTCGAACTGCTCGGAGGTGAAGCTGTCGTCGACGCCGGCGAAGGCGAATGCCTTCCGCATAGTCCCTTCGCGATCGGTGTGCAGCTCCTCCTGGGCGATCAGGGCGATCTGCGAGGGATCGAAGTGTTCGAGGTAGGGCTGCAGCTGCATCCAGTACTTCGATCGGTTCATGTAAGAGGAGTTCGGGTTGGAGAGAACCTCAACCAGGTCGCCGGTCTCGTAGCCGGCGCCGCTGGCATGCACCCAGTGGGAAAGAATCCGCTTGATCGGGTCACGCACCATGTAGAGGAGGCGCGCGTCGGGACAGTTGTGCTTGATCCGCTCCGGGACGCCCTCGAACCGCGGCAGGTTGGTGTAGTGGGGGGAGGACTCGCCGCGCACCTTGAAGCGGTCGTCGAAGCGGCTCGCGTACCAGTCGAGCCCAAGGTCCCAGTTCAGCTCCTCGACGAAGAAGTTGAGCTCCTTCGGCTTCGACATCTGGATTTCCGGGTGCAGGCCGAGGTAGTGATGGATGCTCGTCGTTCCGCACTTGAGCCCACCGATGATGATCAGGTTCGGCAGCTGCGCGTGGCGCTGGCGACGACGGCGCCAGCGGCTCTTGCGATCGGCCGTGTAGCGCTCGCGGGCACGGGCGCACATCGCCTCGTCGGCGGGGTCGGAGGCAGGGGTCTGGGGCAGCGTGTGCACGTCGGGGTCGGGCACGAGCGTGGCTAGTCTAGCTGCGATGCCGTACGCCGATCTCGCCGACAACTTCGAAGCGTTCTTCAACCGCACCGCGGAATTCTTCCGCCACCTCTCGGAAGTCCACTGGACGACCTTCGGGATCGCATTGCTGTGCCTGCTGGCGATGCAGCTGGCCCGCGCCTGGGCCTGGCGCAACGTCCTCCGCGCCGCCTATCCAGAGAAGAAGATCCCTTTTCTGCCGCTCGCCGCGGCCTACCTGGCAGGGGCCGGGATCAACGCTGTGGTTCCAGCGCACGCGGGCGACGTGACCAAGGTCTTCCTGGTCAAACGGCAGATCCCCGATTCCTCCTATCCCGCCGTCACCTCCTCCTTCCTCGTGCAGACCGTCTTCGACACCTCGGTCGGGGTGCTCGTCCTGCTCTACGCGATCACCCAGGGGCTGCTGCCGCCGCTGCCGCAGATCCCCGACCTGCCCGCCTTCGAGATCTCCTTCTGGGCCGACCACCCGAACCTCTTCTTCATCGCCCTCGGGGTGACCGTCCTCGCGATCGCGATCGGCATCTACCTGCTCGCCCACCGCGTCCGCCGCTTCTGGGCGCGCGTCCGCCAGGGTCTCGTCATCCTCAGGGAGCCGCGGCGTTACCTGCGCGAGGTCGCCGCCTGGCAGGGCCTGGGGTGGCTATTCCGCTTCGCCGCCTTCTGGTTCTTCCTCGAAGCCTTCGGGATCCACGGTTCGATCGGCAGCGTGATGCTGGTGATGAGCGTGCAGGCAATCGCCAACATCGTCCCCTTCACCCCCGGCGGCGCCGGCGCCCAGCAGGCGCTGCTGGTCGCGACCCTGAGCGGCCCCTCGCGCACCGCCGTCCTCTCCTTCTCGGTCGGCACCCAGATCGCGATGGCGGCCTGGTCGGTCGTGCTCGGCTTCGCCGCAATCCTGCTCGTCTTCAGGACGACGGACTGGCGCGGCCTGATCCGGCAGGCGCAGGAGGAAGCCGAGGGGGAAAAGGCCGCCGAAGCGGCCGCCCGGGCGAGACCGTGATCCATCGTTGCGGGTTTTCCGGACGGGTGTTCGAGCGATGCTGCCGGACAAGCGTCCAGCGGTATCAAGTGGCCCCGGTCGTTGCCGATAGCCGCCCTGTAGTCAGCTGAAAAGGGCAAACCCGTCGTGAGGCGGGGACGCAAAGCTAGAGGTCTCCCTAAGGGAGACGGCTCAGCCGCCAGCTTGGTGAAAAACCGAGTCCTTTTTGCATGCCTACAGGAGGTTCCCGATGTCCAATGCACTACCGAAGTACCGCCTCGGCGTATTCGCGCTCGCGGCGGTAGCCATGCTGGCTGGTCTGGCGGCTTTCTCCTCGCTCGCCCAGGCAGCCTGCAACTACCCGAACGCTGAGCAGGTCTTCTCTGAGTACGGGGATAACGCCTATTACGAACTCGCTCCCGATGGCAGCCTCGAGGGCGGCGGCACCGGTTGGGAATTCACCGGCGGGGCACAGCTCGTCGCCGGCAGTGAAACCGGCACCCTCAACGACAGTCCCGACCAGGTGGAGCTCAAGCTCCCCTTCGGAGCCGTCGCAATCAGCCCGCGTGTCTGCGTCGATGAAACGACGCCGCAGTTTCGTTTGATGACGATCAACACCGGCAAGAAGGACACGAAACTCAAAATCAGGGTGATGTACGAATTTGTCAAATCCGACGGCAAACTCGGAACCCAAAACAAAGATTTCGAGATCCGTGCCGCCAACGTGTGGGCTCCGACGGAACCGCTCGAACTGAAGGCGGATCCCGGACAGGAAAGAATCGCCCGGATCGTCTTCACGCCAAAGGAGAAAGAGGGCAACTGGCTGATCGATGACCTCTACGTCGATCCGTTCGCCCGCCACTAGGGCGAGATCGGTTGCCCCACCTGTAGGTACGCTGGCCGACCACCGGTTACTCGCATTCGGGCCGGTGGTCGGCGAGGCATCGTTCCACACTGCTTCCTAGCTCGACCAGCCTGGATAGCGGCCGCCGACTCGCCACTGCCAGGGCGGTCGCTCGGAGGCGGGGAAGTCGTAGTGGTTGCGGCCCGGGAGGGTCTCTAGCGGGACCAGGGCCGGGTCGTCACGCTCGAGGACTTCGACGCCGCTGGCCGCTTCGACGTCGGCGGCGGTGGCACGACGTGAAAGGCGCTGCCAGCCCAGGGTGGGACGGTAGAGCCAGTAGACGATCTCGATCCAGCCCTCGCTGTTGCGGCGGTCGATCAGCTCGGTGAAGGCGGTGATGCGGCGGCCGGAGGCAGTCACATGCGGGCCGGCGGCGACGGCGCAGCTTTCCGAGCGGCAGCGGCGGAAGTCGACCGGCATCAGCGGCAGGCCACCTGCGCCCGCAATCGCTTCCGGCCTCGGCGCCAGCGCCCGGGCCAGGCGGGCGAGCGGCCAGCCGTAGGCGGGCACCAGCGGGTGGTGGCGGCAGGCGTCAGGCAGGCTCGGAGCGCAGGTGAGGCGGCGGCCGAGGGCCCTCGCGAGTTGGCGGCCGGCATCGATTTCCCCGCCGGCTGCCACCGCCGCGATCCCGGCGATCAAGAGCAGCGCCACCAGCGCCGCCAACCCGGCCTGCTCGACGCTCGCCGACCCTCGCTCATTCTCTCTCCCGGGCATCGCCGGCGACGCTAGAGCGGCAGGCCGCACAGGTGGCGCGCAGAAAGTGCCAACTCTGCCTCAGCGGTGTGCCGGTTCTGCTTACATGCAGGGGGATGGAGGGCTTCAACCTGTTTGGCGACCCCGAGGAGTTCCGCGCTCGCATGGAAGAGCTGTCGGAGCAGATGCAGTCCTCGCAGCGGGTCGCCTGGGCCGACAACGCGATCAAGCTCGCGGTCGACATGACCGTCGCCTCGATCGGCCGGCTCGACCTGACCGGCAGCGCCGACGAGCAGGCGATGCAGGTGCGCGACGCGATCCGCGTCCTCTTCCCCGAGGCCGTCACCCTCGTGCGCGAGGCACGCGAAGGCTTGAGCTAGAACAGCTCGAGTCGCAGCGAGACCACCGCGCCGCGCCGGCTGAGGCCGCCGGCCAGCTCGACCGGGATCGCGATCAGCAGCGCAGGGATGGCGAGGACGATGCTGGCGAGAGCGTCGATCCGTCGCTGCCAGGGCCGCGCCGCCGTCACCGCGGGAACCTCGCGCAGAGCGCCGAGAGCGACATTACGGCCGAAGGTGACGCTGTTGAGGAGGGTCTGCCAGGTGCCAACGAGGCCGGCGAGCGGCCGCCAGTGGACCGACTTGACGACTTGATCGCGCTGGGCGACCAGGCGCCGCACCGCCTCGACCGTGAAGAGGTGCCGCCGTCCCGGCTGCAGCCCCGTCCAGCCGGCGCCACCGAGGGCGCAGGCAACGCTGCCGCGATTGTCGATCCGCACCAGGTCTTCCCGGCGCAGCGAGTCGAGCTCGTGCAGCGCTGCCTCGACGCCGCCGGGCTCGCCGACGATCGCCAGGCCGCAGCTCTCGCAGCGCCGCACCGGCCCGTCTAGTCCCGTCTTGGCTCCGATCCAGCCGAAGAGCGGCTCGCCGCAGGCGGAGCAGGGCGGGTTCTCCGGCCCGGCGCCGGCCTCGAGCGGAACTACTGGGGTGGCCTCGGTCTGCTCCATGCCTCGGATAGCGTACGGGCCGTGAACCCAGAGCAGGTCCGGGAGAGGGAGGCGCGCTGGGCGCGGCCGGCGGCGCTTGCCGCGTTCCTCGCCGTCGTCTTGATGATCCTCCCCAGCTTCGTCAGCTCGGTTAGCGGCTCGGGCGAAGCCGAGGCTTTGCGCTCGGTCGATGCCCACGCCGGCAACGTAACGCTGACCAGCCTGATGCCGGCGCTGGCATTCCTGCTCTTCTCGGTTCCGCTGATCTATCTCTTTCGCGCCGCCCGCGCTCGCAGCGAGCGGGTGCAGCCGGCGATGATCGCGATCCTGATCGCTGCGCCGCTCTTGGTCGCGGCAGGCACCGTCCTCTACGGCCAGGCGCGCCAGGAAGCCGCCGAACACTTCGTCGCCGGGGAATCGAAGCCGACCATCTCGGCGAAGGAAGTAAAGGAAGAATGCGAAGACGAGAAGCCCCTCGCCGCCTGCGAAAAGGAAGAGCGCGAAGACGACGCAGCTACCGAGGCGATCAGTGATGCCTCGCTGACCCCAGTTGCGACGATCGTCAGCCTCGCCGGCGGCCTGCTGTTCGCGATCGGCCTCTTCTACACCTGCCTCTGGGCGATGCGGACGGGCCTGCTCAGCCGCTTCTGGGGATCTCTGGGGATGGCGCTGGGGATCGCCGTGCTGATCGGCTTCGTGATCTTCGCAATCGTCTGGTTCTTCTACCTGGGCCTCCTCTACCTCGGCTTCCTCCCCGGCGGCAAACCGCCCGCCTGGGAGGAGGGGGAGGCGGTGCCCTGGGAAACGCCGGGCCAGCGGGCGGCGGCCGAACTCGAGCCGACCGCGGGCGTTGAGCCGGGTGAAGCAGCCGAGCCAGGTGAGCAAGCCGGTGCTCTCGAGGAAGGCGCCGAGCGGCGCAAGCGCAAGCAGCGCGAGTAGCGCCGCCTCAGACCTGCGGCGCCGGTGGCGCGGCCATCAGCTCGACCCGGTGGCCGCCCGGAGCGATCGCCAGCGCCCGCGGCTGCCCCCAATGTTCGCGTTTGCGCTCAATCTCGAACCCAGCCTCGCGCACCCGCGCGACGGTACCTTCGAAGTCGTCGACGACCACCGCCAGGTGCCCCAGTGAAGGAACCGTCGGCTCCTCCTCGGGCATCAGGTGAACCTGCGTCCCGTTGCGCTCGAGCCAGGTGAACTCCCGCAGCGTCTCCGGCGGCTCTACTCGCTCGAACGCGAGCAGCTCGAAGAAGCCGACGACGGCCTCGATGTCCGCGGGCGCGACCTCTATCCCGGTGTGGTGGAGCACGCCCAAGAATTTACAGAGACGTTCCAGTTACGTATGTTGTTGTCTGCTACAGTCGAGCCATGGAGGCAGCGGTCGCAGAGAAGGAGGCAGGGATGACGGAATGGAACGACGGCCGGCTCGACGATCTAAGCGCACGAGTCGATCGGATCGAGAAGAAGATGGACGCTGGATTTGCTCGGATCGACGCCAAGTTCGACCTTGTCGGGCAGCGTCTCGACAAACTTCAGCACTCGTTGACGCAGATGGCTTGGGCCTACGGGATTGGGATGCTGGGATTTGCCGGCGCACTGCTCGGGCTGATCGCCACGAAGTTCTGATCAAAACGCCAACGACATAAGTGCCGCCACGATCACGATCGCCGTCGACCAGGTGATCGTCTCGGCGACTATGCGGTTGTTGAGGCCGTAGGCGTGGGAGACGACCAGGGCGTTGATGCCGGTCGGCATCGCTGACATCAGGCGGTAGGCGGAGGGGAGCTCGATCAGCGGGGCCGCCAGGAGCATGAGGAGGGCGGGGGCGAGAGCGAGCCGGCCGATCGTGGCGACCGCGACGGGGGCCGTGATCGGCGGCGGCAAGGGAAGTTCGCCCTGCTCGGCGCCCTCGGCGAGGGTCGCGCCGACGGCGAAGAAGCCGAGCGGCAGGATCGCCACCGCGAGCACCTGCGAAGCGTCCACCAGGATCTGGGGGGCCAGAACGCTGGGCGCCAACAGGCCGGCCACCGCGGCGTAGAGGGGCGGGTTGCGGGTGAAGAAGGTGCGGACGCGGTCGCCCATCCCTTCGCCGGCTTTGGTGCCGAAGGCGGCGCCGACGCCGAAGGCCCCCAACATCAGCGTCGTCCCGCCGACGAGGACGTCGAAGAGGACCCCGTCCGCCAGGTGGTCGCGGCCGAGCAGGGCCACCGTCAGTGGATAGCCGAGGTAGGTCGTGTTGGCGACGAGCGCGCCGCAGATCACCGCTCCGGTCTGCGGCGGGCTGAGCCGCAGCAGCCGCGCCGAGACGAACCAGACCACCGTCCCGATCAGCGCCGTATTCACCAACGCGATCCCGATCCCGACCGCGTTGTCGACGCTGATCGAAGCCGCCGCCAGGTTGAAGAAGATCACCGGCGGCACCAGCACGTAGAGCATCACCAGCAGCAACTTCCGCGCCAGCGCCACGGCTTCTTTCGGCCGCCGCCGCTCGGACTCGACGCCGACCCCGGCGCCGAGGACCATCAGGACAAGGGTGAGCAGGACCCCCATCAGCGAACTGCATCAAATTCTGGGTCCAGGAGGCCCAAAATTTGATGCAGTTCGGAGGCGCGGCTAGAAGAGGGCGGCGCCGGCATGCGAGGCGAACTCGACGAGCGGTTGCGGGATGACGCCGAAGAAGACGGTCGCGGCGGCGGCGAGGACGGCGGGGCCGACGAGGTACCAGCGCTGTCCCGCCTCGGGGTCGACCGGGTCGGCCTCGGGGGAGGCGCCGGCGATCGCGGGGGCGCCGCCGGGGACGGTCTCGCGCTCGGGTCGCATCCACATCGCCGCGACGATCCGCAGGTAATAGGCGAGGGAGATCATCGTGCCGACGGCGATGAAGACCGCGAGCCAGGTGTAGTCGCCTTCGACCAGGGCCTCGATCAGGTAGAGCTTGCCGATGAAGCCCGCGGTCGCCGGCAGCCCGGCCAGGGCCAGCATCGAGATCGTCAGCGGCCAGGCCAGCGCCGGTCGCGCGGCGCCGAGGCCGCGGACGGCGCGGATGTCGTCGCCGAACCCCGTCTCGCGCTCGCGGGCGACGATCACCGCGAAGGCGGCGAGGTTCATGAAGGCATAGGTGGCGAGGTAGAAGACCAGCGAGCTCGTCCCCGCCTCGGAGGCAACGACGACGCCGCCGAGCATGTAGCCGGCTTGGGCGATGCCCGAGTAGCCGAGCAGGCGCTTCAGCGAGTCCTGGCCGAGGGCGCCGACGTTGCCGACGACGATCGAGATCGCCGCCAGAGCGGCCAGCGCCGGTTGCCAGGAGTCGAGCTGGGAGCCGAGGGCGACGTCGAAGAAGCGGACGAAGACGGCGAAGGCTGCGGCCTTGGTCGCCACCGCCATGAAGCTGGTGATCGGCGTGGGCGCGCCCTGGTAGACGTCGGGCGTCCACTGGTGGAAGGGGGCGATCGAGGTCTTGAAGGCGAGGCCGACCGCCGTCATCGCGATCCCGATCAGGATCAGCGGATCCCCGTCGAGCCCGTTGTGGGCGATCCCGGTCGCGATCCCCTGGAACCCCGTCGAGCCGCTGCCGCCGTAGAGGAAGGCCATCCCGTAGAGCAGCGTCGCCGAGCCGATCGAGCCGACGATCAGGTACTTCAGCCCCGACTCGAGCGAACCCTCGCGTCGCAGATTGGTCGCGCAGAGGATGTAGAGCGGGATCGAGAGCGTCTCCAGAGCGACGAAGAAGGTGACGAGGTTGGTCGCCTGTGCCAGCAGGACCATCCCCAGCACCGAGCCGAGCAAGAGCGAGTGGTACTCGCCCGATCCAGCTTCCTCGGTCGCCCGCTCGCCGACCGATAAGACGACGCAGAAGGCGGCGACCAGGATCGCGATCAAGGAGATCGAGATCGCCAGGTCGTCGAGCCGCAGGGCGCCGGTGATCAGGTTCCTCGGGTCGTCCCAATGCCAGATCAGCAGGCCGGCGGTCACTCCGAGGGTGACGAGCGTCAGCAGGGGAGCCGCGCGCCTGAAGGGCTTGAAGACGGCGCTGAGGAGGACCACGCAGATGCCGACCGTCAGCGCGATCAACGGCGAGATGCCGGCGTAGTCGATGTGCGGCTCGTTGAAGTTCATCGTTCCTCCGGAGCCACGAGCATCTGCGCAGGCTGACCGGTCACCTGCTTCAGCGGCGCATAACCGGTCCAGCCGGAGTCTTCATCATTTTGCGCGAGCTTCGACTGCGGGGCGGAGCCGCCCGTCACCTTCGCCACCGTCTGCTCGACGCTCGGGTTGGTCCGCTTGAGGATCAGCTGCGGGTAGAGGGCGAGGCCGACGATGCAGAGGACCAGCGGCACCAGGACCACCGCGTCGCGCCAGCCGATCTCGCGGGAAAGCAATCCCTCGGGCTGACGGTTGTGCATCGTCCCCTGGTACATGCGCAAGGCGTAATAAGCCGACATCGCGACGCCGCTGATGGCGATGAAGGCAAAGACGATCTTCGCCTGGAAGAGGCCGTTGAGGATGTAGAACTCGCCGACGAAGTTGGAGGAGCCGGGCATCGCCAGCGTCGCCAGGGCGACGATCAGGAAGAGCGCCGCCAGCACCGGCGCCCGCAGCGCCATCCCGCCCATCTCGCGGATGTCTTCGGTGCCGGTCCGCTCGAGCAGGATCGCGACGATGATGAAGATCGGGGCGACGACGAGGCCGTGGTTGACCATCTGCAGGATCGCCCCATCGGAGCCATCGGCGCGGAGGGCGAAGATCCCGGCAGTGATGAAGCCGAGCTGGGCGACCGAGGAGTAGCCCGCGATCAGCCGCACGTTGGTCTGGGTGAAGGCCATTACCGAGCCGTAGAGAATCGAGGCCAGGGCGATGACCAGGACGATCTCCTGGAATTCGACCGTCGCTTCCGGGAAGAGCGGCAGTACGATCCGCAGGAAGCCGTAGGCGCCGACCTTTGCCAGGACTCCCGAGAAGACGGCAAGGACCGGCAGCGGCGCGGCGCGGTAGGCATCGGGCATCCAACCGTGGACGAGGAAGGCCGGCATCTTCACCAGGAAAGCCGCGGCGAAGAACCAGAAGATCCAGCGCTGGCTGCCGAGCCCGATGCCCTGTTCCTGCAGCGCCTGGATCGAGAAGGTGATGTGGCCGCCGTCGGCGGAGATGATCGCCGTCGCGATCGCCGCCACCAGCATCAGCAGCGAGCCGATCAGGGTGTAGACGATCATCTTCAACGTCGCGGCGGAGGCGGTCAGTCCGCCTTCGGCGGTGCGGTCGTGGCCCCAGGCGCCGAAAAGGAAGTAGAACGGCACCAGCATGAAGTCGAAGAAGAGGACGAAGAGCAGCAGGTCCTGAGCTAGGAACGAGCCCAGCGTTGCCGTCTCGGCCATCAGCATCAGGAAGAAGAAGGTCTTCGGCCGGCCGTAGTCGCGGAAGGCGGCGAAGGCGACGCCACCGGTCCAGAGCAGCGCCGTCAGCAGGACGAGGAAGAGGTTGAGCCCGTCGAGGCCGAGGCTGTAGCCGACGCCGAGGCCGGATATCCAGGGCGTGTTCTCGACGTACTGCAAGCCCGAGTCGCCCTGGTTGAAGCCGATCGTCATCCCGGCCGCGACGCCTAGGGTGACAAGGGCGCCGAGCGCCGCCCACGGCCCGGCCCAACCTCTATCAACCGCCCATCTCGGCAGGAAGAGGCCGACGAGGCCGAAGGCGAGGGGGGCCCAGAGGAGGACGTTGATCATGAGCTGCTCAGCAGGAAGTAGAGGCCCAGCCCGGCGAAGCCGGCGATCAGCAGCAGCGCGTAGCTACGGACGAAGCCGTTCTGGACGGCGCGGACGACGCCGCTGGTGCCGCGCACCGTCCCCTCGGTGCCGGTGACGAGGCCGTCGACGACGAAGCGCTCGAAGACGCGGTTGGCGAAGCGGCCGACCGCAAGCGCCGGGCGGACGACGAGGAAGTCGATCGCCTCGTCGAAGTACCACTTGCGGAAGAGGAAGTCGTGCAGGCCCTGGAAGCGCTGTTCGAGCGCCGGCGGCCGCTCGGGGTTGGCGACGTAGAGCCAGTGCGCGACCCAGATCCCGAGCAGCGAGATCGCGCCGCCGATCCCCAGGCCGATCCAGTCCCAGGTGATCGAGGGGTGGACGTGCGCGAGGACCGGGCCGGTAAAGGCCGGGTCGAGGAAGTCGGAGACGACGTTGTCGACCCCGGGGACCTGGATCAGGCCGCCGACCAGCGCCAGGAAGGCGAGCACGCCCATCGCGATCCGCATCGGCGCCGAGGTCTCGGCGATGTGGTGCTCAGGGCCGGGGAAGCCGACGTCGGTGTCCTCGAGCTCGTTCGTCGCCGGGTTGCGCGGCTCCGCGTGGTGGACGTGCCCGGTCTCGATCAGCTCCCGCGCCTCGGCGCAGGGCTCGCCCTGCAGGACCCGGAAGATCAGCCGGAAGGTGTAGATCGCGGTCAGGAACGCCCCGAAGTAGCCAAGGACAACAAAGATCAGGTACATCCCGCCCCGCGCTCCGGCGTAGGCGAGGATCTCGTCCTTGGAGAAGAAGCCCGAGGTGAGCGGGAAGGCGGCAAGGGCGAGGCCGCCGCACAGCATCGTCACCGAGGTGAAGCGCATCGCCTTGGCACAGCCGCCCATGCGGTCGA
>Ga0307316_10000249_pt1 | contig 15561 bp, 13 predicted proteins | sample ER_DNA_356_FD_194504 | JGI IMG/M metagenome (GOLD analysis project Ga0307316, IMG submission 194504) | Bulk soil microbial communities from the East River watershed near Crested Butte, Colorado, United States - ER_DNA_356 | ecosystem: Environmental > Terrestrial > Soil > Floodplain | place... | reverse complement strand
CAGGCTTACACCTGTGCGCCACATCCGGTATTAGCCCGAGTTTCCTCGGGTTGTCCCGGTCATCGGGGCAGGTTACTCACGTGTTACTCACCCGTTCGCGGCTTTGCCCCAGGGCAAGCCCTGGTTCGTCGCACCACTTGCATGTGTTAAGCACGCCGCCAGCGTTCGTCCTGAGCCAGGATCAAACTCTCCGTGAAATGTACTTCTACAGAGAGCCTGTCATATCTCAGTGGCCGTCGAGTACACAAATACGACGACCGACATGACGAGGTAAATCAAGACCATCCGGCACGCTGGCGCACCGAATGGGTCGGGCTGGACATCCCGCAGACCATTGCTTTGGTCCACGGAGATGCACGCTGCTCAGTTTTCAAAGACCACTGCGCCTCCGCGGCGGGTCTCGCCGCTCTCAGCGCTCGAAGTCGCCTGGGCGACTCCAAGAAGGACCGAGAAATATAGCACCGCGCAGGGGGGTATGTCTAGGGGGTGGCCCTCAAGCGGCAGAAGCGCCGCTTGCCCACCTGCAGCACGCGCCCGGCGAGGCTAGCAACCTCGAGGTCGAGAGGCTCCGCGGGCACGGGCTCGCCGTCGAGCTTGACCCCTCCCTGTTGGATCAGGCGCCGGCCCTCGCTGCTGCTGACGTCAAAGGCGCCGGCGATCAGGCGGGGCAGGTGGACCAGGCCGTTGCCGTCAGCCCGGTACTCGTCCAGCCCGACCTCCGGCATCTCCTCCGGTGCGGAGCGCTCGACGAAGACCCGGTTGAAGTGCTCCTCGGCCGTCGCGCCGGCGCCCTCGCCGTGGAAGCGGTCGACGATCCGCCGCCCCAGCTCCCGCTTCGCCTGGTTCGGCGGCGCCTCCGGCTGTTCCATGCCGAGCAGCAGCCGGTAGTACTCGGCCATCGCCTCGTCGGGGATGCTCATCAGCTTCCCGAACATCTCCTGCGGCGGATCGGTGACGCCGACGTAGTTGCCGAGCGACTTGCTCATCTTCCGCTCGCCATCGGTCCCGACCAGGATCGGCAGCGTCATGATCGACTGCGGCGCCTGCCCGTAGGCCCCCTGGACGTCGCGCCCGAAAAGCAGGTTGAACCTCTGGTCGGTGCCGCCGAGCTCGACGTCGGCTTCCACCGCCACCGAGTCGTAGCCCTGCAGCAGCGGGTAGAGCAGCTCCAGCGCTGCGATCGGCTGGCTCGCCGCCATCCGCTTCTGAAAGTCGTCGCGCTCGAGCAGGCGCGCAACCGTCGTCTGCGCCAACAGTCCCAGTAGCGCCTCGGGCTGCATCCGCAGCCACTCGCTATTGCGGCGCACCTCGGTCTGCTCGCGATCGAGGATCTTGAAGGCCTGCTCCTGGTAGGTCGCCGCGTTCGCCTCGATCTCCGCAGTCGTGGGGACAGGCCGGGTGGCGGAGCGACCGCTCGGGTCCCCCACCTGGGCGGTGAAGTCGCCGATGATGAGGACGACGGTGTGGCCGGCGCGCTGGAACTCGGCGAGCTTCTCCAGCACGACCGTGTGGCCGAGGTGGATGTCGGCCGTGGTCGGGTCGATCCCCAGCTTCACGCGCAGCGGTTTCCCGCTCTGCAACTGCTCGCCGAGCCGCCCCTCGGGCAGCACGTCGACGGCGTTTCGCGTCAGGTCGGGCATGGCGGCAATGCTAGACTGCCGCCTTCGCTCGGCGGGCCGTGAGGACGTCGAGCTTTTTTTTGAACACCCTCTTGATGGCTGTCCTAGGACTCAAACGCCGGAGCAACGGCGGCGGCGAGATCCCGCCTCCCCCTCCGCCCCCGATTTCCGCCACCGCATCGGGGCCGCCCTCGCCTCCCCAGAAGTCGAAGCCGCGACTGAAGAAGCTGCGGATCCTCTTCGTGCTGCTCGGCCTGGGCGCGCTTGCGGTGGTCTCGATGGTCTTCGGGATGATGGCCGCGGTCTCCCAGGACCTGCCGGCGATCTACAACTTCCCCCAGTACAAGGCGTCGAAGAACAGCGAGGTCCTCGACGACAACGGCGAAGTGATCGGGACGCTGACCAGCGATCAGAACAAAATCCTCCTCAACTCCTCGCAGATCTCCCCCAACATCAAGAACGCGGTGGTCTCGATCGAGGACGCCCGCTTCTACGAGCACAGTGGCGTCGACTTCCAGGGAATCGGGCGAGCGCTGGTCAAAGACATCCTCAGCCAGAGCGCGGCGCAGGGCGCCTCGACGATCACCGAGCAGTTCGTCAAGAACGCGCTCGAAGCCGAAGGCAGCCGCACCGTGCTCGAGAAGTTCCGCGAGGCGGCGCTCGCCTACCGGCTCGAGCGGCACTGGAGCAAGGACCAGATCCTCACCGCCTATCTGAACACGATCTACTTCGGCGAGGGCGCCTACGGGGTCGAGGCGGCGGCGCGCACCTACTTCGGCGAGGCGCACCCCGGCTGCGGCACCCCGACCGAACCGTGCGCGGGGGTGCTCGACCCCTGGGAGGCGGCGACGCTGGCGGCGATCATCTCCTCGCCCTCGGCCTACGACCCCAAGGTCTACCCCGAAAACACGCTCGAACGGCGCAACATGGTGCTGGAAAAGATGGCCGAACAGGGCTACGTCTCCGAAGAGCAGATGCGGGAAGGCCAAGAACAGGCGCTGCCTTCGCCGAGCAGCATCGAGCCGCCGACGCTCGACTCGGAGGCGCCCTACTTCACCGCCTACCTACGCCAGCAGCTGGTCGAACGCTACGGCGCCTCGAAGGCCTTCTTCGGCGGCCTCAAAGTCAAGTCGACGCTCGACCTCGGCCTCCAGGAAGCGGCCGAAGAAGCGGTCAACAGCTACCTCGGCTACTCACCGGCGACGGCATCGCTGGTCGTGATCGACAACCACAACGCCGGGATCAAGGCGATGGTCGGCGGCCCCGACTTCGCGACCAAGCCGTTCAACCTGGCGACGCAGGGCCACCGCCAGCCGGGCTCCTCGATCAAGCCCTTCACCTTGATCACCGCCCTGGAAGAGGGGATCTCGCCCTACACCGTCTACCCCTCCGAACACCGCACCTTCCACTTCGGCAAAAAGGGCAAGGAAACCTACGAAGTCTCCAACGACGAGGATTCCTACCTTGGCTCCTGCGACATCGTCTGCGCGACCACCTACTCGGACAACTCGATCTACGCTGCGCTCGGGCTCGAAGGGCTGCAGGGCAAGACGATCGAGGACCGGACGCGGTCGATCGCCGCGACCATCCACAAGGCCGGCTACGACGATCCGATCTCGACCAACCCGGGGATGGTGCTGGGTGGGCTCGAGGAAGGCGCCACCCCGCTCGGTTGGGCCTACGCCTACAGCACGATCGGCAACAACGGCGACCGCGTCAGCGGCACCCTCGCGCCGCGGCCCGGCGACAGCCCCGTCGCCTACACCGAAGTCACGAACAAGGACGGGGACCTGATCAAGGGCGGCGACAACGACTCGATCCACACCCAGGTCTTCGAGGAAGAAAACATCAAGACCGCGAAGAGCATCCTCGAAACGGTGGTCGCCAACGGCACCGGCACCAACGCCCAGGTCGGCGTCGAAGGCCAGTGGGGCAAGACCGGGACGACCGAGAACAACGGCGACGCCTGGTTCTGCGGCGGCATCGCCGACGAAGTCACCGCCTGCGTCTGGGTCGGCTACCCGGATTCGACGACGCCGATGACGACGCTCTACAACGGCGGCCCGGTGATGGGCGGCACCTTCCCCGCGCTGATCTGGGCGAGCGTGATCTCCGCCTGGCGCGACATCCAGGCCGAACATGCGGCTGAACGGGCGGCGCGGAAGGCGGCGAACGGCGAAAAGAGCGAAGGCGGCGAAAGCGCAGAATCGAGCGAATACGAAAGCTACGAAGCGCCGGAAGGCGGCGAAGGCGAATACGAAGCGCCGGTCGAACCGGAAACGGGCGGCGAAGTCGAAGCCGGCCCGGTCGAAACGCCGGAACCCGAAGAAGCGGCTCCGGAAGAAGCCACGCCCGAAGCCGCACCTGAAGAAGCCGCACCCGCAGGCGGTGGCGGCGGCGTCACAGCCGGCTAGCGCGATTACGAGCTTCGCCTCGCCATAGCGAGGTCTACTTCGGCCGCGGCCGCGAGACGTTGCGGTTGCCGGCGGCGCAGAAGCGCCAGGGGTTCTCGACGGCTTTGGTGATGCCGATGCGGGGGCCGGTGACGATCTCTGGCCGCTCGCCCTCTGGCGCCAGCAGCTGGAAGGGGTCCTCGCTGAGGTCCCGTTCGTTGTCGCTCAGAGTTATCCCCAGCGCCGCCGTCAGCTTCCCCGGGCCCGAGCAGAGATCGAGATCGGACTTGACCCTGCGCCGCTCGCGCATCAGCTCGATCTCGTCGGTCGGTTCGAGAGCGCGGATCAACACCGCGGCCGCCTCGCCCTCAGGTTCGGCGACCGCGTTGAGGAGGCTGTGGATCCCGTAGGAGAGGTAGACGTAGGCGCGACCCGGCGGGCCAAAGAGGACCTTGGTCCGCTCGGTGAGGCCGACGTAGGCGTGACAGGCAGGATCGTCGGCCTCGTAGCTCTCGGTCTCGACGATGACGCCGCCGCAGCCTTCGTAGAGGAGCGTGCAGCCGATCAGGTCGCAGGCGACCTGGTGAACATCGCGATCGAAGAAATCAGCCCCCAACGGCTCTCCGAGCCGTTGGGCCCGGCTTCCAGTACTCGAAGGCTGCCGCTTCACCCGCGCTCGTCTTGGGCCCGGGCCTGCACCGCGGCGAGCGTCTCCCGCGCCTTCTCCAGCTGCTTCGCCAGCGAGGTCGAGCTGGTACCGCCGGCGATCCGCTTCGACTCCAACCAGCTGCTGCGCTGCAGCACCTCGTAGTAGGAGTCGTCGAGCAGCTCGGAGCGCTGGCGCAGCTCCTCCGGGCTCAGTTCGGAGAGGGACTTGCCACCCTCGACCGCGTCACGGACGAGACCGCCGACGATCCCATGCGCCTCTCGGAACGGCACCCCGCAACGGACCAGGAGGTCGGCGACCTCGGTCGCCGCCAGCATCTCGTCGCCGGAGGCCTCCTCCATCCGCTCGCGGTGAAAATCGATCCCCTCCAGCATCCCGGCGGTGACGTCGAGGCAGGCCTCGAGCGTATCGATCGCGTCGAAGAGCGGCTCCTTGTCCTCCTGCATATCCTTGCCGTAGGTGAGCGGCAGCGCGTGCATCACCGCGAGCAGGGTCTGCAGGGAAGCGGCGACCCGCGGGCTCTTGGCCCGCAGCAGCTCGGCCGAGTCGGGGTTCTTCTTCTGCGGCATGATCGAGGAGCCGGAGGAGAAGGACTCGTCGAGCTCGCAAAAGCCGAACTCCGAGGAGCTCCAGATGACGATTTCCGAGCCGAACCGCGAGAGGTGCATCGCGCAGGTCGCAGCGGCGTTGAGGTAATCGATGACGAAGTCGCGGTTGGAGGAGCCGTCGATCGAGTTGTGGGAGACGTGGGCGAAGCCGAGGTCGGCGGCAACCGAGTTACGGTCGATCTCCCAGTTGACGCCGGCGAGCGCGCCGGAGCCCAGCGGCATTACCGAGGCGCTGTCGAGGGCGAACTGGAAGCGGCCGACGTCGCGGGCGAGCATCCAGAAGTAAGCGAGCAGGTGGTGGCCGAGGTAGACCGGCTGGGCGCGCTGCAGGTGGGTGTAGCCCGGCATCGTCCAGTCGGCGTGCGTCTCCGCCAATTGAAGGAGGCGCCGCATCGCGGCGCCGCAAAGCTCGATCGCCCGCATCGAGTGGGCCTGGACGACCATCGCCACGTCGGTCGCGACCTGGTCGTTGCGGGAGCGGCCGGTGTGGAGCTTGCCGGCGAGCGGGCCGATCTCATCGCCGAGCAGGCGCTCGATCGCCATGTGGATGTCCTCGTCGGCGGGCTCGAACTCGAAGCCGTGCTCGGCCATCCGTGCGCGGACGCGGTCGAGGCCGTCCTCGATCTGCGCCAGCTCGTCGTCGTCAAGCACGCCGATGCCGCAGAGGCCGCGGGCGTGCGCCTTCGACTGATCGATGTCGTAGGGCGCCAGCCAGGAGTCGAAGGCCAGCGAACGGTTGAGTCGCCAGAAGCGCGGGTCTGGGTCCTTGCGGAAGCGGGACATGGGGCGGGCGATTATGCCGGGAGCGGCGCCTGCCCGAGGGCCGCGGCAAGCTCCTGGCAGACACGGTCCACCTGCGCCTCGCTGATCGCCGGGAAGAACGGCAGCGCCAGGGAGTCGGCCGCGGCGGCTTCGGCGACCGGGAACTGGCCCTCGCTATAGCCAAGCTCGCGGAGGTGCGGGAAGAGGTGGATGCAGGGCAGATAGGCCTTGGAGGCGATGCCTCGCTCGGCCAGCCGGGCGATCGTCCCATCACGGTCGACACCCTGCGGCAGCCGCACCGTGTAGACGAACCAGCTGCGGACCTCGCTGCCGCGGCCGGGCACCGGCGTGGCCAGGCCCTCGATCCCGCCGAGGCGCTCCTCGTACATCCGCGCCACCGCGGCGCGGCGCTCGAGCAGGGAGTCGAGCTTCTCGACCTGGGCGACGCCGAGGGCGGCGGCGAGGTCGGAGAGGCGGTAGTTGAAGCCGAGTCGGTCGTGGTCGAGCCAGCCCATGTCGACGGCACGGCCCTGATTGCGCTCCGAGCGCAGGCGCACGGCCTCGTCGGCGTCGCGGGGGACGATCATGCCCCCCTCCCCCGTCGTCATCTGCTTGTTGGCGTAGAAGGCGAAGGTGGCGAGGTTGCCGCGGGTGCCGACCTTGCGGCCCTCGGCATCGACCGCGCCCAGCGCCTCGCAGGCGTCCTCGAGGATGCCGATGCCATGGCGCTCGGCCAGCGCTTCGAGCTCGGGCATCGCGGCCGGGTAGCCGAAGATGTGGATCGGCAGCAGGCCGACCGTGCGGTCTCCCACCGCGGCGGCGGCCGCGGCGGGGTCGAGGTCGAGCGTCTCCTCTTCGACGTCGACGAAGACCGGTCTCACCTTCTCGTAGAGCAGACAGTTGGCCGAGGCGACGAAGCTGAAGGGGCTGGTGAGGACCTCGTCGCCCTCACCCCACCCCAGCATCCGCACCCCGAGGTGCAGGGCGGTGGTGCCGCTGGAGGTCATCACCGCGTCCTCGACCCCGAGCCAGGCGGCGAACTCGCGCTCGAAGCGCTCGCCCATCGGCCCCAGGGAGAGCTGACCGGACCGCAGCACCTCGAGCACCAGTTCCTCCTCGCGGGAGCCGAGATCCGGCTGGGCGAGAGGAATCTGTTGCTGATCTTGGTTGTCAGTACTCACTGGAAGGCGTACTCCAGCGAGTCGACCAACGCCTCCCAGGAGGCCTCGATGATGTTCTCGGAGACGCCGGTGGTCCCCCACTCGCGCTCCGCGTCAGCGGAATCGAGGAGGACGCGGGTGACGGCACCGGTGCCATGGGCTTCGTCGAGGATCCGCACCTTGTAGTTGGTCAGCTCGACGTCGGCGAGGTGCGGGTACTTGCCGGCGATTGCCGCCCGCAGCGCGTTGTCGAGGGCGTTGACCGGACCGTTGCCCTCGGCCGCTTCGAAGTAGCGCTCCCCGTCGACCTCGACTTTGACCGTCGCCTCGGTGATCACCTCGCCGTCGGCGTGCTTCTCGACCACGACTCGGAAGCTCTCGAGGCGGAAGAGCGGCTTGTAGGTGCCGGCCTCGCGCCGCAGCAGCAGCTCGAAGGAGGCTGGTGCGGCCTCGTAGTGGTAGCCGCGGTGCTCCTGCTCCTTCAGCCGCTGGACCGCTCGCGTCGCCGCCCCGTCGTCGAGCTCGATCCCGGCACGCTCGGCCTGACTGCGGATGGTCGCCTTGCCGGCCAGCTCGGAGGCGACGATGTCGCGCTCGTTGCCGACCAGGGTCGGATCGAGGTGCTCGAAGGTGCTGGCGTCGGCCTCGACCCCCGCGGCGTGCATACCGGCCTTGTGGGCGAAGGCGTTACGACCGACATAGGGCCGGTCGGGGTCCGGGGTCAAATTGCAGAGCTCGTTCAGATAGTGCGAGGTCTGGGTCAGGCCCGCCAGCTGCTCGGAGCTCACAACCTCGAAGCCCATCTTCAATTGCAGCGCCGGCAGGATCGAGGCGAGGTTGGCATTGCCGCAGCGCTCGCCGTAGCCGTTGACGCAGCCCTGCACCAAGCGCGCCCCGGCTTCCACCGCCGCCAGCGAATTGGCCACCCCGCAGCCGGCGTCGTCGTGGGTGTGGATCCCAAGTTCGACCCTCTCGCCAACCGCCGTTATGGCCGCCGCCGTCGCCTCGGCGACAAAGCCCGGCAGGCTGCCGCCGTTGGTATCGCAGAGCGTCACGTTCTCGGCTCCGGCCGTCGCCGCCGCGGCTACACATTCGAGCGCGTAGACGCTGTCTTCGCGGTAACCGTCGAAGAAGTGCTCGGCATCGAAGATCGCGCGCTTGCCCTGCTCGCGGCAGAAGGCGATCGAGTCGGCGATCATCGCCAGGTTCTCCTCGCGGCTGACGCGGATCACCTTCTCGACGTGGAGCGGCGAGCTCTTGCCGACGAGGCAGACGGCGGGCGTGAAAGACGAGGTCACGACCGCCAGCGCCTCGTCATCCGCGGCGGCGCGGTCGCGGCGACGGGTCATGCCGAAGGCGACCACCGTCGCGTTCTTAAGCTCGACATCGGCGAGGCGCTCGAAGAACTCGGCTTCCTTGGGGTTGCTGCTCGGGAACCCCGCCTCGATGAAGTGGACGCCGAGCGCGTCGAGCGCCTGCGCCACCTTGATCTTCTCGCCGACCGAGAGGGACATGCCGCGCCCTCCCATGCCGTCGCGCAAGGTCGTGTCGTAGAGCTTTACCTGTTCCATCGCCTGCATCATCACTGCCTTTCGAGTCGAGAGAAGATCGGGTGGGGCCGCTGGACCCCGACGTGCGCGGACGTGCCGCGCCGGCCGCTTATGCGGCGGGGGTAATTCGCCCGATCGACTCGGAGCCGGAAGCCTCAGCAGAGTCGTTGGCGGCGGGGGCCTCGACGAAGTCCAGCCACTCCAGGTACTCCTCGGCGCGGCCGTTGAGGGCGTCTTCGAACTTCGCCTGAACCTGGCGGGTGACCTCACCCGGTTCGCCGAGCGGGTGGTCGTCGATCTCGCGCACCGGCACCAGCTCGGCCGCCGTGCCGGTGAGGAAGACCTCCTCGGCCAGATAGAGCTCGGCGCGGGCGATGTCCCGCTCGACCACGGTGTAGCCGAGGTCGCGGGCGATCTGGATCACCGACTTGCGGTTGATCCCGTCAAGGATCGAGGCGACGTGCGGCGGGGTGAGGATCTGGTCGTCGCGGACGACGAAGATGTTCTCGCCCGAGCCCTCGCAGACGAAGCCGCGTTCGTCGAGCAGAATCGCCTCGTCGTAGCCGGCGTTATGCGACTCGGTCTTGGCGAGGATCGAGTTGAGGTAGGAGCCCGAGGCCTTGGCGTGCGGGATCGAGCCGCCGGGGCTGATCCGGCGCCAGCTCGAGACCTTGGCGCGGATGCCGCCGTTCTTGCTCTCCTCGCCGAGGTAGGCGCCCCAGGGGAAGGCGGCGATGATCAGGTCGATCGGGGCGTCTTTGGCGTAGAGGCCGAGGCTGCCGTAACCGCGGTAGGCGAGCGGCCGGATGTAGGCCGACTTGAGGTCGTTGCGGCGCAGCAGCTCGTGCGTCGCCTGGCGGATCTCCTCGATCGAGTACGGCAGCTCCAGGTAGTAGAGCTCGGCCGACTTGTGCAGGCGGTCGAGGTGGTCCTGATGGCGGAAGATCGCCGGCCCGCGGGCGGTCTCGTAGCAGCGGATGCCCTCGAAAACGCCCGTCCCGTAGTGCAGCCCGTGGCTCAACACGTGCGTCTGAGCGTCCTCCCAAGGGAGGAACTCGCCGTTTCGCCAAATCAACTCGACCGGATCCATGTTGGGGAATTATGCCCGATGGGTCAAAGGGCTTCAGGCCCACCGGCGCGAATGAAGCTCCGGAACCGAAGCAAGGAGAGGAATTATGAGAATCCCCCGTCCCCAGCTGAGCTATTCGAACGTGATCGCGACGATCGCGCTCTTCATCGCCCTCGGCGGCGCCGCCGTCGCCGCCGGGCTGCCGAAGAAGAGTGTCGGCGCCAAGCAGCTGAAGCCGGGGGCGGTGACGACGAAAGCGCTCCACCGCAAAGCAGTGACCAGCGGCAAGATCGCGCCTCAAGCGGTCACGGCGGGCAAGCTCGGCCCCTTTGCCGTGTTGCCGGGGAACCTTGGCAACGGCATCATCAGTGGCGAAAAGCTCGCCGACGGCGCGGTGATCGCGAGCAAGATCAAAAACGGGGTCATCACCACCGGCAAGCTGAGCAACGGCATCGTCAACACCGGCAAACTCGGCGACGGCGCCGTCACCTCCGTGAAGCTGGCCGACGGGGCGGTGACGCCGGGCAAGCTTTCGCCAGGAGTGATCGGGCAGCTCCTGAGCACGCTGAAGAGCGGCGAGACGCTGCGTGGCGTCTTCGACCTCGGTGGGACGGTCCCGGCAGGCGCGAGCGGCGACACCACGCGCAGCGCGGTCAGCTTCCAGTTCCCGCTTGGGAGCGCCCCGACGGTGACGGTGCTGCAGCCGGGCCAAACGACGACCAACTGCGGCGGCCTCGGGGGCGGCAACAACCAGACGCCGCAGGCGACCGGCGGCAACCTCTGCGTCTACATCGCCGAGAAGGCGGACCTGGACGAAACGACGCCGCTGGGGGTGGAGAACAACACGCGCCTGGGCTTCGGCCTCGTGGCGAAAGCAAAAGATCCCGGTCCGTACTACACCTTCGGGCAGTGGGCGGTAACGGCGCCCTAGGCGAGGAGCTCGTCGATCACCGCAGCGGTCATTTCCGCAGTCCCGACCTCCTGCGCCGGCGTCGGATTGCCGCCAAGCGGCGGCTCCACGACGGTTCCGGTGGCGAGGTCAGGGGTGCGGAGGCCGCGCTCGAGGACGCCGTCCACCGCTGCTTCGATGCGGCCGGCGTCCTCGCCGCGACCGAGGCCGTGGCGCAGCATCATCGCCGCCGAGAGGAAGGTGGCAAGGGGGTTGGCGACGCCTTTGCCGGCGATGTCGGGGGCGGAGCCGTGGACGGGCTCGAAGAGGCCGGGCTTGCCCTCGGCGCCGATGCTGGCGGAGGGCAGCATCCCCAGCGAGCCGGTCAACATCGCCGCCTCGTCGCTGAGGATATCGCCGAAGAGGTTCTCGGCGAGGACGACGTCGAAGTCGGCCGGGCGCGAGACGAGCTGCATCGCCGCGTTATCGACCAGCAGGTGCTCGAGCTCGACGTCCTCGTAGTCGCCGGCGACGTTGCCGACCACCTCGCGCCAGAGGCGGGAGGTCTCGAGCACGTTGGCCTTGTCGACCGAGGTGACCTTGGCTTTGCGGCCGGAGCTTGCGGCGCGGCGGCGGGCCGCTTCGAAGGCGGTGTGGGCGATCCGGTCGATCTCCTCGACCGAGTACTCGCAGGTGTCGTAGGCGGAGCCGTTCTCACGGCCCGACGTACCGAAGTAGATGCCGCCGGTGAGCTCGCGGACGACGAGCAGGTCGGTGCCGGCGATCCGCTCTTCGCGCAGCGGGCTGGCGCTGACCAAGGCCGGGCTCGGCCGGACCGGGCGCAGGTTGGCGTAGAGGCCCATCCCCTTGCGCAGGCCGAGCAGGCCCTGCTCGGGGCGCGGCGCATCGGGGTCGGTGGTGTCCCACTTGGGGCCGCCGACGGCGCCGAGGAGGACGGCATCGGCGGCGCAGCACGCCTCGAGCACCTCGTCGGTGAGGGCGGTGCCGTGCGCGTCGATCGAGCAGCCGCCCATCAGGTGCTCGTCGTAGAAGAACTCGCCGAGGGAATCGAGGACCTCGCGGGCCGCGGCGACGATCTCGGGGCCGATCCCGTCGCCGGGCAGGACGACTATGCGCGGGGGTTCCTTCACGGGGTCGGCACTCTACGGATCCCGGCCGGGCCGCGGCCCGTCAGTCCTGCGCCGCACCGGCCTCGATGTTGAGGCGCACGTAGTCGAGGACGAAGGGCTCCTCGTGCTCGGCGAGGACGGCTTCGGCGAAGGGCTGCCGCTTTTCCTCCGGGAGCTGGTCGAGGATCGGGCCCAGCGTCACCGTGGAGATGAACTCGAGCGGACGCGAGGGCTGCACCGGCTTCGGCTGCAGCCAGCAGCGCACCCCGGTGAAGCCGGCGGCGTCCAGGCGCGGTTCGGTCTCCTTCGGCGCGGCGAAGTTCCAGAGCCCTTTCGCCCCGTCCAGGTGCTGGCCGTACTCCGGGTCGGCGGCGACGGTGGCGATCGCTTCCGTGTGCCGGGCGACGTTTCCCTTGCCGCCGCACTGAGCGACGAGGCGGCCGCCGGGGCGCAGCAGGCGCCGGATCCGCCGGAAGAGGGCGTCGTGGTCTCCGATCCAGTGGAAGGTCGCGGTCGAGAAGACCATGTCGAGCGGCTCGGGCAGCGTCAGCTCGACCAGGTCGCTGACCAGGTAGTCGGCGCGGTCACCGAGCCGCTCCTTGGCTTTCTCGACCATCGCCTCGGAGCCATCGACGGCGATCACTCGACCGTTCGGCAGGCGCTTCAGCAGCTCCTCGGTGACGCGGCCCGAGCCGCAGCCGGCGTCGACGATCGTCTCGTCGCCGCGCAGCTCGAGCCGCTCGAGCACCTCCATCCCCCATTCGAACTGGGGATCGGAGACCTCGTCGTAGGTCTCGGCGTCCCACTCGCGGGCGCCGGTGTTCATCGGCTGCTTGAACTCGTCGGCCATGGCGACCCTCCTCGTTGCTCTACAGGCTGGTGGTGATCGGCCCCAGCGAGGCAGCGCCGCCGGTCTCGAACTGGTCGATCGCGCCCGCGTTTTCGAGCGTGATCCCGATGTCGTCGAGCCCGTTCAGGAGCCGGTGCTTGACGTCGTGCTCGATCTGGAACTGGAAGACCCCGGCGGCGCAATTGACGGTCTCGTCGTCGAGATCGATCCGAGCCTCGCCCGTCTCGGCGACGGCGCGACAGTGCTCCTCGTCGAGGATCGCCGGCAGCAGCCCGACCTTGGTGCAGTTCGAGTAGAAGATGTCGGCGAAGGACGGAGCGAGGATCGCCTTGAAGCCGAAGTCCTCGAGCGCCCACGGGGCGTGCTCTCGCGACGAGCCGCAGCCGAAGTTGGCCCCGGTCACCAGGATCGGGTTCGGCTCCAGCTCGATCTCGCCGTCGCGGATCCAGTCGTAGAAGAGGAACTCGCCGAAGCCGGTGCGCTCGACCCGCTTGAGGAACTGCTTGGGGATGATCTGGTCGGTATCGACGTCGCTGCGGTCCAGCACCGACACCTTGCCTTCGATCTTGTCGATCGGCCTCATGCTCTAGCTCCAATCCCTGATGTCGACGAAGTGTCCCTCGACGGCCGCCGCGGCGGCCATTTTCGGGCTGACGAGGTGGGTGCGGCCACCCTTGCCCTGGCGCCCCTCGAAGTTGCGGTTCGAGGTCGAGGCGCAGCGCTCGCCCTCGCTCAAGGTGTCCGGGTTCATCCCCAGGCACATCGAGCAGCCGGCGACGCGCCAGTCGAAGCCGGCGCTCTTGAAGACCTCGTCGAGGCCCTCTTCCTCGGCGGCCTTCTTCACCTGCTGGGAGCCGGGCACGACCATCGCGCTGACGCCGCTGGCCACCTTGCGGCCCTCGACGATCGCCGCGGCCTCGCGCAGATCCTCGATCCGCGAGTTGGTGCAGGAGCCGATGAAGACCCGTTCGGGGGCGACCTCGGTCATCGGCGTGCCGGCCTCCAGGCCCATGTAGGCGAGGGCGCGCTCGGCGGCTTCGCGGTCGGCCGGAGAGCCCAGCTCGGCCGGGTCGGGAACCCGGTCGGTGACCTCGACGACCTGGCCGGGATTGGTGCCCCAGGTGACCATCGGCGAGATGCCGGAAGCGTCGACCTCGACCTCGGTGTCGAAGCTGGCGCCGGGATCGGTCGGCAGCTCGCGCCAGCGGGCCATCGCCGCGGCGAAGTCGGCGGGAGCGGCAGGCCGCCCCTTGACCCACTCGAAGGTGTTCTCGTCGGGGGCGATCATTCCGGCTCGGCCACCACCCTCGATCGTCATGTTGCAGATCGTCATCCGTCCCGGCATCGAGAGCGCCTCGATCGCGGGGCCGGCGTACTCGACCGCATAACCGGTCATGCCGCCGGTGCCGAGGCGGCCGATCGTCGCCAGGATCAGGTCCTTGGGGGTGACGCCGGAGCGCAGCTCGCCGCTGTAGTTGATCCGCATCGTCTTCGGTCGCTTCTGGACCAGGCACTGGGTCGCCAGCACGTGCTCGACCTCGGAGGTGCCGATGCCGAAGGCCAGGGAGCCGAAGGCGCCGTGGGTGGAGGTGTGGCTGTCGCCGCAGACGATCGTCATCCCCGGCTGGGTGACGCCGAGCTCCGGGCCGATCACGTGGACGATGCCCTGGCGATCGGAGCCGAGCGAGTAGACGGGGACGCCGAACTCGGCGCAGTTGCGCTCCAGGGTTTCGACCTGGACGCGGGAGAGCTCATCGGCGATCAGGCGCGCCGCCATCGTCCCGTCGGTCGGGGTGTTGTGGTCGGCGGTGGCGAGGGTCTTGTCCGGGCGCCGGACCTTGCGGTTGGCCAGGCGCAGGCCGTCGAAGGCCTGCGGCGAGGTGACCTCGTGGACCAGGTGCAGGTCGATGTAGATCAGCCCTGGCGAGACCTCGTGCTGCTCCCAGATCTTGTCGAACATCGTTTGCGGCATATGCGTCAGCTCCTCCTGAGCCCGGCGGCGATTACGGCGAGGAAGCGGGTTGCCTCTTCGCCTTCGTTCTCGAAGTGGTGTGGCAGGTCGGCGTCGAAGGTGACGCTGTCCCCCTCTTGCAGCTCGTGGCGGGACCCGTCGACGACCAGCACCAGGGTGCCGGCAAGGACGACCGCGGTCTCGCGGCTGCCCGGCTCGTGCATCGGCGGGTCGGCGGTGCCGCCGGTGGTGGCGCCCGGCTCCAGCACGTGCAGCGAGACGTCAGCCCGCTGCCCCGGCAGCGGCGGCGTCAGCTCCTCGATGCGATGGCCTCCGCGCTCGGAGCGGCGGCGATCGGCGGCGCGGCTGAGGACCACGTGCTGGCCCTCGTCGAGGCGCAGCAGCTGCGACAGCGTCAACTCCAACCCAGCCGCGATCTTGCCGGCGACCGCGAGCGTTGGGCTCGTCTCCCCGCGCTCGACCTGCGAGAGCATCGGCGCCGAGACACCGGAGCGCTCGGCGAGGTCGCGCAGGGAGAAGCCCATCGCTTCGCGCAGGGCGCGGATACGGGGGCCGACGGAAGCGGCGGAGTCTTTGCTGGGAGTCGTAGTGGCGGTCAACATCGGGGTGTACGTTATCACGGACGCTTGTATTGCGAGATGCGAGCGCTTGGGGCCGGTCCGCATCCACCCCAACTAGGCAGATGAGGGTGGATGCGGACCGGCAGTAGCGGTGTGGTTATTCAGGAGGAGGGTTCGCAGGTCGGCGGCGATCGCCTCGGGTTCGTCTTCGAGCTGGTTCCAGGTGATGTGGATGACCGTGTAGCCGGCAGCGGTCAATCTCCGATCCCGCTCGCGGTCGTCGCGGAAGGCGGAGCGGGTGCTGTGGCCCTGCCAACCGTCTAGCTCGACGA
>Ga0307316_10000247_pt1 | contig 15596 bp, 13 predicted proteins | sample ER_DNA_356_FD_194504 | JGI IMG/M metagenome (GOLD analysis project Ga0307316, IMG submission 194504) | Bulk soil microbial communities from the East River watershed near Crested Butte, Colorado, United States - ER_DNA_356 | ecosystem: Environmental > Terrestrial > Soil > Floodplain | place... | reverse complement strand
GGGTGAGGCCTACCACAACAGCCACCACGCCTTCCCGACCTCGGCCACCCATGGCCTGCGCTGGTGGCAGATCGACGTCTCCTCGCTGGTTATCAACGGCCTCGAGAAAGCCGGGCTCGTGTGGGACGTGGTTCGGGTCAGCCCGGAGCGCCAGGCCGCCAAGGCCGCCGCCAGCTAGGCGATCAGGGCGCTTCGTCGGCTTCGTACCAGTCGATCCATCCGTTGCAAGCTTGTGAGAGCGGCACGGTCCGGTGCGGTTCGGCCGGGACGGCGACCAGCTCGCCGATGTAGGCCTTGCCGTCGTACCCGCTGAGGCTCTGCAGGGTGCTGGCGTCGCCGGTTGAAAGCGTGAAGCGGATTTTGCCGCCCGCACTTTCGTAGCGGCCCGCTGGCCAGAACTGGCCGTTGTTGCCGAGGCTGATCGTGTTCGGCCGCTGGCCGTCGAGCGCGGCCTTCAGCTGTTCGTGGAAGCCCGGGGCAGAGAGCGTCAGGTCAAAGGGCGAGAAGTACTGGAGCGAGAGGTTCCAGCTGCCCGGCGGCAGGCGCAGCACCTGCGAGGTCCCCGCGCCGGTGTCGAGGATGCTGCCGCCATCCCAGCTGCCTTTCTGGCCGATTACGGCATCCGGGAAAAGGCTGGCGCGCCCTCGGCCGCCAAGGAGGATGTGGACCTCGGGCGCCGCGCAGCCTGCTAGCGCGCCGGCCTCGGTGCCCTCGAGCAGGACGTGGCGGTTTTCGGGCGTCGGCCCGGTCTGCTTCCAGAGCACGTAGGAGGGGGTGGAGGCGACGCGCTTGAAGTTGGGCGGCGCCTGGCTGTTCCAGGCGGCGCGGCTGGTGATCACGTAGGGTAAGCGGTCAAGCGTCCCGCGTGAGAAGGAGTCGAAGTCGATCGGGCTGTAGGCATCGCCGGTGTCGAAGGGCTTTTCCGGATTCGGTGAGACGGCCGGGTCGGGGAACTCGACCAGCGGCACGTGGGTGTCGGCGCCAAGCAGCTCGTAGGCGGCGTAGCGGTCCTGACCCGCGTAGAGGACCGGCTGTCCCTTCACCTCTGGCAGGAACGCCTGCAGCTCGCCTCCGTGTCCCGGCGGGCCGACAGGAGCGTCTCGCAGCGCCAGGAAGCTCGAGTAGACGGCCCCTGCCACGAACACGATGGCGAGAACTGCCCAGCCGAGGCGGAGCGGTGGGGGGGCCGGAGAAGGGGTCTCGGCGGGCAACAGCGGGGAGGGCCCGGCGAGACCCCTTCCCCGGCCCCCGATTCGCGGAAATTCTTCAAGGAGGGGACGGATGGCGACGAGCATCTCGAGGGGGGCGATGATGATCAGGGCCTTGGCTTGGGAGTAGTCGCCGCTGGTCGGCAGGGAGAGGAGATAGAGGAGGGCTCCGGCGCCTAGGGCGATGGGGATCGTCAGCTGGCGACGGTTCACCCACCAGGCGATGCCGACGAGGAGGGCTAGGACCGCGATTGCTCCTGCCAGCCACGGCAGCTGGGCGCCGCCGGCGGCGTCGAGGCGGTAGTTGGCGGCGGGCCAAATGCCTAGGGCCTCGATCGGGGAGACCGGGCCGTAGGTGTTGCTGCCGGCGACTTTGTTGAAGGAGCTGCCGAAGCCGAACGGGCCGACGGTGACCGCGATTGCGATTCCGGCGAGGACGACGAGCGCGACGATGGTCATCGGCCGGAGCAGGAAGCGCAGTAGCGCGCGCGGCCGCAGCGCCGCACGGACCTCAGGCACCGTCAGGCTCCAGAGGATGAGGGTCATGACCGGCCAGGCAATCCCCGCAAAGCTGTAAGAGAAGAAGATGCCTCCCAGGAGAGCCAGTGGTGGCAGCACGAAAAGAAGCCGATCCCGCCAGCGGGTCGGCAGCGCCTCGAACTCAGTTAGCCAGATGGCGAAGGCGAGAACGAACAGGGCCTCGGCCAGCTCCTTGAAGGCTGCCTGGGCGAAGTAGGAGGCGGCCAGGTAGGGGAGGGCGACCATTGCTGCGGCGATCGTGCGCCGGACCGGGCTCATCCCTCGCAGGGCACCGAGCGCCGTCAGGCCGGTCATCACTCCGATCGCGATGATCTCGCCGAGGAAGGCCTGGGCGAGGTTGATCCCCGGCACGACCGCGGTCGCTACGGCCAGCCCGTGCGGGCCGAGGGGGTAGCCCGGATCGGGGGCAGGGCCGAAGCCGCTGCGGAGCCACTCGGCCCAGGCCAGGTGCAGGCCGAGGTCGTTGTTGAAGCCGACGCCGAGCAGCCCCCAGCGGCCGCTTACCGCGAACGGGATCGAGAGCGCGACGAGGACGACCAGCGCGACCGGCAGCCCTTCTCGCCAGGGGAGGGACCCCCGTCTGCCGGTACGCCATAGGACCAGCGCCGCCGCGACGATCAGCAGCACCAGGGCTAGGGTCGAGGAGGTGCCGTGCCCGGGCGAACAGGCCGGTCGCGGTGAGGACGGCGCCGAAGCCGACCGCCGGCTCCAGCCAGGTCCACTCGCGCCTCCGCGCCAGAAGGAGGATGGCCCGGCCGACCAGCAACGAGACGGCGCAGATCAGCGCCGCCGAGGCGTAGGTCCCGATCATCAGGCGCCAGAACTTATGGCAGCGGGGGCTTTCAGTACTTCTCGGCGGCCCGCTCGAGCGTCTCCCGCAGGTTTTCGCTCTGCAGCGGCGCCTCGTGGCCGGTGCCGATCACCCGCGGTTCCAGCGCCGCCAGCTTGCGCACCGACTGCTTCGCCTTCGCGTGGTCCCAGGCCCAGGCGGGGTGGGGGACGCTGGCCTCGCCGTGCGGCAGTGGTTTCAGCCGCGCCGAGTCGACCAGGTAGACGACGTCTGAGACCAGCGCCACCCGGTCGCTCTCGCGCCAGAGGCCGATCAGCCCCGGCGCGTGGCCCGGGAAGTGCAGGACCCTGAAGCCCGCGACCTCGTCGCCTTCGATCACCGTGTCGGCGATCTTCACGGCGCCGCCGTCCCACCGTTTCAGCAGCAAGGGATAGAGCCACCGCACCCAGGCGACCGGCAGCTGCGAGAGGTCCATGTAGGGGGTGATCGCGGCGCTGCTCTCGGCGTCGGACACCTCGTCGGGATGACATAGGACCGGCGCGTCCAGGTAAGGCGCCGTGCCGCGATGATCGGCGTGGGCATGGCCGAGGACCACCCGCTTCAAGCCGCCCAATTCTGCCGCCGCGGCCTTCGCTTTCTTGCGCATCGCCTTGGTGCCGGCATCGAATTGGACGACCCCGTCGCCGTCCTCGAGGAAGTAGATGTTCATCGCGCCGCGGAAATCACCCCGCAGCAGCCACACTCCATCCGCGACTTTCTCCAGCGCCACGGAAGCACCTTAACGCGGCGGCCAACCGCTGTCGCGCTCTAGGGTCTCCCCGTGCCGTTCGTCTGGAAAGCCTCGATCGTGCTCCTCGTCGTCTGCCTGCTCGCCGCGATGGTGATCGGGATTTTTCGCCTCGCCAACACGCCGACGGAAATCCTCGGCGACGGCTTCCGCGGCCTGCCCGCCAAGCAGGACCAACCGTCTGCGAAGCAGCGTTAGTATCGGGCGCGTCCAGCGACCGAAGGAGGCGGCGTGTTCAAACGCATCGTGGTGGGGACCGATGGCTCTGAGACTGCCGCCGAGGCGGTGAGCCAAGCGATCGAGTTGGCCAGGCTCAGCGGCGCCACCCTCAGCCTCGTCAGCGCCTATCAGCCTGCCCCCGGGCGGCGGGTGCAGGCCGAGCAAACCGGAGCGCCGGCTGACGTCCAGTACGAGATCGGGCCGCGGGAGGACGTCAACCTCGTCCTCGACGCCGCCGCCGCCGATGCCAAAGGGGAGGGAATCGAGGTCCAGACCCACCCCGTCGAGGCCAACCCCGCCGACGCCATCCTCAACGTCGCCGAAGAGACGAAGGCCGACCTGATCGTCGTCGGCAACAAAGGTATGACCGGTGCCCGTCGCTACGTCCTCGGCAGCGTCCCCAACAACGTCTCCCATCACGCGCCATGCAGCGTGATGATCGTGCGCACCACCTGACGCCGTCAGGAGGCGCGCGTGACCGGGTTCGTCGCCCGACCGACATCCAGCAGCCCGGCTCCCTGCTGAGGGGTCGGCAGACCCAGGTCGCGGGCGGTTTGCCGCAGGTGCCTGGTTACGGCGTCGACGAGGTAGTGCGGCTTTGGCTGCGACTTGATCGCCTTGCTCGCCAGCACCAAGGCGGCGGCGCCGGAGACGTGCGCTGCTGCCATCGAGGTGCCGACGTAGGTGGCGGGGATCGCAAATTCACTGGTACTGCCCGGGCGGAGGGTGACCTGGTAGATCGGGCGCGAAGAAACGGAGGGGCAGCCGCTGCGCGGGATTCCGCCGCCCGGCGCGACCAGGTCGATCGATCCTCCCGCCAGCGAGTAGGAGCCGAGACAGGCTCCCTCGGTAGTGCCCCCGACGCCGATCACCCGCGGCCCCGTCGCCGGCTCGGAGACGCAGCCCTCCGAGCCGAGGTTGCCGGCCGAAGCAACGGTGACGACCCCGCCGAGGTAGGCCTCCCGCAGGGCTTCGTCAACCACCGGCACCCGTTTACCGCAGGGGAAGTTGAAGCTCATGTTGATCACGTCGGCGTCGTGCGCCATGGCGAAGCGGATGCCGCGCGCGATCGCGAGGGCGTTGCCGCGTCCCTGCCGATCGAGCACGCGAACCGGCATCAGCTTCGCCCCGTAGGCGAGGCCGGTGAGGCCGAAACCGTTGCCGGTCTTCTCGGCGATCGTCCCGGCGACGTGGGTACCGTGCCCGTTCTGGTCGAGGGGGAGGCGATCGTGGCTGACGAAGTCGTAGCCGGGCACGAACTGCCCCGGGCCGAAATCCGGGCTGCGAACGTAGCCGGCCCCATACGAGCGGTAGGCGATGCCGCTGTCGAGTACCGCCACGACGATTCCCGCGCCCCCGGGCCTGCCGCCTTCGATCAGGTTGCGCCAGGCGCTCGGCGCATCGATTCCCCCAGGAGAGGTCGGCAGCCCCGTCGATTCCGGGCCTTCGGAGGGAAGGAAGTTCCACTGCTTGTAGGCCCATTTGCCGGCTTCGCTCGAGGCGGCGGCGGCCGCTTCGATCGAGCCGGAGTCGTTGGGGTCGAAGGGCGCCTGGTCGATTGCCGAAGCGGTGGCGATGTAGTTGGGCTCGGCGTAGACGACGTCGGGGTTCTGGCGCAAGCGGGCGGCCCATCGCCCAACCGCAGCTCCCCGGGGGAGCTCGACCGCTCGGTCGAGGCGCTGTCCCTCGAACTTGACCAGGAGCTGCCGCGGCGCGAACTCACGCGCCGCCCCGATCGCACTCTGGCTTGCGGCCGCACCAGTCGGCAGAGCGGCCATGCTCAGCACCAGCGGCAGCAGGATTCGCAGAAGTCGTCTCATCTTGGTCGGGTCGCCGCCGCACCGCCGCGCCGACGAACTCAAATCTCAGAACACCGCGCTGCCGGGGAAGTTGCCGGCGGACATACTCCCTCATCGTGCAGATCGGCAATTCGCATCCGCCTGACACGGGCTGGCACGAGCAGGCGATGGAGGTGGCGCTCGCGGAGGCGCGGGCGGCCGAGCGCCATGGCGACGTTCCGATCGGCGCCGCGATCTACCGCGGCGATGAGCTGCTGGCACGGGCGGGCAACGAGCGCGAGGTGCGCAGGGACCCGACCGCCCACGCCGAGGTGCTGGCGATCCGCGCGGCCGCCGAGCGGCTCGGCGGCTGGCGCTTGCCGGGCACCGTCCTCTACGTGACCCTCGAGCCCTGCGCGATGTGCGCGGGCGCAATCGTCCTCGGTCGCATCCCCACCGTCGTCTTCGGCACCCCTGATCCGAAGGCCGGCGCCGCCGGCAGCATCCTCGACGTCCTCGGCGAGCCGGCGCTGAACCACCGCCCCCAGGTCGTCGGAGGCGTGCGAGAAGAGGAGTGCGCCGCGCTGCTGCGCGAGTTCTTCACCAGTCGCCGCGGCTAGAGCGCCGGTACCCTGTCGGGACCTGGAGAGGTGTCCGAGTGGCTTAAGGAGCGCGATTGGAAATCGCGTGGGCGGGGTTAACCCGTCTCGTGGGTTCGAATCCCACCCTCTCCGCTCGACGCCGGAGATCGGCGCATTGCGGCGTCCTCGGTCGCTCGCGTGCAGGGCACGCAACGCTCCCTGCGTCCTTGCACTGCTTGATCTCCGGCGCCGAGAGACGCCCGAAAGGGAGGGCCTCTTCCTTGCACTGCTTGCTCCCAGACCCGGAGAGCCGCAGCGAGGGCTCCTAGGCGCCTCCGAGCTGCAGGTTGCGGCAGATACTTCCTAAGGAACGAGCGAAGTACTTGAGGGGAACTCTATACTCAAGGAAGTAATGGAGTGTCTGAGTTGAGCTTCGTTACAACCGAGAGGGCCGGCATTTCTTGGCCGATAGTGCCGGTCCTCTCCTCCCGCACCGCAGTCATTAGCGAACTGGTGCGTTAGAAAAGGATACTGATCTAAGCCTGGCGTAGGGCCGGAATTGATGGGCGCAGCGGTATCGGCCCAGGCTCGCGGTACTCGTCGAGGGAGACGACGATCGCCAGGTCCTCGGACATCGCCCCGGCCGGCCGGTGGCCGCGCAGGCGCTCGTGGGTGCAGACGACGTAGCACCACTCCATCAGGCGCAGCCTCGCATCGGGATCGATCTCGAGGATCGTCGCACCGATCAGGTGCCTGCCCTCTGCTTCGCGGCAGCTCCGCACCTCCACCTTGGCGGCGACCTCGTGCATCTTGCCGCGGGCGTCCGCCAGCTGCAGGAGGACGGCGGGTTCGCTGCCGAGCTCGAGCGGCGCCTCGGCCACGAGGCCGACCCCGGCGGCCGAGGCATCGACCAGGCGGGCCGGCGTGTGTGCGTCGGCGCTGTAGATATGCGCTTCCGCGTCCCCCTCGAAGCGGTAGACGAGGCGGCGCTGGCGCCGGCGCATCACCGCCCAGCTGGTTGCGAGCAGGCGCCGTAGCTCGTAGAGGCCCAGCAGGGGCACCACGACGGCGGCGATGCCGGGCAGGTCCGGCAGCGGCCCGACCCCGGCCAGGTCGAGCAGGCGCATCACCGTGCCCGTCGTCAGCAGGACCGTGCAGAAGAGGACGAGGTGGAGCTTGCGCAGCGAGTCGAAGCCGCCGCCGTCCCGACCCTGCTTCGGCGTTACCTTGAAGGCGGTCCTGCCGGGGCGGAAGACGCAGCGCAGCGCCCGCGTGTAGATCTCCATCGTCAGTAGCTCGTAATGGGCGCTCTCCGGGACGCGCATGTAGCCGCGGGCCAGGGCGGCGCCGGCGCTGAAGTTGAGAGCGAGGGACGGCAGCCAGAGCGCCGCCAGGGCGGCGACGCTGATCTTCATCGGCAGCTCGCCGGTCCAGAGCACGGCGCCGAGGGTGAGCAGGAGCAGCAGCCGCATCGGTGGCGCCAGGTAGGCGAGCAGGCTGGCGAGGAAGGAGAGCCGCTGCTTCGCGCTCATCGTCTTCGCCCGCAGTGGAGACTCCGGCAGCGTGAAGACGGCGAGGTTGCCGCGCGCCCAGCGGTCGCGCTGCAGCAGATAGCCGTCAAGGTCGTGCGGCGCCAGACCCTGGACCAGGACCTCGTCGTGGTAGCGGGTGCGCCAGCCGTGCCGCAGCAGCCGGATCGTCGTGTGGAAATCCTCGGCGATCGTCTCGGTGGCGACGCCGCCGATCGCAAGCAGCGCGTGGCGGTTGATCAGCGCCGCCGAGCCGCACCAGTAGGCCGCCCCGTGGCGATCCTTGCCTGGGCAGACGACCCGATAGAAAAGCGATTGCTCGTGGCGGCCGACGCGGTAGTGCTGGACCGAGTCGTGGTTGAAGAAGTCGTGCGGCGTCTGCACGATCGCCATCCGCTCGTCGTCGAAGTAGCCGACGAGGGCGTCTAGCGCGTCGGGCATCGGCACGTGGTCGGCGTCGAGGATGAAGACGAGGTCGCCGTCGGTCCGCGGCAGCGCCGCATTGAGGTTGCCGGCCTTCGCGTGAGCGTTGTCCGGGCGGGTGAGGTAGCGGGCGCCGGCGAGCTCGGCGAGCTCCTTCATCTCCGGCCGGCGGCCGTCGTCGAGCAGGTAGGTGGTGTGCGGGTAGGTGAGGGCGCGACAACCGGCGAGGGTGGCCATCACCACCTCGGTGGCCTCGTCGTAGGTGCAGACGTAGACGTCGACTTTGCGGCCTGGGGTGGCGGCAGGGCGCGGCGAGGGGCGGCGCGACCAGGAGAACCAGGTGAGGATCCCAAGCGCGTAGAGGCCGTAAACCTCCGTTGCCAGCAGCATCGCGAAAAGGACCGGGCTCGCCCCTTCGGCGCTCCAACCCACGCGCCAGGTGAGGTAGCCCATGCCCCAGATCAGGGCGAGCAGCGCCAGCGCCCGCAGCAGCCGCGGTCGCCGGTCGAAGAACTGTCCGAGCTTGGTTTGCTCGTCGCTGGCCACACGGCTTCTTCGGCGGCCGCGCTCAGATCCTTGAACGGGACACGGCCCCTGCGCGTGCCGCCCCCTAGAATCCGCATCCCACGGAGGGGTGCCGGAGCGGTTGAACGGGGCGGTCTCGAAAACCGTTGGCCTTCGTAAGGGGGCTCGTGGGTTCGAATCCCACCCCCTCCGCTCGCGGGCTGGGAGCGGCGCATTGCGGCGTCATCGGAGTCTTGCCGTGCGAAGCACGTCAAGAACCCTCTTCCTTGCACTGCTTGCTCCCAGCCCGCGAGGAGCGGGTCGGCGATCTTTTCCGAAGGCGAGTGTCACCCGGGCTGACAGGCGGAAAAGCGGCTTGCGGGAAGCCTATCCAAGTTGCTGCAAACGATTGCAGCGTCGAGTTGCAGGGCTTTTCGACTCGGAGAGTACGTGACTGGACTGGCTGGCCAGCTAGGCAGCGGGCTTTCGGCTTCCAGAGCCGCTGTCAGGAACCTGTGCAGCCACGAATTAGGCTGTACTTTGTGTCCAATTTTAGTACTCTGGATCTAGTTGACCGCGAACGCTTCAGCCGCCGCCTCATGACCCTCGTAGGGAAGAACAACGAAGTACATCAGCGAGGGAAGGAGCGATTCGAGCTGCTCGTACTCCTGCTTACAGAGGCGGGAGTAGAGAACGGATTCAATGCCACCGACTACCCCGGAGGCAGTCACGGCGGTTCGCGGCGGCGGTGCCGGAAGCAGCTCTCGAGCCTCTTCGTCGAGGCACCGCGCGAAGCCATCGAGGAGGCTCACCCGTCGTCTGACGGCCGTTTCGCTGGCGGCCCGCGCCTCGACCACGAGGGTGCGGGCGGTGTCTGGCTCGCGACTGGCAAAGCGCAGCAGGGTTTCGAGGCCGCAGCGCACCCGATCCCGCCAGACGTCACCCGCTTCGGCGACGGCGGCGTGAATCATCTTCTGCAGCCGCTCGGCGCTGGAATCGAAGGCAGCGAGGAAGCAGTCCTCTTTGTTCGAGAAGTGCTCGTAGAAAGTCGGGCGGGAGACGCCCCCCCGGTCGATTACGTCTTGGACGTTGGTTTCGAGGTAGCCGAGCTCGGCGGCGGCGTTGAGCATCGCGACGAGCAGGCGCTCGCGTTGGATTGCCCGAATCAACTCCGGCGGCAGTCGGCGAATCCCGGACGGGAATTTGCCGCTGCTGGCGAGCAGCTCAAGAGCCGCCTCGACTTGCTCGGGGGGCCAAACATCACCGATCGCAGCGAGGAGGGTCTCTTGGCTCAGCTGGATTCGATCGAAAGACACCGAAGAACTCACAAGTTTCCATTAAAAACAACGCAAGTTTTCTCACGGTACCAGAACAATGGTCCACAGGACGCGCCATTGAGCGTCGTTGTCATGTCTGGCGAGAGCGGATCGGCTCGTGCGGAGGATCCGCGATGAGCGCCATGCGTCCTGAGCTGCCGCGGGAGTTCGTCGCCGGTCACAAGCGGCGGCGGATGATGGACGCGATCGCTGAGCTGAGCGCGGAACAGGGATACGAGGCGACCAAGATCGCCGACATCGTGCGCCGCGCCGCGGTTGCCCGGAAGACCCTTTACGACAACTTCGACGGCAAGGAGGACCTCTTCCTCTCCGCCTTGGACTCGACCCTGAACGAAATGCGGGTCGTCGTCGAAGAAGCCTGCGAACGGACCGAGTCGCCGGAGGACCAGGTCGTCGCCGGGCTCGAGGCGCTCCTCGAGTTCATCGCCGAGCACCCCGCGGCTGCCCGCATGTGCATGGTTGAGTCGATTTCCGCCACGCGGAGTTCCGCCCGCCTCTACGACGTCGGCGTCCACGAATTCGTCCAGCTTCTTCGCAACAATGCCCTCGACAGCAGCGGCCTGCCGGAAACGATCGAGGAGTCGCTCGTCGGAGGAGTGGCCTGGATTCTGCAGCAGCAGATCCGTCGTGGCGAGGCTGAGCGAGCAGGGGAGTTGCTGTCCGAATTATCCCAGTTCCTCCTATCACCGTACCTGGGTGTAGGAGAAAAGGCGGGGGCCGCGAGGCGAAAGTAACAGTACGGTGGCAGACTCCATTGGCAGATGGAGCGGCTACCACGGGGACGTCATGGGCTCTCGCCCGAGTTTGTCGCGCGCAATCAGCGCGAGCGCCTGATCGCCGGGCTGATCGAAGCTCTCTACGAGGTCGGTTATCAAAAAACCACTGTGTCACTGATCGGCCAACGTGCCGCAGTGTCGAAGAGTGACTTTTACAAACACTTCGAGAGTAAGGACGACTGTTTTCTTGCTGCCTATGACGCGGCGGTGGCGCGGGTCCAGGTGGGCGTTGTCGAATCTTGCGATGCCGTCGCGGACGAGCCTTGGGCCTGCCGCGTCAAAGCGGCTGTCAAGTCGCTGCTGGAGCTCCTCACCGCGGAGCCGGCGCTGGCAAGCATCGTCCTGGTCGAAGGCCTGCGGGCGGGCCGGGGTGTCTACGACCGCTACCAAGGGGCGATCGAGTCCTTCGTCGGCTACCTGCGGGAAGGGGCGCCGGAGACCCCGGTGGGGACCGAAGTACCGGAAGCCACCGACGAAGCAGTAGTAGGAGGCGTCGCCTCGATGCTCGGCCGCCGGGTGCTCGCCGGCGAAGTCGAGCGGTTGGATCAGCTATTTACGGAGATTCTCGAGTTCGTCCTCTCCGCATACCTCGGCCTGGAAGAAGCGCGGCGAATAGTCTCCGCGGGATGAGCGAGGCAACCAGCGGCGTCCTCCCCTCTCAGGCGCTGAACGACGCGATCGCGTCCGAGTGGGTCAGCTCGGGGGACTACCGGGTTCGTCCCGAGGCGGTGCAACCCGCGAGCATCGACCTGCGCCTCGGTGACTTCGCCTGGGCGCTGCGCTGTTCGTTTCTTCCCGATGTCGAGTCGACGGTCGAAGAAAAGATCGACGGCCTTGCCTTTCAGCGCGTTGACCTGCGTGACGGCGCCGTGCTGGAGCGGGACCGTCCCTATCTGGTGCCGCTGCTGGAGGAGCTGAACCTACCCGAGGACGTACGCGGCAAGGCGAACCCGAAGAGCTCAACCGGGCGGCTGGATGTCTTCACCCGGGTGATCACCGACCGCCACCACCGTTTCGACGACATCCGCAGTGGCTACCGGGGCAAGCTCTACCTGGAGATCGTGCCGCGCTCCTTCGCGATTCAGGTGAAAGCCGGGCTGTCACTCAACCAGCTGCGGCTCGCGCGCGGCGACGTGCGCCTCTCCGACGACGAGATCCGGGGGCTCCAGGAGGAGTTCCCGCTGCTCTACCTCGATTCGCACGCCTTACGCCAGTCGGAGATGGCGGTTGCCGACGGCCTCTTCCTCAGCCTCGACCTTTCCGGCCCGACGGACCGTGTGGTCGGCTACCGGGCGAAGAAGAACAGCCTCCCGGTCGACCTCTCCCGGATCCGTGCCTATCGCTGGACCGATTACTGGGACCCGGTCTATCCCGAGCCCGGCGGCCGCGTCGTGCTGGAGCCGGAGATCTTCTACTTGCTGCTCTCGGCCGAGGGGGTCTGTATCCCGCCGCAGATCGCCGCCGAGATGATGGCCTACGACCCCACCGCGGGTGAGCTGCGCACCCACTACGCCGGCTTCTTCGACCCCGGCTTCGGCTACGACCCCGAGGGTGGTCGGCACGGCAGCCGCGCCGCGCTCGAGGTCCGTGCCCGCGACGTCTCGTTCATGGTCGAACACCGCCAGCCGGTCTGCAAGCTCGGTTTGGAGCGGATGGCGGAACCGGCGGAGCGCCTCTACGGCACCGGCCTCGGTTCCAACTACCAGGGCCAGGTGACGATGCTGAGCAAGCATTTCGAGGAGCAGACGGCTTCGGTGGGGGGTACGACGGACACCCCACCCAAAACGCGCGCCTAGCGGCGCGCTTGAATGTTTTGGGTGGGGTGTCCGTCGCCCCCTGCTTCGCGTAGGAGAGATTGGGCCCGGCGGCGGCGGCTGAGCAGCTCGTCTTCGAGTTTGGTGATCTCGTCGCGGCGGCGGCGGACCAGCTCCAGTTGGCGCGCGGTGTAAGTGAGCGACTGTTCGAGGATCTCGCGTCGCCGCACCGGGTCCTCGACTCCACCCTGCCACTCCCGCCGCAGCTCTGCCCGTGCGCCCTCGGCCTCGACCAGCTCCTTCAGCTCTTCGAGCGAGATTCCGAGCAGGTCCCGCAGTCGCAGCAGCTCGGTCAGCCGCTCGACGTCGGCCTCCGCGTAGATGCGGTGGGCGCCCGGCTCCCTGCTGTCAACGGCGGGGAGCAGCCCGATCTCCTCGTAATAGCGGATCGTGCGGGGCGTGGTGCCGGCGAGTTTGGCGACTTCGCCGATGCGGAGCTCCCCGCTCATCTGACCGCCTGCGCCTCGGCGGGGAGCTCCCCACCGGCCGGCGCGTGCCTCGGCCGCAGCAGCGAGACGCCGGCGCCGAGCACAGAGGTGGCGGCGAGCACCCAGAGCGCCGTGTGCATGTTGTGGATGAAGGGGTCGAGCTGGGCGCTGGAGAGACCGCTGGCGAGCCCGGAGAAGATCGCGAAGAGGACCTCTTTCGGGATCGAGTTGGTGACCACCGCCAGCACGAAGGCGATCGAGATTACGGCGCCGGTGTTCTGCAGCATCGTCCGCGCGCCGGCGGCGATCCCGCGCCGCTCGGTCGGCACCGTCCCCATCATCGCCGCGGTGTTCGGCGAGTTGAACATCCCCGAACCGATCCCGACCAGCGCCAGCCAGACCATGCTCTGCCAGTAGGGCGAGTCCGCCTGCAGCGTCGTCATCAGCCCGAGGCCGAGGGCGGTGACGAGCATTCCGCCGGCCGCCAGGGTGCGGGAACCGTGGCGGTCGGCCCAAATCCCGGCGAGCGGTGAAGAGACGAGCATCCCGATCGCCATCGGCGCCAGTTTGATCCCGGCGGTGATCGGGTCGTCGCCCTGGGCGCCCTGGAAGTAGAAGACGAAGATGAACATCAGCGCGAAGCGGGAGAGGCCGTTGATGAAGGCGGCGCCGGTCGCGGCGGCGAAGAGGCGGTTGCGGAAGATCGTCAGGTCGAGCATCGGCGCCTTGCCGCGGTGCTCGATGAAGACGAAGAGCGGCAGGAGGATCACGGCGAGGACGAGGCTGCCGATCACCAGCGATTCGTTCCAGCCGGAGATGCCGCCCCGGGAGATCCCGTAGACGAGGCCGGTGAGGCCGACGACGAAGGTGAGGGTGCCGGCGAGGTCGAGGCCGCGCTGGGTGTCGGGCCGGGCGAGCTCGCGGAGGATCAACGCGCCCCAAAGGCCGCCGGCCAGGGCCAGCGGCACGTTGAACCAGAAGACCCAGTGCCAGGAGATCGCGACGAGGGCGCCGCCGAGGACCGGGCCGACGACGAGGCCGATCGCCGCGACCATCGTGTTCGTCCCCATCGCCAGCCCGAGCTGCTCGCGTGGGAAGGCGTCGGTTACGAGGGCAGGGCCGTTGGCGAAGATGAAGGCGCCGCCGATCCCCTGCACGATCCGCCAGAGGATCAGCTGGGTGCCGTCGGCGGCAAAGCCGGCACCGAGCGAGGCAAGGGCGAAGATCACGAAGGCGCCGACGAAGGCGGTCTTGCGGCCGAAGAGGTCGGACAGCCGCCCCGCCGTCAGCACCAGCACGGTCGAGGAGATCATGTAGGCGAGAATCACCCAGACCAGTTCCAGCAGGCTCGTCCCCAACGCCCGCTCGAGGTCTGGCAAGGCAATGATCAACGTCCCCGAGTTGGTCGCGACCAGCAGCATCCCCAACGAAGTACAGGAGAGCGCCCACCACTTGTAGTGCTCATGCGAAGCATCGACCCCGGCGCGTCCGCTGAACCGATTCCTTACGTTCACGTCAAATAGCCTACCAACCCGAAAAGTGTGCGAACATGTGTTCGTATGCGATGGGATGAGCAGCGAGTGGAGAACGACCTGCGGTTGCCGGGGGTCGGCGACGGGACCGTGGTACGCACCTTCGACGCGCCCGAGGCGATGGGGATCAACTTCCATGAGGTCCGCGCTCGCTCGGCCCTGAACCACGTCCCTGGCGATCGTTTCGGCTTCAAGTGGACCGTCAACCCCTTCAGGGGCTGCAGTCATGCCTGTGCCTACTGCATGGGAGGCGAGACCCCCGTGCTGCTGGGCGACGGAACCACTCGCCCCATCGCTGATCTGAAGGTGGGAGACCAGATCTACGGCACCATTCGCTGCGGCAACTATCGCCGCTACGTGAAGACGCGGGTGAAGGCGCATTGGTCGACGCGGAAAGAGGCGTATCGAATCGTTCTCGAAGACGGGACCGAGCTGATCGCCAGCGGCGACCACAGGTTCCTCACCAATCGCAGCTGGAAGTACGTCGTTGGGGCGGAACAAGGACCGGATCAGCGGCCGTTCCTCACCACTAACAACGAGATGCTCGGGATGGGCGCTCTGGGTCCGGCGGGAAGAGTTTCAGCCGAATACCGGCGCGGTTACCTCTGCGGGATGATCAGGGGGGACGGGCACGTGGGGTCGTACTCATATCCCCGCGGGGGAGGGAGAAGTCGAGATGTTCATCGCTTCCGCCTCGCCTTGGCCGACTCGGAGGCTCTCCATAGAAGCAAGGACTTCCTCGCAGAAGAGGGAGTGACGACCGATGAGTTCTTGTTCTATAGCGAGACCGATCGGCACCGCCCGATATGGGCTATCCGAAACTCCTCCAGGGAGGGGGTCGGGCGAGTCAAAACCTTGATTCGCTGGCCACGGTTTCCCGGCAAGGAGTGGACGCGCGGATTCCTTGCCGGAATCTTCGATGCAGAGGGGTGCCGCAGTGGAGCTCTGCGGATTTCGAACACCGATTCCGCGATGATCGACCGAACCGCCGATGGAATGCGGGAGTTCGGCTTCAGCGTGACGATCGAGAGGTCCCGCACAAACCGGGTCCAGAACGTGCGCCTCTTGGGCGGCTTACGCCAACAGATGCGCCTTTTCCAATGCATCGATCCGGCTATCAGCCGTAAACGGTCGCTGGAGGGCATCGCGATCAAGTCCGACGCAAAGCTCCGAGTGGCGGAGATCGAGCCCCTCGATCGCGAGATGGAGATGTTCGACATCACCACCGGGACTGGAGATTTCATCGCGAACGGGGTTGTCAGCCACAACTGCTTTGCCCGTCGCACGCACCCTTATCTCGACATGGATGCCGGCCGTGATTTCGAGCGGGAGATCGTGGTCAAGGTCAAC
>Ga0307316_10000245_pt1 | contig 15655 bp, 14 predicted proteins | sample ER_DNA_356_FD_194504 | JGI IMG/M metagenome (GOLD analysis project Ga0307316, IMG submission 194504) | Bulk soil microbial communities from the East River watershed near Crested Butte, Colorado, United States - ER_DNA_356 | ecosystem: Environmental > Terrestrial > Soil > Floodplain | place... | reverse complement strand
GCATGCGCGTGCCCTCGCCCGCCGCCATCACGAGAACCAGAGGCGAACTCACCCTGGAATCGTATTGCCGGAGCGGTGGTTCTGTCAGGTGGGAGGTGGCCGCGCACGGGTCCTGTCGGGGGGTAAGGCTCTCGTCCTCGCAAGCTGCGGGCGAGAACCTCACCCCCCGCCACCCGTGCGAGCCGCCTCACTAACTGACGAACAACAGGCTTGGCCCTTACGTCCCGGAGAAGCTGCATCTGAGCGCTGGAGCCCCGGCGCTGGGACGCTTCCCGGGCAAGCGTTCGACGGCGTCAGCTGGCGGGGCTCCTCGGGCGGGTGGCGCGGGGGGAGGACGCCCGCGCGCAGTCTGTTTGTAGAGCACGGGTGTCCTCCCCCCGTGGCAGGACCCGCCCGCCGGGAGCCGCTCAGCTGCGCTTCGAGAGGTCTTTGCCGACCAATGCCACTGAAGTCAGCGTCCAGCCGGCGAAGATGAGGTCGATCCCGACGAGCAGGCCGATCGCCCAGTCCGCCGAGGAGGGAAGCTTGGCGAGGACGAGGATGCCGATCGCGAGCCCGGCGACACCGCTGAGGCCGACCAGGCCCGCGTTGGGCTGGCCGCGGGCGATGACGGCCACGCTGATCCGGGTCAGCCCCATGAAGAGGAAGTAGATGCCGAGGACGACGGTCAGCGTCAGGGTGCCGTTGTGGGGTTCGACGATCAGCCAGATGCCGACGATCACCGTCAGCAGCGCCCAGACAAGCCTCAGCACCAGCGTGCCGATCGAGTGGGCGGAGAAGGCGGCGGCAATCAGAAAGCCGCCGACGATCAGCAGCACCCAGCCGATGAAGATCGCCGTCCCGACCGAGGCAACCGCCGGCACCAGGATCGCGATGCAGCCGACGAAGATCGCCACCACCCCGATCGCCATTAGCGCCTTCCAGCTACGCCGCAGCCCCTCGCGAACCTCAGGATCGAGCGACGCCCCACCAATCTCCATGACGAAAACCGTAGCCCTCTACACGGACGCCTCCTGCGTCTGCCGTTCCCGCTCGCGCTCGCGTTCATAGAACTTCACCCACTTGCGGACCGCGTTGTCGGAGACGCCGTACTTGCGGCCGACGGCGAGGTAACTGGTCGCCTCGATCTCGGCGAGCAGCTGCTCGTAGGGCGGGCGCGAGACTCGCCTGAGGTCAGGGTTAGGTCTCCCTCGAAGCTTTGACCTGTCCCATCGAGTTCCACATTCCCGCGAGCAGTAGCGTTGCTCCGGACGCCCCGCGACGAACAAGCTCCCACAGCGGCGGCACGATCTTTTCGCTTTTTCCACCCTGTTCTTTCGCCCACAGTGGGTGTCCAAGGTGGCCGAACAGTTCGGGCAAACGATCCGCAGATTCTTCAAGCGGTGGTCGTGACCGGACCCCGTTGATGTGGTCGAGGATCATTCCCATTGCTCGGCCGTGCCAAATCTCGTCCTGGCCGCACATCTCGCACTTCGGCTCCTTCATTCCCTCCTTGAAGAGCCGACGCTTTACATGCTGACGTGAGTAGGTCGAGTTCTCGACAAGCACTTCATCCAGCCGGCGAGCAGGCAGGCGAAGGTTCCCCTCCACGCATTTCGCCGGATCGAAATGATCGGTTGAGATCCCCCAAAGGTCGGCGTATTTCTTCAGCACGCGCCAAGCCCCGCCGCTGGGGCAGAGTCCGAGCTTGCGCAGGCTCTCTGCCCATGAGTACGAGGCTGCAATCGCCTCTCGTGCTTCCCGCTCGGTATAGCTGAGCCGTCGTCCTGCCATAGACGGAGCATTGCAAGCGCTGCAGACGGAAAGTTACAACTGGGGAGCCCGGACTTGAACCGGAAATTCGACATTCAAAGTGTCGCGTGTTTGCCTATTACACCACTCCCCAATGACCGGCCTACAGCTTAGGCGGCCCGCTACTCCTCCGCCGTGCGCGGCACTTTGCCCCCCTTCGCCCCGGGCTCCAACGCCGGACCGCGGGGGGAGGCGATGCCGAGGACGCGCATCGCCTTCAGCCCCAGGCCGAGCTTCTCGCGGCCCTCGGTGGCGGAGACGTCGTGGCCGCAGAGCTCGCGCACGCGCTCGAGGCGGTAGCGGACGGTGTGACGGTGGGTGAAGAGCTGTTTGGCGGTGGCGGCGACGTTGCCGTCGTTGTCGAGGTAGGCCTCGACGGAGGCGACCAGCTCGGTCTCGTACTGCTCGTCGTAGGTGGCGAGCGGTTGGATCGTCTCCTCGTAGAAGCGTTCGAGCTCGGCGGGATCCTCGCTCATCGCCGGCAGCAGCAGGCGATAGGCGCCGGTGTCCTCGAAAGCCAGCATCGAGTGGCCCTCGGCCTCGCCCACGTTGACGGCGAGGCGAGCCTCGCTGCCGGCGCGGTAGAGGTCGACGGGATCGGCGCAGCGGCGGCTGCGGCCGATCGTCATGTGAAAGCCGGAGAGGCTGTCGTCGAGCTCGCGGGCCAGGCCGGCGGAGGCGCGAGCGAGGCGCTCGTCGTCCTCGGCGGGAACGATCACCGAGATCTCGGCCGCCGCCTCGCCCTGGTCGCTGGCTGCCAGCGCGCCAGGCGCCAGCGAGCGCAGCGCCCGCTGCACGAGCGTCAGCACCCGCTCCCGCCACTCCCCCGTCTGCGCCGCCCGCGGCGCCGCCCGCAGCACCATCACCCCGGCGCCCCGGTCGAGGTTGGCTCCCAGCTCGCCGGCCCGAGCGACGATGTCGCCGCGATCGGTCACCTCTCGCCTGAAGATCGCTGTGACGAAGCTGCCCGCGGCTTCCTCGCTCTCCCACTCGGGCGAGCGGGAGCGCTCCAGCTCCAGCGCCAGCAGCGTCGTCACCATGCGCGCGATCGCCGGCTCCGGCGGGGCCTTGGCCCGGTAGCGCAGCTCGCCGACCGCGGTGTCCGCCACCCGCAGCTCGACTCTCGTCACCCCCTCGCCCCCGGAGAGCAGCTTCTGCTCCTGGTCCGAAGAGGCACCCGCCACCGCCAGGACGGCGCTGGAGCGATCGATCAGCGCCACGCTGGCATCGAGCAGCCGCGCCGCCGCCCGCGCCACCGCCGGCAACCCGGCACCAGATTCGACCGCATCTGAGAGCGCCTCGAGCAAGGCAGCCTGGTCGGTCTTCGCGGGGCTTTCCGCCCCCTGTTTCGAGGTCGCTGGCATAGAACCGCCAATTATCCCCGTGAACCTGTCCAGCCGCCTCCTAGTTTCCGTGGAGGAAGTTGACGATGTCCGTGTAGTAGTAGACGATCGCCAGCCCGATCACGACGCCGCCGAGCACGAGCGCCGCGAGGACGAAGACCGAGAGGAAGCCCGCCGCCGCCTTCTCCCAGATCCGCCCGTAGGAGCTGAGCGCGGGGGTGAGGATCAGGGTGACGAAGATCACCATGCAGATCAGGGCAGCGACGCCGTAGAGCACGTATTGGTCGCCGAGCTTGGAGAGCGCGAGAACGGTCACTGCCGTGGATCTTGCCGTAATCCGGAGACGACCAGTCCGACCGCCGCGCAGAGGGAGAACGCGGCCGCCCCCAGCGCCCAGCCGCCGCTGACGTCGCTGAGGTAGTGGACGTCGAGGTAGACCCGGGAGAGGCCGACCAGGGCGGTGAGGACGAAGCCGGCGGTGACCACGGCCGCCGCCCGCGCCATCCCCGGCCGCAGCCGCAGGACGATCGTCACCGCCAGCCAGACGTAGATCACCGAGTGGGCGGCGTGGCCGCTGGGGTAGGCGGAGCCCGAGGCCGCGACCAGCGGGTCCGGCGGGCGCGGCCGGTCGACCGCCTCCTTGATCGCGTCGATGCCGATCTGGGTGATCGCCATCCCGGCGAGCAGGACCCAGAGCTCGGCCCAACGCCTGCGCCAGGCCAGCAGCGCCGCGCACACCGCCGCCAGCCCCCAGGTGAAGCCGCCGGAGCCGAGCCAGGTGATCGCCTTCGAGAAGCCGGTGAGGAAGCCGCTGTGGAGGTGGCCGACGATTTCCCTCGCCGTTTCGTCGCCGGGCGTGGGACCCGGGTCTGCTCCAACGACCACCGCGTAGGCGACGGCGACGAAGGAGGCGACGGCGAGGATCGCCATCAGCGAGGTGAATTCGAGGCCGAAGGTCCCGCCAGGGGTGACCCGGTCCCAGAGGAAGCGAAGCTGCGGCTGGTAGCGGCGACCGAGCGTCACCAGCCAGCGGCTGGCGGCATGGTCGTCCATCCACTTCACCGCCGCGGCCCGGTTCTCCGGAACGCGGAAACGCCGGTAGAGGAAGATCGTGGCGGCGACGACCGCGATCAGGGTGCCGAGCAGGAAGGCGCCTTTGGCCGCGTACCTGCCCGCCGTCTCGATGCTGCGCGAGAAGAAATAGCCGACGAGGATGTGGGCGGTGGCCCAGAGCCCGGTGCCGAGGATGCTGTAGGGGACGAAGGCGCGATAGCGCATGCCCGAGCTGCCGGCGATGAAGGGGGCGAAGGCGCGGACGAGGCTGATGAAGCGGCCGATGAAGATCGTCTTGCCGCCGTGGCGGTCGAAGTAGTCCTCGACTTTTTCGAAGCGCTCGTGGCTGATCCCGACCCGCGGCCCGTGCTCGAGGACGAAGCCGCGCCCGAGCCGCCGACCGAGGAAGAAGCTGGTCGTGTCGCCGAGCCAGGCCGAGAACCAGGCGATCGCGATCAGCAGGTAGATGTCGATCGCTCCCTGTCCGGCGACGGCGCCACCGAGCAGCATCACCGTCTCGCCGGGAACGACGAGGCCGACGAAGGCGCCGGTCTCGGCGAAGGCGAAGAAGCCGACCAGCAGGTAGGTCCAGGCCCCCAGCGTCGTGGAGATGTCTTCGAGCAGGCTCTGCAGGTCGAGGCTGCCGAGCTCGCGGCTGAGGAAGTAGTAGCCGACCGCGACGGCGACGACTACCGCACCGATGATGATCTTTTTGCGACTGCCGGCGCCCTCTCCCTCACCCGGCAGCTTCATCGCGGCAGTCTCGCTTGTCCGGCGGCGCAGACGATCGCTTCCTCGTACCCGGTGGCGGCGGCCGCCACCCGAGCCGAGCCGAGGTCGGGAAAGAGCCCGACCGCCGTCGGCCCCGAGCCGCTCAGCAGCGCCAGCGGAGCGCCGGCACCGCGCAGCGCCTCCAGCGCGGCGCCGATCTCCGGTCGCAGCGAGAGCGCCGCCGGCTCGAGGTCGTTGACCAGCAGCTCGGGATAGGAGAGCGGCGAGGCGCCGGCGCCAGCCGCCTCGCGCAGGCGCTCCGCGAGCTCGTCCAGCTCCTCGGCGCCGCGCCCAAGCCCAAGTCGGTCCGCCTCGGCGAAGACCTCGGCGGTGCCGAGACCGCCGCCGCCGGGCAACAGCACCACCGCGTGCTCGGCCGGCTCGGGCAGCGGCTCGACCCGCTCGCCCCCCCCGCGCACCAGCGCCAGCGCCGGCCGCAGCTGCGAAGGGACGTCGGCGCCGAGCTCCGCCGCCAGCCGCGGTAGGTCCGGCACCTCCCCGGCCGCCAGCCGCAGGACCGCGGCGGCGTCGGCGCTCCCGCCTCCGAGACCGGCCGCAACCGGCACCCGCTTCTCGATCTCCAGCCGCAGCCCCTCCCGCTCCCAGCCCCGCTCCCGCAGCGCCGCCAGGGCACGGGCGGCGAGATTCTCCCCCTCGACCCCAGGGCAGTGGACCTCGTCCTCCTCGGCCGGCGAGACCTCGATCAGGTCGGCCAGCTCCAGCGGCTCGAACAGCGAGCAGAGCTCGTGCAGGCCATCGCCGCGGCGTCCGCCGAGGTAGAGGCAGAGGTTGAGCTTGGCCGGCGCCCGCAGGACCATCAGGTTCGGAGCTTCGCGGAGAGGGCGGCGAAGTCCTCGGGCGAGAGCGCCTCGGCGCGGGAGTCCTCCGGCAGCCCCAGCTCGGCCAGCGCCCGCCGCGCCGCCGCCAGCGACCCGGGCCGCGCGTGCTCGAGCGAGCGCGCCAGCGACTTGCGCCGGTGTGCGAAGGCGGCGCGGATCAGCTCCCGCATCGCCGCGTCGGCGCCGGGGCCGGTCCGCCGCAGCCGCAGGATCGCCGAGTCGACGCGCGGCCGCGGGCGGAAGACGGCGGGATCGACCGGGCGCACCAGCTCGATCTCGCAGGCGAGCTGGGCGATCGCGCTCGGCCCCCCGTATATGCGGCTTCCCGGCGCCGCCCGCAGGCGGTCGGCGATCTCACGCTGGACCATCACCGTCCAGCGGTCCAGAGAGGGCAGCTCCTCGATCGTGCGCAGGATCAGCGGCGTCGCAACCGAGTACGGCAGGTTGGCGACCATCGCGGTGGGGGGCGGGTCCAGGTCCGCGAGGTCGAGCTTCATCGCGTCGCCCCAGTGGAGGTCGACGTTCGGCAGCGCGGCGACGGGCGCCAGCGCCGGCTCCAGGCCGCGGTCGATCTCGACCGCGTGCAGATGTGCCGCCGCCACGGCGAGCCGCCCGCTCAGGACCCCTTCGCCGGCGCCGACCTCGAGCACCACGTCGCGCGGCGAGAGCTCGGCGTCGCGCACGATCGCGTCGAGCAAGTTGGGGTCGGCGAGGAAGTTCTGGCCGAGCCTGACCAAGGGGCTACCAGCCGAAGAGCGTGCGGGCGTTCGACTCCACCGTGCGCTCCAGCTCCGCGTAGGAGATGCCCCGCACGTCGGCGATCTCGCGCGCCGTCTCGACCACGTAGGCGGGCTGGTTGCGCTTGCCGCGTTGCGGCTGCGGGGCCAGGTAGGGGGCGTCGGTCTCGACCAAGATCAGGTCGTCCGGCACCTTGGCGGCCGCGAAAAGCAGGTCCTTCGCGCCCGGATAGGTGGCGTTGCCGGCAAACGAGCAGTACCAACCGCGCTCAGCCGCGTCGTCGACTCGCCGCGGGGCCGAGAAGCAGTGGAGGATCACCGTCTGGCCGGCCGCGCGAGCATCGAGGGTCGCGAAGATCTCGTCGATCGCGCCGCTCTCCCCCTCCGGGTCGCGGGCGTGGATCACGATCGGCAGCCCGAGGTCGGAGGCGATCTCGATCTGCGCCGCGAAGGCACGCCGCTGCTCCTCCGCTCCCGCGGTCTCGCGGTAGAAGTCGAGGCCGGTCTCGCCGATCGCCCGCACCTTCTTGTGCGCGGCGAGCTCGGCAATGTCGGCCGCCGCCCCCTCGTCGAACCCACCAGCGTCGTTGGGATGGCGCCCAACCGAGACGAAGACCGCCTCATGCCGTTCCGCGGTGGCGATCGAGGCGCGATTCGAGTCCTCGTCGAGGCCGATCGTCAGCATCCGTCCCACCCCCGCCTCGAGGGCCGCGGAGACGAGCTCGTCCTCGGCGCCGTCGCAGAGGAAGAGGTGCGTATGGGAGTCGATCATCGGCTGGCTCAGCCTATCCTCGTGCGGTGGGAGCCCGCCTCTGCCTGACGCTGCTGCTGGCGCTGCTCTGCGCGACGAGCGCCGCCGACGCGGCCGGGAAGGGCCCGAAGGCCTCGCACGTGTTCGTCGTGGTGCTCGAGAACCACGAGCTCGACGAAGTCGTCGGCAGCCCCGAAGCCCCCTTTTTCAACTACCTCGCCCAGCGAGGCGCTCTCGCCGTCAACTACTACGGCATCACCCATCCCTCCCTGCCCAACTACCTGGCGCTGCTCGCCGGCTCGACCTTCGGAATCACGGAAAACTGCGGCGACTGCCTCGTCCCGGGGCTAAACCTGGCGACCCAGCTCTCCCGCGCCGGCATCTCCTGGAAGGCCTACATGGGTGGGATGCCGTACCCCTGCTACACCGGAGGCAACTTCGGCGACTACGCCAAACGCCACGACCCCTTCGTCTACTTCCCCTCGCTGACGGCACTGCCGAAGCGGTGCGCGCGGATCGTCCCGGAAGCGCAGCTGTGGGCGGACCTCGAAGCGCACCGCCTGCCGGCCTTCGGTTGGCTGACGCCCGACCTCTGCCGCGACGCCCACGACTGCATGTTCGCGGCCGCCGACTACTACCTCTACCTGCTCGTACCGAGGATCATGCGACAGCTCGGGCCCCACGGCCTTCTGATCGTCACCTTCGACGAGGGGCTGAGCGACTCCGGTGGCGGCGGCTGGATCGCGACGATCCTGGCCGGGCCCGATGTTCCCCACGGCATCCAGATCCGCCGGGTCGTCAACCACTACTCGCTGCTGGCCGGCCTGGAGGATCGCTTCGGGCTGCCTCGGTTGGGACTGGCGGCGACGGCGCCGCCGCTGGTGCCGTGGCTGTTCAGCGCGGGCGACTAGCCTTTCCGGCGATGCCCGACCTCGCCGACTACTACCGCGAGATCTACATCCGCGGCCTCGGCGGCGAGACGCCGGCGATTCCGGTCGCCGTCGCCGACCTCGAGCAACGCGCGATCGAGAAGATGGAGCCGCGCGCCGCCAGCTACGTCGGCGCCGGCGCCGGGTCAGAGGACACGATCCGGGCCAACGCCGAGGCCTTCCGTGGCCACCGCATCGTGCCGCGGATGCTGCGCGACGTAGCCGACCGCGACCTTTCCACCACCCTTCTGGGCACGGAGATGGTTGCGCCCCTGATGCTGGCCCCGATCGGGGTGCAGAAGATCATCCACTCCGACGGGGAGCTGGCCACCGCTCGCGCCGCCGCCGCGGTCGGCGTGCCGATGATCGCCAGCACCGCCTCGCACTTCGCCCTCGAGCGGGTCGCCGAGGCGGCCGGCGACGGACCCCGCTGGTTCCAGCTCTACTGGCCCAACGACCCGGGCCTGGCGCGAAGCTTCATCGAGCGGGCCGAGCGCGCCGGCTACGGCGCCATCGTCCTCACCGTCGACACCTTCATCCCCGGCTGGAAGCCGCGCGACCTCCAGCAGGCCTGGCTTCCGTTCCTCAACGGGATGGGCATCGCGAACTACTTTGAGGACCCGGTATTCCGGAATGCCCTGGAGAAGTCGCCCGAGGAGGATCAGGGCGCCGCCACCGGCCACTTCCTCGGCGTCCAGGCAAATCCATCGCTGAGCTGGGACGACCTCGAGCAGCTACGCGAGATGACCTCGCTGCCGATCCTCGTCAAGGGGATCCAGCACGCCGAGGACGCGCGCGAGGCGGTGCGGCGCGGCCTCGACGGCATCGTCGTCTCCAACCACGGCGGCCGGCAGGTCGACGGCGCGATCGCTTCGCTCGACGCCCTGCCGGGGGTCGCCGAGGCGGTCGGTGGCGAGCTGGCGATCCTCTTCGACAGCGGCGTGCGCGGCGGCGCCGACGTGCTCAAGGCGCTGGCGCTGGGAGCCGACGCCGTCTGCCTCGGCCGCCCCTACATCTGGGGCCTCGCGCTCGATGGCCAGGCCGGGGTGGAAGCGGTGCTGAAGATGGTCCTCGCCGAGCTCGACCTAACGATGGCGCTCTGCGGGCTAACCCGGCCGGACGAGATCGGGCCAGAGCTGCTGGCGAACACCAGCTAGCTCTGCCTGGTCACAGCCCGGCCTGCGTCCGGTGTTCCTTATCGGTCCATAGCAACGATAAGGAACAGCTGGGGCGGGCGGTTGCCGGGCGCTAGGCCGGCGCCTCGATCTTGGGGAAGAGCGGCGGCACCCGCTCGACCGACTGGCCGCCCTCCCGCGACCCCAGCTCCGCCAGCGTTCGCCGCTCTTCCCCGAGCGCGCCGAGCAAGGTCTCGCTCGTCCGCGGTAGATACGGAACGAGCAGAAGCGTCGTCACCCGCAATCCCTCGACCAGGTTGTAGAGGACTTCGTCGAGGCGCTCGGGGTCGGCCTCGTCCTTGGCCAGGTCCCATGGGCGCGTCTCCTCGACAAAGCGATTGAGGCGCCGCACCAGCGTCCAGACCACGTCGAGCGCCTGGGTCAGCTCGGCCCGGTCGAGCAGCGAGCTGAAGCGCCCGACCACACCTTCGAAGTCCTCGGCGAGAGTGGCGTCGACAGCGGCGAGCGGAACCGTGCCGTCGCGGTAGCGGTCGACCATCGCCAGCACCCGGCTGGCGAGGTTGCCGTAGTCGTTGGCGAGCTCGGTCTCGTAGCGCTGCTCGAAGCCGGCGGTGGAGATCGAGCCGTCCTGGCCGAAGCTGACCTCGCGGAAGAGGTAGAAGCGCAGCGCGTCGGCGCCGAAGCGGTCGATCACCTCAAAAGGGTCGAGCACGTTGCCGAGCGACTTCGACATCTTTTTCTCGCCCATCAGCAGGAAGCCGTGGATCACCATCCGCTGCGGCGGCTCGAGGCCGGCGGCGAAGCAGAGGGCCGGCCAGATCACCGCGTGGAACTTGAGGATGTCCTTCGCCATCACGTGAAGGTCGGCGGGCCAGTAGCGGTTGGTCAGGTCCTCCCCCTCGCGCGCGAAGCCGAGCGCCGTCACATAGTTGAGAAGGGCGTCGAACCAGACGTACATCCGCTGCTCGGGATCCCAGGGCAGCCGCATCCCCCACTTCAGCTGCGGCCGCGACAGCGAGACGTCTTCGAGCCCGCCCTTGATGAAGGAGACCGCCTCGTTGCGCCGGAAGTCGGGGACGACGAAGTCCGGCCGCTCCTCATACAGCCCTTCCAGCTGCGCCTGGAAGGCGGAGAGGCGGAAGAACCAGTTCTCCTCGCGTTCGCGCTCTAGCGGGATCTCGTGGATCGGGCAGGTGTTGCCCGGCCCCAGCTCGCGCTCGGTTTTGAAGTCGGCGCAGCGGGGGCAGTACCAGCCTTCGTAGACCCCCTTGCTCACCCAGCCGTTGTCGTAGACCCGCTGCATGATCTCCGCCACCTTCGCCTCGTGCCGCGGGTCGGAGGTGCGGATGAAGAAGTCATTGGTGGCGTCGATCGTCGGCATCAGCCCTTCGAACTTCGCCGCGTTCGTGTCCGCCAGCTCCTGCGGCGTCACCCCGGCCCGCTCCGCCGCCTGCTCCACCGGCTCCCCGTGCTCGTCGGTGCCGGTGAGGAAGAACACGTCCTCCCCCCGCTGGCGCATATGACGCGCCAGCACGTCCGCGGCCATCGTCGAGTAGGCGTGCCCGAGATGGGGCTCCGCGTTGACGTAGTAGATCGGCGTGGTGACGTAGTAGGTCACAAGCGCCTGAGCCTAGACGACCGCCCGTCCCCCGAGCGCGGCTCGGGGGGACGGCGGCTCACCGCTACGGAAGGACCGTGATGACCTTCTGCGCCGGCTTCGATTTCTTGACGGCGCCATTGACGACCTGCACCACGAGCTTGTGCTTGCCCGGCCGCAGCTGCGGGGTCCTGAACTTGCTGCCTTTCTTGCCGTTCTTGCCGCAGCCTTTGAACTTGCCCCTGTCGAGCTTGCAGCGGAAGCGGGACGGCAACTGGTTGGAGCGCAGCTTCAAGGTGACTCGCTCGGCGGAGGTCGACTTCGGCCCCTTGATCTTCGGGGCCTTCGGCTTCGCCGGCTCGATCGTGACCACCAGCGGTGGCCCCACGGTCCCGTCGGCACTCGGGCTGGAGAGGGCAAGTTCGAAGCTGCGGTTGTTGCCTGCCCTCCGATCGCCTTTGACGGTCAGGGAGAGCGAGCCATCGGTGACGTTGTTGGCGAAGGAGAGCGTCCCCGAGGTGGTGACGAAGTCGCGGCCGGCGTGAGCCGAGCCCGGGACAGTCGCGAAGCTGACGCTGGCCGCACCTTTGATCCGCGGGCCGCGTACGAGCGGGATCGCCAGCGTCTGTTTTTTCGCCCCGACCTCAATCGACGGGGCAGTGAATTCGAATTCCAGCGGGCAGAACCACTCCAGGCCGTCGGCGGCGGTCACGGTCTGGCCCTTGTTGGATAAGGCGCCCGTTCCGAGGTCTGCGGTGACGAGGTTGGCCGGTGAGTCGCCAAAGGCGTTCACCAGCGCGTACAGCGTGGACCGCGCGCAGTCGAACGCGGCGGCGCTGATCGGGCTTTCGTTGCGGTCGATCGGCGTCAGCCTGCCTTTAAAGGTCGGGCGCCCGGTATTGACATCGACCGTGTGGTAGGAGCCCTCTTCATTCGGGGTTGACTGTTCTCCCTCCCCTTCACCGAAGAGCCAATAGTTGTCGTCTTTGTCGAAGGCGCTGCCGCTTCCACGGGTGGAGATCCCGGCGTCTCCGACCTTGGTCGCCGCTCCCGTCGTCTTGTCGATCGAGACGAGGTCATCTTCCGCGTCGTCCCACCAGCCGAAGAGCCGGCCAATGGAATCGAAGGAGATGTCGGCGACTCTGACTTCTACTCCCAGGGAGCCAACCTGTGTCGCAGACCCGGTCGCGGGATCGATCGTCAGCAGCGTTCTCGGCGCGATCGGGCTGTTGTTGCTCGAGACGCCGTAGAGGATGCCGGTGGTCGGATCCTGGGCGAGCCCGGTGATCGCGAAGCCGGTGTTGCCGAGCGAGGTGGCGGCGCCGGCGGCGGGGTCCACCTGCCATAGGTCGGACGGCGGCGCGGTCGTCCTGTTGTTGCTTCCATTTCCACCCGTGGTCATGAGGAGCGTGGGTCCGACGCGCACATGCGGAAGAGCGCTTGCCGCGGCGGGCACAGCGAGCGCGACCGCCGCCGCGATGCTGACCAGCAACGGCATGCGTTTGAGCAGCGAGGACTCAGTCTGCACCCGAGGGCGGGCATCGCCGTGGGTATACACACCCACCCGGCGACTGGTTCAACCGCTACCGCCGCGCCTCGCGCCCGGTCAGCGCTTTGTAGAGGTCGTTGGCGCGGGTGCCGGTGAGGGCGGCGACGACGGAGGCGGCGGCGCGGGGGCGGGCGCCGGACTGGACCAGGTGGCGGAGGGCGTCGACCGCGAAGCCGACGTCTTTGTCGTGCTCGCTCGAGGCGGCTGGGCCGATGACGAGAACGATCTCCCCTTTGACGTCGCCGCGGAAGCGCCGGGCGAGCTCGCCGAGGGTGCCGCGGGCGACCTCCTCGTGGATCTTGGAGAGCTCGCGGCAGACCGCGGCCTCGCGGTCGGGCGCCAGCGACGCGAGGGCGGCAAGGGACTCGCCGACCCGCCGCGGCGACTCGAAGGCGACCACGGTCTCCGCCGAGCGCAGGATGCGCTCCATCTCGCCGGCGCGGCGGGGCAAAAATCCCTCGAAGCGCCATTTGTCGGTCGGCAAACCCGAGGCGACCAGGGCCACGGGCACGGCGGAAGGGCCGGGCAGCACCGTCACCTCGAGGGCGCGGTCGATGCAGCGGCGGATCAGCTTGTAGCCCGGGTCGGAGAGGCCCGGCATGCCGGCGTCGGAGACGAGGGCGACGACGTCGCCGCGCTCGATCCGCTGCGCCAGCTCCAGCGCCCGCGAGGTTTCGTTGCCCTCGTGGAAGGAGATCAGACGCGGCGCCGGGCGGATCCGCAGGCGCTCGAGTAGGGAGCCGGTCTTGCGGGTGTCCTCGCAGGCGATGAAGTCGGCGCTGACCAGCGCCTCGCGGACCCGCGGCGAGACGTCGTCGATGTTGCCGATCGGCGTCGGGCAGACGACCAGGCAGCCGGGCATCAGCCGCCCGCCTTCGCGAGCTCGGTCCGCGCCAGCGCCGCGGCGCCGATCATGCCGGCGTCGTTGCCGAGCGTGGCCTCGAGGATCGGGGTCTTGTTCATCGGGTCGAGCGCCCGCTCGCGCACCTCGGTTCGCGCCGGCTCCAGCAGCAGGTCCCCGGCGGCGATGACGCCGCCGCCGACGACGATCGCGTCGGGCTGGAAGATGTTGGCGAAGCTCGAGCAGGCGACCCCGAGCCTGCCGCCGATCAGCTCGAAGACGGAGACGGCGGTCTCGTCGCCGGCGATCGCCGCTTCGGTCACCGCCTTGCCGTCGACCTCCTCGCCCTCGGCAAGCCGCTGGCCGAGCATCGAGCTCGGGGCGCTTTCGGCTGCGGCGCGTCCCTCGCGGCCCAGCGCGGTCCCGGAGGCGAGCGCCTCGACGCAGCCGTGGTTCGGGCAGTTGCCCTGGCAGGGTGGCCCATCGGCCTGGATCACGGTGTGCCCCAGCTCGGCCCCGGCGCCGGTCGAGCCGCGGTAGACCTCGCCGCCGAGAATCAGGCCGCCGCCGATCCCGGTGCCGACCGTCAGCATCACGATGTCCGGCATCCCCTTGGCGGCGCCGTAGAGGTGCTCGGCCAGGGCGGCGACGTTCCCGTCGTTGTCAAGGAAGACCGGCAGACCGACCCGCTCGGAGACGATGTCGCGTACCGCGAGGTTGGAGAGCGGCAGGTTCACCGCCGAGACGGCGATGCCCTCGTCGTGGTCGATCGTCGCCGGGATCCCGAGCCCGATCCCGACGACGCCGGGGCGCGCATCGCGCGCCTCGCTCACCTCGCGGACCAGCAGCTCGACCAGCTCGTCCTCGGTTTGGCCGGTCGAAGCCTCGCGACTCTCGTACATCGGCTCGGTGTCGGCGAGCACGCCGACGAGCATCTTCGTGCCCCCGAGATCGACCCCGATCGTCTCGCTGCCGCTCACGGGGAGCAGGAGGCTGGAAGTCGGGCGACCGAATACATCGCCATGATTTCTAGCCTTTCATGACCGACGATGGCGAGCAGCGGCCCTCGGAGCCGCCCGAATACAACGTCTACCGCTCCCGTCGGGGGCTGTTCTCACGCCTGAAATCGGCGGATCTGTCCTCCCTGAGGGACCGTGCAAAGCTGCCTTCATGGCGCCGACGCAAGGGCGAAGAGCCCCCTAGGCCCGCGGCGCCGCGGGTGCCGTTCAACGTCAAGCGGGTCCTCAAATGGATCGCGCTGGCGGCGCTGGGATGGATCTTGCTGAGCTTGCTCGCCTTCGCCGTCTCGGCCCAGATCCAGTCGTTCAAGCTCTCGGGCGAGGCCGGCGGAACCCTTCACGGCAATCCCTTCCTGCTCCCCAGCGCGCAGACGATCCTCGTTCTCGGCACCGACGCGCGGCCGCCCGACACCAAGGAGCCGGGCGCTCCGCACAAGCAGAAGTGCTTCGAACAGCAGTCGCACGGCGACGCCCCGCACGACGGCTGCGAAGCCGGTGAATACCGCGCCGACACGCTGATGCTGATCCGGGCCGGGGGCGGCACCTTCCGCAAGCTCTCGATCCCGCGCGACACCTTCGCCGAAATCCCCGGCCAGGCGCCGCAGAAGATCAACGCCGCCTACGCGTTTGGCGGCGCCGCCCTGCAGATCGAGACGATCGAGAAGTTCCTCGGGATCCAGATCGACCACGTCGCGATCGTCGACTTCACCGGCTTCGAAGACCTGATCGACGCCGTCGGGGGGGTCACCGTCGACCTCCCGCAGAAGCTCTGCGCCGACATCTCCGGCGGCTCCGGCGGCGGCCAGGGCGGGGTCACCCTGCACCTGAAGAAGGGCGAGAACACCCTCGACGGCGAAAAAGCGCTCGCCTACTCGCGGATCCGCGAGCCGAGCGAATGCCCAGGCCCGGGCAAGAGCGCCTTCACCCTCGGCTATAACGACCTCGACCGCGAGCAGGCCCAGCAGTCGGTGATCAACGGGATCAGGGACCGGCTCACCGACCCCCTCCGCCTCCCCTACAACTTCATCCACGGCCCGATCATCGGCTGGGACGCGCCGAAGGCCTTCGTCAGCGACATGGGCTTCTTCACGATGCCGCAGCTGATCCTCTCCGCCGCGATCGGCGGCAGCTCCCCCGCCGACGTCCTCTGCGGGGCCGAACCGACCGAATGCGGCGTCGGCCCGAGCAGCTCGATCGAAGTCCCCGAATCGGTGCGCCGCAAGGCCGTGCACCGGCTGATCAAGGGCTGAGGCAGCGGCTGTTTCAGTCCGCGGCCGATGGGGCCGGCTTCGACTCGCT
>Ga0307316_10000244_pt1 | contig 15661 bp, 18 predicted proteins | sample ER_DNA_356_FD_194504 | JGI IMG/M metagenome (GOLD analysis project Ga0307316, IMG submission 194504) | Bulk soil microbial communities from the East River watershed near Crested Butte, Colorado, United States - ER_DNA_356 | ecosystem: Environmental > Terrestrial > Soil > Floodplain | place... | reverse complement strand
CTGCGCAGCGACTGCTCGACCGCTTCGTCGTAGAGCGCTTCCAACCGCCCGGCCATCTCGCGCTCCTCGGCGGCGATCGCCTCGGCCATCGCCGCGGTCTCGGCGTCGCCGGCGTCGCGCGCGGCAACCCCCAGCAGCTCGTAGGCCGCCACCTCCATGTGCTCGTAGGAGTAGGCGTGCATGGTCAGCTTCCCCGGGGTGTCCGGCTGCGAGCGGGCGAAGAGGACCATGCCGAAGCCGCCGGCCTTGCCGGCTACGTCCTTCACGGTCGATGGAGAGGCGCCATGCGCCTCGAGCCGCTCGCGCACACGCCGCTCCTGGGTTTCCGTCTCCCCCAGATGGCGCTGGAAGGCCGCGGCAAGGGCACCCTCGACCAGGTCCGGGGCGCGACGCATCTGCACCAGCGCCTGCTCCTCGATCGAGTGAACGTCGGTCAGGTACTTGACCAGTTGGGTCTCGCTGTCGTTGTCCGGCATACCCGGCATCTACCCGGTGCGGCCGACGGCCACGCCTCAGGAGAGGTCGATTGACCGCCCCGCCCAAGCAGAACGGCTTTGCGCTCAGACCAGCGCGGCTTCGCGCGCCGCCAGGTGGAGCCGGACCACGGTGCCGGCGTCCCCCGAGCGGATCTGAACCAGGTCGCAGAGCTGGTTCGCGAGCCAGAGCCCGCGGCCCCCCTCCTGGGTCAATCCCGGCCGCAGCCGCCCGACCAGGGGCTCCTCGATCCGCCCCCGGTCCTCGACCTCCGCCAGCAGGTTGCCGTCTTCGCTCCAGAGACGCATCGTTCCTGTCCCGCCGCCATGCATGACGCTGTTGGCGGCAAGCTCATTGGTGGCGATGACGAGATCGGCGACGGCCCCGGGCTCGAGGCCGGCGCGTTCGGCCACGGAGGCGACCCAGCTCCGCAGCTCGGAGAGGTCGGCCAAGGCGAAACCGCGCGACTGCACCCGCACCCGCGGAGGCGGCAGCTCGCCCGCGAAGCAGTCGCGATGGGGATCGAAGCTCGGGCTCTCCCGCATCTCGGCGCCATGAGCAACCAGGTGGTGCGACGAGGCGACCTTCTCGAGGACCTCGTCGGACAGGGAGCCGGCGTCGTATGGGCAGACGAGCGACCAGCCGGGAGCGGGCGCGAAGGCGATGTTGAGGAGCGACTCGTGCCGCTGGCACTCCTCCAGCGCCGCCGGGCCCCGGGCCGACCAGATCGGTTCGCCGATCCCCCGCACCGGACGGCCGCCGTTCTCATCGACGAAGTCGCGCCAGAAGGGGATGATCCAGGCGGGATTTCGCCCCAGCTCCCGCATGTCGACGAACTCGACCGACTCGGCGTCAGGTCCCAGCTCGCCTTCGATCAGCTTCGTCTGCTCGGGCCCGACCGCGACCAAGCTCGGTTCCCCGGCCGCCAGCGCGCCGCGGAGGAAGGGAACGGTCCCGGCGAGGTACTCCTCCGAACCGTCGTAGATAAGCGCCTCGTGCTGAAAACCCTCGTGTTTCATCAACTCGACTCCTTTGTGGAGCACTTTCCCCGCCTGCTCGGATCTGAAACGACGCACGTTTCAGTGACGAAATCTTGGGGTAACGGAATGCAGGCTCGCCGGTCTCAGCGCCGCGCGTGTCGGGAGGTAAATCCGCTCACTTCTCACGGCATCGCACGGAGATTGGGAACGGGTCGACAAGAGCCCTGTCTTCAGCCGGAGGAACCGAGATGAAAGCACCACCAGGACCCGTAACGAGCAAGGACGTGACGCGGACCCACGAGCAGATGCGGTCCCTCGAAGGGATCTCGCCGGAGGATCGTGAGAGCCTGCTGCGGCGGGTCCTCGCGGCTCGCAGGCGTCTGCCGAAGGCTCCTTCCAACGGTCTCGCGCGGCTGCGCTAGCCCCTTCCAGCATGGGTTCGGTCGGTGCCGCCTGGGGCGGGCCGGCGAACACGGCGGCGCAGGGCGCGCTCGGAATGGGCGGCGAGGGGGATCACCGAGCTGCCATAGCGAACGCCGCCGAGACACAGGCGCTGGAGCACCGCGAGCCAGGCGCAGATGCCCCGCTCGAGGACCCAGATCGGCGCCAGCAGCGAGGAGGTCGCGGGAAAGACCGCGACGCCGCCCGCGCGGCGGCGGCCACGCTCGGCCGCGGCAACCGCTATCGCAGCGGGAGCGAGCGCCAGCAGCGGTCGCCTGCGCAGGAGGCTGAGCGCGAGCAGCGGCACCACCGCCAGCCAGAGCGCCATCCGCAGCGGCAGGGCGAAATCGTCGTAGGCCTGCCGCGTCCGCTGGCCCCAGAAGTGGGAGGCCGAGGGCGGGACCCGGGCGACGTAGAGGTCGAGCGGCGCGACGGTGCTGCCGCCGTGGGCGCGGACGGTGCGGATCAGCTCCAGGTTCTCGAAGAGGACGTCGCCGTCGTAGAGGCCCATCGCCAGCGCTCGCGAGCGGCGCACCGCCAGGGTCCCGGGGTAGTCGGCTCCGAGGCTGCGGTTCAGCAGCGTCCTCGCGGTGTCCCAGCGGGCGTGCCAGGGCAGCGGGTCGAAGTAGTTCTGCGGCCGCGCCAGGTCGTGCTCGGCGAGGAGGGCGGCGGTGCGGCGCAGCGCCTCCGGGTCGTAGCGGACGTCGTCGTCGGCGATCACGACCCGCTCGTGCGAGGCCAGCCGCAGGCCCGTCCTCACCCCCGCGACTTTGCCCATCAGCCACCTCTCCCCCGCCCGCGGCCGAACGTGGTCGACCAGATGGCCCCAGGCAGCGCGGTTCGCCTCGAACACCTCGGCGGGCGAGCCGTCGACCACGATCACCTCCGCGCAGTGCGGCGCGATCGCCGCCAGGTAGGCAGTCAGCTCGTCGCGTTGGCCCCCGTCGGTCCAGCGGACCGGCACCACATAGGAAACGGGCTCGTCCTGGCTCACGCTCGCGCGAGGGTGAGGGGGGTGAGCAGGGAGGTCTCCCCTCGCTCCCACGAATCCATCAGGTGCGCTGCCCACCGCGCCTCGAGCGCCAGCAGCGCCCGGGCCCCGAAGAGGATGTCGGCCGCCACCTCGGGCTCGGCGGCGGCGAGGCCGCCGGCGAGGTCCCAGGCGGCGATGTTCTCGTGGACCGCATCGGCCTCGACGTGCTCGTCGTAGAAGTGGGTGACGTCGCGGCCGTAGCCGAGGCGGCGCAGCGCGTTGCCGTAGCGGCGGTTGGGGATCGAGGAGGTCATCTCGAAGGCGGCGAGGTGGCCAACGATGGCGCCGCGCCGGCGCCTGTGCAGGCCGAATCCGGTCATCAGGTTGACCGCCGCCAGGGTCACCCCGGGAAGGCGGTCGAGATAAGCGCCATAGGTGGGGTCGAGGCCGAGCCCCGCCATCGTCTGGGCGAAGAGGACGGAGTGCATCCGGGCGCTGCTGCCGCCGCCGTACTCGTCCGACTGCACCTCCAGCAGGGCGGCCTTGGGCGCCGGCGAGAGCCGCGGGATCGCCCAGGAGTGCGGGTCGGCCTCCTTCAGCTGGTAGGCGGAGCGGTGCACGACGTGCTCGAGCATCTGCTTCCGCGTGCCCTCCTTCTCCATGTAGCGGGACAGCGGCGGCCCCGGGTCCTCGGCGACGATCCGCTGCAGGGCCGCACTGACCGCGCCGGCTTCATCGCCGCCCGCCGCCGGGACCAGCTCGGCGACCGCTTCCTCGAAGCGCCGCTCGAGGGCGGCGCGGAAGCCGAGCAGCGCCGGCGACCACTCCCAGTCCTCGTCCACCCCCTCCACCCGGGTGTAGTGGAGCTCGTAGGCGACGTAGAGGGCGAGCTGCAGGTCCTCGTCGGCGATCGGATCGGAGCTGTGGACCTCCCCCGCGCGGTGCTGCTCATCGTCGAGTCCCAGCTCCGGCGCCTCCTCCGGCGCCCGTCGCAGCGCCTCGAAGAGCCGCTCGCTGAGCGGCCCGCGGGGCTTCGGCAGCTCGATCAGCCGCCCCGCGGGCGCTTGCAGCGTCCCCACCATCACTGCTCCGAGGCGCTGGGCGCGCGAAACCCGATCAGCTTGTGGGTGCCATCGCAGAGCGGCCGAATGCGCGACTTGCCGCAACGGCAAAGGGCGATCGTGCGCCGCTCCATCGGCATCTCGTTCCCCTCCTGGTCCCGCACCACGAAGGCGCCGCGAACCAGGTAGGGGCCGTCGGGGTAAGGCGTGATCGTCACCGGCTCGGCGGCACTCTCGTCGTTCTCTCCCCAGTTCTCATACATGCCGTCGCTCTACCCCCCGGAGAAGGGTGGAAAACGAGTCCCGGCGGGGCGGCTCTCCCTTCGAGCGCCGGTGCGGATCCGGTACGGCGCCGGTGGCGCATACCTCGCGAGGCGCTTGGGTAGAAGTGAGCCATGAGCGACGAGACGTTCGTGCGGTCCGAGGAGGGCGGCGGCAACGGCCCCGACTCGATCCGGGCGGAGATCTCGCGGGAGATGGTCAGCCTCTACAAGGAGCTGTTCGGCCGCGGCCCGACCAAAGCGCGAACCGAGTTCGCCGGCCCGGACATCGTCATCTGCAGCCTCGAGAACAGCTTCACGCCCGCCGAGCGCAGCCTTGCTGACATGGGCGAGCATCAGCGCCTGCGCGACACCCGGATGTACTTCCAGAGCGCCACCGCGGAGAAATTCCGCGAGATCATCGAGCGCCAGACCGGACGCGGCGTCCGCGCCTTCATCAGCGGGCTCGACGCCGGAGAGGACGTCTGCGCCGAGGTTTTCTACCTCGAATCGCGCGATTAGACGCTGAGATCCGAGGCCGGGCGGATCGGCCAGATGACGACGTCCTGGCGGCCGCAGAAGTGGAGCAGCGGCTTGCCCTCCAGCTCGATCCCGAACGGCATCGCCATCGTGTTGGTCTCGATCTCGGCCCAGCCCGGCCGCAGCGGCCAGGGCGGGTGGTGGATCTCGCCGCGTTGTACCCGCCGCTCGTCGTCCAGCGTGTAGAGGCAGTAGCGCTCGCTCAGCCAGCGCTCGAGCGAGCCGGGGCGGATCGGCAGCCGCTCTCCCTCGGGGCCGTACCGGGCGCTGAAGTAGGCCGGGGGGCCGTCGTGCGAGGTCCGCATCAGGTCGAAGCGGAAGCCCTCCTCGTCGCGGCCGCACTCGATCCGCGAGTGGAAGTAGGGGAGCCGGTAGGTGCGGCGCGCGGCGGTCACCGCCGCGCCGCTGTCGGCATCGAGGCTGAGGAAGTAGATGCCCGGCCTGCCTTCGACGCTGACGTAGGTGCGGACGTTCAGCTCGAGGAAGGTCGAGAGCCCTGGGACGGGCAGCGTTCCCCGCAGGCGCAGGCCGCGGACGCGGAACGGGGTGACCCCGATCCAGGCCGAGCCGTCATGGGTGTCCAGCGGCAGCTGCGGCGGCACCACCTCGCGCAGCGCCTCCTCCGGCACCCGCCAGTGGGCGAAGAGGAGGTTGACCCAGGTCTGGCCCATCGACCAGGGACGCTCGGGGAGCGGCCAGGGCCGGTGGTCGGTCTCGGTGAGGACCGCGCGCTGGTGGAAGGCGTCGGAGACGAGCGAGGCAGGGCGCAGGGCAATCTCCCCCGCGCCCCGGAGGAGGCTCACCCCGGGCAGCGCGATCATCCCGCCCCCTCCTCGACCCCGGTTCGGGACTGGATCGCGCGAACGACCTCCGGGTCGAGCGGCTCGACCGAGACGACCCGGTCGGGGAAGATCAGCAGGGCGCCGTGGTCGGCGTCGAGATCGCAGTCGTCGCTGAGGGTGCCGGCCAGCTCGACGACGACCCTGCCGTCGAGCTCGGCCTCTTTCCAGGCGAGGTAGCGGTAGAGGCCCTCGCGGCTGGGAAAGACGGCGATGCCGTGGCGCCGGGTGCGGTCGATCTCGCCGCTTCCCAGACAGGTCGGACAGGTCTGGTCGAAGCGAACCCGGCCCTGGCAGACGGGGCAGCCGGGGTCCGATCCGGCCTCCATGCAGGAGAAGCACTCGTAGACCGCGGTGCCGTCGCCGCCGCACTTGTCGCAGGGCCCGTGTTCAGGTCGGCCCCAGGGCTCGCTCACCTGCCGGTCTGGGTCGAGCAGCTCCCCGGGATCGTCCCCGGCCGGGTGGCAGTGGAAAAAGGTCCGCATTCAGCTCCCCGGTATCGCTACCTTCGTCGTAACGGTTACCGCAGTCCATTACCCCCGGATCCCGACCGCCGAACAGGCCTGGGCCTCCTCCTCGTGGGGAACGACAGCCTCGGCCGCCTCCTCCGCGGTGAGGTCCGGATAGAGGACGTGGATGAGAGCGAAGGCAAGCCCGCCACCGACCAGTTGGGCGAGGACGAAGGCCGGCACCGAAGCGGGAGCGATGCCGGCGAAGCTGTCGGAGAAGATCCGGCCGACGCTGATCGCCGGGTTGGCGAAGCTGGTCGAGCTGGTGAAGAAGTAGGCGGCGCCGATGTAGGCGCCGACCGCCGCCGGGGCGAGATGGCCGCGGCGCGTCCGCGCCAGCGAGAAGATCACCATCAGCAGGCCGATCGTCGCCACGACCTCGGCGAAGAGGTGCGCCGGGGAGGCCCGATGGGTGGTCGCGATTTCGATCGCCGCCAGCGAGAACATCAGGTTGGCGGCGATCGCCCCGGCGATGCAGCCGAGCACCTGGGCGGGGATGTAGGCGAGGGCATGGCGCCGGCGCAAGCCGCCGAAACCAGCGTCGACAAGTGAGACGACCGGGTTGAAGTGACCGCCCGAGACGGGCCCGAACATGAGGATGAAGGTGAAGAGGCCGGTGGCGGTGGCGGCGGCGTTCTCGAGCAGCTGCAGCCCCGTGTCGTCAGGCGAGAGCTGAGACGCCGCGATCCCCGAACCGATCACCGCGGCGGCGAGGAAGGCCGAGCCGAGGAACTCGGCGAGGAGGCGCCTCGACAGGGCTGGCTCGCTCATCGGGCGCGATCCTATGAATTGACAGACGTGATTTCAATAGATATATGTGAATAGATGGCTACCGCTCTGCAGCTCGCCCCGAAGACCAAGCGGCCCGCCGGCGAGCCGTGTTCCGAGCCGATCGCCTTCCCGGAGATTCCCCTGGATCGGGCCGAGCGCCTGGCGGCGATCGCCAAGGCCCTGGGCGACCCGATCCGCCTCCAACTGGTCGACGTCCTGCGAAAGCACGCCGGCAAGGTCTGCGTCTGTGAGCTGGTCCCCCTCTTCGACCTCTCCCAGCCGACCGTTTCCCACCACCTCAAGGTCCTGCGCGACGCCGGCCTCGTCGCCGCGGAGCGCCAGGGCCTCTGGGCCTATTACTACGTCATCCCCGAGGCGCTGGAAGAGCTGTCGGCCTGGCTGCCGGGCTGCTGCCCGCCGGAGGCATGCGGCTGCGACCGCTGAGGCGATGGCCAACGCCCTCTTCGTCTGCCTCCACAACGCCGGCCGCTCGCAGATGAGCCAGGCGCTTTTCGAACGGGCCGCCGGCGAGCGCCACGCGGCACGCTCGGCCGGCACGACCCCGGGAGAGCGCGTTCACCCCGAGGTGGTCGAGGCGATGCGGGAGCTCGGGATCGACCTCGCCGACCGCCAGCCGAGGCGCCTCACCGGCGCGGACGCCGAGTGGGCCGACGTCGTGGTGACGATGGGCTGCGGCGACGAGTGCCCTTACGTCCCCGGTCGCCGTTACCTCGACTGGGACCTTCCCGACCCCAAGGGCCAGCCGCTCGAGGCGGTGCGGGCGACCCGTGACGAGATTGCCGCCCGCATCGAGGCGCTGGTCGCCGAACTCGACCCCCCTGCCTAGGCTTCCGCCCCGCCGGAGTAGCGCAGCGAGCCGGGGGTGTCGAGGTCCTCGCCGGTCTCCAGCAGCGTCTTCAGGCCGGAGAGGATCATCGGCCAGCCGCCGAAGAGCTCGTTGTTGGCGTCCTCGCTCAGCTGGTCGTGGGTGACCCGCAGCCGGCAAGAGGTGCCAACCGGCTCGATCTCCCAGGTCACGCGGGAGGTCCCTTCGCTCTTCACCTGGTCGCTCCAGAGAGCGTTGAAGCTCTGGACCAGCCGCAGCGGGGGGTCGACCTCGAGGTTCTCGCCGCTGGCGATGTCGATCACCCCCGGCACCGCCGACTCGTACCCGGACCCCTCGGTCCACTCAGAGGCCGTGCCGACCCCGAAGCTGTAGCGCTTGCGCATCTCCTCGCTCGTGATCGCCTCCCAAAGGCGCTCCGGCGTCGTCTTGATGTAGATCTCGAACACGGTCATCGCGCCTCGTCCAGCGACCACCGTGTATGCCTGCTCGTCGTTCATCGCTCGTCCTCCTCGATATCTCTCTTCAGCTCGCTGAGCGCCGAGGCCCAGGGCTCCGCGTACTTGCTCACCCAGCGGTCGTGGACGAGCCTGATCGGGACGGGGTTGAGGAAGTGCAGCTTCTCGCGGCCGCGCCGCCTCGTCGTCACCAGGCCCGCCTGCTCGAGCACCTTCAGGTGCTTCATCACGCCGAACCGGGACATCGGCAACCGGTCCTCCAAGGCACTGAGCGTCTGCCCGTCGCTTGTGAACAGCTGATCGAGCAGCTTGCGGCGGGTGGGATCGGCCAACGCCTTGAAGACCTCGTCCATGCCTCGGAGAATAGGTGACCATTTAGTCACATGTCAAGCGTGGCAAGAAACCGCGCGGTGTACCCATTGACACGCGGACCTTTTGCGCTTTAGGTTGCCTGAACGTTCAAGAAGACTCTCGAATCGAGGGTCTCGTCCATCTCTTCAAGGGGGAGAAACCAGATGCAAGCTGTCAAGCGCTTGGCGCTGCTCGTCTGCGCCTTTGCGGCACTCGCCGTCCCGGCGACCGCAAACGCCACTATCACGACCAAAACGATCGACTACGGCCCATACACGATCCCGGCCGGCAACGGCGACCCGCACGACCATGAACACATGGGTGAAATCGCCAACCAGATCGTCCAGAACATCGCTAAGCCGTGCACCGGCTGCACGCTCATCGGCTTCACCCCGGACCTCGTCTACACCGACGGCACCCGGGCGACCATTAGCACCGGCCCGATGCTCCACCACGCGATGTTCGCCGCCCAGTCGAGCGGCAAGTCCGACGTCACCTGCCCCAACACCGGGCCGGGCCTGCTCGGCGAAAGGTTCTTCGCCAGCGGCGACGAGCGCACCGCGGTCGACCTGACGTCGCTGCCCTACGGCTACAAGATCAACAGCAGCGAGACCTGGAACATGGTCATCCACCTGATGAACTGGGAAACCACCGCGAAAACGGTGAAAATCCGGATGACCTGGAAGTACGCGACCGGCACCGACGCGACCAGCCGCGCGGCGCTGCGGCCGGTCTGGCTGGACCAGGCGCAGTGCACCCTAGATTCGCTGATATCGGTTCCGATCGGCTTCAGCGATACGCACTACGACTGGAAAGCGACGATCGGTGGCAAACTGATCGCCGCCGCCGGACACATCCATGACCACGGGGTCAACGACGAACTCACCAACAAAAGCGCCGGCGAAGCCCTGCTGTGCAACTCGGTGGCGGGCTACGGCGGCCCGGGTTACGAAACGTTTGACGGTCGCAAACACATCTCCTCGATGACCGTTTGCACCGGCAATCCGATCGCGACGATCACCAAAGGCCAGACGTACCGCCTGCACACGATCTACAACGTGCCGGAAGGCCACCCCGCGATCGACGATGCGATGGGCATCATGATCGCCTACATCGGCTAGTCCAAGAGCGCGATTCGATTCAGGGGGAGCCGGCTCCGGGCGGCTCCCTTTCTTTCTCGGCTACTGATTAGGGGAGTTGGACGCCGCCGCTGATCACCGTCTCGGTGCGACCGCCGACCCAGATCGCGCCCTCCTCGTCCTGGGAGATGTGGACGCGGCCGGCGCGGCCGATCGCACCGCCCTGGCTGGCGACGTAGGGAGCTTGAAGCCGTCCGCTGCCGACCAGCCACTGCGCCACCGAGGCATTGAGGCTGCCGGTGACCGGGTCCTCGACCGAGAAGCCGTTGACCGGCGTGAAGGCGCGCACCTCGATCGCCTCCGCCGAGCCCGCCGGGTGGAAGCCGACGGCGCCGAGGTCGAAGTCGAGCGGCCCGGGCCGCAGCTCAAGCACCCGCTCGGCGCTCTCCAAGAGGACGGCGATCCAGCCAGGTCCGTTGTCCACCCACTCGACCGCGAGCATCTCCGCCGGGTCGAGATCGAGGGCCGTCGCCACCCGCGCCACCTCCTCCTCGCCGGCGGGACCGGAGCGGACCAGCGGCGGCGCCTCGAAGGCGAGGCCGCCCTCGCCGTGCCGGATCCGCACCAGACCTGACTCGCACTCCTGCACGATCTCCTCCGGGTGCCGCGGCTCCCCACCGCCCTCGAGCCAGGCGTGGCAGGTGCCGAGCGTCGGGTGGCCGGCGAAGGGAAGCTCGAGGACAGGCGTGAAGATGCGGACGCGGTAGTCGGCCTCGGGCCGGGTCGGGGGCAGGACGAAGGTCGTCTCGGAGAGGTTGGTCCAGTGGGCGAACCGCCGCATCTCCTCCTCGCCGAGGCCATCGCCATCTAGAACCACCGCTACCGGATTGCCGGTGCAAGGCCCGCTGCCGAAGACGTCGACCTGGCTGAAGGCTCTGGACATCAGGGCGAGTCTCGCAGGCGGCGAGTCGCCCGCTCCGCCGCGGCGCTCAGCCGGCGACGATGCGGAAACCGAGCTGCTGCGGCTGCGAGCGCTGTCCGGCGGCGTCGACGGCGACGGCCCGGGCGCGGTAGCGCCCGGGCTTCGACGGCTTGCCATGCACCCGACCGCCCCAGTCAGTCGACTGCCGACCACCCTGCTCCTGGGCCTTCAGGCTGGTGACGTTGACGAAGCGGACGCAGTGCCTGCCTGCTTTGTTAGCGGCGGTGACCTTGGCGCAGCGGGCGTTGCCCCCCTTGCCGAGGCGGCGGCCGGGCGCCTTGCGGGCGATCGTGATGGTGACGGTGACGGGCTCGGAGAGCGTGTAGGTGAACCGGGTGCCGTGCTTGACCCTGGCGGCGGCCTCGGCGCCGCTCGCCTTCGCTTTCGGCGATTGCCCAACCGGGGCGAAGACCCGGTTCGTCATCCCGAAGCCGGAAAGGGTGGGGGGTGAGTCGACAGGGCAAGGCACACTCTGCCCGGTCACCTCGAAGGCGCCCAGATCCGGGGCGGGGATGCAGTCCCGGTTGCCGTCGAGTGAACGCGGGTTGCCGGCCAGATCGAGCTCGCCGGGCTGACTGAGGCCGGCATCGCCGCGATCGATCAGAGACGAGGTGTTCTGCAGGAAGTAGACGCCGTGGCCGGGATCTAGGAAGCCCGGGTCGCCAGCCAGGTTGTGGGCGCTGCCGGGCGCGCTGACGGTACCGCCGTTTTTCTCCACCCGGGTGGTGAAGCTGGAAAAGTCGGCGTCGATGGCGCCACCGTCCGCGCGCAGGTCGATCGCCGGGATGATTTCGGCGAACGGCAGGTCGCGGGCGATCGAGTTGCGCAGGGTCGCGGTCGCCGGGCCCGCGCCTTCTTCGCGTTCCACCGCCAGGGCCGCGGTGCCTTTTCCGATCAGGGTGCTGCCGACGATCACGGCCGAAGCCGAGCCTTCTTCTTCGCTTTCGACGTTGACAGCTTCCGATCGTTCGGAGACGACGAGGCTGTCCACCAGCTCGACTTCGGGGCTTTCGTCGTTCTCGCCGGTGGCGTAGATGACCTGGCCTTCGGCGCTGAGGCGGCTGCGCCTGATCGTCAGGAGGCCGTCGAAGATACCGGCCGCCTGGCCGGCGCCGTCGACGTCGACCGCTTCGAGCGCGAGGCGGGCGCCCGAGAAGACGGCGATCGTGCTCCCGTAGGACCCTCGCACCAGTCCGTCGGCTACGTCCATGCTCGCACCCGGGTTGTTGACCCAGAGTGCCTGGCCGGACCCCAGACCGGTGCCGCCGGCGAAGTCGCTGCCGACCGCCGAGACGGAGACCGGCCCCGGACCGCTGTCGGCCCTCAACCCCCGACCCGCCGTCCCGGCCGAGAGGCTTCCCGCTCCCCCGTCGCCGCCGATGACGACGACGTCCTGCAGCCGCAGCGTGGTCGGGTCGGCGCTGCTCGAGAAGTATTCGACGCCGGCTCCCCCGCCTTCGCCCGAGGTCGCGATGCTGTTGTCGCCGTGTCCGCCGACCGCGCGCAGCGCCTGCAGCGTCCCACCGGCGCGCAGTTCGAAGGCGGGAAAGCCGTCGGTGTGGTTCCCAGCCGGTCCGACGATCGTGGTGGCGGCGGGATTGCCGCCCAGGGCACCGCCGCCGGCGCCGACGAAGGCGAGGGCTTTGTCGGCGATGACCGATTCGGTGAAGCTCCCCGGCCCGATCTGGATCGTGTCGCCGCCGTTCGCCTGGCCGACCGCGTAGTTGATCGTCCCGCACGGCGCCCCGGGGTTGGTGCAGCCGGGAGCGTCGGTCCCGCCTTTGGCCACGTAACGGGTTTCGGCGCTGGCGGCGGCAGGGAGCACCAGGGCGAGCGCAACCACGACCAAGACGCGAATCGACCATCGCAAAATCGGCGCCAGCACCTTTCTCCCCTTTCGGACTCTTGGCGTACCTGAGCGGACTGCTGTGCGTACCTGGGGACGATCCTAGTTCGAACCGCGCCTCCTTTGCAACGCCTACCCGACTACATCCGGTAGACCGGCGCCGCCAGCTCCGCCAGCGGCGCATTGGCGCAGGCGTCGAGGGCGAGGCCGAGGACGCGACGGGTGTCGCGTGGGTCGATCACGCCGTCGTCCCAGAGGCGCGCGGTCGAGTAGAAAGCCTTCCCCTGGCGCTCGTACTGCTCGTGCAGCTGGGCCGCGACCTCGGGCTGGCCGACCTCGTTCATCACCGCCGCGGCCATCTCGCCGCCCATCACCGAGATCCGCGCGTTCGGCCACATGAAGAGGAAGCGCGGCGAGTAGGCGCGGCCGCACATCCCGTAGTTGCCGGCGCCGAAGGAGCCGCCGACGATCACGGTCAGCTTCGGCACCCGCGCGGTCGAGACGGCGGCGACCAGCTTCGCACCGTCCTTGGCGATCCCCCCGGCCTCGACTTTGGAGCCGACCATGAAGCCGGTGATGTTCTGGAGGAAGACGAGGGGGATGCGGCGGTGGTCGCAGAGCTCGACGAAGTGGGCGCCCTTCAGCGCGCTCTCGGAGAAGAGGACGCCGTTGTTGGCGACGATCCCGACCGGGTGGCCGTCGATGTGGGCAAAGGCGCAGACCAGCGTTTTCCCGTACTTCTCCTTGAACTCGCGCAGCTCGCCGCCGTCGACGATCCGGCGCATCACCTCGCGGATGTCCCAGGGCGTGCGGAAGCTCATCGGCACCAGGTCGAGGATCTCCTCCGGGTCGCCTGCCGGTGGCCGCGACTCGATCCGCGCCCACGGCGTCGCCGGCGAGGGCGGCAGGGTGGCGACGATTTCGCGCAGGATTCCCAGCGCCTCGGCGTCGTCGGCGGCGAGGTGGTCGGCGACGCCGGACTTGCGAGCGTGGACGTCGCCACCGCCGAGATCCTCCGCCGTCACCTCCTCCCCGGTCGCCGCCTTCACCAGCGGCGGCCCGCCGAGGAAGATCGTCCCCTGGTGGCGGACGATCACCGTCTCGTCGCTCATCGCCGGCACGTAGGCGCCGCCGGCGGTGCAGGAGCCCATCACCGCCGCCAGCTGCGGGATCTCCCGCGCCGACATGTTGGCCTGGTTGAAGAAGATGCGGCCGAAGTGCTCGCGGTCGGGGAAGACTTCGTCCTGCAGCGGCAGGAAGGCGCCGCCGGAGTCGACCAGGTAGATACAGGGCAGCCGGTTCTGCAGCGCCACCTCCTGCGCCCGCAGGTGCTTCTTCACCGTCATCGGGTAGTAGGTGCCGCCTTTGACGGTGGCGTCGTTGGCGACGATCAGGCAGCGGCGGCCGCTGACGATGCCGACGCCGGTGAGGATGCCCGCCCCCGGCGCCACGTCGTCGTACATCCCGTCGGCCGCCAGCGGCGAGAGCTCGAGGAACGGCGCCCCCCGGTCGCAGAGGCCCTCGATCCGCTCGCGGGCGGTCAGCTTGCCACGGCCGCGGTGGCGCTCGACCGCCTTCGCGCCGCCTCCGGCTCGCACCCGCTCCAGCTTCGCCTCCACCTCGGCGATCAGTTCCAGGTGCTGCTCGCGACCGCCCGGCGAATTGCCTTTTCGTTCCGCCGAGCGGGACAAACCGGCAACTCGGCCGGCCTTTTCGCTCATCGGCCAGCCTCCGGGTGCCACTCGACCGGGCCGGCGAGGAGGGTGTGGGAGCCGAGTGGGCGGCCCAGGACCTCCTGCGCCGCGCGCGAGGCCTCGAGCAGCCGCTCGAGGTCGATCCCGGTCTCGATCCCCATCTCGCGCAGCATCGAGACCAGGTCCTCGCTGGCGATGTTGCCGGTGGCCCCGGGCGGGACCGGGCAGCCGCCCAGCTCGCCGAAGCTCGACTCGAAGGAATCGACGCCCACCTGCAGCGCCGCCAGCACGTTGGCCAGCCCCTGGCCGCGGGTGTCGTGGAAGTGCGCGGTCAGCTCGACCTCCGGGACCTCCTCGGGCGCGCGCCCGAAGAACTCGCCGACCTGGACCGGGTTCGCCATCCCGGTGGTGTCGCCGAAGCCGACCTCGACCGCGCCGGCGCCGGCGAGCCGGCGGGCGATCTCGAACACGCGCTCGGGCGGGACATGCCCCTCGTAGGGGCAGCCGAAGCTGGTGCTGATCACCCCCTCGCAGCGCAGGCCCTCTTCGTCGGCCCGCGCCAGCACCCGCTCCAGCCCCGCCAGCGACTCCTCCACCGAGCGGTTGACGTTATGGCGGTTGTGGGTCTCGGAGGCGGAGAGGAAGACGTTGACCTCGTCGATCTGCTCGCGCGCCTCCAGCGCCGCTTCCAGGCCACGCTCGTTCGGGATCAGGACCGAGACCGATACCTCCTCCGGGATCTCCGCCCGTTCCAGCACCTCGCGGCCGTCGGCGAGCTGGGGCACCACATCGGCGCGGACGAAGCTCGTCACCTCGAGCCGGCGAACCCCGGTGCGGGCCAGCATCTCGACCAGCCGCACCTTGTCGTCGGTCGCGATCGTCTCCGGCTCGTTCTGGAAGCCGTCGCGCGGCCCGACCTCGCGGATGCGGACCGCCTCGGGGATCACCGGTGCACCACCGAGATCATCTATGCCCCCAGCGCTCTCGCGATCACCATCTGCTGGATCTCGTCGGTGCCCTCGCCGATCGTGAGGATCTTGGCGTCGCGGTAGAAGCGGCAGACCGGGTACTCCTCGATGTAGCCGTAGCCGCCGTGGATCTGAACCGCCTCCTCGGCGCAGCGCACCGCCAGGCGGCCGCTCTTCAGCTTCGCCTGGGCGGCGGTGAGGCTGAAATTCTCGCCGCTGTCCTTGAGGCGGGCGGCTTTGTAGACGAGCAGCCGGGTCGCCTCGATCTCGGTCGCCATGTCGGCGAGCTTCGCCTGGATCGTCTGGAATCGCGAGATCGACTGGCCGAAGGCCTGGCGCTCCTTGGCGTAGGCGAGCGCCTCGTCGAGAGCGCCCTGGGCGAGCCCGACGCCCATCGCGGCGACGCCGATGCGGCCGATGTCGAGCACCTGCAGGAACTGGCGAAAGCCCATCCCCCGCTTGCCGAGCAGGTTGGCTTCGGGCACCCGGCATTCGGTGAAGATGAGGGGCCTGGTGTCAGAGGCGTTCCAGCCCATCTTGCGGTACGGCTCGCCCTGCTCGTAGCCGGGAGTGCCGTTGGGGACGATCAGG
>Ga0307316_10000243_pt1 | contig 15667 bp, 11 predicted proteins | sample ER_DNA_356_FD_194504 | JGI IMG/M metagenome (GOLD analysis project Ga0307316, IMG submission 194504) | Bulk soil microbial communities from the East River watershed near Crested Butte, Colorado, United States - ER_DNA_356 | ecosystem: Environmental > Terrestrial > Soil > Floodplain | place... | reverse complement strand
AACACAGCGCCGGGCCGCTGCTGGTCCTCGCCGGCGCCGGCTCGGGCAAGACCCGTGTTCTCACCCACCGGATCGCCTACCTGCTGGCGACCGGGGAAGCGCGGCCGGGCGAGATCCTCGCGATCACCTTCACCAACAAGGCAGCGGCGGAGATGCGGGAGCGGGTCGGCCAGCTCGTCGGCCGCTCGGTGCGGGCGATGTGGGTGACGACCTTCCACTCGGCCTGTGCGCGGATGCTGCGCGTCGACGCCGAGCGGCTCGGCTACTCGAAGGGCTTCACGATCTACGACCAGGCCGACTCGCTGCGGATGCTGAAACGCTGCCTCTCAGAGCTCGGCGTCGATCCGAAACGGTTCCCCCCGCGCGCCGTCCACGCGAAGATCTCCGGCGCCAAGAACCAGCTCGTCGACGCCTCCGTCTATGCCGAAATGCAAGGCAGCGTCTTCGAGGAGGTCGTCGCCGAAGCCTTCCCGCTCTACGAGAAGCGGATGCTGGAAGCCAACGCGATGGACTTCGACGACCTGCTCGTCCGCACGGTCAACGCGATGGAGCTGTTCGAGGAGGTGCGCGAGCGCTGGCGCCGCACCTTCCGCCACGTCCTCGTCGACGAGTACCAGGACACCAACCACGCTCAGTACCGGATGCTGCAGCTGCTCGCCTCCGAGCACGGCAACCTGATGGTGGTCGGCGACGAGGACCAGTCGATTTACGGCTTCCGCCACGCCGACATCCGCAACATCCTCGACTTCGAGCGCGACTTCCCGCAGGCCGACATGGTCAAGCTCGAGCAGAACTACCGCTCGACCGAAGTCATCCTCAACGCCGCCAACGCGGTAGTCGAACGCAACCGCGACCGGCGGCCGAAGGAGCTCTGGACCGAAGAGGCGGGCGGCGAGCCGGTCCAGCTGTCGGAGCTCGGCGACGAGCACGAGGAGGCGCGTTGGGTCGCCGCCGAGATCGAGCGGCTGGGGGAGGAGCACGGCCTCGCCCGCTCCGATGTCGCGGTCTTCTACCGGACCAACGCGATGAGCCGGGTGCTGGAGGACACGCTCAACCGCTTCGACGTCCCCTACCAGGTGATCGGCGGCACCAAGTTCTACGAGCGAGCCGAGATCAAGGACGCTGTCGCCTACCTCAGCCTGCTGGTCAACCCGGCAGACCTCGTCTCCTTCACGCGGATCGTCAACTCACCCCGACGTGGGATCGGCAACACCACCCAGGGCCGGCTTGCCTCGCACGCCAACACCACCGGGCTGCCGATCTGGGAGGTGATCGAGCGGGTCGAGGAGGTGCCCGGATTGAGCGGCGCTGCGATCAAGTCGGTCGGGCGCTTCTACGAGATCATGGCGACGCTGCGCGAACGCGCCGACGCAGAAGGCCCGGTGGCGACCCTGCTGGAGACGGTGCTGAACGAGAGCGGCTACCTGGAAGCGCTGGCGGCGGAGCGCACGGTCGAGGCCGAAGGCCGGGGCGAGAACCTGGAAGCGCTGATCGCAGGAGCGGCGGAGTTCGACATCGAGCGCGAACGCGAGGGCGACAGCGAGGTCGCGCCGCTGGAGGAGTACCTGCAGCAGATCTCCCTCTACAGCGAGCAGGATTCGCTGACCGAGGAGCGCGAGCTGGTGACGCTGATGACCCTCCACAACGCCAAGGGCCTCGAGTACGACACGGTCTTCATCGTCGGCTGCGAGGACGGCGCCTTCCCGCACATGCGGGCGCTGGAAGAGGGCGGCGAAGAGGAGGAGCGACGCCTCTGTTACGTCGGCATCACCCGCGCCCGCCGCCGCCTCTACATGGCCTGGGCGCGGCAGCGGAGCCTGTTCGGCCGCTCCGAGCGCAACCTGCCCTCGCGCTTCGTCGACGAGATCCCGGTCCAACTGACCGAGCGCCACTCGACCGCGAGCCAGGGCCTGAGCACGAGCTGGGGGACGCCGACGACGAACGCGGTTGAACCGGCGCAGCCGCTTGACCCCGGGCCGGCGCTGGAACTGCAGACGGGCGACGACGTCGTCCATGCCAGCTTCGGCGACGGGGTCGTGACCGGGGTCGAGCCGGGCGGCGTGATCATCGTCCGCTTCGCCGGCGACGGCACCGAGCGCAAGCTGATGGCCGACTACGCCCCGATCCGTAGGAGGTAGCGGTGGCGGCGCGGGCGATCGACGGCAAAGCGGTTGCAGCGACGGTCCGTGAGCGGGTCAAAGTCGACGTCGCCGCCTACAAGGAGGAGACCGGCGGGACCCCGGGGCTGGCGACGGTTCTGGTCGGCGAGGACCCCGCCTCGCAGGTCTACGTCGGGATGAAGCGCCGCAACACCGAGGAGGTGGGCATGCGCTCGATCCACCACGAACCCGAGGCTTCGATTCGCGAGGAGGAGCTGCTCGACCTTGTTCGCGAGCTGAACGAGGACGACGAGATCGACGGCATCCTCGTCCAGCTGCCGCTGCCCGCCCAGATCGACGAGGACGCGATTGTCGCCGCGATCGACCCGAAGAAGGACGTCGACGGGCTGACGCCGATCAGCGCCGGCATGCTCGCGCACGGTGCGCCTGGCCTGGTCCCGTGCACGCCTCGCGGGGTGATGGAGCTGCTCAGCCATGAGGGGGTCGAGCTGGAGGGCGCCGACGCGGTCGTCGTCGGGCGCTCGAAGCTGGTCGGGGTGCCGGTGGCGCGGCTGCTGCTGGCCGCTAACGCGACGGTGACGATGTGCCACTCGCGCACTCGCGACCTCGACGCCGTCTGTCGGCGCGCCGACGTCCTCGTGGCGGCGGTGGGCGTGCCGCGCCTGCTCGGCGCCGAGGCGGTGAAGCCGGGCGCTGTCGTCATCGACGTCGGGGTCAATCGCCTCGAGGACGGCCTGGTCGGGGACGTCGACTACGAGGCCGCGGCGGAGATGGCATCCGCGATCACGCCGGTGCCCGGCGGGGTCGGGCCGATGACGATCGCGATGCTGCTTTCCAACACGCTCCAAGCAGCGCGTCTGCGAACCACCTGACCGGCGCGCTGCGGCGTCCTCGGTCGCTCGCGTGCAGAGCACGCCACGCTCCCTGCGTCCTTGCATCGCTTGGTCGGGAGGCCCGCAGACAAGGTTTTTCTTCTTTCGTGGCGTATAGGTGCTCGAACTCGGACTAGGAGGAAGAGATGGACGTCGACAGGCTCAGTACGGGGGAGAAGATCGCGGGCGTCTCAGCGATCCTGCTCTTCATCTTCATGTTCTTCGATTGGTTCACCGTCAGCGCTTCGAACGATTTCGTCAGCGTCAGCGTCGGTGGCAGTGCCTGGGATGCGCTCGACGTGATCCCGATCATCCTCTTGATCGCCATCGTCGCCGCGATCGGCGTTGCGGTGGTCCGCCTCACCGAATCCGCTTTTGAGCCGCAGATCTCGATGAACGCCGTCGTTGCGATCCTCGGGATCATTTCGGTTCTGCTGATCCTCTATCGGATCATCAACCCGCCAGACGCAGACTTCTCGGGGATCAGCGTCGATCCCGCCGTGGGGATCTTCCTCGGCCTGATCGCCGCCGCGGGCATCGCCTATGGCGGCTACCGGGCGATGCAGGAAGAAGGCGCCAGTTTCGGCGAGATCGGCGATCGCCTCGGCAGCGGCGGTCGTGGAGGTTCCGGCACCGGCGGCGGTCAGCCGCCCTCGTCTACCCCGCCGTCGCCGCCTCCGCCTCCGCCTCCGCCTCCGAGCAGCTGACTGAGCCGGCGGCGATCCCTCGCGACACCTGCTTGGCAAAGGCGATGATCGTCATCATCGGATTGACGCCAACTGAGGTGGGGAAGAGCGAGGCGTCGGCGACGTAGAGGTTCTCGGTGCCCCTGACGGAGCCGTCGGGGGCACAGACACCCTGGCGCGGATTAGTGGAGATCCGCGCCGTCCCCATCGGGTGGAAGGCCTCGAGGCGCAGCTCCGACAGCTTCAGCCGCGCCGCCTCGAAGGCGGCCAGCTGGCCGCGCTTCAGCGTCCCGAAGCGCGGGATGTTGGGGTAGACCTCGACGGCGCCGGCGGCGAAGTGGACTTCGGCGGCACGTGCGATCCCGAAGTGGATGCGGTCGGCGTCCTCGCGGGTCAGCTTGTAGGAGGCGCGGATAGCGCCGTCGTTGCCGAGGCCGACGCGTCCGCTGGAGCGGTCGCAGAGATGAACGCCGATCGAGCCGACGTGCCCGAACTCCAGCAGCGAGCGCTGATGATCGGCGCCGGTGCCGGTCAGCCAGGCGCCGCCGAAGGCCAGGGGCGTGAAGGTCGCCTCGAGCAGCACGTTCTGCGGCTCCCACTCGTCGACGTAGTAGCTCTGCATCACGCCGTCCCAGCCGCGCACCTCCTCCTCGTAGCGGGCTCCGACCCAGCAGGCGGGGTGGATGTGGAGGTTGCGGCCGACCTGGTCGCCGCCGAGCCCTGAGCGCAGCAGCAGCTCCGGAGTTCCGAAGGCACCACCGGCGGCAATCACGGCGCGGCGGGCGCGGACGATGTAGGGGCGGGTGCGCCCGTTCGCGTCGCGGGCGGTGCAGGCGAGGCCGGCGGCACGACCGCCATCGACCAGGACCCGCTGGGCTTCCACCCCTGCCCGGATCCGAGCTCCGGCCGCCGCCGCCCGCGGCAGGTAGCTGACGTGCATCCCCCGCTTGGCGTCGATCGCGCAGCCGTAGGGGCAGGAGCTGCACTGGACGCAGTTGCCGGCGTTGCGGTGGATCGGGGCGCCGCTGGCACCTAGGCTCGCCGCCCCTTCCATCGCCAGTTGGCCGTTGCGCCCCATCCGCTCCGGGTCCAGCTGGGTGACCCGGAGGAACTCCTCGGCCTCGGCGTAGTCCTCGTCGAGCTGGCGGGCCCAGGAGATGCCGTGCTCGCCACGCCAATTCTCCAGCACCGTGTCGGGCGCTCGGAAACAGGTGCCCGAGTTGATCACGGTGGTGCCGCCGATCGCCTTCGCCACCGGAACCGGAATTGGCGGCCGCCCGGAGGCGATCGTCAAGCCGGCGTCGCGGTAGAGCTCGGCGATCGCCTGCAGTCGGTCAAGCGGATAGCTCTCGCGGTTGTAGTGGCCGCCGGCCTCCAGCACGAGGACGTCGAACCCCGCCTCGGCCAGGGTCGCAGCCGCCACCGCGCCGCCGGCGCCCGAGCCGACGATCGCGATGTCGCACTCCTCACCCTCGCCGCGCGGCTCCAGCTCGCCGAGGGTTCCGGCGGGCTCCGGCAACGAGCCGTCCGCCAGGGCGCACCCCGTCTGCGTCCCGATCCGGGCCTCCACGGCGGGCGCCACCGCGTATCCCAGGACCGAGAGGATCTTCGCCATCATCAGCAGCTCGTGGTGGAGCGGGAAGCGCGAGCGCTCCAGGCGCCGCAGGAAGTCCGCTGCCGCTTCGGGGTCGAGCCGGCTGAAGCGCCACGGGAACGGCAGCCACTCGAAGGCGTGCAGGCCGAGGCGCAGCCGCAGCAGCACCGGCGGCGAGACCGAGCGCAGGAACCCGGCGACCGGCCCGGAGACGTCGACGTCGCGCTCCGCCGCCGGCAGGCCGTCGATTCCCGGCGCCATCGCCGCGCAGATCGCGCTCAGGGTGCGCTGCTCAGTGGCCGAGAGCCCTGGCGCGCGCCTTCAATCAGGCGCGGCGGGGCGGCCCACCCGTCCCGCCAGTGACCAGAGCCAGAGCGAGAGCAGGGCGAGAAAGCCGTCGACGAGGAAGTTCAGCAGGTAGATGAAGACGTGTTCGTCGCCGAGGAAGAAGGCGAGCGAGCCGAGCGAGGAGGCGGTCTTGCCAGCGGCGAGGACCAGGAGCAGGGGCCGGTAGCGGACGACGTCGGCCTGGGCGACGAGGCAGATGCCGGTGATCACGACCATGTAGGCGAAGGCCAGCGCCGGCCAGAGGACCTCCTGCGTGTGCGGGGCGCGGTTGTCGTTGCCGAACCATTCGCCGACGTCGGAGATGACGTCGAGGACGCCGCTGGGGACGACGATGAAGAGGACGCCGACGACGGCGAAGGTCAGGGCGAGCAGGCGCAGGTTGAAGACGACGAATCGCTCGGCGCGGGGTCCCTGCATCGCGGGGACTCTAACTGGCTGGGCAGCCAGTCGCGATAGATACCTAGAATGCCGCCGGTGATCGATCGGGAGCAGGTGCTGCACGTGGCGAGGTTGGCCCGTCTTCGGCTTTCCGAGGAGGAAGTCGAGACGATGGTGGGGGAGCTGAGTGGGATCCTTGGTCATGTCGACCGGATCGCGAGCCTTGATCTGGAGGGGGTCGAGCCGACTTCGCACGTGGTCGCGCTGGAGAACGTGCTGCGGGCCGACGAGCCGTGGCGGAGCCTGCCGCGCGACGTCGCCCTGGCCTCGGCTCCCGAACCTTCCGAAGGCGCCTTCCGTGTCCCCTCGCCGCAGGCCGAATAGATGGCCGAGATCCTCGACCTCACGGTCCTCGAGGCCCACAACGCCAAAATGGCCGGCGAGCTCTCGCCCCGAGAGCACGTCGAGGCCTGGTTCGAGGCGGCCGGCACCGACGAGCTGAACGCTTACCTCTGGCGCAACGACCGCGGCCCCGAAGCCGCGGCGATCGAGCCCGCCCAGGACTGGAACGCCCCGATCGCCGTCAAGGACATCTTCTGCACCGAGGGAGCGCCGACCACCGCCGCCTCGCGGATCCTCGAGGGCTACCGCCCGCCCTACACCGCGACCGCCGTCCAGAAGCTGATCAAGGCCGGCCTGCCGATCCTCGGCAAGACGAACATGGACGAGTTCGCGATGGGCTCCTCGAACGAGAACTCCGCCTATGGGCCGGTTCTGAACCCGTGGGACCGCACGCGGGTTCCGGGCGGATCCTCCGGCGGCTCGGCCGCCGCCGTCGCCGGCGGCCTCGCGCCGTGGGCGCTCGGCACCGACACCGGCGGCTCGATCCGGCAGCCCGCCGCCTTCTGCGGCATCGTCGGCCTCAAGCCCACCTACGGCGCGATTTCCCGCTACGGGATGATTGCCTACGCCTCCTCGCTCGACCAGTGCGGGCCGCTTACCCGCACCGTCAGCGACGCGGCCCTGTTGCTGGCGATGCTGGAGGGGCGCGACCCCCTCGACTCGACCTCGGTCGGGATCGACGGCGGCGTCTCCCTGCCCGACCGCGAGGACCTTGCCGGCATGCGCTTCGGCGTCCCGGCCGAGCTCGCGCGCGATTCGGTCGACGCCGGGGTCCGCGAGGTCTTCGAGCGGACGCTGGAGAAGATCGAGTCCCTGGGAGGCGAGGTCGTCGAGGTCTCGCTACCGAGCGCCGAGCACGGCATCTCCGCCTACTACGTGATCGCGCCCGCCGAGGCCTCCTCCAACCTCGCCCGCTACGACGGCGTCCGCTACGGCATGCGGGCCGGCGGCGACGGCGACCTGATCGAGATGTACGAGACGACGCGTTCCGACGGCTTCGGCGCCGAGGTGAAGCGGCGGATCATGCTCGGCACCTACGCGCTCTCCTCCGGCTACTACGAGGCCTACTACGGGCAGGCGCAGAAAGTGCGCACGCGGATCGCCGAGGACTTCAGCCGCGCCTTTTCGGCGGTCGACTTCATCGTCACCCCGACCGCGCCGTCGCTCGCCTTCAAGCTGGAAGAGAAGACGAACGACCCGCTCTCGATGTACCTAGGAGACCTTTTCACCGTCCCCATCAACCTCGCCGGGCTCCCGGCGATCTCGATCCCGGCCGGCCTCGCCGAGCCCGAAGGCGGCGAACCACAGCTTCCGGTGGGCTTCCAGATTGCAGCACCGGCCTTCGCCGAGCAGCGCCTGCTTGACGCCGCCTACGCGCTCGAGCAGGGGATCGGCTTCGATAGGCGCCCGGGAGATGCGGATGGCTGAGCTCGAAGCGGTGATCGGGCTGGAGATCCACGTCCAGCTGGCGACCAAAACCAAGATGTTCTGCGGCTGCGAACTCTCCTTCGGCGACGAGCCGAACGTCCACACCTGCCCGATCTGCCTCGCTCACCCGGGCGTGCTGCCGGTCCCCAACGAGCAGGCGATCCGCTACGCCCTGCAGATCGGTCTGGCGCTCGATTGCGAGATCGCGCCGCGCTCGATCTTTCACCGCAAGAACTACTTCTATCCCGACAGCCCGAAGGCCTACCAGATCAGCCAATACGACATTCCGATCTGCGGCCCCGGCAAACTGGGCGAGGTCCGCATCCACCGCGCCCACCTCGAGGAGGACGCGGCGAAGACGATCCACGTCGGCGCCTCGGGCCGGATTCACGGCTCCGACGCCTCGCTCGTCGATTTCAACCGCGGTGGCACGCCGTTGGTCGAGATCGTCACCGAGCCCGACCTGCGCGACGCCGCCGAAGCGGCCGAGTGGGCGCGCCTGCTGCGCGAGACCGTCCGCCAGCTCGGCGTCTCCGACGTAAACATGGAGGAGGGGAGCCTGCGCGTCGATGCCAACGTCTCCGTGCGCCCCGCCGGCAGCAGCGAGCTCGGGACGAAGACCGAGCTGAAGAACATGAACAGCTTCCGCTTCCTGCAGCGCGGGATCGAGGCTGAGCTGGCGCGCCAGCGAGAGCTGGTCGAAGCGGGGGGGACGGTCGAGCAGGAGACCCTCCACTTCGACCCGGCCAGCGGCAGCCTCACCTCGCTGCGCTCTAAGGAGGAAGCGCACGACTACCGCTACTTCCCCGAGCCCGACCTGATGCCGCTGGCGCCGACCGAGGAGATGCTGCGCGAGGCCCGCGAGGCGTTGCCGGAGCTGCCGGTGGCGCGGATCGAGCGCTACGAGAGCGAGCTGGGCCTGGCGCGCGACGTGGCGCTGACGCTGGCAACCGATCCCCGCACGGCCGGGTACTTCGAGAACACGGTCGAGGCGGCGGACGGGGTGGAACCGCGCGTTCTCGCCAACTGGGTCACCGGCGAGCTGGCGGCGGCGTTGCGGCAGGCCGAGGTCGAGGGCGGCGCCGCAGACTCGCGGGTCTCGCCACCGGCGCTCGCGACCCTGGTCCGGATGGTCCAGGAGAAGAAGATCTCCCACGGCAGCGGCAAGACCGTCCTCGCGGCGATGGTCACCGAAGGCGGCGACCCCGCCGAGATCATCGAGCGCGAGGGCCTGGCCCAGATGTCTGACTCTGGCGAGCTCGAGGCGATCGTCGAGAAAGCTATAGCCGACAATCCCGACGCCGTCGAGAAGATCCGCGAAGGCAACGGCAAGGCGATCGGCGCCATCGTCGGCGCCGTGATGCGAGAGACCAAAGGCCGAGCCGACGGCGGCGAGGTCAACCGCCTGATCCGCGAGCGGCTTTAAGCCCGCTCAGCCGGTGAACAGGGCAAGCGAGAGGGACTCGAAGGTCACCGGTGCTCCCGCTTCGGAAACCAGCGTGATGTTGATCCGATCGCTGACGGTCCCAACGCGCCTGAAGGCCGTGGTCACATCGCAGTAAAGCGGCTGTTTTAGATCGAACCGCCCAGCGAAGCCGGGATCCCGATCCGTCGTATTGCGGTCGGCGGAGGTCGAATTGATGAAGATCTTGACTTTTCCGGCTGGTTTACCCCCGGTTTTCAAACCGGCCGCTCTCAGCATTGCTTGAGAGAGGAGTGAGCGGTCAAATTGCGAACCCGGCTGCGCTCCAACCGTTACGGCGTCCGCCGCCTCCTTCTTCTTGATTTCCGGAAACCTGACCTCGAAGAGGCTTTCGGTCTGCTCGCCTCTCTGCTCGATCTGCATTGCCAGCTGTACGGCTTCGCGGTTTTTCTCATAGCCGAGCTGACACATCAGCTTCGTCAGGGCGGCCTCCGGGGTCATGTCGAGGCCGCTGATAACTCCCCGCTCGAGGAGGCCGCTGCTGGCCTCGTATAGGCCGGCCTCTACCTTGCCCTCGGGGCACTGGGTGACATTGACGATCACCTTCCCCTGCTTCACTGCGTTGCCGATTATTTTGAGGAAATCTTTGTCGCCGGGCGCGTTGCCGGCACCGAAGGTGCGAAGCACCACCCCCTGAACCTCCTCCAGCTCCAATACTTGTTTCAGCGCGCGGGGGTTCAGGCCGGGGAAAAGCCCGAATTCCATGACCCGTGGGCTCAGCTCCTCACGGATGAAAAAGGGGGCGCTGCTGTTATCGGCCGGGGGCAAGACTCTGTCGGCGTGAATAAGAATGTGCTCGCCGATTTCGCCGATCGGAGGGTAGTTCGGGGTCCCGAAACCCTGCCACGAGGACGTACTCAGCTTTCGCACTCGGTTGCCGCGGAGAAGCCGGTCGGCAAAGCAAACCGTGACCTCGGGCACAAGGGGCAGCCCCGTTGCCTTCCAACCGGCCACATACAGCGCGTTGACCAGGTTCTGTACGCCATCGGTTCGGATATCAGTAAGCGAAAGCTGCGAACCGGTAACGACAACGGGCTTAGCAAGGTTCATCAGCATGAACGAGAGGGCCGAGGCGGTGTAGGCCATGGTGTCGGTTCCGTGTAGAAGAACGAAGCCGTCCCAGTCGTCGTAGTGCTCGTTGATGGCCCGCGCCATCGCCGCCCAGTGCTCGGCGCGGATCTCCGAGGAATCGAGCGGCTTCATGTCTTTCCCTTGCCGGTCCTTGAGTTTGGCTATCTCGAAGTAGACCTTGCTCTCCCTGATCCGCTCCAGTTGAGGTATCCCCTTGATCAGATCGTTGGCGTCGGGCACCGGTTTCAACGGGCTTGCGGGGTTCGACTCATCGGCATTCTTCATGCCGATCGTGCCGCCGGTGTAGAGGATCAGAACCCTCGCCTTGTCGTTGCTCACGACGTGCCCCCTCGCCTCGACGTATTGGTGGAGTCCTCTTCGTCCATCTCACCGATGATGGTTCTGTTCATGATCTCGCGCACCCGATCGATCCGGGCGCCCGCCTCCACTTTTTCGCGCTCGACCATGGCAAGTGCCCAGCGGAACTTCGCCACCGCACAGCTCGCGGTCATGTTCCCGGTGGAGATCGCGCCCGCGCGTACAGCGTCCCGGCCTGGGCGGTAAGCGGTGTGGAGCGTCGCGTTGGCGGGGAACTGGCTGGTCACGATCACCGGCTTGTTACGTTCAACCGCGGCCCGGATCAGCTGGCGGAAGGAATAGTGACGAGCGTTCGGCACGTTTCCGGCTCCGAATGACTGAAGGATCAGCCCTTTGCAAGCCTCCTGTTCGAGCGCCGGCATGACCAGGCTTGGTTCGAGACCGGGGATGAGCGAGACCTGGAGGACGCCGGATGCGAAATGATCTCGAAGCTCGTAAGGCGCCTGGCTTGCCAGTTTTTCGTCCTTGGTCATCGCCTCTCCCGCGAGGATGATTTCCTCGGTGATCAGCGCCAGCGGGAAGAAGGCAGGCGACTCGAAGGCGTCGAACTGCGCCTCGTTTTTCTTCTGGGCGCGGGCGCCGCGGAAGACGAAGTCACCGAAGGCGATCGCAACCTCGGCCAGTTCCGTGGAGGCGACTTTGCAGGCTCGCAGGAGGTTCACCCGGGCGTCGCCGTGCGGGACCTCGGGAATCGTCTGGGCGCCGGTGAAGACGACCGGCACCGGCAGGCCAGGACCGAGCGCGAAGGCCACTGCCGAGGCGGAGAAGTGCATGGTGTCGGTGCCGTGGACCACGACGAAGCCGTCGTAGCCGTCGTCACGCCGGTCGTACACCGCTCGCGCGATCTTGGTCCAGTCGGAGGGGATGACGTTGGTGCTGTCCTTATTGAGCAGCGGCACGAACTCGTAGGAGACGATTTCTTCGAGCTCTGGGGCGACGCGCAGGAAGTCCTCGGGGTCATCCGGCGGCCGCAGCTCGTTCTTCTCGTCGCGGATCATGCCGATGGTTCCGCCCGTGTAGATCAGGCAGATCCTCGACTTCCCGGAGACGCGTGCTGCGGAAGGCAACTGCCGCTTACTCCGATGCCTTTGCGGTCTCAGCGGGGATGCTGAAAGAGAACTCACAGCTAGAACGTGTGCCGATGGCTTGTCCCATACAGCTGCCGGAGGGGTGGTCTACCTGGACGTCCTTCGGCACATTGCGAAGCAGCATACTCAAGACCCCTTTGATGTACCCGGTCAGTAGCGAACAGAGATCAGATGGTTTTCCCTGGGCCGCGAGGAAGTTTCCGGTGACCTCGATGACCCCAGCGGTGGCGCTGCCCGCGGAGGTCATGGGGTCTAGCTCCTTGAGGTTGAGCCCGCCGAAGCCCACCCGCGAGTCGAACTCGCACCAGTGGCGCAGCCGGGTCTCGTCATCGGGCGAGCTCATGGTCTGCTCGAGTTGCTTGGCAAGGTCCTCGCCAAAGCGCTTACCGGGCTTTTCGCCGGCCCGTTCCAGCGCGGAGGGCTCGCGGGTGAGGCCTTCCCCGTTCTCCGCCATAGTGGTCCCCGCCCCGTTCGCCGCCTTCTTGAGCTCGTCGTGGAGATCGTTGAGCAGGCCGCAGAAGGTCTCGACCCGGAAGGAGACGTTGCGGCTGCGATCGGCCGGGTTGGTGAGGATGCCCTGCTCCTGGAGGAGGAAGAACTGCGGTCGTTCTCCCGGGACCAGGGAGCCCTCCGGCAGACTCTCCAGCAGCGTCGCACCGCGGGAGCGCCCTTCTCCGAGCGCGGCCGCGAGCAGTTCGGAGTAGCCCTTGACCAAACGGGTGACCGGAATCGGCTCGGTCAGCGAGATCGGCCGCTCGAGGTTGGTCAGCTCCACCCGGGGGTCCGACTCGAGTGAGACCCAGTCGTCGAATCGCGCGCTGGCGTATGCCTCCTGGAAGGTACGGAACCGTTCCGCGGACTCGGCTTCGGTGTGGATGTAGTCGGGGTAGCGCGCCCGAACTCCGATCAAGGAGAGCGGCCCATAGCGCTCCTTCGTGTCCTGGGGCCGCACTTCCCGCATTCTCCGAACCATCTGGGTGGTCCAGGCGGCATCGGCATGGTCCGCCTGCGTGAACAGGATGGCCGTATCGGCGATGCCGGTAGCCACGTACACGCTCGCCAGGTGATAGCCGGCGGGCGCATCGACGAGGAGCAGGTCGGGGGAGGGCGAGGCCGCTTCGATCACGGCACGGAGCCGGCGCCAGGTGCCGGTGATGTGTGGGTCGGCGCGAACGCCGAGGAAGCGGGGGAATTCCTCCACCATCCACCGCCAGTAGTCGTCGGTCTCCGGATTACCAGGAGTGATCAGGCGCACCGAGCCCCGATCAAGGCCGCCTAGCTCGATCGAGAAGTCTGCAATGTCGATCGCAGCCCCATCCGGCTCGCGATCGTCGAATAGCTGGGGGAGCAGCCCCATCAGCCAGGCCCGGGATTCGAGGTCCTCACGAGAGAGGTCGTAGCGGGTGTGCAGCCATGGGGCGGTGGCGTCGAGGTCGAGGAGGACTACGTTCTTTCCCGTCCTCGCATAGAGGTTGGCGATACTGGTGATCGAGGTCGTCCGGCCGCGGCCGCCCTTGTATGAGTGGAAGGAGATGACCTTCATTGCGTGCTTCTGGTTGCCGCTGACCGGACCAAGCCCTGCGCTTGTGCCTCGACGGGTACCGAAAGCGCGCCAAGTCTAGTCCTGAGTGCGCACCGTTGCGTGTAGCCCACAGACTCGCTGAGAACTGCCGATCCTTTTAGTGGTGTGGGATGCTGTCCGCACCATCCGCTCTCCGGCCTCCTGTGGGGCCGAGGAAGTCCGCAGGGAAAACGTGGCCGAGTACGCGATATCGACCAATCTGATCAGTTGGGTACCGGCGAAGAAGGGCATCTTCGGATGGCCGCAGGATGGGCCGGAGGCCGAGGTTGTCGATTCGATGCGTTCCGAGGACCTGCTGGTTCCGAAGTTCTCCCAGACTCCGGACTACCGGAGGGCGGGGGGCTCCCAGACCGAGTACGTCAAAGGCATCTGCGAGCTGCTCGGGCTCAGCTACGAGGAAGAGGTGGCGGACTATGAAGACCGGGTCGCTGGCGGCTACGGTGCCCTGCCGTTCATCTGGCGAGTACGCCGGCCGACCGGGACGGATCCGCGGTACCCCAGCAATGCACCCTGGAGCACGGTTGCGATCGAAGTGGAGGAGCTCGCTGAGCCGTTCTCAACCAGCGAGTTCCTGCGCCTGCGGGCGGTTCCGATCGAGATAGCCCGCCAGTTCAAGGCAACCGCCGCAGCCGGGCGTCACATCCAGCGCCTTCCCAACGGAACGGTGGCCGAGCTGCGTCGCCTCGGCAACGATCGAGGTTTGCGCGAGGAGGCGTTGAGAAAGCTGTTGCTCGTCAAGGCCGGGTCCGGCGCCGAGGCGATCCACAGGCTGGTCGTCCAAAGCATCGCGCCACGCCACGGGGACTACCTCTTCCTCGTTCAGCCCGCCTGGATGCCCGGTTTCCACGAAGTGAGGGGAGAAGGTCAGTTGGAGGTGGCTCAAGTCGGTCCGTCGGTGGTTCGCTCGGCCGGGGACTTGGTCGAGCTGATTCGTCGGGCGAGCGGGCGCGCCCAGCCTTCGGACCGGTTCAGGCCCGGCAATCCCCGGCGGGCGGCCCAGCAACTGCTCGAGTTCGTCGAGTCCCCGGACGATGTCTGGGAGATCGAGGAGTTCGCGACCTTCTACGACCGCTTCGTCAATCTCCCGCATAAGGTCAGTCAGGCGCTCGAGATCGCTGATCGGGTTAATCCCGGCGTCCCCCGCGAAGAAGAGGCGGACGCATACGAGCCCGAGGACCGCGAGGACGAGGAAGAAGACAGCGAGCAGCAGGAGCGAGACAGTCTTCACGGGCTGACGATCGCGGCGGTGCAGTCGCATCTCAAGGAGGTCGAACTGTCCCCCTCGGTCCTCGCCGAGGCGGTGACGGCGTTGCGGGCGGGCAAGCACCTGATGCTCTCCGGTCCGCCGGGGACCGGTAAGTCCACGGTCGCCGCTGCACTCTGTCGCGCGGTCGTCGACGAGGAATTCGAGACGGCGACCGCGACTGCTGACTGGACCACCTTCGACACGATCGGCGGGTACATGCCGCAGGACGGAGGCAAGCTCGAGTTCGAGCCGGGGATCGTCCTGAGGAGCCTCGAGCGCGGCCGCTGGCTCGTGATCGACGAGCTCAATCGTGCCGACATCGACAAGGCCTTCGGACCTCTCTTCACCCTCCTCGCGGGATCGGGGGAAGGAAACGGGGGGGAGGACGTGACCTTGCCGTTCCGGAAAGCGGAAAGGAGCGTGCGGATCGTCTGGGCCGACCGTCGCGACGAGGCGAACTCGCCCTACGCGCTGACCCCTACCTGGCGGATGATCGGCACGGTCAACGCGCGCGACAAGGCCTCCTTGTTCACCCTCAGCTTCGCCTTCCTGCGCCGGTTTGCGGTGGTCGACGTGCCGCTGCCAACCGAGTCCACCTATCGTGATCTGGTCGCCGCCTGGATCGAGAAGGTGGACGAGCCGATACGGCAAGAGCTAGTTGAAGCGGCGATGCGGCTGGCCTTCGGCCCGCGGAAGCTGGGCCCGGCGATCCTCAAGGACCTCGCCCGTTTCACCAGCATCGGCATCACCGAGACGGAGACCGCGTCCGTCTCCGCTGCTTATGAAGACCCTGTCGAGGCCTTCCTTGCTGGGGTCCGCCTATATGTAGTGCCCCAGTACGAGGGCGCTGGCAGCGACGAGGTCTGTGCCTTGCTGCAAGCGTTGCGTTCGGCGCTGGCGAGCCCGCCCGAGCGCTCATGGGAGCTGCTGCAGCACTCGTTGGCGGAAGTCGCGCTGGCGTGAGCCGCGTCGTCGATTCGGACTTTCCGCC
>Ga0307316_10000239_pt1 | contig 15742 bp, 9 predicted proteins | sample ER_DNA_356_FD_194504 | JGI IMG/M metagenome (GOLD analysis project Ga0307316, IMG submission 194504) | Bulk soil microbial communities from the East River watershed near Crested Butte, Colorado, United States - ER_DNA_356 | ecosystem: Environmental > Terrestrial > Soil > Floodplain | place: USA... | reverse complement strand
ATGACAACCCGTCGGGCAGCCTCATCGGCCTCTACATGGTCGCCCGTATCCGGGACAGGGGCATCATCGTCAAGCAGGCCGGCCGTGTCGATGCGGACCCAGTCACCGGGCAGCTGACGACCACGTTCGACGACCTCCCGCAGGTCCCGGTGAGCAGCTTCAACCTGCAATTCCGCGAGGGCGGGCGGGCGCCTTTGGCGACGCCACCGGCCTGCGGTACCTACCCGGTCGTCACGAAGTTCGTGCCCTGGGCGGCCCAGGACCCCGACAATCCTGCGCCCAACGAGATCGTCACTCGGACCAGTTCCTTCACCGTCGAACGCGGAGTCGACGGGGGGGACTGCCCTGCCGGCGGAACTCCGAGCTTCCATCCTGGCCTCGATGCAGGGTCGCTCTCCAACGCTGCCGGCAGCTTCAGCCCGTTCAACGTCCGCCTGACTCGGAAGGACGGGGAACAGGAGTTCACCAACTTCTCGATCAAGCTGCCTCCTGGGCTCAGCGGCAAGCTGGCTGGGATCCCGTTCTGCTCCGACGCGGCGATCGCCGGCGCCAAGGCGCGGACCGGCCCGCATGGGGGTCAGGAAGAGCTCGAAGCGCCTTCGTGTCCAGCGGCATCAGAGGTCGGTCACACTCTGGTCGGAGCTGGAGTCGGTTCGAGCTTGACCTACGTGCCGGGCAAGGTTTACCTCGCCGGGCCCTACCACGGCTCCTCCCTTTCGATCGCCGCGATCACCGCCGCCAAGGTCGGCCCCTTCGACCTCGGCACGGTCGTGGTCCGGGAGGCACTGCGGGTGAATCCCGAAACCGCGGAAGTGTTCATCGACGCCACGGGTTCGGACCCGATTCCCCACATCATCCAGGGGATCCCGGTCCACGCCCGCGACATCCGCGTGTACGTCGACCGGCCGCAGTTCACGCTCAACCCCACGTCCTGCGAACCGACCTCGGTCGCCTCGACCGTTCTCGGCTCCGGACTCGACTTCGGCTCGCCAGCGGATGACAATCCGGTCACCGTCACGACCAGGTACCAGGCATCGGACTGCGCGGCGTTGCCGTTCCGGCCCAAGCTCAGCATGCGCCTGTTCGGCAAGACCCACCGCGGCGCCAACCCGAGGCTGCGGGCGACCCTGCGGATGAACGGGATCGGCGAAGCGGCGATCGCCAAGGCGTCCGTCACCTTGCCGCACAGCGAGTTCCTCGACCAAAGCCACATCCGCACCGTCTGCACCCGGGTGCAGTTCAAAGCTGGGGCGGGGAATGGGGCAGAGTGCCCGAAAGGTTCCGTCTACGGCTACGCCCGCGCCTGGACCCCGATCCTCGACGAGCCGATCGAAGGGCCTGTCTTCCTGCGTAGCTCGTCTCACCCGCTGCCGGACCTGGTCGCGGCCCTGCACGGCTCGAGGATCGACATCGACCTGGTGGGCCGGATCGACTCATTCGGCAACGGGCGGATCCGCAACACGTTCGAAGCCGTCCCCGACGCGCCAGTGAGCAAATTCGTGCTCGAAATGCAGGGCGGCAAGAAGGGTCTCCTGCAGAACTCGACCGACATCTGCGAGGGCCAGCACCGGGTGCTCGCGGCCTTCACCGCGCACAACGGCAAGCAGCAGACCCAGCGGCCGGCGTTGAAGGGCGATTGCCGTGGCGGCAAGGGCCATCACGGCCACCGCTGACGGAAATGCGGGCGAACGGCTCAGCGCGGATCTGGGCGAGGGGCACGGCGCTGGTCGTCGTGCTCCTCGCTGCGGGCGTCGCCCTCGCCGGCGCCACCGTCGTGCAAAAGGAAAAGCTGCGGGTGACGGTGCTGGGGCAGGTGAAGCCCTACCGGCTACCGCGGTCCACCCCCGCGCCGATCGCAGTCTTCGTCGCCGGCCACATCGGGATGACCGATCGCACGACGCCGCCGCAGCTGACCCGGCTCGACATCCGCTTGAACCGCCACGGAAGGTTGCAATCGCGGGGCCTGCCGACCTGTCGCATCAACCAGATCCAGCCCGCTTCGACTGCCCTTGCCCTCTCCCGCTGCGGCGACGCCGTGGTCGGCTCAGGGCAGTTCTGGGCGCACATCATCCTGCCCGGGCAGGAGCCCTATCCGACCAGCGGCCGGCTGCTCATCTTCAACGGGCGGAGCAGCTGCGCGAGCGGGGCCGAGGGCTGTCGTTCGCGCCCCGTGCTCTTCGCCCATATCTTCTCGACCCGGCCCTTCGCCACCTCCTTCGTAATCAGCTTCGCGATCCGGCCCCTCCGCGGCGATGGCACCTACGGAACCGAGCTCTCCGCCTCCCTGCCGCAGGCCCTTGGGACCTGGGGGTACGTCGATCGGATCAAGCTGACGCTGCGGCGGAAATACCGTGATCACGGGCAGCAGCGGAGCTATTTCAACGCGGCCTGTCCCGCACCGGCCGGGTTGTCGCGTGCCAGCTTCAACCTTGCTCGAGCCGACTTCCATTTCGTCGAAGGACGGATGATCAAAGTGCCGGTCGAAAAGGACTGCCGGGTGAAGCCATGAGGAGGAGCGGGCCAGCGCGGTATCGCTTCGCGGGCGCCGTTTGCGCCGCGGCCATTCTCCTCGGCTGCGCCTGCGCACCGTTTGCCCCCGCGGCATACGAGCCCGCCGGCTCTGGGGCCACCAGGTTGGAGCTGAGCAAGGGGTTCATCTCGCTGCTGAGGAAGAACGGGGTGAAGCTCGGGGTGGCCGAAGGGGCCCGGAAGGGAGACGCCGGGCTCGTGCTGCCAGTTAGCGGCGGCAAGGTCGATCCCGCCTCCAGTCGCGGCACCATCCTGCATGGAGGCGTCATCACGGTTAGCCGGGGCAGACGCAGCTTCCGGATCAAGGACCTGATGGTCAAAACGACGCGGCGCCGGTCGCCGTTGGCCGCAAAGGTGGGAGGGGGGCAGATCAAGCTCTTCACGGCTGGCGGCCTCACCGTTCGCCGCACCGGCTTCGGGGTCGCGATCCGCTCGGTCGACCTGCGGATGACCGCCAACCTCGCGGTGCGGCTCGACCACAAACTCGGGCTCAACCGTGTGTTCGCGGAGGGCCTGCCCGTGGGAACGGCCTTCACCAAGGTGGACCCTGCTCTGGCGGCGCTTGACCGGTCGGGGCGGCTATCCCTCGATCTCGACCAGGGGCTGGTCGCGAAGTTGAACCAGCTCTTCGTGGCGGCGAACCCGATCCACCCGGCCGAACACCCGGGACCATTTACCTTTCCGATCTTCGGCGGCCAGCTCTCGCCGCAGCTGACTGGCGGAGTGATGCAGGACGAAGGCGCGCTCGAACTGCTCCAGCTCGGCGGTGGCCAGGTGTTCTGGGCCGAGCCGTGGGTGGACCTCGACAGCGGCTCGCTCAGCATGGAAGCGGACGTCGAGCCGTCGCCGCCCTACCGCGGCAAGATCGGCCGCGTCTCCGTCGCCTCACTCGACCTTTCGGCTGCCTCCGTCGCTGCACGCCCCGCACAGCGCAACATCGAAATGGCTGGCGGCCGCCTGGCGCTCTCGTCTGAGGCCGCCACCGAGCTGAACGAGGCCTTCGCCGGGGGGAAGCCCGTCTTCGCCGCCGGCGAGCCGATGGGCACCCTCGCCTTCACCGCGGAAGGGAGCTAGCGAGCCCCCGGCGCCGCTTGCTCCTTGCTATCCGAAGGTCGCCTCCCTACGATGGGCAGGCGTGGTTTTCAGGGGGGTCTCTGCTTTTTTCCGGAACGAGCGCAAGCTCTTTGCTAGAAGCTGCCTGCTCGCAATCTCAGCCCTCGCTGTTCTCGCCGCGGTTCCCGCCTCTGCCGCAGCTGCTTCGCCGTGGTGGCACCTTGGCATGGGATGGGCTTCAAGCAGCCTCAGCGCATCGGGGGGAGAAGCCGAACTGATTCTCGACGCGACCAATCTCGGGGACGCAGCGGCCGGTGGGTCGATCGACCCAGTCGTTCTCGTCGATACCCTGCCGCCGGGAGCCGCGGCTCTCGATGCCACCGCCATCGCCGGCACCCCCCTCGGCGATCCGCCGGCGGTCGAGTGCGCCGTCGAAGCCAGCCGCACAGTCTCTTGCTTGTTGAAAGGCGAGCTCGTGCCTTACGACCGCATCGATATCCGAATCCGCGTCGACTTGACGGATGGATCGTCGACCGGAGGGCTCAACCGGTTCGAGGTGAGCGGCGGCGGCGCTCCACCTGCCGTGCTGGAAAGAGAAGCGGCATCCCATATCGCAGACTCGCTCGGAATCGAAGAATTCGAGCTCCGGGCCGAAGAAGAGGGAGGCACGGTCGGACTGCAGGCAGGCTCCCACCCCTTCCAAGTGACCGCGACCGTCAGCCTCACCCAGACCTCAGAAGCGCTGCCCACCCGCCTACCGAAGGACCTGCGGATGAGGCTCCCACTTGGCCTCCTGGCCGACGTGGGCGCCGTCCCCGCCTGCCCCTCCGCTCGCTATTTCGAAGCAGCATGTTCTCTGGCGAGCGTCGTCGGCGTCGGGATCTTCGCGGTTAACACGCCGGATCCACTGGGACGCGCGGATCTCGTCGCGCCGATCTACAACCTCCAACCGCTGCCCGAACAGCCAGCCCGTTTTGGTTCGCTTCCACTTGGTCTGCCGGTGACGATCAACTCCTCGATAAGAGGCGACGACTATGCGGGCGAGCTCAGCATCGACAACATCCCAGGAGACATCGGATTCCTCGGCGCCACTGTGGTGCTATGGGGAGCTCCGGCAGACCCCCGACACGACGACGCCCGCGACGTCGGTTGCTTGTATGCGGCGCGCGGCGCCTCCGACTATTCCTGTAAACGGCTCGAAGCAGCCGAGCCGGCAGCGATGCTGACGATGCCGACCTCGTGCGCAAGCCCCCGCTCCTCAGTCGCCGAAGTCGCTCCTTGGACGGACCGCTACCATCCCGCAGCGGCCACGAGCCCGTTCCCGCCGATGACAGGCTGCGATCGGCTGCCTTTCCGTCCGGTGGCGGCCACGGCGGCCACCACCTCGTCGACCTCGTCGCCGAGCGGGTTGGGCCTCAGCTTGGGAACCGAAGGCCAGGGATGGCGGGATCCCGACGCCCTCGCGGAGTCCGTCGCCGAACGGATCGCGGTGACGCTTCCGCAAGGGTTCACGATCAACCCCTCGGCCGCGAATGGCCTTTCGTCCTGCGGTCATGACGAATACGACGCGGTCGCCCTGAACGCCGGCGGGTGCCCCGACGCTTCCAAGCTTGGCTCTTTGACCATCGAAAGCCCCGTCTTCTCGCAGCCGCTGAGCGGGAACGTGTACCTCGGGGCCCAGGAGAACCGGCGCTTCGACGGCTCCATCCCCCTCGATTTGATCGCTCGCAACCACCGCCTCGGCATCCTGGTCAAGCTGCGAGCCGGCCTCAGGCTCGATCCGCTTTCGGGACGCATCAGGGTCGTCGCCGAGGGGCTGCCACAGCTGCCGCTGTCGAGCTTGCGCCTCGACTTCCCGCAGGGTTCCCGGGCGCTGCTCGCCACGCCGCCGAGATGCGGTGCCTTCCCGGTGGAAGCCGAGTTCACGCCTTACTCTGACCCTGCCTCCAACGTCGTGTCCCGCTCGGCGCTGACCACGTCGAGCGGCCAGGCGGAAGCCTCGTGCCCCGGCCCGACCCTGCCTTTCCACCCCGCTCTCAGCGGCGGCACCCTGGACAACGTCGCAGGGCGTTACTCGCCGCTCTACCTGCGGCTCAGCCGTGACGACGGGGAAGCCGAGCTCAGCGGTCTCTCGCTCTCCTTCCCGCCTGGCCTCGCCGCCAGGATCGCCAGGCTTCCAACCTGCTCGTCGGAGGAGCTGGTCGCAGCGGCGGCCAAGCCCGCCGCGGAGGAGGCGGCAGCCCCGTCCTGCCCGGCCGGGTCCCAGGTCGGCCGCGTCCTGATCGGAGCTGGGGTCGGCCCCGTCCTCAGCTACGTCCCCGGAAACCTCTACCTGGCCGGCTCCTACCAGGGGGCGCCCTTCTCCCTGGCCGCGGTCATCCCGGTCGGCCTCGGCCCGCTCGATCTCGGCACGATCGTCCGGCGCTTCCCGATCGAGGTCGCTCCGCTCAGCGGGCAGCTCGGCCTCGCCTTCGGGGACGCGCAGCGCCTGCCCTCCATCCGCGACGGGATCGCCCTCCACCTCCACGACCTTCGCCTCTATCTCGACCGCGCCGACTTCACCGTCAACCCGACCGACTGCGAGCCGATGGCGATCAAGGGCTTCGCCTACGGGAGCGAAGGACAGGTCGCTCCCGTCGCCGAGCGGTTCCAGGCTGCGGGCTGCAGGCGGCTTCGCTTCAAGCCATCGCTATCCCTGCGCCTCTTCGGCGGCGCGGGGAGGAACGCCCACCCGGGTCTCCGCGCGACCATCCGCGGCGGAGACCACGAAGCGCGCCTCGCCTCCGCTTCCTTCACGCTGCCGACCGGTCAGCTCCTGGACTTCCACCACGTCCAGGCGCTCTGTGGGCACGAGCAGCCGGTTGCCAGCTGCCCCCCCTCCTCGCGGATCGGCCGCGTCCGCCTCCGGAGCCCGCTCCTCGGCCGGCCGCTACACGCCCCGCTCTTCCTCCGCGTCCCGGCCCGGGGGCTGCCGGCGCTGGTCGCCGACCTGCGGGCCGGGGATGTCGGCCTGGTCCTCCATGGCCAGACGGCAGCTGCCCCGGCCGGGCGCTTGCGGGTCTCGTTGCCGCGCCTCCCCGACCTTCCTCTCACCGAAGCCACCCTCGTGCTGGACGGCGGCCGCCGCGGCCTGCTCGTCAACACGGAGGCCGCCTGCGGCGCTCGGGGCAAAGCCGACGCCACCCTCGAGGCCCACAGCGGGAAGGTGCGGCGACTGCACCCGCGCCTCCGCTGTTCTTTCTAGAAAACGCCCTCTTTCTTTCGGTCATACTCTTCTGCCAGAGGCTAAGTGGTCAAGGGAGCCGCGCAGCGAGATGAGAGCTAGCAAGCAAAGGTCCGAGGGCGGCGTCGCCCGCAACCGCTCTGCGGTCATCCTGGTGCTCACGATCGGGGTGGTGGCGGTTCTCGGCCTGATCGGACTGCGGGTCGAGGACCATTTGCGCCCGACGTCGCTGGAGATCGGCGGCACCGCCTCGGCGCGCGGCGAAGCGCTGGCCGGCGAGCATTTCGGCGACCGTTCGCCGATCGTCGTCCTCCTCCGCGGTCCCGCGGCCGCGGTCGAGCTCCAGGGGCGTCGCCTGGTGGCGGCGCTGCGCCGGGACCCGCACCTCACCGTGATCGCGCCCTGGGACCCGGCGGCGGCGGCTCGCAAGCTTCCAGCGCCCTCGCCGCACGCGGCGCCCGGCAGCCCTTCGCGCGCGCTGCTGCTGCTCGACTACCGCGTTGGGCTGGCCGCGGCGATGCGCCGCACCGTGCCGAGGCTCGAAGACGCCCTTCGCGCCAACGTCCACCCACCCGTGCGGGCGACCCAGTCCGGTTACGCCACGATCTCCCGCGCCCTGCAGGACGAATCCCTCGCCGCCGCCGAGCGGGCCGAGCTCCTCGCCGCGCCGCTGCTGCTCCTGGTCCTCCTCCTCGTCTTCCGCTCCGTCGCCGCTGCGGCGATTCCCCTCGCGCTCGGGGCGCTCACCGTGCTCGCGGGCAGGGGCGTCCTCGTCTTCCTCACCGGCCTGATGCCGATCGATGCCCTCTCGCTCGTCGTCTGCACGATGATGGGCCTCGCCCTCGGCGTTGACTACTCGCTGCTGATCGTCTCCCGCTTTCGCGAGGAGCTCGGGGCCGGACACGAGCCCCACCGGGCCGCCGCGATCACCCGCCGCAGCGCCGGACGCACCACGGCGGTCGCCGGCGCCACCCTGTTCTTCTCGATCTTCCTCTCCGCCTTCTTCCAGCCCGGCTCCCTCCTGGTCTCCCTCGCCGCGGCGCTCGCCGTCGTCACCGCGCTCGCCGTGCTGATCGCCTGGGTGGCGCTGCCGGCCCTGCTCACCCTGCTCGGCCCGTCCATCAACGCCGGCCGCATCGGCCGCCCCAGCCCGGGCGGCCGCTCCCGCGTCGCCGCCGCCGCCGCTGTCGCGCTGCGCCGCCCCGGCGTCGCCACCGTCGCGATCGTCGCGCCGCTGCTGCTGCTCGCCGCTCCTGCGCTCGCCTTCAACACCGGCTCTCCGGGGATCGACGAGCTTTCGCCTTCCAGTTCCGCGCGGAAGGGGTCCGAAGCGATCTCCGCGGCGGTCGGTGCCGGCTGGCAGGCACCCTTTCTCCTCACCGTCGCCGCCGAGAGCGGCCCCCTTACCTCGCGCCGCCGCCTCGCCCTGCTCGTCGATACCCAAAGCCGAATTGCCCGCCTTCCCGGGGTCGACGCCGCGATCGGTCCGGCGGCGATCGCCGCCGCTGCCCTCCCCCTGCGCTCGCTCGGCGCCGAACTGGAGCCGACCGGCTCCTCGATGGTGGCTCGGTTGGCCGGTCTCGGGTCGCGCCTGCGCCGGGCGTCGCGAGGGGTCGCGCAAATCCGCGGCGGGCTCGGCGAAGCCTCGGCAGGGAGCGCCCTGCTCGCCGCAGGCTCGGGTCGTGCAGGGCATGGAGCGCAGCTCCTGGCCGGCGGCCTCGACCAGGCGGGGGCCGGCGGCAAGCGCGCCGCGGGTGCCCTGGAACGCCTCGCCTCCGGCAGCAAACGGCTGGCGGAGGGCGAGCGCCTCGCCTCCTCCACCGCCTACCAGATCTCGCTTGGGCTCGGCACCCTCCTGCCGAACCTCAGTGGCCAGGGCCTCAGCCGTGCCCGCCGCCTCTCGACGCGCCTGCACAATGCCGCCGCCGCCGATCCCGCCCTCGCGCCGGCCGCCCACGAAGCCGAAGTCCTCGCCTCCGTCCTGTCGGCCAACCGCGAAGAACTTGCCCGGCTGCGCGGGCAGGCCGCGGCGCTCCGTCGCGGCCTCGGCAAGCTGGACGCCGGCGGCAAGCGGCTGAAGGAGGGATCGGCCCGTTTGGCGGCAGAAGCGCAGGGGCTGAGCAGCGGCCTCGGCAGCCTCGGCGGGGGAGCGGAAGCGCTGGCGGGCGGGCTCGGCAGATTGCAGGGCGGTGCCGAAGCTCTCAGCGGGGGCCTTGCCGAAGGCTCCACCCGCGCTCTCCCGCTTCAGCGGCGGCTGGGGCGGGCCGCGCGGCGAGCCGCGGAGACCGCTGACCCGCTCAAGCGCCGCCTCGAGCAGGTCCGCCACCTCTCGCCCCGCCTCTTCGACTCCGGCTTTCTGGCGGTCGCCGCCATCGACGGCGCGTCGACGCTGCGGCGCTCCCTGGCCGCCGAGGTCCTCTCAGTCTCCAGGGGAGGAACGGCGGCCCGCTACCTGGTCGTCCCGGATGCGGGCTTCAACACGCCCGGGTCGCGAGCGCTCGACTCGCGGCTGCGGGAGCTCGCGGCTACGATCGACCGCCGCCCGGGGCTCAGCGCCGGGATCGGCGGCGGCGCCGCGGTCCTCGACGACTACGGTTCGGCGACGAAGGCTCGTCTCCCGTTCGTCGTCGGCTCGATCGTCCTCATCACCTTCCTCATGCTCGTCGCGCTGCTGCGGGCGCCGCTGCTCGCAGCCCTCGCGGTCGCCCTCAACCTCCTCTCCGTGGCCGCGGCGATCGGGGTCGTCACCCTTGCTTGCAAGCTTCCGGCCGGTTACCCCCTCGGCGGTCACCCTTATATAGACACGGTCGGCGCGGCGGCGATCTTCGGCGTCACCTTCGGCCTCTCGATCGACTACGCCGTCTTCCTTCTCGCCCGCATGCGCGAGGACTACGGCCGCAGCGGCGACAACGCCCGCGCGATCCGCTTCGGCCTCGAGCGGACGGCGGGCGTGATCACCGGCGCTGCCGCGATCATGGCCGCCGTGTTCGCCTCCTTCGCCACGGCTTCGGTCGCCACCGTCAGCCAGATGGGCCTCGGCCTCACGGTCGCCATCCTGCTCGACGCTACCGTGGTGCGAATCGTCCTCCTGCCCGCCCTGATGCTGCTGCTCGGCGAGCGCGTCTGGCGTACGCCCACGTGGCTCGAGCGCGTCCTGCCGCCTGCGGCCGCCCGCCCGGCGCCGACCGTCCCCGCGGAGGCGCGCGGATGACGCGCCGCCTCACCCTCGTCCTCGCTGCCTTGGCGCTGGTCCTTCCCACGGCCGCCATTGGGGCAAGCGTCGGCCGCGAGGAATACGTCGCCGGGCTCGAGAAGATCTGCAAGCCGGATTCGGAAGCGACGCAGCGTGCCGTCCGCGGCACCCGCGCCGACGTCCGCTCCGAACGCTTCCGCCGCGCCTCGACGAAGGTGACGAAGGCGAGCCGGATCTTCGCCGGCACCGTCCGCTCGATCGCCGAGCCCCCGCGGCCTCCGAGCGACAGGAAAACCCTGGCTCGTTGGTTCGCCGCTCTGCAGCGCGAGGGCGATGCCCTCGACCGCACTGCCGCGGCGCTCCGGGCCGAAGACCTGCCGCGCTTCCAGCGCGTCTGGGCAAACTTTGTCCACGAGGGGAACAAGGCGAACAACGTCGTCGTTTCGTTCGGATTCGACTACTGCGCCTTCAAGCCGTCGAGGTTCATGTGAGCCGCCGGCGCCACCTGTCTTCAGCCCTCGCCGCGACCCTCGCAGTGCTCGTCTTCGGCTGCCTCGTACCCGGGCTGGCCCGGGCTGAGCAGAGCGGCCGCGACGGGATCCTGACCACCTTCGACGCCTCGTTCTCCCCCAGCCTCCTTTCGCGAGGGCATGCCGACCCGGTCGCGATCTCCCTCTCCGGGGGGGTCCGGGCCGAGGGCGGGAAGATGACGCCCCGCCTCGGTCGCATCGAGCTCGCCTTTGCCGCCCAGGGCCGCCTCGACGCGGCGGGGCTGCCGGCTTGTCCGCGCGCCCGCCTGCGCAACGCGACGCTTCGGCAGGCGCTGAGCCGCTGTCGCCCCGCTCTCGTCGGCCGCGGCTCGATCCTCACCGAAGTGCCGCTGGCGCCGGCGATGCCCCTGCTGGCCCGGGCGCGGGCACTCGCCTTCAACGGGCGCGAGGGGGGAAGCCCGGCGGTCTGGCTCTACGCCTACTCCTCCTCGCCCCCGGTCTCATTCGTCCTGCCGTTCACGGTGCGCCAGCGCCAACGAGGCGCTTTCGGACTGCTGCTCGAAGCGCCGGTTGCCAAAACGCTCGGACGTTGGCCTCGCCTTCGCTCGTTCCGCATTACCTTGGGCCGCGGCTACAGCAGCAAGGGCGGGCACCGCGATTACCTGACCGCTCGTTGCCCCCTGCCCCCGCGCATCCAGAGCCTGACGGTTCCGATCGCCCGCGCCACCTTCCACTTCACTCCTGCTCCCACCATCGCCACCACGATCTTGCGCGCCTGCCGCGCCCGCGATTGAGCCAGGCCGAGATGCTCCTCAGGGACCACGCTAAGACCGACCGCCGCGACTCGGCGCGCCTCTTCGCCACTGCGGCGCGGCGATATTGGCTGCAGGTCTTCCCTGCCGCCTGGGCGACGAAGCGGGAGCTGCTGGGGCGGGCGGAGGCGATCCCGGACCCGCTCTTGCGCCAGGACGCGATCTCCGCGCACCGCGACAAGGGCTCCAACTGCGAGGGCCTAGCCGCCTTCGCCGTTCTGGCCCCGCCTTCGCGGCGCCGCGAAGTCGCTGCCTGCCTCGTCGCCTATCAGCTGATGCTCGACTACCTCGACTGCGTCTCCGAGCGGCCGACCGAAGATCCGCTCGCAAACGGCACCCACCTCCATCGCGCTTTCGCGGTTGCTCTCGACCCGCAGGCTTCTCATCACAACTACTACGAGCTCGCGCCGCAACGCGACGACGGCGGTTACCTCGTGGCGCTGATCGAGGCCTGCCGGGCGCCCCTGCAAGCTTTCCCCTCCCTCGCCGCCGCCCGCGAGCCGTTGCTGAGGCAGGCCCGTCTCTGCGGCGAATCGCAGGCGCTGAACCACGCCCAGCGGTTTGTCCCGCTCGAGCGCCTACACGAGTGGGCGGAGCGAGCCGCAGCCGAGGCTGGGGCGGAGGGTCAGCTCGAGTGGTGGGAGATGATCGGCGCCGCCGCGGCTTCCTCGCTCTCCGTCGGCGCCCTGCTGGCACTCGCCGCGACCCCTGGACAGACCTCTGAGGACGCAGTGGCCGTGGAGGCGGCGTACTACCCGTGGGCCAGCGGGTTGAACGCGCTGCTCGACTCACTCGTCGACCTCGACGAGGACCCCGATGGCGCCAGCCACCTGCGCCGCTATCCGAGCCTCGAAGAGGGAGCAGGGCGACTGGGCGTCATCGCCGGGCAGGCACGGACGCGGGTCGCTCGCCTGCCCGGCGGGGAGTGGCACGAGGCGATCCTCGCGGCGATGGGAGGGCTCTACCTCGCGCACCCCGAGGCCTGGCAGCGCGATCGCGCCCAGGTATCGCGAGCCGTGCTGGACGGCCTCGGGCCGCTGGCGCGTCCGGCCCTCTCGGTCCATCTTCTTCGCCGCCGGGGCAAGGGAAGCCGCGCCGTGGTTGCCGCGCTGCGAAGGCCGAGTGCCGATGAGATACAAAGGCCCGGTTGATGATGACCCCTCTCAGCGAGCGAGAAGAGCAGCGGCTGCGCGAGGCGTTGCTCGATCTCTGTGCGGAGCGGGGCTACGCAGGCCTCGAGCTGGGGGAGCTGCTCCGGCGGGCCGCCGTCGAGGAGCAGGACTTCCGGAGTCTGTATCCGGATCTCGATGCCTACTTCGCCGCCCTCCTCGGCCAGATCTACGGCGAGTTCTTCGTCTTCGCGCAGGCGGCGGTCGAGGGGAAGGAGGGCTGGCGGGACCGCATGCGCGCGACCGCCTATTCCCTCCTGCGCTTTCTCCGCCGCGACGAACGGGTCGCCCGCTTCGCCGCGGTGCACGCCCAGCAGGCGGGCGCGCCAGCCCAACGCCACTTCCTCGAGACGTTCAACCGCTTGGTCGACCTGATCGACGAGGGGAGCGCGGAAGCGAGCGGGCCCGTCTCGCCCAGCCGGGCGACGGCGATCGGGGTCGGGGGGGCGGTCTTCGCGCGGATCCAGGAGGCGGTGGCGGAGGGCGAACTGGAGCTTGGAGAGGCGGAGATCCCGGAGCTGATGTATGGCGCGGTCTTCCCCTACCTCGGCGCGGAGGCCGCCGCCGAGGAGCTCCGGATCCCGCCTCCGGCCGGTCTCTCGGGCTGACCTGCGGGAGGCTCAGCGGCGGCGAGCGCCCCCGTTTGCCACCGCGCAGGCGCGCTCGGGCCCCACGAATCCGACGAGGGTCACATAGGTGGCGAGCGGCACTGCTGCGGGCAGGCTCTGCGGCCCCTCCTTCCTCACCTGTTCGCGGACCAGCGCATAGACGGTGGCCGCTACGGCCTCCGTCGCCACGACCGGGGCGGCGGAATCCTCCGCGGCGGCGGGAGCCAGCATTTCGGCCAGCGAATCGATTACGCGATCCCTGCGCGAGAGGGCCGGCGGCCCGGCTTCGTAAGCGCCGACGGTGGCGAGGTGAGCCATCGCGGGCTCGGCGGCGAAGTAGGCGCACATCGATTCGCAGAGGGCGCGGGTGGCCTCCTGCCAGCTGCCGGCTCGCCGCGCTGCCGGGACCGCCGAGGCCATCATCTGGGCCCCGCTCATCTCCAGCGCGGCCACCACCGCGTCCCGCTTGTCGGTGAAGTGGTCGTAGAAGGTGCTGAGGGAGATCGCCGCCTCGCCGGCGATGTCGCCCGTGTTGATCGACCTGAAGCCCTTCTCCGCGACGACGGTCGCCACCGCCCGGGCGATCCGTTCCGACGCGGTGTATCCGGTGAAACGGACGCCCTCGGGTGGCCGCTTGCGGCGCGGCTGCTCGAGCGCGACGGGCGGTGCCTTCACGCTCATCAGCCAGCTCCAGAGCTCCGGCCCGAGCGCCGGCAGCTCTGCCTCTTCGCGTCGGTAGAGCCGGGTGTGTATGAGCTTGCAGAGACCGCCGACGAGGGCCCGGACGAGTGGCTCCGGCCGCCGTCTCCCCGGCAGCTCGACGACCAGCTCGACGACCAGCTCGAAGAGGGCGTCGAAGCAGCCCTCGGCGGCGACCTCGCCATCTCGCCCGGCCGCCTGGAGCTCGACGAAGCAGGCGCGCGCCGCCGCCGGTTGTGCCGCGATCAGCTCGAGGAATCTAAGGAAGACCGATTCGGCAGCGCTGCCGCCGCCGACCCCCCGTGCCTCCTCCAGCTCCTGACGCGTCGGCTCGAGCAGGGCGCATGCGGCCTGACTGAGGCAGTCCGACTTGTTGGAGAAGTGCTTGTAGAAGTCGCTGCGGGAGATCCCGCAGACGTCGATCACCTGGGCCACGGTCGTGGCCTCGAATCCGCGCTCGGAGGCAACGGCGACGACGGCCGCATACAGCCGCTCGCGCTGGTTGCGGACCACCTCTTGCCGCGGGATTCCACTGCCGGGAGCCAGCTTGCGCGTCCGCAGCTCTGTCGTGCGGCCCCAGGGAGTGAGGATCGAGCCGGCTACCGGTGCGCACCGGTCGTCGCTTCGTAGACGAAGCCCTCGCTGTGGTTGCCGCTGTTCCATCGCTGCTCGGTGCCGGCTCCCTGAATCCGGCACGAGATCCCCATCTCACCAGAACAGCCCCAGCATTTCCACTACCTTATCTTCAGAAAAGGCAACTTGCCTTTCTGCGCCACCTCTGGTTTGATACGGACGCCGAGCGCGTTCGGACGACGGCCGTCCCTGCTGCCGTCGTCCTGCTGTCGGCCGCAGGGGGCAACCCAGGTGCCAGCTAGTGGGCCATCCCTGGGTCCCGGCACTCGGGTTGCCCCCACCCTCCGACTGCACAGCCGGGCACCCATTGAACTCGTCTGACTATATTTTGTAGACGGCTGCCTCATTTCGTGTTACAGTCGCCGGGCTCCAGGGAGGAGACAGGGAAAGAGACGGGTCGGAGGTCGCAGGGACATCCCCCGCTCGGAACAACGGTTTCTCGCTCGAGCGTAAGAGCCACCGACCGCACCGGCGTAGGGAGCCGGCAAAGGAGAGACAAGTGAGATCGAAGCTACGCCACCCGATCCGGGCTATCCGGGAACCTTTCGGCACCGCCGGCCTTATCGTCGCCTGCGTCGCCCTGATCGCCGCCCTCGGCGGCTCCGCCCTTGCAGCCAAAGGCGCGCTGACGGCCAAGCAGAAGAAGGAAGTCACCAAGATCGCCAAGAAGTACGCCGGCAAGCCAGGCGCCCCGGGCGCAACCGGCCCGCAGGGCCCTCAGGGCAACCCCGGCTCAGCTGGTGCCAACGGCACGAACGGCACGAACGGCGCCCCGGGCGCCAACGGCAAAAGCATCACCGTCGGCACCGAGGCCCCCGGCACCAACTGCACCAACGGCGGCGTCAGCGTCGTAGTTGAAGGCTCAACCACCAAACGGTACGTCTGCGACGGCGGCTTCGGAGAGGAAATGGAACCCGGTACCACGCTGCGGGGGGCTTGGTCCGGCCAACAGACCGGTTCGTTCATGTTGACGAGCGTTTCATACCTGATGAAATACCCGGGCACCACTCCCCCCAGTCTCGTGCTCGTCCGTTCGGGATTCAGTGCGGAATGCGAAGCCGCCGAAGTTGATCCTTTTGTGAAACAGAAATGTGAAGAAGATAACGCTAATGCCGCCGCACACTGCCACGGTTCGGCGGCTGAACCGGAGGCCGACCCCGGCTTCACCTGCTTCTACATCGGTGACCTGTTCGGACCCAGCTCTACGTCGAACTTCGCCATCCCCGGGTTCAAAGGTGAAGACAGCGAGCTCTCAGGTGCGTCCCTGAAACTCCAATCAGTCAATGGATCCCTGGTCGTTACCGGGACTTGGGCCGTCACGGCGCCAATCGC
>Ga0307316_10000238_pt1 | contig 15808 bp, 21 predicted proteins | sample ER_DNA_356_FD_194504 | JGI IMG/M metagenome (GOLD analysis project Ga0307316, IMG submission 194504) | Bulk soil microbial communities from the East River watershed near Crested Butte, Colorado, United States - ER_DNA_356 | ecosystem: Environmental > Terrestrial > Soil > Floodplain | place... | reverse complement strand
GACTCCCTAGTCGAGCGCTTCTGCTCGTTCGAGGAGTAGTTGTTGCTCTTGGGCGTTCTGCGTCAGTTCGGCTGCTCGCTTGAACTCGGTCGCCGCGGCCTCGGGACGGTTGGCTTTTTGGAGCAGGTCGCCGCGGACGCTGGGGAGGAGGTGGTTGTTCGCGAGCTGTTTTTCGTCCGAGATCTCGTCCAGAAGAGCTAGGCCCGCCTCGGGGCCGAAGGCCATGCCTAGAGCTACGGCGCGGTTCAGCTCGACGATGGGGGAGTGGCTGATCTGAGTCAAGGCGTCGTAGAGGGCGGCGATCTTGATCCAGTCGGTTTCCTCGGCTCTGATCGCACGGGCGTGGCAGGCGGCGATCGCGGCTTGGAGGCCGTAGGGGCCGAGCGGCCCGGGCAGCTCTTCAGCTCGCTCCAGGGCGCGGAGGCCTCTTACGATCAGCAGCGGGTCCCAGCGGCCGCGATTCTGGTCTGGCAGGAGGATCGGCTCGCCGTTCGGGCCGTGGCGGGCGTTCAGCCGAGAGGCCTGGATCTCCAGCAGCGCGATCAGGCCGTGGACCTCGGGCTCCCGCGGTGCCAATGCGGCGAGGATGCGGCCGAGGCGCAGCGCTTCCTCGCAGAGGTCGCGCCGCACCCAGTCCATGCCGGCGCTCGCCGCGTAGCCCTCGTTGAAGACGAGGTAGACGACTTCGAGCACCGAGGGCAGGCGCTCGGTCAGCTCCGCGCCCCGCGGCACCTCGAACGGCACCCGAGCCTCGCGCAGGGTCTTCTTCGCCCGCACCAGCCGCTGCGCCACCGTCGCCTCCGAGACGAGGAAGGCGCGGGCGATCTCCGGCGTCGTCAGGCCGCCGAGCAGGCGCAGGGTGAGCGCGACCCGCGCCTCGCGCGCGAGCAGCGGGTGGCAGCAGGTGAAGATCAGCGCCAACAGGTCGTCGCCGATCTCGTCGTCGGCCGCGGCCTCGAAGTCGGAGCGCTCCATCGCGAACAGGGCGCCGGTCTCGCGGGCGATCTCCTCCTCCTTGCGCTGGAAGGTCGCCTCCCGCCGCATCCGGTCGATCGCCCGGTTCTTCGCCGTCGCCATCAGCCAGGCGCCGGGGTTGTCGGGAACTCCCGAGGCGGGCCACTTCTCCAGTGCCGCGACCAGCGCGTCCTGCGCCAGGTCCTCGGCCAGGCCGACGTCCTGGACCATCCGCGCCAGGCCCGCGACGAGGCGGGCGGACTCGATCCGCCAGACCGCCTCGATCGCGCGCGTGGCGTCGGTCAACGCTCAGCCGTTGAAATTCTCGTGCAGGGCGTCCTGGACGTCCTGCGGAAACTCCTCCATCTCGAAGACCTGGCGGACCTCGATCCTGCAGTTCTCGCCGGGGCAGCGGCTGGCCCACTCCAGCGCCTCCTCCTTCGACCGCGCCTGGATCAGCCAGTAGCCGCCGACGACCTCCTTCGCCTCCGCGAACGGCCCGTCGGTGATCGTCGCCTCGCCGTCTTCGAAGGAGACGACGCCGCCGTCGCTCGGCGGCCGCAGTCCGTCCAGCGAGAGCAGCATCCCGGCCTTGCGCAGCTCCTCGTTGTAGCGGCTCATCGCCGCCACGTCCTCGGCCGTCGGGTTCCAGTCCTTCTCCTCGATCCCGGGATACATGAACATCATGAAGCGCATCTTGTCCTCCTTCGGTAGCGGCGGCGGTTCCGCCCTTTTACCTCAGCGACGAACGAGGAGGGGGAAAATCGACAAGCCGGCCCGGCTACTCCTCGCGCGGAGTGATGCGGAAGACCGAGACCACCTCGGCCTGATGCGCCTCGGGATGGGCGACATAGGCGCTCGGACCTCCGCCGAACCAGCCGGAAGCTTCGTTGTCGCCGACGAAGACGCCCGGGTGGCGGTTTCCGTCGCCATCCTGGACCCAGATCTTGTCGCCCTCTTTGAAGCCGTGGTCGATTGCGTCGTCACTCATCGGACGAAGTCTAGTCGCGGCCGAAGAGGCTGACCATCGCCGGAATCAGCAGGGTGCGCACGAGCAGGGTGTCGAGGAGCAGGCCGACGCTCAAGGCGAAGGCGAGCTCGCGGAAGGCGTCGATCGGGATCAGGGCGACGGCGGCGAAGGAGAGGGCGAGGATCATCCCGGCGACGGTGATCGCCCGCGCCGCCCGCGAGCCGGCGGTGCGAATCGCCGGCCGCAAGTCCTGGCGCTCCGCCTCGCTCCAGATCCGGCTGATCAGGAAGACGTTGTAGTCAGCGCCGAGGGCAAGTAGGAGAATCGCCGTCGCGATCGGGACGAAGAAGGCAAGCTCGCCGTAGCCGAGCAGGTCCTGGAAGACATAGACCGTCAGCCCCAGCGCGGCCGCCACGGTCAACACGCTCACCCCGACCAGGTAGAGCGGAGCGATGCGGCTGCGCAGCAGCGCCCAGAGCAGGAAGAGGAGGACGAACAGGGCCGCCGGGGTGACCCGCTCGAAGGCGCTCCAGGTGTCGCCGTTGAGTTCCGCGGCGATCGAGGTGTCGCCGGTCATCCCCACTTCCGCCGAGCCCAGCCCCGATTCTTCGAGCATCGTCGGCATCTCGCCTTCGAGCTCGGCGAGGGTGCGCGTCCCTTCGGCGCCGTCGGGGTCGGCACTGAGGACGAGGACGTAGCGGGCGGCGCTGCCATCGTCGGAGACGAGGATCCCGTAGGGGTGTTCGCCCTGCGGTTCCAGCACCGGCCCGATCACTTCCGCCACCCCGTTCTGTTCACCCAGCGCCAGCTGCAGGGCGGCCAGCTGCTGCTGCTTTTCGCCGATTCCGGGTTCCTGCAGCATCAGCATCGTCGGCCCGACGACCCCTGGTCCGAGCGTGTCGCTCGCAACCTCGTAACCCTGGCGGACGTCGGTCGAGCGGGGCAGGCCGCTAATGATCGGGTTGCCGAGCTCGAGCTTGCGCAGCCCGCTGGCCGCGGCCAGCAACAACACCAGGCAGAAGATCGAGACGATCGCCGGGTGGTGGGCGGCAAAGCCGACGACCCGGCCGCGCGGTCCCTGCTCCTTCGGGTGGGCCCCGCGGGTCTCCGGGTCGGGACGGCTCGGCCAGAGCAGGATCCGCCCGAAGATCGCCAGCATCGCCGGGATGAAGGTGAGCGCGACGGCGGCGCCGACAACGACCGCGACCGCCATCCCGGGTCCGAATGCGGAGAGAAAGCGCACCCCGGAGAGCAGCAGGGTGAGCGTCGCCCCGGCGATCATCAGCGCCGCCGTCGAGATCACCGGCAGCAGCTCCGTCGTCACCTCGGTCACCGCCTGGCAGGAGGTGAGACCTTCCTGCAGGTGGCGCCGGTAATCGGAGGCGAAGAAGACGAGGTAGTCGGTGAGGACGCCGAAGAGCAGAGCGACGATCACCGGGTCGACCTCGCGCGGGATCGAGATCGCGTAGCGCTCGCTGGCCCAGCCGAGGACGTGGTCGGTCACCTGGTAGGCGATCGCCACCGTTCCAAGGCCAAGCAGCGGGATCCCGACCGAGCGGAAGTAGAGCGCGAGGATGAGGACGACCAGAGCGATCGTTGCCGCCGTCACCCAGAGCAGGTTGTGGTTGGCGATGTTCGTTTCCGCCCTGCTGGCGGGAACGGCGCCGGTGACGTGGACCGTTTCCGCGCTCGTTGCCTGCTGCAGTTCAGAGGCGAAGCCGTTGACCGCTTCGGTCTGTTCGTTTTCGGTCAGAGCCGGGTCCACGTAGAGGTAGACGACAAGGGTCGAGCCGAGCCGCTTCGATTCGAGCAGGCCCGGCGCGTCGAGCAGCGGCACCGCTCGTAGCTCGGCTCTCCGCTCGGGCACCTCGTCGACCTCGGCGATGAACCGCGCCGCGGCCTTGGCCTCCTCGACGGTGAAGTCCCCGGGCTGGTGGGCGACCACCATCGTGCGGCTGAGCACCGGCAGGCCGAAGACTTCGATTCCCTTTTCTTCGACCTCGATCGCCTTCGAGTTCTTCGGCAGCAGGCTGCCGAGGTCGTTTGCTTCGGCGCCGAAGATCGAGGGCAGGCTGAAACTCACCCAGATCGCACCGGCGATCCAGGCCGGCACGATCAGGAAGCGAAGGGCGACGATGAGGCGGGCGAGCATTCGCACGCGCAGCCATTACCCTGCTCGCGCCCAGTTTCACGCTAATAGCGTTGGGTAACGACTTCACCAACCCGACCTCACCAACCCGACCTCACCAACCCGACCTCACCAACCCGACTTCATCAACAAACGTCAGCACCAACCCATCCGACAGAGGAGGCGCATACCGCTATGGCGGACATGAACGAGCGCGACGCGAAGCTGGTCCAGTACCTGAGCGAGGCTTACGGCAAGGAGCGCGAACTGGAGGCCGCCCTGGCCGCCCATATCTCTATGGCCGAGAAAGGCCCGTACAAAAAACGACTGCAGCAGCACCTCAAAGAGACGAAATCGCACGCCAAACAGGTCGAGCGCCGGATCAAAAAACTCGGCGGCGGCGGGCAGACGCTGCAGGGCGCGGTCGGCAAAGTTGCCGCCCTGGCGAAGGGACCGCTGCACGCGATCCGCGGCGACAGCGAGCAGGAGAAACTGCTGAAGAACGCCAAGACCGAGTACTGGAACGAGCACGAGGAGATCGCCACCTACCTCGGGATCGAGACCCTGGCGGAAAAAGTCGGTGACTCCGAGACGGCGAAACTGGCGAAAGGGATCCGCCGCGAGGAGGAAAAAATGGCCGGCTTCCTGCTCGGTCAGATCAAACAGCTGACCGGCGCGGTTGTCCGCTCGGACATTCCGGCCTCCCAGCGCCGCCCCGCCTCCTCCGGGCGCAAAACGAAAAGAGCAAAACCGTCTCGCGCGAAAACGACGGCTAAAAGCACGGCGAAAAAAGGCAGCTCGAAAACGTCGTCCAAAAGCACCGGGGGCGTGAAAAAAACCTCGGCCCGGAAAACGACCGCGAAAAGAAAAACCGGCGGCCCGAAAAAAGCGACCGCCAAAGGCGGCAGCTCTAGGTAGCTCTCACCGCCAGCTCCCGCGGCGTCCCGGCTTCGGCCGAGGTCGCCCGGGGGCGAACGGCGAGCACGACGAGGTCGTCACGCAGGGTTCCCGAACTGCGGCTGACCGCGTCGGCCCGCAGGCGCGCGGTCAGCTCGTCGAGCTCCAGCCCGGCGAGCGACTGCGTCATCTCGGCGAAGATCTCCGGTCCCTGATGCCTTGACACCGGCCCCGCCTCGAGCCAGCCGTCGGTGCAGAGGGCGAGGGTGGAGGCGGGATCGAGGACGCGCTCGTGACGGGCGACGTTTGCCTCCTTCCAGGCGCCGAGGACGGTCCCGCCGCCGAGCTGCTCGGGCTCGGCATCGCCGGTCAGCACCGCCGGCGGATGCCCGGCGGACGCGAGGACGATGCGCCAGCCGGTCTCGACGCGCTGCAGCCGGGCAAGCATCGCCGTCGCGAAGTCGTTGAGAGTGGCGCCGGTGAGGAGCAGCTCGTTGACCCGCCGCAGCACCTCGTCGGGCTCGTCGATCTCCCTGGTCAGGCCGCGCACCGAGTGGCGCACCGCGACCGAGACGCTGGCCGCGGTGCTGCCCTTGCCGGCGACATCGCCGACCAGGATCCAGCAGCCGTCCTCGGTCGGCAGCACGTCATAAAGATCGCCGCCGACCTCGATCCCCTCGCCGGCCGCCTCAAAGACCACGGAGATGCCGAGCCCCTCGACCTCGGCGGGGCGCGGCGGCCGCAGCCCGCGCTGCAGGCTTTTTGCGACCCGGTCGCGCTCGCGGTAAAGGCGGGCGTTGTCGAGCGCCAGCGCCGCCCGCTCGCCGAGCTCGGAGAGGAAGTCGAGGTCGTCGGGGTCATAGCGCATGTCGCCGTGGGCGTGGAGGAAGGAAAGGGCGCCGAGGACCCGGCCGCGGGCGACCAGCGGCACCACGGCGGCGGAGTTGTAGCCGGCCTCGCGCATCAGGGCCAGGTGGTCGTCGTTCTGCGAGACCTTGTCGACCACCTCAGGCGCCTTCAGGTCGCGCCAGATCATCGGCTGGTTCAGCCGCAGCACCTGCGCCACCGGGTGCTCGCCCCCGGGGTCGAGCGGAGACTCGCGACGGATGCGCTCCAGCCGCGCCGCCATCTCGGGGTTGGCGCCGGCGGCGATGGTGTCGCCGTACCAGCCGTCGGGACGCCGAAAGTCGATCAGGCAGATCTCCGCCAGCTCCGGCACGGCGGTGGAGACGATCGTCCGCGCCGTCTCCTCCGGATCGAGCGAGGTATCGAGCAGACGGCTGGCGGCGACCAGGAACTCCTGCGCGCGCCGCCGCCGCACCTGGGCGGTGATGTCGCGAGCGACGACCGAGGCGCCGATCAGCCCGCGCATCGGGCTGCGGATCGGAGAGACGGTGAGGGAGACGAAGATCCGCGCCCCGTCAGCCCGCAGCCGCTCGGTCTCGTAGGTGTCGAGCCGTTCGCCCCGCTTCACCCGATCGAGGATCACTTTCTCCTCGTCCTTGTGGTCGGGCGGGACGAGGAAGGAGACGTGGCGGCCGATCGCTTCCTCGGGCGTGTAGCCATAAAGGCGGGCGGCCGCAGGGTTCCAGGTCGTGACGATGCCGTCGAGGTCCTTGCTCAGCACCGCGTCCTGGGTGCCGCGGACGACCTCGGCCAGGTGCTGGCGGAAGCGCTCGGCCTCGGCGCTCTTCGCCTCCGCCCGACGTCGAGCGATGAAGGTGCCGAGCTGGTCGGCGAAGCCGGATAGCAGCGCCATCAGCTCCTGCGACTGGGCGGCAAACGAGAGGGTGTGGAACTCGGCGACCGCCAGTACGTGCTCGGGATCGCCGATCGGAACCGGGATCGCCAGCGCCGCCTCCAGGCCCAACTGGGCGGAGACCTCGTAGCGGGGAGCCGTCGTCGGGTAGTCGCGGTAGTTGGGTGCAAGCGCGATCTGGCCGGTGTCCCAGGCGTCGCCGGGCAGGCCGGTGCCGCGCTTGAAGCTGAGTTCGCGGCTGCGGCGCCAGAGCGGCCGCGCGTCGAGCTCGGACGTGCTCCAGCCGGCCACCAGCCGCAGCGGCTCAGAGGCGTCGACGACTTCCCAGATCGCGCCGGCCTCCCAGCGCAGCAGGTTGGCGACGATCTCGAGGAACCGTGGCGTCACCTGCTCCAGCGAATCGCCTTCGATCAGGCGCGCAGCCAGTTCGCGCTGGCTCTGCAGATAACGCCACAGCTCGAGTTCCTGTGGCTCTTTCATCCCGCTCAGAAAACTACCCCTTCGAACTCCATCCCCGGCCTTGTGCCCATTTTGCGGTACCCGTAGGTTTCACGCTATGGCCCAAGGGTAGTGGAGCGTCCGACGGGTCTAGACGTACGGGAGAAAGCGGGAGGGCCATGTTTCGGTGTGACAATTGTGGAAGCGGATACTCAGCGCAGGCGGCGTCCTCTTGGACCTCCTGTCCGAGGTGCCTGGCGAAAGAGAAGATTCAGGTCCCACTGACCTTCGAGCTCGGCTGGCAGCGCCAGGATGCTCACGGCCAGGTCAACGCGATTGCCTCGCAGCCCTCAGAGGGCCAAGCCGCCCTGCGGTAAGAGCCCTGACAACGGTCGCAACGGCGGGCCCCTTCCCCCGTTTTGCCGTTTTTCCCGCCGCTCGGCTCGGGTATCGGACTAGGGAATCCAGCCAGAGCGAAGCGAAAGGGGCAAGCTATGTCCGACCGTCTGCAGGGCAAGAAGATCGCCTTCCTGGCGGCGAACGAGGGAGTTGAGCAGGTGGAGTTGACCGAGCCGCTGCAAGCGGTGCGGGAAGCGGGAGCCGAGGCGGAACTGCTGGCGCCAGAAGCAGGAGAGGTGCAGGCCTTCAACCACCTCGACAAAGGCGACACCTTCCAGGTGGACCGCGCGGTGGGAGACGCCGACGCCAAGGAATACGACGGCCTCGTGCTGCCGGGCGGAGTGGCCAATCCCGACGTGCTGCGCACCGAACCGCAGGCACTGGAGTTCGTGCGCGGTTTCTTCGCCGCCGGCAAGCCGGTCGGGGTCATCTGTCACGGGCCCTGGACGTTGATCGACGCCGGCGTCGCCGCGGGTCGCACCCTCACCTCCTGGCCCAGCCTCGAGACCGACCTGCGGAACGCCGGGGCCAACTGGGTCGACGAGGAAGTACACGTTGATCAGGGACTCGTTTCCAGCCGGAAACCAGACGACCTCGAAGCCTTCAACGCCAAGATCGTCGAGGAGTTCGCCGAGGGCGTGCACGAGGGCCAGCGCGAGAAGACGAAGGTCGGTTAATCGAACAACACCAGGAGGCGAGCTCGATGCCACCACGCGGAGTCAAAAAAGGCAGCAAACGCGACCGCCAGTACAAACACATCAAAAAGAGCGAGAAGGAAGCGGGGCGCTCGGAGGACCGGGCCGAGGAAATCGCCGCCCGCGCCGTCAACAAGGAAAAGGCGCGCTCTGGCGAATCGAAGACTTCCTCGCGCAGCTCGACCAAGGGCCGCTCCGCCAGCAGCCGCGGCGGCAAGCAGTAGTCGCCGCCGTCAGGAGCGGGGTGCGACAGCGAAGAAGTTTTCGACGGTGCCCCGCCGGCCGCGGCTTTGAATGAGTTCGAGGCAGCCGCACCTCATCAGCGTCGCTGCGTGGTAGGAGACGACGGCTGGTCGCTGGTCGATCTCACGCGAGAGCTCGGCCGGGCTCGCGATCCTTCCCTCGAGGGCGCGGAGGATCTCCACCCTGATCGGGTGCGATAGAGCTCGCGCCAGTTCCTGCTTCGCCCTCCCTTGCCGCCACTGTGGCACGCGAAGAACCTCCTGCATCGGAGTCCCTGCGCCAACCCCAGCTTTGGCTATCGCGATCTGCCTTTGCGCAAAATGCGGGCGGGTCTCGACGGACCGGCGGCAAAGGACGCCGCCCTCGCCCTCGCCGCCGTCTACCTGGCCAGCTCGTCGAGCGCCTTAGCGTCGATCCGCAGGTCGTTGATCGCTTCGACCACCTGGGCGGCACCGGCCTCGCGCAGCTCTTCCTCGGAGAAGCCGCCGGTGAGGACCGCGAGCGTCGGGATCCCTGCCCGCTTCGCCGCCTCTACGTCCCAGACCGAGTCGCCGACCATCACCGAGGAGTTTGCGTTGTCGGCCTTCTCCAGGGCCGCGTTGACCAGGTCGGGCTCGGGCTTGGTCGCCTCGACGTCGGCCGAGGTGGTCCAGTCGTCGACTAGATCTCGCGCGTCGAGCAGATCGAGGTAATGCTCGACCTCCTCCTCCTTTGCCGAACTGGCGAGGATCACCGTCGAGCCTTCCTCGTGCAGCTTCTCGATCAGCTCACGCGCTCCCTCCATCGGTTCGACTTCGCCGATCAGCTCTTTGTAGGCCTCGGCCTCGGCTTCGCGGATCGCCTCGCCGTCGCCCGCCGCCGCTTCCTCGCCGATTAAGGCGTCGAGGATCTGGTCGCCGCCCATGCCGATGTGGCGATGGACTTTCCACATCTGCACCGGGTGGCCGTGCGCGTGCAGCGCTCGGTGCCAGGCGATTGCGTGGTGGTAGTTGGTGTCGACGAGGGTGCCGTCGATGTCCAAAATTGCGTTCAGGGGCATTGATGCGGGGGTACCCAGTTGGCGATGAAAGATGTGCGGATCGGGTGTTCAGGCTGGGTCTACGACTCCTGGCGGCGCGGCATCTACCAGGGAGTTCCGCCGGCCCGCTGGCTCGAGCGCTACGCCGAGGTCTTCGACACCGTCGAGGTCAACAACACCTTCTACCGACTGGTTAAGCGCGAGGTGGTCGAAGGCTGGGTCAAGCGGACGCCCCCGGGTTTCCTCTTCGCCGTCAAGGGCAGCCGCTATCTCACCCACATGAAAAGGCTGCGCGGGATCGAAAAAGGGCTGCAGCGCTTCTGGGAGCCGCTGGAGCCGTTGCGCGAGAGCGGCAAGCTCGGCCCGGTGCTCTGGCAGCTCCCCGGCAACTTCCACCGCGACGACGCCGTTCTCGCCGCTGCCCTGGAGCTGCTGCCGCCGGCTCGCCACTGCGTCGAGTTCCGCCATCCGAGCTGGTTCGCGCCGGCGGTGATGCGGCTGCTCGAGGAGCACGGCGCCTCCTTGGTGATCCCGCACGACGCCCGCCGGCCGCTGCCGGAGGCGCGCCCGGTGGGCGAGCTTGTCTACGTCCGTTTCCACCACGGCGCCCGCGGGCGCAACGGCAACTACTCGGCAACCGAGATCGAGCATTGGCGCCGGCGGATCGCCGCCTGGCGCTCACGGCGCGAAGTCTTCGCCTACTTCAACAACGATTGGGAGGAATTCGCTCCCCCCAATGCGATCTCCCTGCGCGAGGGCCTCTCGGTTCCACAGCTGGTGTAGGGGGAGAGGGGCAGCGGGTAGAGGCCCGACATGTCAGCCAAGAACACCCTTGTCCGCAAGACCGCCAAGGTAGCCGCAAAGCACACCGTCCACGGCACCGCTTCGAAGCTGAAGCGCGATCCGGTGCGGACGGCGACGCTGCTCGGCGTCGGCGGCGCACTCGGGGCTGCCGCCGGCTGGATGGCCGGTCGCACCGCCGGCGCCGCCTCGGTCAGCACCGGCTCTTAGGAGGAGCCGGCCTGACCGAGGGTCAGTCGGCTCGCCTCAAGAAGAGAGACGCGAGCGCAGGAGGTCCTTGCCCTGCTCGGCGCCCTTGCGGCTGGTCTCCTGGGCGCGGCGGAAGAAGTCCGCAAGGTCGGAGTCGCCGTCGCGCTCGGCGTCTTCGATGTAGGTCTCGAGTCGCAGCACGTTGCTGAGGCACTGCTCGACGAACCAGATGACGTTGTAGTCCTTGTCCTTCGTCCCGGTGACGTTGCCGGTCTCTTGAGTCCCCATCGTCGCTCCTTCGGTCGCTTTCGCTTACGCACTGCGACTACCCAATCTCGACTGGAGGGAAAACGGGCGGGCGAGTTTCGTGCCTGCGTAGCAGGGGTAACCGCCGGGCATGTACTTGATACCGATTGCCCTGATCATCCTGTTGGCCCTTATCGCGGTGGCCTGGTCGCCGATCTTCGCCCTGATCATCTTCGCGATCGGCTTTGTCGCCTTCCTCGGCTACGCGGCGTCGAAACCGCGCGCCGACGAGAAGCTGGCGCCACCGGAGCAGCCGGGGCCGCAGCCCCAAAACGAGACCGACACCCCGACCGGGATCTGGGGAGAGCGTCGCCCCTCATGAGCGCCGAGGAGATTCGACCCGAGGAAGAGCGCGACCCGATCGCCGAGGAAGAGGCTGAAGCCGCCGCGTCCGAAGCGGCCGAGATCGGCGGCCCGGCGCCCGACGACCCGGTCGACGACCCGGCCCAGCGGCCGCTGATCGAGGGCGGCGAGGGTGAGGCCGAGGGCTTCGAGCTGGCCGAGGCGGAGCTGATTGACAACGCCGAGCACGGCGATCAGAAACGCTTCCCGAACCGCGACGCGGGACGGCCCGAGGAGCCGACCCACACCGCCTTCGGCGAAGCGGACGAAGAGATTCCCCAGGACGCCGACGAGGCGATCCGCAGGAACGAATAGGAGGTCCGGGATGCCCCATCGTGTGATTGCGATCGTCACCGACGAGCTTCACGGTCCCGAGCCGGTCGAGCAACTGCAGGCGAACTCGAATGGCGACGGCGTCGAGGTGCGGGTAGTCGTGCCGGCGGTCGAGGCGAACCCCCTGCACCACACGCTGGGCGACATCGACGGCCCGAGGCAGCAGGCCGAGAAACGGCTGGAGCGGAACCTGCAGGCGCTCCGCCAGGGCGGTATGCAGGTCAGCGGCGAGGTCGGCGACCCCGATCCCGTGCAGGCGGCGCAGGACGCGTTGCTGAAAGCCCCCGCCGACGAGGTGCTGATCTTCGAGCACGCCGAGGGGCAGACGGAGTGGTACGAGAACGGGCTCTACGAGCGCGCCCAGGAATCGATCGAGCCGCCCCTGCGGCTGGTCGTGCTGGAGCACGCCGAGAACGAGCCCGACCACGTCGTCGACACCGAGGAGACGGGCCGCGGCACGGTCAATCCCCTCGCCGGCAAGGAAGTCGCCGACGGCGCCTACATCCCAGGGATGACCCGCTCCGACCTCGCCGGGATGGCTGCCGGCTTGCTCGGCACGATCGTCGTCGCCATCCTCGCCGCGGCGATCGCCAGCGGCGCCGGCCACGAGCAGGGCTCCGAAGCGATCGCGATCCTGATCGCGATCGGCGTCGCCCTCGCCAACCTCGCCCACGTCGTCGGCCTCGGCATCTTCGAGAGCATCCGCTACCGCGGCGGCTTCGCCAAGTTTTTCCGCACCCTGGCGCTGACGATCACGCCGCTGGCCATCGTCATCAACACGGCGATCCTGGTTCTCGCCGATTAGCTCGACGGGCCGTCAGGACCTGCGGGTTTCCGCGGTCGCCGGTTCCTCGCGCCGCAGCGCCTCCAGCACCTCGTCGGCCAGCTTCGAGCCGTCTTCGGGCCGCAGTGGCGTCGCGTTGACTCGAAAGACGACGCCATCGGCGTCGAGTTCCTCCAGTGAGACGCTCGGCTTGTAACGGGTGGGAACGGTGATCGCCTGCAGGAGCCGGTCCTCGACCTGCTTCGGGCTCGTCTGCATCGGGAAGCGGACCCGCACGTCGACCTTGTCGGGCTCCCGTACTGGCACGACGACGAGGCTGAGGAGGACGTTGTTGGGGACCATCAGCCGGTCGGCTCCCTGGCTCAGGGTCGTGTAGAAGAGGCCGAGCGAGGAGACGGTTCCCTCGATCGAGCCGGCGAGGGCGCCGCCGACCAGCCGCACCCGTTCACCGACCCGGAAGGGGCGGGTGCTCTGGAGGACGATGCCGGCGAAGATCCCGCCCAGCGCCTGCTGGGCGGCGAGGCCGAGCAGGACGGCCGTAAAGGCGCCGCCGACGGCGAGGGTGCTGGCGGTGACGCCGGCGATCCGCAGCGCCAGGATCACCACCGCGCTCGTCGCCAGGAGGCGGATGACGAAGCCGGTCGTCCCGGCCGTCCCCGGATCGAGGCGGCGGTAGAGGCGGGGGGAGAGGCCGCGGACGAGCCAGTGGGTCGCCGCCGAGCCGACGATGATCAAGACGATGACCGTTCCTGCCCTGACCCATTGCCCGTAGCCTGGGGCGATCTCGCGGCGGTTGTAGTAGACGAAGAGAGTCCCGGCGATCAGCAGCAGCGCCAGCAGCAGTCCGCCGAACTGCCGTTTCGAGAAACGCGGCGCCAGCTCGTCGCCCAGCCCGAGCGAGTGCCAGGCATGGCTACGGGTCTCGAACAGCTCCCGGGGGAGCCGGGGGCGCCGAGGCGGAGGTGGCATCCCGGCTCGCTCAGCCGGCCATCGCGGCGAGGGCTTCGTCGCGGGTGCCGTGGACCGGGATCGAGAGCTCCAGGCCGGTGATCTCGAGGACGCGGCGAACCTGCTCGTTGTGGCTGCAGATCACCAGAGAATGACCGTCTTCGCCGCTATCGAGCCGCTGCCAGGCCCGGACGATGAGGGCAATCCCGGTTGAGTCGATGAACTCGCAGCTAGAGAGGTCGATCAGAACCGAGCCATCGCCGCTATCGAGCGCCTGCTCTAGTGGGCCCTCAAGTTCCGGGGCAGTGCTCAAGTCGAGCTCGCCGCGGACCGAAATCGTCCGCACGCCATGCTCGATGTCTCCTACCTTCACTTCGAACGGGGCGGGATTCACCGTCCCGATCCTACCGCAGGACGACGGCGATTCACGGACGCTGTTTTGCCTTCCTGTGGCAGGGGTAAGCACCTCTTGATGCGAGACAGCCGGATATGCTCGCGACTCCGATAACGGGCCTCGAGGTTCCTGGGGGCAGGGCTGGAATATTGAATACCTCAAACAACGATCGCTCGGGGCTCCAAATGTCCCTCCCGGCGCGGGCCGAGAACGTCGCTGTCGTCCGGCACGCTCTGGCGGGCCTGGCCGAACGCCTCGGGATGGACGAGGCCTCGCTCGCCGACCTGAAGACGGTGGTGACCGAGGCTTGCATGAACGTCGTTGTGCACGCTTACGTCGGCATGGACCCGGGCCCGCTCGAGGTAGAGGCCGAGAGCGACGCCGAGGGGCTCACCGTCGTCATCCGCGACCACGGCAGCGGCATCCGGCCCCGCCCGGATGTCGAGCGGCCGAGTCTGCGGATCGGCTTGACCCTGATCGCCGCCCTCTCCAGCAGCTTCGAGATCAAGGGCGGCGCCGACAAAGGCACCGAAATCCGCATGCACGTGCCGCTGACGGCTCGCGACGATGCATCCAAGAACGGTTCGACGTTCGCCGTCGCCGCCGACGATGCGACCCGGATCAGGGTCGGACCACCCGAGATCGTCGGCCCGGTCCTCAGCCGCGCCCTGTCGGCCCTGGCCGCTCGCCAGGAGATCAGCCTCGACCGGCTCTCCGACACGATGCTCCTCAGCGACGCGATCTCCGCCCGGGCGCCGCAGGGTTTTACCGACGGCCACGTCTCGCTCAGCATCGCCGAGCTGCCGCAGGGGATCGAGCTCAAGGTCGGCCCGATGACCCACGGCGGGGCCGAGCGCCTGCGCGCCAGCTTCGAGCTGCCGGAGGTCGGCGGCTCGCTGGAGGCGCTGACCGACGAGCTGCGGGTCGAGGACGGCGACGAAGGCGAGTACCTCGTCGTCGCGATCTCCTCAGTCGCGAATAACTAGCCCAGATTAGGCGTCGGTCTCAGAGTCCCGATCAGGCGTCGGGCTCGCCGCCGGCAGCCGCGCTCTGCTCGGCTACCTCTGCCCGGATCCGCTCCAGCGTGCGCCGCAGGATGCGGGAAACGTGCATCTGTGAGTGGCCGATCCGCTCGGCGATCTGAGATTGGGTCAGGTCCTCGACGAAGCGCAGCTGCAGGACCAGGCGCTCGCGCTCGTCGAGGTGAGGGAGGGCGCCCTCCAGCGCCAGTTTGTCCTCGACCAGTTCGTAGCCGGAATCCTCGTCGCCGACCCACTCGGCCGCCGGGGATTCTTCGGAGTCCTCGCCCCCGACCGGCCGGTCGAGCGAGAGTGGACGCCGGTTGTGGTTCGCCTCGAGGACCTCGAGCACATCGGTGGGGTCGACCTCCAGCCGTTCGGCAATCTCGGGGACAGAGGGCGAGCGCTGCAGCTCGACGGTTAGCTCGGAGATCGCCTTCTCGACCTCCGCCATGCGATCGTGGAGGCCGCGCGGGACCCGCACCGTCCAGACGCGGTCGCGGAAGTGGCGCTTCAGCTCGCCGAGGATCGTCGGCGAGGCAAAGGCGGTAAAGGGGGCGCCCCGCTCGGGGTCAAAACGGTCGATTGCGTTGACCAGGCCAAGGCTCGCCACCTGCAGGAGGTCGTCGAAGGACTCGCTGGCGCCGCGGTAACGGAGAGCGAGGTTTTTTGCGAAGGGCAGGTAGCGCCGCACCAGCTCCTCGCGGATCGCCGGGTCGCGGTCTTTGACAAACCGCGCCCAGAGCAAACGCTCGCTGGCCAGGCCCTCGCCTGGTCCTGGACTCGACTGGTCTCCGCTAGGGGTCTGCTCGCTGTTCACAGCCATTGGTAATGGAGCGCGTTACTTATCCAACGTTGCTTCCCTGAGATCGTCAGTCCGAAGCTGTGCAGCCCGACGGGATCCCGTCGGGGCAACGATACCGAGAAGCGATTAGCACCTAGTGGTCAGCCCGCGTTGGCCGCGCCGGTCTCGGTGCGCGAATCGTCCCCCGGTGCGAACTCGCCCCCCGGAAGTCGTTTTGCGCCACCGCGGGTGACCGCCTCGCGCAAGGCCTCGTTGAAGCGCCCGGGCCCCCAATAGCGGCCGCCGACGCGGCGGCTCAGCTCGCGCCGGTTGGCGCTGCCTTTCTCGCGCAGCGCCTGCTCGATGATCGAGACCTCGCTGTCGAGCGGCACCGGGGGGTGCGGCCC